>Ga0187880_1003222_pt1 | contig 12525 bp, 13 predicted proteins | sample June2016WEW_19_4_FD_132998 | JGI IMG/M metagenome (GOLD analysis project Ga0187880, IMG submission 132998) | Peatland microbial communities from SPRUCE experiment site at the Marcell Experimental Forest, Minnesota, USA - June2016WEW_19_40 | ecosystem: Environmental > Terrestrial > Soil >...
ACTTGCCCCAGAATATCGTATCGGAACCGCCAGCGACCAAGGGCGAGCCGGTACTGGCCTTCCCCCGAGGGCACGCCCTCCAGTTTCTTGATGTGGTGGGTCCGCGACTGGTTATGCGGATCTGCTGAAAGAATAGCGACCGCGCTGCGTTCGGTAGCCTCAAAACCTCGATGGACCCGCAGGAGCTTCGTGGAGAGCCGTTGGTAATGGGAAGTCGAATGGACGGCGAAACGAGGAGGCATGGTCAAGCGCGGCGTGCGCGCTTCCGTGCCCGCAATGTGCGTGCCGCGAAGAACTCCTCAATGGGACAAGTCTTGCCTGCCAGAAACTCCTCATGACCCTTTCGGATCGCTGCGCGGATTTTCGGGTCGCGGAGCTCGCTGGCATCCTGCAACTCGTCGGCAGACAGCTTCGGGACGATCATGATCACGCCGCCGGACGCCTTGACTTCCAACTCCTGTCCGGACTTAAAGCCAGCCTTGCGACGAGCAGCCGTAGGAATCACGAGCGGCGATGTATTTTTGACGGTGACGGTCACGATAGAGATTATGTCGGTTAGCTTAGTTCGCTTTCAGTTTAGGCTGTGCCGCCAGTCGCGTCAAGGCAACCTCAGCGATCGGCCTTCAGCCTTCAAATCTCAGCTTAATCTAAAGACCCTTACCCAATTGCGACTAGCCGGTCGTACAGGGCGTGGGGCCCCACCCAGAACCACACCACATCGTTCCCGCGCTCCACGGCAAGTGCCCGGTAATGCAGTCCAACCCGGACTGACCAGAGACGACCGGTTCTCTTGAAGTGAAGGGAGGGATGATGCGGATCGTGCCGCAGCAGTTGGTAGGACTCGTCAGCGAGGCGGCGTACGTCCGCCGGAAGCTCGCGATAACATTGCCAGAACCGAGGATTGGCGCGGTGCCTCACCGTTCCGTGCAGCGGCCAGCGCGGAGATCGTCGAGGGCTTCGTCCGCTAGCGCATCCAGGCGTCCCGCCATGGCGTCCGCTTCAATCCGGCGGTCCCACGCTTCGGCCTCGAGCTCGGCAAACCACGCCCGGAACACCGCAAGCTCGGCCGCGGAGAGCCGGAGCACAGCCTCCTCTATTTCCTTCACACTGCCCATCGTTTCCACTGTACTCTCCCCTATTGTGCACGCTCAACCCTGCCCCGTGGACTCGACGCTCCTCAACGCTGAGATTCTTCACGTCAAGTATTTCACGAACAACACCGCATTCCGCTTCTCGTTATAAATCAGTTCATCCACCATGTTCCGCGCCATTAGGATTCCGAAGCCGCCGGGGCGTGCGCCCTGTTTAGCGCGCACTGTCACATGCTGGATAGGTGAATCCTCGGGGTTGGAAATGGCGGCATGGGATAGTCGCTTCAGCGAAAAACCCTTGCCCGGGTCTTCGATCTCCACCAGCACCGAGCGCGCGGTCCGAATGAGGGAAGCGCGCACGCGCTTGCGGGGGTCGGAACCGGCGCCGTGCTCGATGCCGTTGATCAGCAGCTCGCGGAAGGCGCTGGCAATATCCTCGCGCGCCGCGGAGGCCACGTCCGCGGTCATTTCCCGCACCAACTGGGTGGCCCGCTCGGCGGCTTCGAGCTTCGAGCGGATATCCACGGTGCACCAATCCGGCCGGCCTGAAATCACCCGCAAATCGTCGCGCCAAGCGGAAGCGTTGAGGGCCTGCTGCACCATTTCGGCCACCTGGCCGGGCGGAAAAGGCTTGTGGAAATACGAATATGCCCGGTGCCGGACGGCAGCCAGGGCGCGCGCCGGATCGAGGTCGCCGGTCAGGATCACGCGCGCTTCGGGCCGTACCGTCCGAACCTGCCGCAGCAGCGCACCACCGTCCCCGCGGCCATTGGGTTCCTGTCCCGCTACCACCACTTCGCAGGGCAGCCGGCGCAATAAATCCATAGCCTGGTTCGAATCGTAAGCGGCCTCGACGGCGCGGTCATCGCGGCGCAGGAGCCCTTCCAGCGCCTGATGAACCGCCGGATCGGCATCCAAAACCAATAGATGACGTGACGGCAAATTCCCCTCACCCTTACTGTAGCCGAGGTGCATGTGCGCGCGCGCTAGTGCTTTGGTTTACTTTTGACCCAACCGCCGCGAAAACCGATTTTAGCCACGGATGAACACGGATGCACACGGATAAGGTAGATAAGTCATTTATTTTCTTTTATCCGTGTCCATTCGTGTTCATCCGTGGCTCATGGTTTTCGCCGGCATGGCACGGTTCCGTAACCTCTGCGCCTCGTAATGCATCTCTTGTGACGATGCGTCACACTGTGCCTGCCCGTAGTGTCGGCCTGGGCATCCCCAGCGCCAAGTTGCTGTCACTTGCGCTTCTCGCGGCTGGTCTCGCCACCGCGCAGGTTTATCCCCCGAATGGTTATCCCGGCGGGTATCCGGGCGGGTATCCGGGCGGTTACCCCGGCGGCTATCCCGGCGGCGGCACTCCGATCCCCATGCCCGGCAAGAAGCAGCCCAATTCCACCAAGGGCCAGCCCATGCCCAACTTCCGCGGCAAGCTGAAGCAGGAAATGGACGCCAAGTCGATCTTGCTGTCCCTCGACGACGATCGCGTCATCGTGTTCCGGCGAACCGATAAGACCAAGTTTTTCAAGGGCGGAGACGAAATCAAGAACCCAAAGTTCCACGTGGGCGACCAGCTTTCGGTGGAAGGCCCGGAAGAGATGGATGGCACTATGACGGCGGCCAACGTCTACTGGGAAAAAGCCGGCACCGGAGGCGGTACCACTTCCAGCGACGCCCAGAAGAAGGATGACAGCGGCGCCGTCGATACCTGGAAAGACGCTCCCAAGCAGGATAGTGCCACCGCCGTGGCGCCGCCACCCGCCAAACCGGATGCCGACGATCCCGGCCCGCCAACCCTGCAGCGTGGCAAGGTGGCCGACACCAACCGCGAGCACGCTTCGGACGCTGCGCCGGCTCCCCTGCCCCAATCGCCGGCGCCGCAGACGCCGCGGGATTCGGCGCCGGTGGAAAGCGCGGCCAATATGCCTCCGCCGCAGCCGCAACCCATGGATTCGATTCCCTCCGGCGGCGATCCCGACCTCTCCGTCTCGCGGCCCAATGGCGACGACCTGATCCGCAAGGCCACCGACGCGGCGTTCGACTTCACCCAGAACCTGCCCAATTACGTTTGCCTGGAACTGATCAATCGCTATGAAAGCGATAGCAAGCCGGTGAATTGGCAGGCCGTCGACCGCGTCCAGACCAACGTCATCTACGAGAACGGCAAGGAAGACTATCGCAATCTGCAGATCAATGGACGGCCGGTGAATAAGAAGATGGAGGAAATGGGCGGCGCCTGGTCCACCGGCGAGTTCGGCACCATGCTGATCGACCTGTTCTCTCCCGCTACCGCCGCCGATTTTCGCTATAGCCACACCTCGCGGTCGAGCGGCATCAGCTCCAAGGTGTACGATTACACCGTCGACCACCAGCACTCTCACTGGGACGTGAAAATGGGCTCGCAGGAATATTCGCCTGCCTATCGCGGCTCGGTTTGGATCGATCCGCAGACCGCGCGCGTACTGCGCATCGAGATGGAAGCGTTCGGTTTTCCATCGACCTTCCCTACCGATCACGTGGAATCCGCCACCGATTACGAATATGTCCGGCTGGGCGACGCCAAACAATACCTACTGCCGGTGCATTCGGAGACCCTGAGCTGCGAGCGCGGCACCCCGAATTGCAGCCGCAACGTGATCGACTTCCGCAATTACCACAAATACTCCGGCGAATCGACCATCACCTTCGGCGATCCGAAGAACCCGAAGTAAGCTCGATACTGCCAGCCGTGGGGCAGACCATCGTTCTTAGTGGTCTGCCCTCGACCGGACTTCCCCTGCGTACCCAAATCCCAATCAACCGCCTGAAAGCAAGGCAGTTATAGTCTCTCCACGTTACTCGCTCGACGGTCCAAACCCCGATGGGTGAGCGCTGAAAGCTGACCGCTGATAGCTCTTCTTTCTCAACCCACTTGCATTTCGCCGCCGGTTCAGGCAACCTAAAAGGTTTTCCCCGGACTCATTCATGTTGGTACGCGTGCTTTATCACGACCACTGCTTCGACGGCGCTGCCTCCGCCGCCTTTTTTAGCCGCTTCATCGCGGGCGCAATTCACCCGGATGCCGAATTCCGTTATACCGGAATGGCGCACAGGGCCGATCAGACTTTCGACCCCGCCCTTTTCGACGGCGACGAAAATGCCATTGTCGACTTCAAGTACTCGAGCAATCCGCGCCTGACGTGGTGGTTCGATCATCATCAAAGCGCCTTTCTCAACGCCCGGGACGCCGAGCATTTTCGCCGCGATACCAGCGGCCAAAAACTGTACGACCCCAGCTTCAAATCCTGCGCCTCGTTCATCGCCGCCACCGTGCGCCAACGTTTCGGATTCTGCGCCCCGGACCTGGACGATCTGGTCTACTGGTCGCTGATCATCGACGGCGCGCAGTATCCGGACGCCAGAACCGCCGTGGAATTGGGCGCTCCGGCCATGAAGCTCACCCTCGTGATCGAGGCCGCCAAAGGCTCCGGCATCGTTCAGAAAATCATCGGCTGGATGCAACACCGCAAGCTCGACGAGATCGTCGCCGAGCCCGAAGTGAACCGGCTCTACGCCCCGCTCTATCGGCGGCACGTGGAAAACCAGCAGGTGATCCGCGAGCTGGCCCGTGAGGACCGCGGGGTGGTGTTCTTCGACCTGGACGGCCACGACGCCGAAGGCTACAACAAGTTCATCCCCTACTATCTGTTCCCCGATTCGGTGTACACCGTCTCGGTCAGCCCTTCGACGTTCCGCACCAAAATCTCGGTCGGCTCCAACCCTTGGGCCAAGGTCGAGCTGAAACACAACCTGGCCACCATTTGCGAGCGCTACGGCGGCGGCGGCCACGCCCGCGTGGGAGCGATCAGCCTGGCGCCCGGCGCCCTCGATCAAGCCCGCGCCGTCGCCCGCGAAATCGTGACCGAACTGCAGAGCTGAGCCCTCGTAGCGCCGGCGATCTTGTCGCCGGCGCTTTCGTGTCTAATGGAAATGGAGCCATGTTGACGGCCTTCATCGTGGATGACGAGCCCATTGCCCGCCAGGTCCTGCGCGAGCAACTGGAGACCATGCGCGACATCGAGGTCGTGGGGGAAGCCGGCGATGGCGGCCAGGCGCTGGTCGAAATTGCGCGCCTCCGCCCGGATCTGGTTTTCCTCGATCTGCAGATGCCCGTGATGGGCGGCTTCGAGGTGGTGCGCAACCTGGAAGGTTCGCGCCTGCCGGTACTGGTCATTGTCACCGCTTTCGACCAGCACGCCATCGAGGCTTTTGAAGCCGGCGCCATCGATTACCTCTTGAAACCGGTGAGCGAGGCGCGTCTTGCCAAGGCGGTGGAGCGAGCCCGCGGCCTCGCCGGTAATCCGGCCGAGGCCGCCGGCAACATGGCCCGCATCGCCGCCATCGCCGATACCGCGCCTTCGGCCGGCAGCCGCAAACTGGTGGGCCGAATCGGCTCCGATTATGTCTTGCTCGATGCCGACGAGGTGCTGGCCTTCCAGGCCGAACGCGAATTGGTTTGGATCGTCACCGCCCGCCAGCGTCTGCTCGCCACCCACACCCTCCGCGCCATCTGCGCGCGCCTGCCCGGACCGCAGTTCCAGCGCGTCCACCGCAATGCCGTCGTGAACGTCAATCACATTCGCAAAATGAGCGCCCTCAGCAGCCAGCGTTGGCTGGTCACCCTAAGCAACTCACTCGAATTGATCGTCAGCAAACGTCAGGCCCACGGGATTCGGCAGATTTTGCATTGGTGAAAGAAGAAAGAAGTCAGAAAGTAAAACGCGTAATTGATGCTGAAAAGCCCGAAAAACGTGCCCCAGGCGGACCGTTGCCGCAGAATCCGGCCGAAGCCCGGCCCTTCGTGGCGGTGCGGCTTGCCCGCGGCTTTGGTACGCGGCGCCCAGGGACCCATAATGGGACCCACAGCAGGGCGCCGAAGCCCAGGATCGAGAACAGGGCTCGCCACCCGAACCGCGCCACCACCAGGCCGCCGATCAGCGTCCCCAGGGCAGGCCCAGTTTTCGAGCCGGCATCGATGAGGCCGTTCGTGAGGCCGCGTCGGTGTTCCGGGAAACGAGTGGCGATGATCTTCGAATAGGAGGGATAGGCCACCGATTCCGCGGCGCCGAGCACCAGCCGCAGAGGCGAACCAGGGACAGTAGCCCCTTCGCCGAATTCTCGACGTTACTGGACTGAGGACTTGGGGACAGCCCGCGTTTTTCTTGGACTGTTTTCCTGTTTCTAACCAGGCGTTGAGCCCGTGCGCGCTTGACACCTTCCGATCGTCGGACGCTCTCAAGAGCCATGGGAACAAAATCAACTTCAAAGCAAAAGTGGATCGGCCGCGTTGGCAAGCGGCGCCAAGCGGCGATTCCGCGGTAGATGCTTGAAACACTCAATGTCCGAAACGCGGGCGGTGGGCGCAGCGAAATCACGCCGACACTGCGAGTAGCGGTCTCTTCTCCCGCTCCCGATCAAGTGTGTCGCCGCCCTCAGGCGCGTTCAAACTGGTGACGTAACGGGGGCCGCAGTCCAGCAGCTTCTGAAGAATCGGGGTCTTCGAGCAACTGGATTCTACGAAGTCCACGCCGAGTGCCGTCAGCGTAAGGTCCGAGTTGTCGGCTACGGTGATGTACTCCTTGCTCTTGAGATACCAGGTGGTAAACTCCAGGTACTCGCGGGGTATACCCATCCGCTTTTCAAGGTCGAGCAGCGAAACACCGGGGCGGTCAGGGCTGGTTCTGCGCCGGTTGTACAACAGCGAAAGGACCCCAAGCCGCCGGTTCATCTCACCCTCGATGCCATTGACGAACTCGCTCAGTTCGAAGATGGGAAGAGTCCCGGTCTCCCTGCTTTGGAGACTGGCATCGTAGGCGGCCCGGCGCTCGGGATCCGACAGTACCTCACAGGCAGCCTGTAGAATCAGAAACTTCTCAGAGTCGCCGGTCTCCGTGTTATCCGGATGAAACCGGCTTGCCATCATTCGATAAATTCGATGGATGGTCGACCATTCCGCTTTGGGGTTGACCTGGAGAAACGTATAATAATCGACGTCGGTGTCATCCGCGTACGGGGCCGTTACTTTGGTATCTTCATTTAATTCGAGCCCGATGGCGTAACCGTCGTGGTGGGGAGTGCAATGGCGCACCACACCGTAGCCATTCAGCGTGCCGAACCGAAGGAACACGACGGTTGTCAGCGGAAGCACCTGGGACGAGCTGACGCAAATGCCGTGTCTCGAGAAGTCCACACCGCGAGCCTCGAGAGAGCGCATTCTCCCGTCTTCGGGCCGCCAGCACAAGGTATACGTCGGCCCTCCGATGCGACGCGGTTCCCGGCGCCTGTTAACTTTCACTTGCGTTCCTCAAGAGTAGTCAGGCAGAATCGCACCTGCCATGCTCTTCAACCTAAGAAGATTCTAGGACCTTTCTCAGGCGAGCACTATAATGTCTTTGGGCAACCTCTGGCGAGATGGATCCCCTCTGTGTACCTGCGCCTCTTGCACCAAAACCAGGAATGAATGACAGGCTTACAACATGCCTATTTTCAATCGCTTACACCAAATATGTAAACTAGAAGTCGATGTCGCCCTCACCCAAGGACACAGTACCTCGCTGGCCCAAAACAAGAGCCTGAAACGGACTCCGGGCCGAACGCAAAGCCGCCTTCGAGAAAGTCGTCGACGACGCCGAACTGCTCATCGAACTTGCTGAAAAAGCGAAAAAGCGGGAGAAACCTACGACGCTTTCCCCAACCACCCAACCCGCCGCGCGTCTACTCGTGGGCGTACTCTCTTTCGATCTCTTCCAGCGTCTTGCCCTTGGTTTCCGAGACTTCAAACAGCACGAACACGAAACCAGCCAGGCAAATCGACGCGTACAGCCAAAATGTCGCGGCCGGACCCAGCGCCCGATTCAGAATCGGAAAAGTAAAGGTCAGCAGAAAGCAGGCGATCCACAGCGCCGAAACCGACACCGAAACCGCCGCGCCACGAACCCGGTTGGGGAAAATCTCCGAAATCAGCACCCACGTCACGGGCGCCAGGGACATGGAGTAACAGGCGATAGTCGCCAAGGTGCAGACGAGCACGGGCAGGCCCTTCAAGCCAAAATAATAAGAGAACCCCAGAAGCGTGTGACAAGTGGCAATGCCGGCGCATCCGGCCAACATCAGGACGCGCCGCCCCAAGCGGTCCACGAACGCCAGCGCGACCAGGGTAAAAACAAGGTTGATGGCGCCCGTGATCACGATGTTGAACAGAATGTCGCTCACGCCGTAGCCGGCGTTGCGATAGATTTCCTCGGCGTAGTTGAAGATGACGTTGATGCCGCTCCACTGTTGCAACACCGCCAGAAATACTCCGATGCCCAGCACCTTGAGCAGGCCGGGCGCCAGCAACCCGGCCAGGCGGCCTCGCGCCTCGCGCGGGTTCGCGGTAGCCAACACTTCGCCCAGTTCGCGGTCGGCGTATTCCCCGCCCCCGATGCGCGCCAGCGTCCGGCGGGCGCGTTCCCTGTGCCCGTGTGCGGCGAGCCATCGCGGGCTCTCCGGAATGAACAGCGCGCCGGCCAGGAAAACCAGCGCGGGAACGGCCACCGCGGTGAACATCCAGCGCCAGCCGGCCTGCCCGTTCCAGGATTGACGAATCATTTCCGCCGTCGCTCCCGCGGCTACCGGTTTGGCGATCGCCCAGTTGACCACCTGCGCGCCCAGAAGGCCCACCACGATGGTCATCTGGTTCATCGCCACCAACCGGCCGCGCCACGGAGCAGGGCTGATTTCCGCGATGTACACCGGCGAAACATTGGAAGCGATTCCGATCGCCACCCCGCCCGCCATGCGCCACACTACGAACTGAGCGAAGGTTTGCGCCCACCCGGTAGCCACCGACGAAACCGCAAACAGCACCGCCGATCCGATCAGCAGCTTCTTCCGCCCGACCCGGTCGGCGCCCGTTCCCGACAAAATCGAACCCACCAGGCAACCGAGCAGCGCGCAACTGTTGGCCCAGCCGATCGCTTGCTCCGATTGCAACCGGAAGAACGTTTCATAAAAAGGTTTGGCGCCGCCGATGACCACCCAATCGTAGCCAAACAGCAGCCCGCCCAGCGCCGCCACGGCCGCCAGCGTCCAAACATAGCGGGCATTGTAATGTTCGTGCACGTTCCCAATGCTATCTCGTGGCGGGGGCGGCATTTCCCATGCCCCGCGAGACTCGCTAATATCGAGAGGAGCCAATGCTGAAGAATCTGGATCCGATCTTGAGTCCCGAGCTGGTATCCGTGCTCGCCGCCATGGGCCATGGCGACGAGTTGGCAATCGTGGATGCAAATTTCCCGGCCGCGGCGATGGCGCGCAGGCTGATCCGCCTGGATGGCCTGAAGGCCACCCGCGTGCTTGAGGCCGTGCTGAGCGTGCTGCCGCTGGACGATTTCGTCGATTCACCGGTCGCGGTGATGCAGACCGCCGGCCAGCCCGAAACCATTCCCGAGCCGGTGCGGGAATTCCAGCAAGCCGTGAATGCGGCCGAATCGAAGAGCGTCAAAATTACTGCCATCGACCGGTTCGATTTCTACGACCGGTCCCGCGCCGCTTTCGCCATCGTGATTACCGGAGAAACGCGGCTCTATGGAAATGTTCTGGTAAAAAAAGGTGTCATCCGTCTATAGGTTTCCAACCATGCAACGCCGCCGCTTTCTTGCCAATCTTCTTCCCGCCGCCTTCTTCCGGACGTTGCTCCCGAAGGCCGTTTTTGCGTTTCCAGACGACACCCCGGTCCCTCCGGATACGGACATCAAGCGCGTCCTGATCCTGTTCAAGTGCCACCTGGACGTAGGATTCATCGATACCCAGGCCAATGTGGTGCGGAAATATTTCGACGTGTATTTCCCGCGGGCCATCGATACCGCCGGGCCGATGCGTCAAGCCGGCGGCGATCGATACATCTGGACCACTGGCTCATGGCTGGTCTACGAGTATCTGGAAAAGGCCGCGGCCCCTGAGCGCAAGCGTATGGAGCAGGCCATTGCGGGCGGCGACATCGCCTGGCACGCTCTCCCGTTCACCTGGCAGACGGAGCTCATGGACCCGTCCTTGATCGCCGGAGGTTTAGGCTTGGCCAAGTCGCTCGATGGCCGCTTCGGCCGCACCACCACGGGCGCGAAGATGACCGACGTTCCCGGCCACACCCGCGCGATCATCGGCCCGCTAGCTGAGCACGGAGTGAAGTTGCTCGACATCGGGGTGAATTCGGCCAGTACTCCGCCCGACGTTCCGCCCCTCTGCGTATGGAAAGATGCCCAAGGCCGGTCGCTGGTAATGATGTATCACCATCATGAATACGGCGGCGTGGTGAAGGCGCCGGGCTCGGACCTCGCCATCGACGTCGAGGTCCGCAACGATAACAGCGGTCCGCATTCCGTCGACGAGATTCACAAAATCTATTCCGGCTTGCGAAACCGCTTCCCCAACGCTCAGGTAACTGCATCCGACCTTTCCGCTATCGCCGATGCCATCCAGCCTTATCGCGATCGATTGCCGGTAGTGACCGAAGAGATCGGCGACACGTGGATCTATGGCGTGCCCAGCGATCCGCTCAAGGTGGCTCGTTATCTCGAAATCGCCCGGCTGAGGAGCGAGTGGATTGAGAAGCGTAAAATTGAGGCCGGCGACGCTACCGACCTCGCATTTCTCAGCCGCTTTCTGCTGGAAGTCGAACACACCTGGGGCACCGACACCAAGACCTGGCTGGACTTCGATCACTACACGCCCGCCGACCTGGCCAAAATGCTCGACCTGCCCAAGTACAAAGTGGTGCAACAGAGTTGGGTGGAAAAACGGCAAGATCTGCTGGATGCCGTCGCGACTTTGCCCGAACCTCTTCGCAAGGAGGCCGACAACCGCATCGCCGGCCTTCGGCCCGTGGTTCCCAATACTGCTGGATTGGAGCTGCACGTCGTGGCCGGGCCGGTCGAAACCGAACATTTCCTAATCGCCCTCGATCCCCGAACCGGCGCCATTCGTCAACTGCATAACAAGCAGACGGGACGTGATTGGGCTTCATTCCGTCACCCCCTCGCGCTGTTTTCTTACCAGACGCTCTCGAAAGCCGATTACGACCGCTTCTTTGACGACTACTTGAAAAGTCATGAGGATTGGGCGCCAAAGGATTTCGGCAAGCCCAATATCGAACGGTTTGGCGCCCAGAGCCGCACCTGGCTGGCCAAGTTCTCCGCATGCCGGGCGGGTAGAATCGCGAACGGCCACAGGATCGTTGCCCGCTTGAAGATCGACGATGCCGAAGCGCAAAAGTCTGGGCGGGTCGCATGGCCGCGAGACATGTATCTCGAGTTGATCCTGCCGGACGCCGAACCGGTTGTCGAGATCGCCTTTTCCTGGTTCGGCAAAGTTTCTAACCGCATGCCCGAAGCGCTTTGGCTCAGCTTCTATCCAACCGCTTCCGATCCGCGCGGCTGGCTGCTGGAGAAATCCGGCGCGCCGGTTTCGCCATTCGACGTCGTAAGCGGGGGGAATCGCGTCATGCACGCGGCTCTCGGAGGCGTGCGCTACAACGGCCCCGAAGGCGCCTTCGCCATCGAAACACTGGATGCGCCGGTCGTCTCCCTGGGCGAAAAAATGCCGGTACGTTTCTCGAGGGACCAGCCCGATCTCTCCCAGGGCTTTCATTTCAACCTTTTCAACAACGGCTGGGGGACCAATTACATTCAGTGGTTCGGTGAGGATATGCGCTTCCGATTCCGGCTTCGCGCGTGAGACAGCTTGGCAAACTTCCGGGATTGATGTCTAATAGTCGAAGGCACTCATTACCCGGCCGTCGGGCCTGTTGAGCAAAGATGCGTCGCGCGCTTGTATCGATCCTGCTGGTTTCGCTCAGCTTTCCGCTGATCGCGCCGTTGCTCATCGCAGATACGGATTCCAACTTACCCTCGTGCTGCCGCCGCAACGGCAAGCACCATTGTGCCATGATGGCGATGTTCGAAAGCGCGTCGTCCGGCCGGGGGTTCCGGGCGATTCAGCCAAAGTGCCCATGTTTCCCGGCCGCCAATACCGTGCCGGCTAACCCGAATGCCGCGTTGCTACGGAGCTTGCCAGAGTTTTCCGCGTTGCTGTTCAGCCGGCCCGCGGGCCAGGCGCGAACGGCGGCGGGGTATCGGATTTCGTTTAACCGCTCGCGCCAGAAGCGCGGACCGCCAGCGCCTCTCTCCTGATTACTGTGGGGCAGGTTGGCAACCTGCAGCGGGTTGGTAACCCGCCTGCGAACGCTTGTGTGGGCGGGCCGGCTTGCGCCGATTGACAATCGGCGGCTGGATCCCATCCTGCCCCACACGCTCCCTAACGGTCGCCGCGCGGTTTCGTTTCGTTCGTTTGCAAGAATGGCCGAACTGCACGGGTCAGAGCCGCGACCGTCAGGGAGCGGTTGCCGGCT
>Ga0187880_1003224_pt1 | contig 12523 bp, 11 predicted proteins | sample June2016WEW_19_4_FD_132998 | JGI IMG/M metagenome (GOLD analysis project Ga0187880, IMG submission 132998) | Peatland microbial communities from SPRUCE experiment site at the Marcell Experimental Forest, Minnesota, USA - June2016WEW_19_40 | ecosystem: Environmental > Terrestrial > Soil >...
ATCGAACCGGGTTTTGCAACAACCTGGCCGCGCTCGACCTCGTCTCGTTTGGTTCCACGCAAAAGCACGCCTACATTGTCGCCCGCCTGGCCCGAATCCAGGGTCTTGCGGAACATTTCAACGCCCGTGCAAACTGTCTTGAAAGTAGGACGGAATCCCACTATTTCAACTTCGTCGCTGACTTTGACTACACCGCGCTCGACACGGCCCGTGACCACCGTGCCGCGGCCCGAGATGGAGAAAACGTCTTCGATGGGCATCAGAAACGGCTTGTCGATGTCGCGCACAGGGTCCGGAATATATGCGTCGATTGCGTCCATGAGCTCGAAAACGCACTTTGCGTCCTCGCTGTCCACATTATCTGTTTCGAGCGCCTTCAGTGCCGAGCCTTTGATGATCGGGATATCGTCTCCGGGAAACTTGTACTTGGTCAGAAGCTCGCGAAGCTCCAGCTCAACAAGCTCGATAAGCTCGGGATCGTCCACCATGTCAACCTTGTTCAGGAATACAACAATGTAGGGAACGCCAACCTGGCGGGCTAGAAGAATGTGCTCGCGGGTCTGAGGCATCGGGCCGTCGTCGGCGGCAACCACCAGGACCGCACCGTCCATCTGAGCCGCCCCGGTGATCATGTTCTTTATATAGTCCGCATGGCCGGGGCAATCCACATGCGCATAGTGGCGCTTGTCGGTCTCATATTCAACGTGGGCGGTTGCGATGGTGATGCCGCGCTCTCGCTCCTCGGGCGCCTTGTCGATCTGGTCAAACGGAACGAACGTGGCCTTGCCCTTTTTTGCAAGTTGCTTTGTAATTGCTGCGGTAAGGGTCGTCTTCCCATGGTCAATATGACCAATCGTCCCCACATTTACATGTGGCTTTGTCCGCTCGAATTTCTTTTTAGCCATTGTCCTTTCTCCTGAAAGATTTCGATAATATAAGCAAAATGTTTGACAGACCACGTTGCCAAGGGCCCGGCGATATCACCGGCATACCCGCTCAAACCTACAAACTAACGCTAAATGGAGCCCACGACCGGGATCGAACCGGTGAACCTCTTCCTTACCAAGGAAGTGCTCTACCTGCTGAGCTACGTGGGCTTTCGAAATTGCAGCCAAACAAGAGGATTGGAGAAGGTCCATAACGTGAAGGGAATGCGGGGCCATTTGGAGCTAAACGGCGCCCCGGCCGGAATCTTCTTTGCATCCCAAACTCAGCGTATGTAGTACCGACGACAATGACTCGCTTTATGGCTGCCACCATCTCCTACATGCCATAAGTGGTGGTGAGGGGAGGATTCGAACCTCCGAAGGCTACGCCGGCAGATTTACAGTCTGCTCCCTTTGGCCGCTCGGGAACCTCACCCTGGAAAAGCCTGCTCCAAGAGCCATGAATTCCAAGTAAGCCTTTTTAAGTAGCATATCGAATAATAAAAAACAATCCCCTTTTTTCGCAAAACTCACCGGATGCACATTGCCCATGCAAAATACGCAGAACAGTGACTCATTTTCCAGCTTTTGCCCTGGCGATCTGCTGGTCTATCAACGCGGCAGGGGGATAATCACCGGGCGCCTTGGAGGCAAGTTGATACATCTCCGCGGCTTTCGCAAGCTCCCTTTTCCCTTCCAAAATCCTGCCCAGGTTCCAATCAGCTTCCCGCTCCATGTCCGGCATGCCGAGTTCTTTAAGACTGGTCCATTCACTGGCAGCCTCATCGGGCTTTCCGGCCGACTCGTAGGCATAGCCCAGCTGATACAGGATGAGAGGCCTAAGGCCGTTACCCGAGGGCGCAAGCTCCAGGGCCTCCTTCCCGGTTTTAATCGCATCCCCGTAGCGCTTCGTCTCCAGAAAAGCCTTTGCAAGCTCGACTCTGGCGTCTAGTGCCGGCGCCGTACCCCCGTGTTCGGAGATGAATCTCTGCAGATCAGGTATAATCTTTTCCCAGTCCGCCGGACTCCCCTTACCCTCTGCAGGAAACCTGGATACAAGTGTCCCGTATTCGGACTGCGCTCGGACCTGTTTTGAACGATCGTAAGCGCTGAGCCCCCAAACCGATATAATTGTAAGCAGGATTGCGGCGCATGCGCCAAAGACGATCGCAGAATTCTTGTCAGCCCATTTTTTTGCTTTTCCAAAAGCTGTCTCCGGCTCCAGAACCGATTTTTTCTCCAATTTCTTAACGGGTTTTATTTTCTTTGCGCCCAAAGCGGACTCCTTCTCAGAATTTATTTTCGCCAAAACTTGGCCGTAAGCAGAACATGTCTTTTTATTTCTTTGACCGAGAAATTGCAACCTATTGAGCAGCGGTGGAGGGATTTAAGCGACCGGTCCTGCCAATGCGCTCACTCGATATTCTGGGCCTGCTCCTTGAGTTTTCCGATCTCCGTTTTCATCCGGACGACCACCTGCACTGTATCCAGGTCTGCGGTCTTGGAACCGATCGTGCTCGCTTCGCGGTGAAGTTCCTGGATAAGGAACTCGAGCCTTCGCCCGTCGGCGGGCATTGCACTGTTCAGAATAGACTCAACCTGTCCAAGGTGGCTTTCCAGCCGAACGATCTCCTCGTTTATGTCTGCCCGGTCGATGATATACGCTATCTCCTGCAGGAGCCTGTTCTCATCAGGCTCCGTCCCGCCCAGCAGTTGTTTCATCCGCTCCTGCAACCTCGTCCTGTACTCATCGATAACGGCCTCCCGGCGGCTAACCACCAGCGCAAGATCATATCTCAGCGCAGCCAGCCGGTCCATGAAGTCCCGAAGCAGGCTTTCACCCTCAAGCACGCGCATCCCGAGCACTTGGCCCAGCGCCTCGGACATGGCGGATGAAATAAGTTCCTTGACTGATTCGGAGTCAATAGCTGCTTCCGGCATCTCATAGATATGCGGGATCCTTAACAGGTGACCCAGCGAAGGCTCTTCTGAGTGCACGATCTCACGGTGAATCTCCTGGAGCTGTGACCAGTAGTATTGCGCAAGCTCCATGCTGATAAGCGGGGCCTTTTGCCTGACATCGGTACTCTCTATCTGAATGAAGGCATCGATCCGGCCCCTTCGCATTCTTTTTGCAATCAGCTTCCTGCACAAATCCTCGAACTCAATGAAGTTTTTTGGAATGCGAACGGAAATGTCGAGCTGTTTGGCATTAAGAGCGCGCATTTCAACGCTGATGGTGTAGCCCGCCCCTTCTTTTCGGCTGCGGCCAAATCCTGTCATACTGTGAATCAAGATGAACTCCTCCTGGATTTGTCGGTATGTGAAGAAATTATATCCTATTAATACTGAGGATCAGCGCGCGCATCTCGGAAACCGAAAGTTGGCCGGGCGCGGTCGCAGACTGGCCCGCGAACTGCGCATATGTCCAGGGACTGCCCAGAAATATGCTCACCAGCCGGCTCCATTTCCCAGCCGGTCCCATGCAGAACGCGATCAGGTCAATGCCGAGTTCTTTCCCGGCCAGCGGAATCAGTTCGAGCACCCTCAGGTTATCTTCGCCCGATTGGGCCATGGTCACTATTTTCAAGGCATCGGCCCCTGTTTTGAGCATGCTCTCCAGCTTTGCCCGCAAAATCCCCCTGGATGGGGTCTCAGCAGGGCTGTGCCACGAAAGCAGCACCTTTGCCCCGGCCTGCCGAAAAGGAACGAAATCGTCCACACCTGCGTGGTGTTCGAGGTCTATCCAGTCGGCGCCGGATTTTGCCGCCTCCTCAAGCATGCCAAGCCTCAGGTCCTCCCGACCGGCAAAGGAGCCCATTTCCCGAACCGGCCTGTTGGTGGCTATCACCGGAAGCCGCTGTCTTACTGACAGAGCGCTGAGAAAAGATTTCATCTCCTCGGTCGAATGCCTGTTGGCGAATTTGTCCATCCGCCATTCCACCAGATCGACTTCCGGGTGGTTCAGCCATTTGGGGAACTCTTCAGAGGAGCATTCGACAAGACATCCGCAAATACCGGTCTTTCGAACATCTTTCTCACGCCCGCTCATGGCCGCCTCCGGAATAATCGCGGCCCATCCGCATCTTCTCCTTCTCGATCCGAAAAGGCTGTGCCGGATCGCTTTTCGGGTAAGAGCCGAGAATCTTCAAAAAAGTCACGTTTTCCGCCAACGCATCCAGGGCCGCCTTGACGGGGCTGTCGTCCCGGTGGCCCTCTATATCGGCGTAAAAGAGGTATTGCCACGAAAAGAGCCGGTTGGGACGCGATTCGATACGGGTCATATTGATCGAGGAAAGGGCGCCAAGGGCGGCTAGTAATGACCCGGGCCTGTCGGAAACCGCAAAGAGCAGCGACGTTTTGTCGTTCCCGGTCGGCGGATTGCAGTAGTTGCCAAGGGCCAGGAACCGGGTGGCGTTTCCCGGACTCTCTTCGATTCGTTCGGCCAGAATGCCGAGCCCGTGACGCTGGGCCGCATAGAGGTTGCAAATGGCCGCTCCGTTCGGGTCATCCTTTGCCAGTAGTGCGGAGCGCGCGGTCGAAGAGCACTCGATGTGTTCGGCGTGTCCGATATTTTCAAGCAACCACCTGCGGCACTGGTCAATGGCCTGCGGGTTCCCGTAGAGACGCCTTATATCGCCCAGACCCTGAGCGTTGCTGCAAAGGAAGTGAGCAATCTCCAGGTAGCATTCGCTGATTACATGCACCTCCCGCTCATAGAGGAGGTCCATGCTGTGGCCAACCCCACCCTGAAGCGAGCTCTCAATCGGGATCACCGCCAGGTGCGCCTTCCCTTTTAGAAAGCTGTCGAATACCTCTTCCAGAGATGCGCAGGGCAGATAGGAGGCTGAATGGCCAAAAAGAGAAATAGAGGCCAGGTGGGAGTTTGTCCACTCAGGGCCGAGGAAGGCGACCTGAAGCCTGTACTGGATAAGCCGGGAAGCCGCAAATACTTCGCGGTAGATGGAACGCAGCGATTCCTCGGATAAAGGACCGGGGTTGAGCTTCGAGAGGCGCTGGAAGATTATCTGCTCGCGTTCCGGGTGAAAGAGCGGCAGGCCCCTCGATGCTTTTATCCGGCCCACTTCGGTGGCAAGCTCCATCCGCCTGTTAAGGAGCCGGAGTAGCTCTGAATCCGTACCGTCGATTTCTTCTCTTATCTTATCGAGTTCTTCATCCACTTTTGTTCAACCGACTCCTGGTTATCAACCCTCGCGGATTGTTTCCTCTATTTTTATGCCGTAATGGCGGCGAGCGGATTCAGCCGCCGATCGAAAACATCGGGCGAGAGACGCACTTGCGGAAAACCGAGCTGCTCAGGTGGTGCTTTTCCGGCTTTTTGTTTATGGCTGCAAGCATCGCAGAGGCAATCTCTTCGTCTGAGGCGCCCTGTCGCAAAGGCCCCCGCAGATCGGTCTCATCGCTGGAAAAGAGGCAGGTCCGGAGTTTTCCGTCCGAGGTTACCCTAAGCCGGTTACAGCTCGGGCAAAAATGGCCGGATACAGGACTGATAATCCCGATTTTCCCCTGGGCGCCATGGAACCTGTAATGAAGTGCCGGGCCGTTGCCCTCGCCCGCGCTCGAGGCCTCCAGAGGCGCAACACGCTTTAACCGCTCAAGGATTTCAGAGGAAGGAACAAAAACAGGTTCGTAGTCGAGCTGATGCCGGAAAGGCATGAACTCGATAAAGCGGACGTGGAACGGGAACTGGAAAGTCAGGCGTGCCAAATCTTCAATCTCATCGTCGTTCACCCCGCACAGGATCACCACGTTCAACTTCACAGGCGAAATGCCTGCTTCTTGAGCGGCCATGATCCCTGCCCACACCCGGCTGAAAAGGTCATTTCCGGTGATCTTCGCAAACCTTTCAGGCTTCAGGGTATCAAGGCTCACATTTATGCGCCTGATGCCCGCATCGAGAAGTCCCACGGCAAAATCCGAGAGCAGAACGCCGTTTGTCGTGAGGCTCAGGCCCCCTAGTCCCGGGACCCTGGAGATGCTTGCGCACAAACGCAGCACGTCCTTTCTGACCAGAGGCTCACCGCCCGTGATTCGGACCTTCGATATCCCTATTGAGACCGCGATCCGCACAAGCCTCACTATTTCCTCGTAGCGCAGTATTTCCGTGTGGTCCAACTTTACAACACCGCTTGCAGGCATGCAGTAGGAGCATCGAAGATTGCACCTGTCCGTAATTGACAATCTGAGGTAATCGATTTTCCTGTGGAAAGAATCGGTCGGCGGAGCGGGCATTCAAATTTCCCCGGCTAAACAGATTATTTTTTTTCACACCCATCAAGCTGTTTATTTCATAACATTTGGTTAAGCTTTTATAAAACATAAAAAAGACCACGTTCCAGTCAGATTCGTTCCTTCCTGCTTCCCGCTTCGGACCTCTTTTGCAGGTAACAGTAATTTGATTGCCAAAACTCTCTTGACTTTGACATTTCGCTGTGATTTATGACTGACCAGTCCGTATCGGAAGGAAGGAGCCGCTTCGTTGCAAAAATATCCGGACCGGCAGAATGTGGACGCCATTGTGAAAAAAATGGCCAGAGTCGGAAACAGACAGGGACTGATCGAAGCCATTTCGGAGGAGATGTCGGACTCGACGCCCGAGAGCCTCGTCGATGAGCTTTCGCGCTGGTTGCTCCTTATCCGGGGACCGCTGCGGACCGGGCCGCTTCAAAACAAAATCGGCCTTACAGTTCTGATCGAAGTCCTCGAGGAGATCGCCCGAAAAAAAGGCATCCCGGCCTCACGTTTCTACCCGATCCTTTTGGAGAAAATCCTGTCGGAGGAAGCCACCCCGCTCCTGTCAAGGCCGAGCGCCAAAGAGAGGATACTCGATGCGGCCCTGGAGGTTTTTTCTCTTAAGGGCTTTCATCCGGCCACCATGGACGAGATCGCCGAGAAGGCCGGCGTTGGAAAGGGGACCCTTTACCGCTATTTCGAGACCAAGGAAAAGCTCTTTGCCGAGCTGGTGCGGCTCAGATTGGAGGAACTCGGAAGGAGGGCCGGTTCGTCAATAGACGGCCGAGACGACGTGCTCACGATGATTTCCAAATATATCCGGATCTATTTCGAATTCTTCGACCTGAACCAGCGTCTCTACAGGCTTATCATCCAGGAACAGCTCGACCTGGGCAAACAATCCCCCAACGAGTATTTCCACAAAGTGCTGCGGGCCGTTCCCAATCTTAAAAGGAAAGTCTACGAAGGGACCCAGCAGGGGATTCTCAAGGACGTGGATTTTCAGACGGTCTTTTACGGCACTATGGGTTTTGTCCACGGAGTAATACAGAAATGGCTCGCCCGGGACTGTTCCTATCCGCTTGTGGATGAGCTTCCGGGAGTGCTGGAAGTTTTGTTCCATGGATTTGTCAAAGATGCCCGAAAAATTGAATGCAAAAACTAACTTGACATGGAGGGTTCAATGAGCATTACGGCAGAACAGAACAGAATCATCGATATTATTGCAAACCAGCTCGGAGTTGACAAAGAGATGGTGACTCCAGGCGCAAACATAGTTGACGACCTGGGGGCCGATTCCCTGGATGTCGTGGAGCTGGTAATGGCGCTCGAGGAATCCTTCGACACGGAAATCCCCGACGAAGAGGCAGAAAAGATTCGCACTGTTCAGGATATTTTTGACTATATGCAAAAAAAGGCTGCGGCCTAAAGGCGGTAGCGGGGAGCAAGGAGCAGGAAGTGAAAAAAAACCATTCCCGCTTTTCGCTCCTCTCTTCCCGCTTCCTGCTTCTTGCTTCGTGCTTCTTGCCATGAGCGACCTCCAGGTCCTTGCCTCGGTCGAGCGGGTGGTTGCTCAAAGCCGCTCGGTCACATTTCATCCGGACCGGATCGGCCCGGCAATATTGAAATGGGGGCATACGGTCAATACGTCCTCATCGTGGGAACATCCCTGCCATTTCTTTGACGGGACTGCGGAGAGCGTTCGCTGGATTTTTGCTCTCGACGTTTTGAACCACTGCTTCTGGCCCGATCCGGGGGAGCCGGTCTGGACGGTCATATACAATGGCGAGCCTTATTCGGGGTACTGGGGTCTTGCCGCCAGTCTGAAGCGGGCTCAAGAGCAGGGTTTCCCCATAACAGATCCTCATTTTCTGTCTAGTATCAGCGCAGGCGACCTCGCCGAAATATTTTCCGGCCAGGGCAGGATGCCGATGTTTGAAGAGCGGCTGAAAAACCTCCGGGAGGCTGGCTCGATAATCCTGTCCGAACTCGGCGGCGATATTCTGTCCCTGTTCGATGCGGCATACGGTTTGAGCCCCGTCCGGCTGGTCAGCGAGATTGTCTCCCTTTTTCCGAGCTTCCGCGATGAGGCCTTTTACAGAACTGAAAAAGTTTATTTCTGGAAGAGGGCCCAGATTTTTGCCTTTGACGTTTTCACCGCGTTCGGCGGAGAGAAATGGGGGAAATTCAAGGACATCGTGCGACTCACCGCATTTGCCGACTACAAACTTCCACAGGTGCTCCGGGAGCTTGGAATTATTTCATATAGCAGAGGACTCTCGGCAAGGATTGACGCCATGGAGCATCTCCAACCGGGCTCCGAAGAAGAAGTCGAGATTCGGGCAATGACCGTGTGGTCCGTCGAACAACTGAGCAATGTTTTCCAGGAGCACGGGCTAAAGATTGTGAGCACCCAGGTCGATAACTGGCTCTGGCGGTTGGGCCAGCTCGATGCATTTCGCGAACGCCCATTCCACCGGTGCCGGACGATTTTTTACTGAAAGACCTCAGTGTTCCGTCTTCCGTCCTCGGCGCACGGCATTAAGATTCAATGTCGCTGGGCGGTCCTTAAGGGGCAAATATCTTACCGGGCTTGGGCACGGAGATCATGAAAATCATCCAGTCCTGCTCCCGGGCAGAAGAAAAAGAGCCGCCCATTGCGTCGACCAGCCTCGATGGCAGAGCCTGCATCGGGCAGTTGCTCTCCGTGAATGGGAAGAACAACGGTTCAGCGTTGGAAAGCGCCTGCCCGCGTACAGGAATCCGAAAATGAAGATGGACGTCCCGCTCGCTCTCGAATGTCCGCAATACCAGGGGCCTGTCTCTATCCATGATAGTGATGCCATTCCTGACCACGTTCAGGATGACCTCCGAAAAAACGGCCGGATCCACGGATACGGCGCAAAGATCCGATCTGATCTCGAATCTTCTTCCGATGCCCTCCTCGTCCAACTCGCGTGACAACTGGTCCAGGGTCTCACATAAAATTGAGCTCAAATGGCATTCCCGGCGGCACCCCGCGACCGGTTTGAGGTAGCTGCTTATTCTGTCTAGAAGCGCTTCCAGCCTCCTTGACTCTTCCACAATGATCCCTGCTTCTTTTGAATCGGGGAATTTTTTTTGAAGCCGGTTTGCAAAACCGCCGATGGAAGTGAGCGGGTTGCGAATCTCATGTGCTACTTCCGCAGAAAGGGCACCGAGAGTCTTGAGCTTTTCCCTCTGGATCAAGGATCTGTGGGCCTCTTCCAGGTCGTGCGTCCGCTCGAGCACCATCTCCTCGAGGTGTGAGCGATAAGCTGCAAGCTCATTTTCGGCTTTCCTGCGCACGGTAATGTCTCTGATAATGGCCACACGACCTTTCCAGGAGCCATCCTCACCCTTGATCTGAGATATTGTCTGTTCGCTCAGAAATCTCGTTCCGTCTTTGCGCATGAGTTCCCATTCAGTCGTTATCGAACCGGGATTTTCCATCGCTCCTTTTATCGTTTGCCACAGAAGATGGGGGGATTCATGCGACGTGTGAATGATTTCCACTGGCCTTCCCACCACTTCATCTCTTTCGAAGCCAAACAGGTCTAGAAAGGCCCGATTGCACGAAATCATTCTACCTTCGTTTTCTATCATCAAAATTGCGTCCGAAGACCCTTCTACCAGCGTCCGGTATTTCTCCTCGGAGTCCCGGCGAGCCTCCTCGGCCAATTTCCGATCTGTAATGTCAAGAATCATCACCTGTTTGGAAATGCGCCCGTCCGCGCGGTAAATGGGCGTATTGACCTCGTAGTACCACCGGTTATCCTTAAGGTTGAAGACTTCCCGTTTGACGGTTTCCCCCCTGAAAACCTTTTCAGTGAAGCTCCGCTGATGAATGGAATCCTGCTCACAGGGGATTTCGCCACAGAACCTCCCGGTTGCATCATAGCCGACGTGTTCGATGAGTTTTCGGTTCATGAACTCGACCCGATAGTCTTGAGAGCAGATGTAAATGTAGCCGTCAAAAGCATCCACTATGGCCCGAAACTGCTCGGACAGATCGCACCCTCCTGCGCGGCAATCAATGAGCTGTTGGGAAGCCGAACTATCAAATTCCACCTTGGATCTCCAATAATTGCTATGGTATTATTTGCAAATCATCTAAAGTAAAGGTTATTATACCACGTGCGTTCCAAGGCGGCCACACTTAAGTTCCATAGGCATTATCGAAGATGAAATAAGGAATGCTTACCCTTGGAAACCGTTTGACCGATAATTCTCTTTACTGGATATGGGCGTGCATTCAGTTCTTGTCTTATCCATACCATTTTGGTATGATTAGGGTCGGACCGAGGATGGGAGATTTGTCTAACCACTGCGCAGGATAGACAGGAAAGGTATTCATTCATGCTTCACAAGATCCTGCTGTTTGCAGCCCTGGCCGTCTTTTGCGCCGGGATGATCCTTAAAGTTTCGCAAGGAGTACATACATGACGACAGCCCTGGAATTCAGACCGGACCAAGCCCGCTCACTGGCTGGAGAGGTGATGGCACGGTCAGGTCAAAACCTCAATGCTTGTTATCAATGCCGGCGCTGCGCATCAGGGTGTCCGGTAAGTGAAGAGACCGGTTGGGTAACCCCCGATCTCCTTATTCGGATGATCGTTCTCGGCAAAAGGGAAGCGGCCCTCGATAACCCGCTGATTTGGAAGTGTGTCTCGTGCTTTACCTGCGGCACCCGATGTCCCAACGACATCATGACTGCCAGGATCGTCGACACTCTGAAGAAAATGGCAAAGGAGGCCCACGTTCCACCGTCGTCTCCCAAGGTGGCTGCCTTTCACGATAGTTTTGTCGCCGCCGCCAAGCGCGTGGGACGGTTGAATGAACTGGAGTTCATGGGGCGTTACGTATTGAAGAATACCTTAAGAGGTCTGGCGAAGCTCAAGTTCGGAGAAGTAATCGAGGAGCACAAAAGTCAAGCCGGATTGGGTCTGGCAATGCTGCGGAAAGGAAGAATGCACTTTCGCACCCAGAAGATCAAGGGTAAACAAGAATTCAGGCGGCTAATCGAGAAGGGCGGCGAGCGGGCGAAGGGCCTCTCAAAGTCCCCGGCATCGCAGGAGTAAAACATGGACCTGGCTTATTACCCTGGTTGCTCGCTGCAAGCATCCAGTGCGATTTACGATGCGCAGTGTAAACGGGTCCTGTCGACCATTGGGATCAACCTGCACGAACTCGATGACTGGAACTGCTGTGGAGCCACCTCAGCGAGCAAAGTGGACGATTTTATCGCCGTCGCCATGCCGGCGCGCAATTTGGGAATCGCGGATGCATCGGAATATACCGAGTTGGTCATTCCCTGCTCCGCCTGCTACAGTCGAATGCTGGTGGCCCAGAAGATACTTGAGTTCGACCGGAACCTTTTGAGCGAGATCAATGGGGAGTTGTCCAACAAAGTCACTGGAAGGACTAAAATCCTGAGCATTTTGGAGGCCATTCAGCCTGTGGTGAATTCCGGAGACCTGGCCAAAAGGGTCACCAGGAAGCTCGAAGGCCTGAAGCCCGCCTGCTATTACGGGTGTATGCAGACACGCTTTTCCTATGGAGTGCCGGTGCTGGATGATGTGGAGAATCCGCAGGGCATGGAGACTATCCTGGAGAGCCTGGGAGCAACCCCTTTGGACTGGAGCTATAAGACGGACTGCTGCGGGGCCTCTGCAGCGGTAAACGAAAATGAGACCTCTATCATGCTCATGTCCAAGATCATGAAGGACGCCATTGCCCGGCAGGCCAACTGTTTTGTGACCACCTGCCCCATGTGTCAGCTCAACTTGGACGCATATCAGGAGAAAGTCAGAGCCAAATATGGCATTGCCCAAAGCATGCCCGTTTATTTCATAACCGAACTGGTCGGCGTCGCCGTCGGGCTGCCACCCGACGATCTGGGGTTGGAACAGCATTTTGTGGATGCTATGGCATTGCTAAGGGAGTTGAACCTCTATGAATAAGCAATCCTCTGCAGGCATTCGGAAGCGGGGGTCGGTGGTAATAGTTGGCGCGGGCATCGGCGGAATGCAGGCGGCCCTCGACCTGGCCGAGAGCGGTTACAAAGTACACATGGTCACAAAGGAATCGTCCATCGGCGGCATCATGGTCCAACTGGACAAGACCTTCCCCACCGGAGACTGCTCCATGTGCATGATCTCACCCAAACTGGTGCATGTAGGCCGCCACCCGGATATCAATGTCGTTACTCTAGCGGAGGTGATCTCTGTTGGCGGGGAAGCTGGAGATTTTTCGGTGAAGGTGAAGCAGCAGCCCCGCTACGTGGATGTTGACAAATGCACGGGCTGCGGCATGTGCGAGGAGAA
>Ga0187880_1003225_pt1 | contig 12520 bp, 13 predicted proteins | sample June2016WEW_19_4_FD_132998 | JGI IMG/M metagenome (GOLD analysis project Ga0187880, IMG submission 132998) | Peatland microbial communities from SPRUCE experiment site at the Marcell Experimental Forest, Minnesota, USA - June2016WEW_19_40 | ecosystem: Environmental > Terrestrial > Soil >...
CCCGGCGAACATTCGGCCCCGCAAACAAGACAAGTGGCCGTGAGTAGAGCGATTCCAATTCTTCTCATTACCCCTTCTTATCACGTGCGCCTCTAACGTCGCGCCGCGTGTCCGTATTGCAAGCTTCTATTGAAGTTAAGAATTACGCGGCCGTCCCAGGCGGGACTAGAGGGCGGAGTGGGAAGTCCGGCTAAAGATGCCATTAGTGTCTATTTCCCTGTAGGCTTTGAGGGCTTCCATCCGGCCCAGATGGGAACGCCTTTATCGTCGCGCAGCGTGGACGTATTGGTTCCATCGATGATTTCGCGGGCCAGTATCTCTTCTTCCGGCGCATCCGGAGCTCGTGCGCCCACCACCTCCACCTGGTCCCCTTTATTGAACGAGGTGTCTATTTCTTTCAGGAATTCACTGGGAGCGACGTGCACCAGCACCGTGTTGCTCTCGGTTTTCACGACCAGGTGAAGACCTTCAAATTCGCCCGGCACCTCGCGGACTTCTACGATGACGCCCTTTATCTTTACCTCGTTGGCCCTGTCATACTTGGGGCCCGTTGTCTTGCCTGGGTGCTGGCCTAGGGCCGCGGATGAGGTCCAAGCCATGACGGCAACGATGAATAGGGCTTTCAACCACAATCTGGAGTTCATAATCTGTACGTCCTTCCGGCCACAAGACACTCTGGCATCTCCAAAGGAGGTGCGCACCCGGACGCGGGACTTTCCCCCTGGGGTCCCACCGCGTCTTACCTAAACGGTTGTGGCGCTCTTGCGACGCCATATGCGTCCCAAACTCATTGCTCTGCAAGCTTAAACGTAGCTCCAGAGCTTCACAGGAAGCAGTGAGCCGGGTCACAAAAGCGGGTGATCCTCTGCCTGAGCTCGCTGGCCTACCGCCCGGCCCTCGGAAGCTCGCATTGAGCTTTGAGCCCTCGTCCAGCGATCTCCAAATGCGACTTTCCTGCCCGTCACCACTCGATTCAGGTTTGCGGTTTGGCGCTTTAGTGGCATAATCGAGCAACTTCCCGCAGATTCGTCTGAAGGTATAACTTTGCAGCCACCTTCGTCTTCTCGCAGGTTTCTGTCCCGGCTCCAAGCTTCGGGGCCCCGGTACGAAGACCGGCGTGTGGAGCAGGTGCTGGCGTTTTCACGTTTATTTCTGGCACTGACGTCACTCGTCGCCTGGCAGATCCATCCCCTAGCCAGCAGCCCGTATTACCACTTCGGACAATTTGTCCTGCTGGGCTATGCCGCCCACAGTCTGCTGCTGCTGGCGCTGCTGCAGATACACCGCGTGCCGACTCAGGGCTTCGTAGTTTGGGCCCAGGTCAGCGACATCGCATGGCCCTCACTTTTGTGTCTGTTCACCGATGCGCCCAGTAGTATCTTTTTTATTTTCTTTCTCTTCGCCATGCTGGCGGCGGCTTTCCGATGGGGCTTCGTGGAAACCATGACAACCGCCGTGATCGGGAGCGGGCTGTTGCTATTTCAGGCGGCAATCGTGAGATACGGGTCTCCCCCGCTGCGGCATATGTTCTCGACCAATGTGGACGCGCCGCGGTTGGTGTTGCGCTGTGGTTTTCTGTTGGTGACGGGATTTCTGCTGGGTTTTCTTGCCGAAGGGGAGAAAGAGCTGCGCGCCGAGATCGACCTGACCAATCGGCTATTGTCGCTGGCCCGGGTCGGGGGTCGTTTCGCGGTGTCTCTGCACGACGCCTTGATGGAATTGGGCCGCGTCTTTGACGGTCAGCAGGTGTACGAAGTTGTCTGCCAGAACAGCACCGGGCGGGTCTTTAAGTGGGTACCTATGGCCTCTGCGGAGCGGCCCGTCGCAACCCAGGAAGTGGCTCCAGCTCAACAAACATCGGAGCTGATGCGGAGTTATCCTCACACCTTCTACATGCAAAGCACGGGTCAAGAACAGAGATACCGTATCGCCGCCCTGGACGACGAAGGACGGCGGCTGGAACCTTCCCAGCTACAGCATCTGCCCATGCCTGTACCGGGGGCCCATTCGGTCCTGGCGGTGAGCCACGAGATGGGACGAGATTGGAGTGGCCGGTTTGTGGTGGTAAACGGTTACGTCGGCCGCCGGCGCGAACTGGAACTTCGTTTTGCGCAGAACATCATGCGCCAGGTTGGACCGGCGCTGTATTCGGTTTATCTGTTTCGCCATTTTCGTTCCCGGGCCGGAGCGGTGGAACGCGCCCGGGTAGCCCGCGAGTTGCACGACACTGTGATCCAGTCGCTGATCGGTATCGAGATGCAAATCGATGTGTTGCGCCGCCGTGGCAACAATGATTCTCAACTCCCCGCCGAGTTGCAACGGATCCAGGATTTGCTGCGCCAGGAGGTCTTGAACCTTCGCGAACTGATGCAGACCATGCGGCCTCCCGATGTTGGGCCGCATCAATTCCTTGACTTTATTGCCCAACTCGTAGAACGTTTTTCCAGAGACACCGGGGTGGCCGCCCGCTTTGTCTCGGAATTGCAGGAAGTCACCCTGCCCGCTGCTACCTGCCGCGAGCTGGCCAGGGTGGTGCAAGAGGGTCTGGTCAATATTCGGAAACACAGCGGCGCGCAGTCGGCCATGGTGCACTTCGGTTCGCAAAGCGGTTCGTGGAAGCTGGTCATTGACGATGACGGCAAGGGCTTTCCGTTTACCGGCCGCTTCACCTTGGCCGAGCTCGACGAATTCCGCCGCGGACCGACCGTCATCAAGGAACGAGTCCGGGCAGTGGGGGGAGACATGGTGCTGGAATCAAGTCCGGGCCACGGATCCAAACTCGAAATCACCATTCCGCAGAAAGGAAACGAGTCCTATGGATAAGAACGACCCGTCGGTGCGCATTGTCATCGCCGATGACCACACCATCTTTCGCGACGGCCTGCGCCGCTTGCTGGAGGCCGAGCCCGAGTTGGAAGTCGTGGGCGAGGCGGCGGACGGCGCTGAGACCGTCACCCAAACCCGCCGCCTGACTCCCGACATTCTTCTGCTGGACCTGGCCATGCCGCGGGTGCCGGGAATGGATGCGTTGCGCGAACTCTCGACCGGGGACGAGGCCACCAAGACCAAGATCATCGTGCTCACGGCGGCGGTGGAGCGCCTTCAGATCGTGCAGGCCTTGCAGATGGGGGCGCGCGGCGTGGTCATGAAGGAAGCCGCCACCCAATTGCTGATGAAGGCCATTCGCACCGTCATGAGCGGTCAATACTGGATCGGCCGCGAAGCCGTCGGCGACATTGTGGACTTCATGCGGACGAATGCCTCGGGGGAGAAACCGCCGCGTAACTTCGGCCTTACCAAGCGCGAAATGGAGATCCTGGCGGCCATCGTTGCCGGGCTCAGCAACAAGGAGATTGCGCGCCGCTTTGCGCTCAGCGAAGACACGGTGAAACATCACCTCACCAACATCTTCGACAAGGTTGGGGTTGCCAGCCGCCTGGAGCTGGCGCTATTTGCGATCAACAATCACCTCACTGAACAGCAGAATTAACTTTGTGACCGCGGGAGTTGAATCGTCGGCTTGGGTTCCGTCATCACCATCACAGAGCGCGGTTTCAGCCCAGCGCGACAACTCTGACGGACGAGTGTTTATATTTCCAAGCACCGTCTTTTGGACTAAAACCCTATTCAGGAGCGATAGTGAACATGAGAACCAAGGCATCCCTGTATGCCATTTTGATGCTCGCAATGGCGCTCGGTGTTTTGGCTGGGTGCTCTCGGAAAGCAACTCCCACCGACGCCCAGATTACGATTGAAATACAAAGCAAGCTTTACAGCGATTCGGCCATCCAGAGCCGGCAGATCGAAGTGCAGGCCGCCAATGGCGTGGTCACGCTCAGCGGCCAGGTCAGCAACGATAGCGAACGTGCCGCAGCGGCTGGCGATGCGGCCACCGTGGAAGGCGTAAAGACGGTGGTCAATAACCTTCAGGTGCAGCAGGCCGAGGTATCGGCGCCGGCAGCGCAACCGACCCGGCGAACACCACCTAAGCCTTCTTCTGCTAAGCCGGGCAAGCTGTCCATGTCTCAATCCAACCGCGCCAGCCATCGCCACCAGAGCGAAAACGATGCGGACAACGCTGGAGCCGGCGCTCTCGTGACCGACGACACTGCGCCGGATGCCTCTGCTGAGCAGGTGCCTCCACCTCCTCCGCCGCCACCCGCTCCTCCAAAGAAGGTCACGGTGCCGGCGGGAACGCAGTTGACCATCAGACTGGACAATCCCCTCGATTCGGAGCGCAACCAGGTCGGCGACACTTTCCATGGTTCGCTCAGCAACCCGATTGTGCTGGACGGTGAAACCGTGATTCCGTCGGGCGCGGAAGTGGTGGGCCGAGTGGCCGATGTGAAAAGTGCCGGCCGCTTCGCCGGCAATTCGGTGCTGACCCTGGAATTGACGTCGCTATCGGTGAACGGTAAGACTTACAACATTCAGACCAACCGCTGGAGCCGCGCGGGAAGCGGCGAGGGCAAAAGCACGGCGACTAAGGTGGGTGCGGGCACCGCCGCCGGCGCCATTCTGGGCGGCATCTTTGGCGGCGGCAAAGGCGCCGCGATTGGCGCCGCGGCCGGAGCGGGCGCCGGAACCGGAGTTGCAGCCTCCAAGAAGGGACAGCAGATCCAGTTGCCGGCTGAGGCGGTGTTGACCTTCCAGACCATCAACGCCCTAACCGTTACCCCGCAAGGCAGCAACGAACGCAACGCCGGACGCACCCCACTGTCGTAAACGATTGCTGGAAGCCGATTCGCAGGCGCAGTCACAACCCGGCTGCGCCTTTTTCGCGTCCCGGTTGGTACGCAGCCTTCCCTGGCTGCGGTATCCTGACCAGAGTTACTCAATGCCTAAAATTACTGCCCTGCTGCACACCCATAACGATGCGCTTTGCCTGGGCCGGGCGTTGGACTCGCTCCGTCCCTGCGACGAGGTGCTGGTGATTGACGAAGGCTCGGAAGACGATACTTCGCGGGTCGCGCGCGAGTATGGAGCGACTCTGAAGACTGCGATCCCCGGCGTCACGATTGGCGCCTATGCCGCCGACGCCGCGCACGATTGGATTCTCTGCCTTCGTCCCGACGAAACCCTCTCCGACGATCTGGAAGCGGCTTTGTTCGATTGGAAGAACGAGGAGCCCGCCGAGAACATAGCAGGCTATCAGGTGTCGATTCGCGAACAGAACGGCAACGGGGAGTGGCAAAGCTGTCCCCCCGAAACCCGGCTCGTCAATCGCAACCTGGTGAACTGGATAGGTGAGATGCCGCCGGACGAGCCCGGCGAAATGAAACTGAGCGGCGACCTGCTGCGACTTCCTCAACCGTAGGAGAGGACGACCACAACACGCTTTGGACCTAGCTATCGAATGCGCGCTGTTCGTCGTGGGGCTGGCATTGGGCAGTTTCCTGAATGTCTGCATCAGCCGCCTTCCCCGCGATGAGTCCGTCATCCGCCCCGGGTCGCACTGCCCGGCGTGCGGCGCTTTTCTGCGCTGGCACGACAATATTCCGTTGTTAAGCTGGCTGCTGCTGCTCCGCCGCTGCCGCGCTTGCGGAGCGCCAATTTCACTGCGTTATCCCGCTGTCGAGTTGCTGACCGCCGTGTTGTTCACCGCGTGCTACTTGTCATTCGGTCCGACGCTGGCGACGGCAAAACTCTGCCTCTTTTGTTTCCTGCTGGTGGGACTGATTTTCATGGATGCGGAGACGGGCCTGTTGCCGCGGGAATTCACCTATTCCGGAATCGTGCTGGGGCTGGCGCTCTCCTGGATCGCCCCGACCGACAGCGCCGCAACACAATTTTTTCTGCGCGCGTTCGGCACGCAGCTTCCGGCCCCTGCGCATCTGGCGCTGCTCGATTCCGCCATCGCGGCCCTGCTTGGCGCCGGCTTCTTCTACCTGGCGTGGGCGTTGTACTACCTGCTTCGCAAACGTCACGGATTGGGATTCGGCGATATTGCACTCATGGCCCTGGTGGGAACGTTTCTGGGGCTGAAGCTCACGCTCTTTGTGATTTTCACCGCGCCGTTGGCGGCCACCGTTTATGCTGCCTTCCTGCTGCTCGCGGGGTGTTTCCGCAACACGCCGGAGATGGGCGAAGCGCTGGCCGGGCAATCTTCTGCTCGAGAAAGGTTTCTGGCGCAGGAACTGCCGTTCGGCGTATTTCTGGGCGCGTGTTCTCTGGCCGCAGTTTTTTTTGGCGAGTCGATATGGCGCTGGTATCTGAGTTCTTTCTAAAGCGGTTCCAGGATTGGTGCATCCGCTTGTACGGGTACTGTCCGCACTACCCAAGCTACGGCTACGCGGGAATCGCTCTAGCTATTATGGATCGCTCAAGCGCGGAGAGAACTGGCCTGCTTTAATCGCTTCTCAATTTGCTTGAGATGGTGCCGGGCATGGGTGCGATGGAAACGGCGCCAGTCTTTCGCATTCATGGGGCCGAGGACCGGATGGTCGAGTATCTTGGCCACCCTGCCGAATCGTTTCTCCGCATTGACCAGCGTCGCATCCATGGCCACCAGGGCGTCATTGAATTGCCGCAACGACTCCACTCCGGAACTATTCGCCGGGTGGCTCGCCTTCGGCGCCCTCCGCCCGCTGGGCAGCAAGCCCATTTTGGCCACATAAAAGGTCGCTAGTTTGTCCTTCAACGTAGGCTGGCCTCCCAGCGGCTTGCCCGTTTGCAGGGCGGTCTGGGTCCCCTGGGTAGTGGCCGTGTAACTCAACAGAAGGTGTTCCAGAATTTGGGCGCAACTCCACTTCCCCGGCGGGGCATAGCGCCAGTCGTGCGGCGACATGGTACTGGTGATGCGTTCCACTTCACGGCGGATATGTTCCAGCTCAGGAGACACAACACCACCCCGCAAAAAAGAGAAGTGGGCTGATAGCAGCCTCGACGGTTGCACTAGTATGAACCACAACTCTTGACTTTGCTCCAGCGAATTTCTTGTTATAGGTTAATTTTGCGGCAACCTATACACCTAAGTGGCGCGAATCAGTTCAGGGATGACTCATCGCTGAGCCGTGGATGGATTTCCATGTCCAACACCAGGCTTATGCGGCTGCACCGACTACAGCTATGCCTGGCATCGAAATAATCTTAAGGCGCAAAGGGAATCTAGGAAAATTACTGGCTGCGGGTTGGCTCCGTTTGTGTCAGCGATGCCAGCATAGGCAATCGGGCTGCGCCGTAGAGTCCGGCATCACTGCCCATCAAGGCCTGCGTGACAATGGTGTGCTTCTTTCCCGCCATGGCGCCATCGGGGGCCGTGACCTTGTAGATGAAGGAGCGAAGTCTCAACTCGTCGAACATGGTGGGCGCGAAAGCGTCCCACGCACTGGCCACTCCGCCACCGATCACGTACATCGGGAGATTCAGCGCGTTGACCATACTGCCGATACCAATACCCAACGAGCGTCCCACCTTTTGATAGATCCGCTGCGCCGACACGTCGCCTTGAATGGCCAACTGGTAGATGACGCGCGAATTGAACTCGACGTTGCCGCGTGCAGCCTTGGCCAGATCGTCCGCCTGCCCGCTGGCGATCGCCTCATGCGCCATGCGCACAATGGCCGTCGCTGAGGCGTACTGCTCAAGACAGCCCCGGCTACCGCAACCGCAGGGATGCCCGTCCGGTTCGACGCAGAAGTGGCCGAGCTCTCCGGCCATGCCGTTCATGCCATGCCAGAGGCGGCCATTCAGCACCAAGCCGCCTCCGACCCCGGTGCCCAGCGTGTACATGGCCATGTGATCGGTATCGCGGCCAGCGCCCAGCCATTTTTCTCCCATGGCGGCGGAGTTGGCATCGTTCTCCAGGATCACCGGCGTTCCCAGCCGGCGCTGAATCTCATCGCGCACCGGAAAGTTCGCCCAGTCGGGAAGGTTGGGCGATTGCATGACGGTGCCGGTATCCATGTCGATGAAACCGGGGACCCCGATGCCGATTCCCGCCAGTTGCCCCAAGTCGCGATACTTCGCCTTTAACGACAGAATGGCATCGCACATTTCGCCGATGACCCAGTCGCGCCCGCGGCCTACCTCGGTCCCGGTGGTCAGCTTCTCCAGCAGCTTGCCTTCGGCATCGACCGCGGCGATGCGCAGGTTGGTGCCTCCCAGATCCACTCCGATGGAATAAACGCCCATGTTCAACCTCACGGCTCCTCTCGCTAACTACGCCGCTCTACTTCTGACAGAGCGAACAATAATGACTGCTCCGTCCTGCGATGATAACCCGCTTGATGGCGGCGCCGCATACCAGGCAGGGCTTGCCCTCTCTGCCGTAAACGCGATGTCGCAGTTGAAAGAAACCCTCCCGGCCTTCGGCATCGACGTAATCGTTGACCGACGACCCACCCAGCTTGATCGCCTCGCGCAGAACCGCTTTTAGTGCGACATGCAGTTTCTGCAACTCGGCGCGGGTGAGCGACGCCGCTCGCCGGCGCGGACGGATCTCGGCGCGAAACAGCGACTCGTCAGCATAAATGTTTCCCACACCGCTTAACAGCTTCTGGTTCAGCAACGCGCTCTTGATGGGAGTTTTCCGTCCGCGAAACAGGGCCATGAATGGCCCGATCAGTGACTTTAGCGGCTCATCGCCGGGCGCAGCAAAGCCGGCGGTGCTCTTCGGTTCGATCCGAACCACCGCCAGGCGGCCAAATCGTCGGGGATCGACAAACCGCAGTTCCCATCCCGAGGCCAGCTTCAAGACGGCGTGAGTATGCTTGGCCGTTTCCATTTCTGGAGACGCGATCAACAGGCGGCCAGTCATTCCGAGATGCACAATCCATTGCCCGTCAATGGCTGCCGCCTTTCTCGACCTGTTTCGCCGGGAGCGCTGCAAATCGAAAACAATGTGCTTGCCTACGCGGCGTACTTGCGCGATTCGACGATGCTCCAGCACGGACGCAATCTCGGCGGCAGACGATTTCAGCGGCTCCGGTTTTTCTCCCAGCCACACCGAATCGATCACGTCTCCCGCGATCCGCTGATTGAGTCCACGGGCAACGGTTTCGACTTCCGGAAGTTCGGGCATAAGCTGCTAGTGTACGGCGATTCGGGAAGAGCGGGCCACCGCCTGTGCATTGCGCCATCTTTAGTTCAACCTGTAAAATCGAGAGTAGGCGGTTCGTCTCCCTCAACCTCCCCGAATTCTGATCTTGTTTTGCAATCCAGAGGCGAGTTGTGTGCGAATCTGCGCGGCCGTTCGCGCTCGATACCGGGCGTCCGCAAATGGAGTATGAAGTTGAAAACTGGCAAGACAGCAGTAATTGTCGGCGCGCAATGGGGCGACGAGGGCAAAGGCAAGATCGTTGACGTTCTCTCCGAACGCTTCAATGTAGTCGCGCGCTATTCGGGCGGCCACAATGCCGGACACACGGTCACCATCAAGGGCAAGAAGTTCATCCTTCAGCTCATCCCCTGCGGCGTGCTGCGCGAAGGATGCCGCGGCGTAATCGGTAATGGGGTGGTGCTCGATCCCTTCGCCTTCATGAAGGAAGTGGATGCGCTGCGCGCGACCGGCGTGCACGTTGACGGCAATCTGTTTGTCAGCAACCGCGCGCACGTGATCCTTCCCTACCACCGCATGATTGAGCTGGCATCGGAGAACGCCCCCGGCCGGGTGAAGATCGGCACCACTTCGCGCGGTATCGGGCCCACTTACGAAGACAAGATGGCGCGCAGCGGATTGCGCGTGCAGGACCTGCTCGACAAGACCCTGCTGAAGAAGCACATTGAGAACGCCTGCCGCGAGAAGAACACCATCGCGCATGCCCTGTTTAACAGCGAGCCTCTTGATCCCGACAAGATGTTCGCCGACTATGCGGAGATCGCAGACCGCGTCGCTCCTTTCGTGACCGACACTGCGCTGCTGCTGAACCGCGCCATCGCCAATGGCGAGTCGGTGATGTTCGAAGGCGCGCAAGGGACCATGCTGGACATCGATCATGGAACCTATCCGTTCGTCACCTCGTCGAGCGCGACATCCGGAGGAGCGGTGACCGGCACTGGCGTGCCCCCGACGGCAATCAACATGGTGATCGGCGTGACCAAGGCGTACTGCACGCGCGTCGGCGGAGGGCCGTTCCCCACCGAACTGAAAGAGGAGGTCGGCGAGGCGCTGCGCAAGAAAGGCAACGAGTTTGGCGCCGTAACCGGACGTCCGCGTCGGACCGGCTGGCTGGACTTGCCGCTGCTTCGCTATTCCAACATGCTCAACGGCACCAGTTGGCTGGTCGTGACCAAGCTCGACGTGCTGGATGAGCAGCCCGAGATCCCGATTTGCGTCGGCTATAAAGTTAACGGGAAGGAAGCCCAGGAGATTCCCGCGCAGGCGTCAGGGTACGAGGAGATCGAGCCGGTTTATGCCAAGCTGCCGGGTTGGAAGTCGCACACGTTTGGCATGAACAGCTACGATCAGTTGCCGGCGAAGGCGAAACGATATTTGGAATTCGTCGAGAAGGAATCGGGCGCGAAGGTCGGTATTGTTTCGACTGGTCCCGATCGCGAGCAGACCATGTTTATTCCCGAGTTCGCGAAAACGCTGAACAGCGTCAGCGGGAATAGTAAATAAGGGCAAGGGCGCAAACTGGAGGATGGAATGGTCGTACTGGCCGTGACTTGGATGGCAAGATCGGGGCATGAAGACGAAGTCGCCAGGATATTCGGCAAACTTCAGACTGCGTCGCGGCAAGAGCCGGGCTGCCTGATGTACATCGTGCATCGGCACCGAACGGACGCCACGCGATTCTTCATCTACGAGCAGTATCGCGACGAGGCCGCTCTGGAGGCCCACCGCGAATCCGCGCATTTTCAGCAGTACGCGATCACTGCGCTGCAGGACATCGGAGAACGCAAAGAAGGCGAGTCGTATACTCCGCTTTCCGGCGAGTAGCGCGTCATGCATCGCCCGCTGCGGGCAAGGTTTTTTCCTCCTTCAGTTCTTCGCGCAGAATGTCGAACAGCGCCACCAGAACTGACGCCACCACCGGCCCCAGAAACAGTCCCAGGAACCCGAACGCTTCCACGCCGCCGAAGATAAAGAAGAGCAGGACCAGCGGATGTAACTCTACCCGCCCGCCCACAATCCACGGGCGGAGGATGTTGTCGACGCTGCTGACGATCACGACACAATAAACTAGAAAAAACACGCCCTTCGCAATGGAACCGGTTGCCAGCAGGTAAATCACGACCGGGACCCAAATCAGCGCCGAGCCCACTACTGGAATGATGGAAGCAAAACCGGTAGCCAAACCCAGCAACAGGGAAGACTGCATGCCCATGAGGCGCAGAGCGACCCCGACCAGCGTGCCCTGCGCCACCCCCACCGAGAGGATGCCGTAAACATTGGCGATGATGGTGTCGGAGACATTGCGATACAGCCGCACCACCTGCTCGCGAGACAGTGGAAGCAGCGCCCCCGCGCGATACGCCCACTGCGCTCCGTCGCGAAACAGAAAGAACACGACCACGAACGTGATCAGCGCGCCAATGATGAAGCGGGCGATACCACCTAAGACATTGGCGCCGAAACCGACCAGCCACACACTGACCTTCTGCGTGTTGGCGCTGATCATGTCGTTCAGATCGTATTTGGAAAGGTCGACCCAGCGGCCAACATAGCTGAGAGGGCCCTTAGCCAGGGTCATTACCAGCGATGCGAATCCGCCCTCTTCGAAGCTTCTGCGACTCAGGTAATGCGCCGCCACCAGGGCTTCGTTGGCTGCCAGCACGGCAATGATGAAGCTCGGCACCGCAAACAGCAGGACCAGGAGCAGGGTGGAAAGCAGCGCGGAACTGCCGGGCCGCCGGTGGTTCCGTTGCAAAATGCGTTCGTGCATTGGATAAAAGACGACCGCAAGAATGATTGCGAAGGCGAACGGCTCCAGGAAGGACCTGGTAATGACAAACGTGAGCCCGAGCGCAATCAGCAACAGCACGGAAAGAAATATGATGGTGGCGCGTTTGCTGTTCATAAGGGCCGCTCAAGTTGTAACACGAACCTTCCGGGGCAGGACAGTCGAAGCGCAGTGTCGCGCTAGCAGGCAGAGGGGTCGTTGGCCCGCAGATGAACAATTGGACAATCGTGCATCAAATGTATTCGGTTATAATACTTTGTATGCCAAGTTCAACAATTTTGACTCTCCGGGTAGATAGTAAGCTCAAAAATAAGCTCGACAAACTGGCTAAGACCACCCAGCGCAGCCGTTCGTTCCTGGCGGCGGAAGCCATCCGGGAATACGTCGCCCTCAACGAGTGGCAGATCGAAGAGATCAAGAAGGCGATACAGCAGGCCGATGCGGGAGACTTCGCCACCGACGAGGAAGTAGAGGAAATGTTTAAGAAGTGGGCGAAGCGTGCGCGTTAAGTGGCTGCGGGCAGCGCTTGCCGACCTTGACGCCCAATTCGAGCACATCGCCAAAGACAACCTGCCCGCCGCATTCAGGACCGTCCTACGGATCCGCCGCACCGTCGATCTGTTGGAATCACACACCGCGATCGGCCGTCCTGGGCGGGTGTCGGGAACACGCGA
>Ga0187880_1003228_pt1 | contig 12515 bp, 10 predicted proteins | sample June2016WEW_19_4_FD_132998 | JGI IMG/M metagenome (GOLD analysis project Ga0187880, IMG submission 132998) | Peatland microbial communities from SPRUCE experiment site at the Marcell Experimental Forest, Minnesota, USA - June2016WEW_19_40 | ecosystem: Environmental > Terrestrial > Soil >...
GCCAGGATGTCCGTCATGCGCTGCCGCACTGAGAGCGGTTCGCGCTGGACATGATGATGAGCGAACATGTCGCTGCGCGACAGTACTTCTTGAAAAGCCAACAACATTTCCTGCAGCGTGACCTGCGGCACGATGCGCACCACTTTGCGATCGACCAATTCCGCGGATGCCAGCCACGTGTCTCGTTCCAAGCGGCGCATCTGATCGATACCTTCGGCGGCGCGCTTGAAACGCTCGTATTCCTGCAGCCGCCGCACGAGTTCAGCACGCGGATCCGCTTCGCCCGTTGCATCCTCGCTATGCGGCGGACGGGGCAACAACATGCGCGACTTCACCTCGGCGAGCGTCGCAGCCATCAGCAGATATTCCCCCGCCAACTCCAACTGCAGCACGTGCATGAGTTCGATGTAGCGCATGTATTGACGAGTGATCTCGGCAATCGGGATATCGAGAATATCCAAATTTTGCCGCCGTATGAGGTACAGCAGCATATCCAGCGGCCCTTCGAAGGCCTCCAGGAACACTTCAAGAGCCTGCGGCGGGATATACAGATCGCGCGGCATTTGTGTGATGGGCTGACCCTCCACCATCGCAAACGGCATCTCACCCTGCGCGGGCGCCGGCTCCTTTGCGGGCGCATTCGCGGCAACGTTCTGCACAATCGTCAGTTCGGGTTTCATCTATAGTTCATGGCCATGGCTTGGCGGACCGCGTCCAGCGTGTCGCGCGCCGCAGCACGCGCCCGTTCGCACCCTTCGGCGATGATACCGCGTACCAACTCGGGATTCTCCTCGAACTCTATCGCCCGCTTCGAAATGCCGGATACTTCTTCGACGATTTTTTCGATCAGCGGCCCCTTGCAATCCAGACAGCCGATAGCGGCGGAGCGGCAGCCCTGTTGCACCCAGGCTTGCGTCTCGGCGTTCGAATACACCTGGTGCAGCTCCCACACGGGACACTTGCCGGGGTCGCCGGGATCGGTGCGCCGCACGCGCGCCGGATCGGTCTGCATGGCCTTCAGTTTCTTGACGACGGAATCGGTCTCTTCCCGGAGACCGATCGTATTGCCGTAGGACTTCGACATCTTGCGGCCGTCCAGGCCCGGAATTTTAGGGGTCGCCGTGAGCAGTACTTCCGGCTCGGGCAGAATGGAAATGCCCGTGCCTTCGAGAAAGCCGAATAAGCGATCGCGGTCGGCAACGGTCAGTCGCGCGTTCGACTCCACCAACGCCCGCGCCCGCGCGAGCGCATCGCCGGCGCCCTTCTCCTGAAATTCTTTGCGCAGCGTGCGATAGATCGCCGAATTGCGCGAACCCAAGCTCTTGATGGCCTTTTCGACCTTCGTTTCGAACTCCGGCTCGCGGCCGTAAATGTGATTGAAGCGTCGTGCCACTTCACGCGTGATTTCCACGTGCGCGACTTGATCCTCGCCGACCGGCACGTACTGAGACCTGTAGAGCAAGATATCGGCGCTTTGCAGCAGCGGATAGCCAAGAAACCCGTAAGTGCTCAGGTCCCGATCAGCCAACTGGGCCTGTTGATCTTTGTAGGACGGAACGCGCTCCAGCCAGCCCAAGGGCGTAATCATCGACAGCAGCAGGTGCAACTCAGCATGTTCGGGAACTTTGGACTGAATGAACAGGGTGGCGACACCAGGATTGAGGCCCGCGGCCAGCCAATCGATGGCCATGGTCCAGACGTAGTCTTCGAGTTTCGAGGTGTCCTCGTAGCCGGTCGTGAGCGCGTGCCAATCGGCGATGAAGAAGAAGCACTCGTACTTGTACTGCAGTTCGATCCAATTCTTCAGGGCGCCATGATAATTGCCCAAATGCAGCATTCCGGTCGGCCGCATGCCGGAAAGCACGCGCCGGTTCTGGATGGGCCCGCTCATGCCGCTGACCCCATCAACACGGGAATCACTCGGCCGATGAGGCGGAATGCCGGCTCGAACAGCCAATCGAGCCAGCGCATGACGGACAAGCCGAGCACCAGGAATAAGCCGATCGGTTCAATTTTCTCCAAGCGGCTTCCCCACCGTGACGGCAGCAATCCCGCCAGCACCCTTCCGCCGTCGAGCGGCGGGACGGGTAACAAGTTGAAGACCGCCAAGACCACGTTGACCACGATGCCTGCCTGGGCCATCAGTGCGATCCAGCCTATCAAGATCTCATTGCCGCCGACGCGCGCGATGACCGCGAGCACGCCGCACCAAATCACCGCCATTGCGAGGTTGGCCGCCGGACCCGCGAAGGCAACGCATGCCATGGCCCGACGTGGGTTGCGCAAGGCACTGGTCGCCACCGGCACCGGTTTCGCCCAGCCGATGAGCGGTCCGCCTATGGCAAGCAGGATACCGGGGACGAGCAAGGTGCCAACCGGATCGATGTGACGTAATGGATTCAGACTCAAGCGCCCGAGCATCTGTGCAGTCCGATCGCCGAAGCACCGAGCCGCCCACCCATGCGCCACTTCGTGCAAGGTAATCGCAAAGAGCGCGGGAATTGCCCAAATCGATACTTGTCTAAGAAATCCAGATAAATCCAATGCTTGCACTCGTTATTTAAATGAAAACACGAGCTCCCGTGCCCGCATTGTTCCTGCATTATACGGTTGCCGCGTCTGCAAAGGGGCTGACGTCGCCACGGCCGATGCGGACGACGACGGCGCGGTCGCCGGTTAAGTCGATCACCGACGTCGGGATCAACCCACAATTGCCGCCGTCGAGCACGAGATCGACGCTATGTTCCAGTCGTTCGTAAATCTCCTTGGCATCGGTGCGCGGTAGTTCCTCTCCCGGCAGCAATAGGGTCGAACTCATGACCGGTTCCCCCAGCTCGGTCAGCAACATCGCGGTCACCGGGTGATCGGGAACACGCAGCCCGATGGTGCCGCGGCGCTCGTGCTTCAAGCGACGCGGCGTTTCACGCGATGCCTTGAGCAGGAATGTGTAAGGGCCCGGGGTATGCGCACGGAGCAACCGGTACTGTGAATTATCGACGATCGCATACTTACCGACGTCTGCCAGGTCACGGCACACCAAGGTGAAATCATGGTTCCGATCGGTTTGGCGTATCTCGCGAATCCGCTCCAATGCCGCCTTATCGCCGATATGGCAGCCGAGTGCATAACATGAATCCGTCGGATAGACGATTACACCGCCGTTTCGCAACACTTCGACCGCTTGACGGATGAACCGTCGCTGCGGCGACACGGGGTGCAGTTGTAAATAGATGCTCATATTTGTCCAGTATGATACCCGTATGAACCAACTACTCGAATGGTCGCCGCTGGTGGTTTTTTTCGTTGTATTCAAGCTATACGGCATTTACTGGGCCACCGGATCCCTGATGGTCACGACCGTCGCCTTGATGTCCAGCCATAAGCTACGCATGGGCCGTTACAAGAAAATGCATATCGTCACGGCCGGCGTGGTTCTTGTCCTGGGCACCGCAACCCTGCTGCTGCATGACAAACGCTTCATCCAGTGGAAGCCCACGGTACTGCTGGGTTTCGCCGCCGTCGCTTTTCTGGTCAGTACCTTCATCGGCCGACGGCCGCTGGCCAGGCGCATGCTGGAGAGCGTATTCAGCGAGCCGCTCGACCTATCGCGCCATATGTGGTCCGTACTCAACTTGGCCTGGACCGCTTGGTTCGCAGTGCTCGCCGTAGCGAATATCTACATAGCGCGGAATTTTGCGGAAAGTGTCTGGGTCAATTTCAAAGTGTTCGGCATTACCATCGCCATGCTGGTCTTCATGATCCCACAAGTCATATGGCTGAACGGCAAAACCAGGGCCGCGCAACCCGAGCGCGGCTGACATGGGTCACGCCGTCCGAGAAGAGCGCCTACGCGCAAAGCTCATGGCTCGATTCGCACCCGTCCAGTTGGTGATCGAGGACGAAAGTCATCATCACGCCGGGCATGCGGGCGCCGCAGGCGGCCAAAGCCACTATCGCATTCGCATTGTGTCCGAGGCCTTTCGCGGATTGTCGCCGGTCGCTCGGCATCGCCTGGTTTACGAGGCCGTGGACGACATGCTGAAGAGCGATATCCACGCGCTCGCCATCGAGGCGCTTCCCCCGCCGACCGCCGGCTGAGACGCTACGACGGCCGCGGCGGCCCACTGCCTCCCCACCCGCCGGCCGCCCCGTCGTCCATCGATAATTGGTGAGATCGCGCCGTAAAGGCTAAACTGCCGCCCCCGGGCGCGCCGGCCACGTCGGCCAAGTCGCCTTTACGTTTGTAGAGGATCCAAATGACTCAATTTCTTCGTGCACAGTGGAAGGTAGTGTCCACTGTGGCAACCATTGCCGTATTGCTCACGGCCTGCAACAAAGGACAGCAGGCGGCGGCGCCCGCAGTTTCGGAAACGCCGGCGGTCCCGCCTGTGGCATTGGTCAACGGCACGCCTATCCCGCGCACCGATTACGATGCGTTTTTGAAGAATCTGCTCCAGGGTAAGCCGGCGACCGATTTGACCGCGGAGCAGAAGAATCAGGTGCTTGACGAGCTGATTACCATGCAGTTGGTCTCCACCCAGGCCGTCAAGGATGGGTTGGAAAAAGAACCGGACGTGGCGGCCAACCTCGATGTGATGCGTATGCGCATTCTGTCCGACGCGGAATCGCAGAAAATCCTGAAGGGCAAAGAGCCCACCGATGCGCAATTGCATGCGGAATACGACAGCGCCATCGCGTCGATGGACAAGTCCGAGTACCACGCCGAGCACATTTTGGTGCCGACCAAGGAAAAGGCCGAGCAGCTGATCAAGAAGATCAAAGCCGGTGCGAAATTCGAGGACGTGGCCAAGGCCGAATCCACGGATAATTCGAAGGCCAATGGCGGCGATTTGGGTTGGTTCACACTGACTCGCATGGTGAAGCCGTTTGGCGATGCGGTTAAAACCTTGAAGAAAGGCGAGATGACGCAGGAACCGGTGCAGACGCAGTTCGGCTGGCACATCATCAAGCTGTTGGATACGCGCGATGTCGCCCCGCCGCCGTTTGATCAGGTCAAGGCTCAAGTCACCAAGGCCGTGATTCAGAAAGAGCTGATTGCGTACGTCGATGATTTGAAGAAAAACGCCAAGATCGAGAAGAAGCTGTAAGAGCAATCCTCCGGTGGCGGGCCCGCCAGGGCCCGCCACTTCTTCAGCAACTTCCGCTACTTGTTCAGCAGCTTCAGGAAGGCCGGTTCGTCGAGAACGGTGATTCCCAACTCCTGCGCTTTGTTGAGCTTGGAGCCGGCATCCGCGCCCGCTACGACGTAATGAGTCTTTTTTGAAACACTTCCGCTGACTTTACCGCCGCGCGCGGTAATCGCTTCCTGCGCAGCATCGCGCGTCAGCCGCTCGAGCGTTCCGGTCAGCACGAAAGTCTTCCCCGCCAGTTCACCGCTCACGGTGCGCTTGCCCTGCGCCGGCCATGTGATCCCGCTCGCCAGCAGACGATCGACGATCGCTTGGTTCTCGGCATCGCCGAAATAGGCAGCCACATTGGCCGCCACCACCGGCCCCACATCGGGTACGCACTGAATTTCTTCCACCGACGCGCGACGCAGCGCGGCGACGTCGCCGAAGTGCTGCGCCAGGCCGAGGGCCGTGGCCTCGCCGACGTCGCGTATCCCGAGAGCATACAGAAACCGAGGCAAGGTGGTGCGCTTTGCCGCGGCCATTGCGGCCTGCAATTTCTGCGCGGATTTCTCCCCCATACGATCCAGCGTTGCGAGCTGAGAAGCCTGTAGATCGAACAGATCCGCCGGTGTCCTCACCCAATCGCGTTCGATCAACTGGTCAACCAGCTTTTCGCCCAGACCCTGAATATCCATCGCGCGGCGCGAGGCGAAATGATTGATCTCCTCTCGGCGCTGTGCGGCACAGGACCGCCCGCCACTGCATCGGGCAACGGCTTGATCGCCTTCGCGCACCACCGGCGATCCGCATACCGGACACCTTGCGGGCAACTCGACCAGTGGCGCGCCGGCTATTCGGCGCTCGGGCAAGACTCTCACGACTTCCGGGATCACGTCGCCGGCGCGGCGAATGACGACGGTATCGCCAACCCGTACATCCTTGCGAGTCAATTCATCCATGTTGTGCAAGGTTGCATTGCTGACCGTCACCCCGCCCACGAAAACCGGTTCCAAGCGGGCCACCGGCGTCAACGCGCCGGTGCGCCCCACTTGAAATTCGATCTCACGCACCGTCGTCAACGCCTCTTCGGCCGGAAATTTATGCGCAATGGCCCAGCGCGGCGCACGCGAGATGAAACCGAGTTGCCGCTGCAGATCGATGTCGTCGACCTTGTAGACGACGCCGTCGATCTGATACGGCAGGGTCGAACGCGCCGCGCCCATTTCACGGTAATACGCGAGGCAACCGTCGATCGACTCGACCACGCGCGATTGCGGGCAGACCTTGAAGCCCCAGCGCCGGAGCGTCTGCATCAGCTCGCCCTGGTGCGTCGGCAGTTCGCCGCCCTCCACGTAGCCAATGCCGTAAATGAACAAGTCCAACGGCCGGGCTGCGGTCATTCGCGGATCGAGCTGGCGCAAGCTGCCCGCAGCGGCATTGCGCGGGTTGACGTAGGCCTTCTCGCCGCGAGCGATGGCCTCCTTATTGAAACGTTCGAAGCCGGCACGCGGCATGAACACTTCGCCGCGCACCTCGAGCATCCGCGGCGCGTCTGCGGTACGCAATTTGAGCGGCAATCCGGCAATGGTCTTGAGGTTTTGCGTAATGTCCTCGCCGGTTTCGCCATCTCCGCGAGTGGCGCCCTGGACGTACACGCCGTTCTCGAACATTGCGCTGATTGCCAGGCCGTCGAGCTTGGGTTCCGCCGAGTAGCGAATCGGGCGCTCGTTCTCGAGGCGCTCACGGATGCGCCGGTCGAAGTCGCGTGCTTCGTCCTCGCTGAAGGCGTTGTCGAGCGACAACATGGGGACTCGATGGCGTATCGCACCGAATGCCGCCACCGGCGCCGCGCCGATGCGCTGTGTCGGAGAGTCCTGCGTGAGGAATTGCGGGTACTTGGCTTCGATGCCCCGCAGTTCCAACATCAGGCGATCGTATTCGGCATCCGGAACTTCCGGATCGTCGAGCGCGTGATAGCGATAGTTGTAGCGGTCCAACAGTTCGCGCAATTCGGCGGCCCGTCTCGCCGCCTGTCGCTCGTCTTTATCCACGATGTTCAGCTCATGGTCAGCATGGCTTGGAAACGAGCCACATCCTCGCGGAGCGCTTCGGCGCGCTGCTGTGAGAGCGGCACGCCTTTCGAGTCCTGCACGACGCCGCGCAAGGTTTCCGCCAGCTCCCCAGCCGTCTGAATGAGTGCATCGAGCGTTTGCAGCGGTTCTGCGGGACCCGGCAGGACCGCGAACAGCGTCAAGCCGCGGAACTGTTCCTCCGGCATCCGCGCCAGATCGAAGGTGCCGGGCTCCACCAGGCTCGCTGCGCAAAAGAGAGTCCGGCCATCGCTGTGCCGGCGGTGGAACACCTGGTAGCGGCCATACGCCAGACCATGGTTCTCCAGAGCCGCCATGAGCTGCGAACCGGTCCAACGCGTGTCACCCACCGCACTGACACGAACGGTCACGATGCGCTGCGTCTCGCTGACGTTCGGGCCTTGAGGGTTCGACCCCGTAGCAGACGCGTCGCTCGCTGCCGGCGCACCGGCTGCAGCCGGTGCCGCGCCGGCAGCCGCAGGGGGACTCCCGGCGGGCGCAGTGGTCGCTGCCGGCGGGTACGCTGCCATCGATTCCATTTCGTCGGCCGGCGCCGTCCGACACTCGGCGCTCGGGAATTCGTGCGGTTCCGTGCCGAGCTCCGAGTTCTCCTCAATTGCATCGGGGTGCGCCGTCATCGGCAGATCCACGATCTGCACGTGTTCGAAGTCGGCGGTGCGAATGCTCAAGGGTTCGAACGGCGGTACGCCCCAGTCGCGTGCAGCGGCATGCGAGTCGGTGGAAGCACGTCCCGGCGTGCCTAAGGGGGCCGCCGTCGACTCGCGCAATTCAGCATTTCCAGGCGCCTGGCGCGAACGCCGGGTACCCCACCACCAAATCCCGATCAGCAAGGGCACACAAATGGCCACCAATATCCAACGGAGTTCGCTCGCCAAGACCAGCCGCCCTACATCGCAGCCATGCGCACGGCCTCGTCCACATCGACTGCCACGAGCCGCGATACTCCGGGCTCGTTCATCGTGACGCCCACCAACTGCGACGCGAGTTCCATCGTGCTCTTGTTGTGAGTAATGAATATGAACTGCACGCTCTTCGACATGTCGCGCACGATGTCGCAAAACCGGCCGACGTTGTTTTCATCGAGTGGTGCATCCACTTCGTCCAGCAGACAGAACGGCGCCGGGTTCAAGTCGAAGATCGCAAAGACCAATGCGACCGCGGTCAACGCCTTCTCGCCGCCCGAGAGTTGGCTGATGGTGCTGTTGCGCTTGCCGGGCGGACGGGCCATGACCGACACACCGGGCGCATCCGACTCTTCTCCCGTCAGCTCCAAATAGGCGTGGCCGCCGCCGAAAAGTCGCGGAAACTTCTCCTTGAGGCCGGCGTTGACTCGATCAAACGTGTCCTGAAAGCGGGTGCGTGTTTCACGATCGATTTTCCGCATCGCGGACTCCAACGTCTCCAAGGCGTCGGTCAAGTCCTTGCACTGGCGGTCCAGATACTCCTTGCGCTCCGACTGTTCTTTGAACTCGCCGATCGCCGCGAGGTTTACCTGGCCCAAGCGCTCGATCTTACCCTTGATTTCCTCGAGCTGCGCCTCCCAGGTTTCCACCGTGGCGTCCGCCGCCAGCTGCGCGAGCAGCGCGGCGAGCTCGAAGCTGGTGGTTGCCAGCTGCTCGGCGACGCTCTCCCGCCGCACCCGCACTTGTTGCGCGGCCAAGCGCGCATCGTCCAGCGTCGCACGCGCCGCTTCCACACGCTCCTCGATCGTGGCTTGGTGGGCTTCCCGATCGCGCAATACCGCATCGAGTTCGTCGCTCGCGATCTTCGCTGCGTGCAACTCACTTTCGATCTGTGCACGAACTTGCAGTGCCGATTCGATTTGCTCTTGCAAGGCCGCCAGCGGCGCCTCGCCGGCCGCGAGTTGCGCCGCCAGCTCGTCGCGGCGCAACTCCAGCCCTTCCAACTGTTTTTCCACGCGCTCCAGCGTCGAGATCAGCGACGCATGCGAGGACCGCCGTGATTCCACTTGTAGCGCCAGATCGCGCGCCACTTGTTGCACTGCCTGCGCCGCGGTCCGAGCAGCACCCTGCTGCGTGCGCAATCGCTCACGCTCCTGTTCGAGCACCAAGCGCTTCGGTTCCAGCGCCGCCAGTGCCTCGATGGCCGTCTCCATGCGCCCGCGCGCCGCGCGTAGGTCCGTTTCGGTGCGTTCGAGTTCGGCCCGTACGTCCGCAAGTCCCGTCTCGAGCTGGCTCAGGCGCCGCGCAGCATCCGCAGTGCGGGCCGCGGCCGCATCCAGTGCCGCGCGTCGATCGACGTGCTCACGGTGCAAGCGATTCACATCGGTTTGGAACCGGTCGCGGCGATCCTCATGCTCACGGACCCGCTCGCGCGTGAGCTCGAGTCTGTGTTCCGACTCCTTCACCTCGTCTGCAAGCTGAGTCACTTGCAGGCGAATTTCGCGCAATGACTCTTCGCGCTCGATCACACCCGTGTGTGGATCCTTATCACGCGACAGCCTCAGCCAATCCGGGCCCAACCAAACACCGTCGCGGGTGACCACCGATTGTCCGGCGGTCAGCCGGCGCCGCCGCGCCAGGGCTTCACCGAGCGTTTCGGCGGTAAATACCGACGACAATACGGAACCCAAGACGCTAGTACCCTGCACCTTGGCCTGCAGCGATGCCGTGTCGGGCACACTGCCAGAACTCTCGCCTACCGTCACAACCGCCAGATAACCGCCGTCGAAAGTGCCGAGTACTTCCGCAACGCCGTCCAGCCCATCGACGCACACGGCCTCGAGATAGGCTCCCAGCACGGTTTCGACCGCGCGCTCCCAGCCGCGGTCGACGCGTAGCTGCTGCGCGACACGCGGCTTAAGGTCCAGCGACTGCGCCTTCAGCCACTGCGTCACCTTGCCGGATACTTTACCGAGCGCCGCCTGCTGCAGGGCTTCGGTCGATACCTGCGTACCCAATGCCTGCTGCCATTTGGCCCGCAGTGCGTTGAGAGCCTGGGTTTGCTCGCGCTCCCGGTCGCGCGTCACCGCCAATTCCGCCAGCAACTCCGAAAGGTCGGTCGCCGCCTTTTGCCCAGCGTCACGCGAAGCTGCCGCTTGTTCGGCCAGCGTATCCAAAGACACTGCGGGTTGCTGCTGGGCGAGCGCCAGACGCCCCGTCTCCTGCCGTTCTTGCTGTTGCAGCAAGCGATGCTGCTGATTCTCCAACTGTTCGATCCGCGCGCGTTCGACTTGCGTCTCGCGTTGACCTCGCGCCACTGATTGAGAATGCTCGTCCCAAGTGTGTTGCCATGCCGCCAGCGCATGTTCACAGCGCACCAACAATTCCGATGCGCTGCTCTCCTCACCATGTGCCGCATCGAGGCGCGGAATCATCGTGGCGAGTTCCGCACTCAGCGCTTCGAGACGAGCACGGTCGCGCTGGATGACACCGGTGAGTTCCTGCACCTGCACCTGCGACTGGTCCAGATCGGTGGCTTGGCGCTGCCGCAATTCGCGGGCATGTTGGATGCTCTGCTCGATTCGCGTCACCTCCGAGCCGGCGCCGTAGAAGCGTGCTTGGATGGTCCCGAGCGCCTCAGCCTTGGACGATTGATCGACGCGAATCTGCTCGATCTCGGCCTCCGCTTCGCGCAGGTCCGCGAGCACTGCGTGCATGGCGGTGTCACATTGTTGCGTGGTCGTGTCGCGCACCTGCGCTTCCGCATCCAGGCTCTGCAGCCGCAACGCCAAGAGTTCCGCTTGCAGCTTGCGCTCTTCTTCCTTGAGCGTCTGATAGCGACGCGCGGTCGCCGCTTGCCGCTGCAAGTGGCGAATCTGCTTTTCCACCTCCTCCCGCAAATCATTCAAGCGGTCCAGGTTTTCGCGCGTCTGGCCGATGCGGTTCTCGGTTTCTCGGCGTCGTTCCTTGTAGCGCGATATACCCGCCGCTTCCTCCAGGAATGCGCGCAGATCATCCGGACGCGCCTCGATCACCCGTGAGATCATCCCTTGCTCGATGATGGCGTAGCTGCGCGAACCCAATCCCGTGCCGAGAAACAGCTGGGTGATGTCCTTGCGACGTACCTTCATGCCGTTGATGAAATAATCGGAGGTGCCATCACGGCTCACCGCGCGCCGCAATGCCACTTCGTTGTAATTCGCATAGGCGCCGCCGATCTTGCCCTCGGCGTTGTCGAACACCAATTCCACCGACGCCGTACCCAGCGGCTTGCGGGCCGATGAGCCGTTGAAGATGACATCCGCCATCGAATCACCGCGCAAATGCTTTGCGGAAATCTCGCCCATGACCCAGCGCACGGCATCGATGATATTCGACTTGCCGCAACCGTTCGGACCCACGACCCCTGTGAGGCTGCTTGGGAACGTGATCGTCGTCGGATCGACGAAGGATTTGAAACCTGCGATCTTGAGTTTCGATAAGCGCATCAGTTTTTTTCAACCTTGAGATCGGTCCGGTGACGAGGACGTGTGGCGATGGCCGCGAATGTGGCGCGTAGTGTAAAGTAAACGTCACTTTCGTAAACCCCTGGCGCACGCCGTAACCCGACGCCCTGTCGTCCCATGACACAACCCAGCCGAACCTTGGAAACCTTCTTAAACCCGGCGCCCGAAAGGGACTACACCATTCGGATGAGCATTCCGGAGTTTAGCTGCCTGTGCCCGAAAACGGGACAACCCGACTTTGCCAACTTGAAGCTGGAATACGTACCGAACGAGCGCTGCGTCGAACTGAAATCCTTGAAGCTTTACATTTGGTCGTTCCGCGACCGCGGGGCCTTCCATGAAGCGGTAACCAACGAGATATTGCAGGATCTGGTGGCGGCCACCGCACCCCGTTTTTTGCGGCTGACCGCTGAATTTAACGTGCGGGGGGGCATTTACACCACGATAGTGGCAGAACACTGCCAACCCGGGTGGGTAGCCGGCCCGACCACCGCCCTGCCCTGATGCCAGGAGCCTTCCCGCGGGCCGCGGTGTGGCCTGCAGGCTGCTCCCACCGTGTGCCCCGAGGGTTTGTCTTTTCAATCATAGAGTTAGATTAATAAAATATGTTATGCGGACGGCCTGTACACGTCGTCAAGCGTCGGTATAATCGCGCGCTCTTTCATAAAGAGGCGGAGACGGTAAATGCCCTCGAAAAAACCGAATAAAGCGGCTAAAAAGCCAGGAAAGGCGACCCCAGCGAAGGCAAGCCACAAAGTGGCTGCCCCAAAAAAGGCAGCGCGGCCTCAGCTTAAGCACACGCCCATGATCGCCACATCGAAGGTAACAGTGAAAGCCAATAAACCAGCTCCCAAACCCGCAGCC
>Ga0187880_1003239_pt1 | contig 12500 bp, 10 predicted proteins | sample June2016WEW_19_4_FD_132998 | JGI IMG/M metagenome (GOLD analysis project Ga0187880, IMG submission 132998) | Peatland microbial communities from SPRUCE experiment site at the Marcell Experimental Forest, Minnesota, USA - June2016WEW_19_40 | ecosystem: Environmental > Terrestrial > Soil >...
AATGTCGTACCCGAAAACCGCGTTCCGGCTCAGGTGCACGGCGCCCAGCGCACCGCTCTCGAAAATCATGTTGATGATCGCGTTGTCGATATCGCCCACCGATTTCATCTCGGGATAAGCCAGCGTGCAACCGACCGCATACACGCTCCTCACGTCCCCCATGTACATCCGCGCCACGTCGAAATCGTGGATGCCCATGTCGGCGATCAAGCCGCCGCTCACTTTGGGATCGCAGAATTCGAGCGGCGGGCGAAACGGGTCGCGCGAGGTCGAAGTCAGCACCACGGGAGTGCCAATCACTCCCGCTTCAATCTGCTTCTTCGCCGCCACATACCCGGCATCGAACCGCCGTTGAAAGCCCGGCTGAAAAAACACGCCCGCGGCTTCCACCGTTTCGAGCATCTCCCGCGCTTCCTCGAGCGACATGGCGATGGGCTTCTCGCAAAAAACCGCCTTCCCATTCCTGACGGCGTCGAGGACCACTTCCTTGTGCGTGCTGGTGGAAGTCACCACTGCTACGGCTTCCACGTCTGGATCGGCCAGCAAATCCTGGTGGCTCCGGTACCATTTGGGAACATCGAATTCCCGGGCGAATTGTTCGGCCAGCTCCGCCTTTTGGTCCGCCACCGCCACCAGCCGCGCGTTGGGGACGCGTTGCGCCAGATCCTGCGCATACACCCGCCCCAGCCTTCCCAATCCAATCGCTCCGACGTTCAGACGGCCTGCCATGCCTATGATCTCCTTTCGTAGATTTCCGTCAGTTTCACCGGCCGGTTCTCTCGCACCGATTTCGCGGCCGCCAGCCCGATCACCACGGCCATCAGTCCGTCGTTCCCATTCACCGGCGCCGGCCGGTGGTGCCGCACCGCATCCACGAATGCCTCCATCTCTTTCAAATAGGATTCCGTATAGCGGTCCATGAAGAAATCGAGCGGCAGGGCCGAGTGAGTGCCTTCCCGGTCCAGGCGGACGTGGTTGTCGTGGGTGTTGTTCTTCACCGCGATCATGCCCTCGGAACCGAACACCTCCACGCGCTGATCGTACCCGTAGACGGCCTTGCGGCTGTTGTCGATCGCTCCCAGCGCGCCGTTCGCGAACGTCAGCGTCACCATCACCGTGTCCCAGTCGCCGGCGCTCTGGAATACCGGGTCCACCAGCACGTCGGCTCTGGCGTAGACTTCGGTGACGTCGCCCATGAGGTACCGGGCCATGTCGAAATCGTGGATGGTCATATCCAGAAAGATTCCGCCCGATGCCCGGATGTAGGTTTCGGGCGGCGGCGCCGGGTCGCGGCTGGTGATTCGCAAGATATGCGGCTCGCCGATTTTTCCCGCCTTGACCGTATCGTGCACCTTCAAAAAATTGGGATCGAAGCGCCGGTTGAAGCCCACCATCAACTGGACGCCGCGTTTTTCAACCTCTGCGTTGATGGTGACAATCTTCTCGATGGAGAGGTCGATGGGCTTTTCGCAGAAGATGTGTTTGCCCACGGCCGCGGCGTCCAGAATCACCTGGTAGTGGGTGTTGGTGGGCGTGCAGATGGCCACCGCATCCACCTCCGGAAGTTCCAGTACCTGCCGGTAATCTGGAAATGTTTTTCCGACATTCAACTTTGCCGCCACCGCGGCCAGCTCGTCCGGGAATACATCGGCCAGGGCTACCACCTCCGTCCCCGGAATTCGGCTCGCCAGGTTTCCGGCGTGGATCTTCCCAATGCGGCCCACTCCCAAAACACCAAATCGAAGTTTTTTGTTGGTCACGATTTCCTTTCTCCCTTCTCGCCAGCCCGCTTCCGCACCACGTCCACCCACACTGCGGCCACAATCACCAGCCCGATCACCACCGTCTGCCAGTAGGCCGATACGTTCATCAAGTTCAGGCCGTTGCGCAGCACTCCCATGATCAGGGCGCCCACCAGCGTGCCTCCCACCGTGCCCACGCCGCCGAAAAAGCTCGCGCCGCCGATGATCACGGCCGCAATCGAATCCAGCTCGCCGCCTATGCCGGCCAGCGGAAAGCCGGAGTTCATGCGGCCCGCCAGCACAATCGCCCCCGCCGCCGCCGTCACCCCGCTCAGCGCGTACACCAGGATCAGCCGCGCGTCCACCGGAACGCCCGACAGCAGCGCCGCCTGCGGGTTGCCGCCGATCGCGTAGATATCGCGGCCCACCGTGGTGCGCGTCAGAAAGACATGAAACACCACGCAGAACACCACCACCACGATCACCGGCGCTGGAATCCAGCCCACCGATCCTGCCCCCCAGAAACGAAACCCGGAGGGCAGCTCCGAAATGGGGAATCCGCCACAAATCACCAGCGCCAGGCCGCGCGCCACGTTCATCATGCCCAGCGTCGGGATGAACGGATGCGGCAGGTGCAGCTTGGTCAGCAGCAAGCCGTTGATGCTACCCAGCGCGCCGCCGATCCCCAGCGCGGCCAGCACCGCCAGCGCCGGCGGCACGCCCGCTTTCAGCAGCAGCGCCACCAATACGCAGCAAAGCCCCAGAATGGAGCCCACCGACAGGTCGATTCCGGCGGTGATAATCACCACCAGTTGTCCGAGGGAAAGCAGCGCGTTGACGGCCGACTGCCGGAACACGTTGATCAGGTTGTCGAAGGTCAGGAAGTGATCCGAGAGCGTCCCCAGCACGGCGCACAGCGCCAGCAGGCCCAGCAGCGGGCCGAAGCGCCGCAGCAGCGCCGCCGGGCTCACTGGGCGCCTCCCGTTGCCATGTGCATGATCCGTTCCTCGGTGGCCTCCGCGCGCGTCAGTTCTCCGGCGATCAGCCCGCGGTGCATCACCACAATGCGGTCCGCCAGGCGCAAAAGCTCCTCCAGTTCGGAGGAGGCCACCAATACCGCCGCGCCGCGGCTGGCAAGCCCCCGCACCAGGTCGTAGATCTCCGCTTTCGACCGCACATCGATGCCGCGCGTGGGCTCATCCAGCAAAAACACGCGTGCCCCCGCGTACAGCCATTTCGCCAGCACCGCCTTCTGCTGGTTGCCGCCGCTCAAGTACACCACGCGCTGATCGAGCCCGGCGGCCTTGATGCGCAACTCGCCAAGCAACTGCCCGGCCGCCTGCCTTTCCCGCGCGGCGCGGATAAACCACCGGCCACGGCCGCTGGCCAGCGCGATGTTCTGGTGCAAGGTCGCCCCCAGTACCAGGCCCTTGGCCTTGCGGTCGTCAGGCACCAGCGCCATGCCGTGCCGGATGGCGTCGAGCGGCGTCCGCACCCTCACCGGCCGGCCGTTCACAAAAACCTGTCCGGTCTGCCGGCCGGCCCCGAACAGCCACTCCAGCAGCTCCGTCCGCCCCGCGCCGGCCAATCCCGCGAACCCCACCACCTCGCCCCGGCGCACCGCGAAACGGACCGGCCCCTCGACGCGTATGGCCTCTTCGCCCTCCAGTGCGGCGGCCTCGGGCGCCACATGCTCATTCAGCTCGGTTCCCACCATGGCCCGCACCAGGTCGCCCAGGCCGGCGCCGGCCACTTCCGTGGTCAGCACGCGCTGGCCGTCGCGCAGCACCGTCACCTGATCGGCCACCTGGAAGATCTCTTTCAGCCGGTGCGAGATGAAGATCACGCTGACGCCGCGCTCCCGCAGGTTTCGAATCGTCCGGAACAGGGCCGCCGCGTCCTGCTCCGCCAGCGGCGCGGTGGGCTCGTCCATGATGATCAGCCGGGCGCGGAACGCCAGCGCGCGGGCGATCTCCACCAGTTGCCGCTCGGCCAGGCTCAGGTCCGCCACCAGCCGCCGCGGGTCGATCGAGTGCCCCAATCCGTTCAGCAACTCGCGCGCCCGGTCGTAAATCTCGCGCCAGCGCACCCAGCCGCCCCCGGCCGGGTGACGGCCCAGGAAAATGTTTTCCGCCGCGCTCAACTGGGGCGCCAGCGCCAGTTCCTGGTGCACGAAAGTAATGCCCAGCTCCTGCGCCTCGCGCGGTCCCCGCAGCCGCACGGGTTGCCCGTCCCACAGCATCTGCCCTGCATCCGCGCTCACGATGCCGCTGATGATGTTCATGAGCGTCGACTTGCCGGCGCCGTTCTCCCCAACTAGCGCATGCACTTCCGCCGTGCGCACCTCGAAGTCCACAGCCTCGAGCACCCTGACGCCGCTGAACCATTTCGAAATGCCCCGCAGTTCCAGAAGCTGCTGCAAATGTGTTTAGAATAACATGCCTCAAATATGCCCCATTTCTGGAGTAAAATGATGCATATCAACGTCTGTATCAGAGGGGACCATGCCATGACACAAAACCTCGACCTGTGGGACGATTTTGTCGCCGCCCGCTACCGTCCCGGAAAATCCGAAGACGAATTCCGCAATTACTCGCCCGATACCACCCCCGCCGTGGCTGAGTTCTATCGCCAGAATCACGCCCAACAGACGGTCGAGTTCGTCCGTGCCAAGAGAGCTCAATACCTCACCTTAGAGCGTGGCAAGAAAAGCATCTGGGAAGCCGCCGAGTACCTCGACACCCTGGTCGACGACAGCGATCCCGATACCGACCTGTCCCAGACCGACCACCTGCTGCAAACCGCCGAGGCCATCCGCCGCGACGGCCACCCCCGCTGGTTTGTCCTCGCCGGCCTGGTTCACGACTTGGGCAAAGTGCTATGCCTCTACGGCGAGCCGCAGTGGGCAGTGGTGGGAGATACCTTCCCCGTGGGCTGCGCCTGGTCGGACCAGATCGTGTTTCCCGAGTACTTTGCGGCCAACCCCGGCAGCCGCGTGCCGGAATACCAAACGCCGTGCGGGATTTACGAACCCCATTGCGGCCTCGATAAAGTCTGCCTGTCCTGGGGACACGACGAGTACATTTATCACGTCACCCGGAACTACCTGCCCGAGCCGGCGCAATACATGCTGCGCTATCACTCCTTCTACCCCGCCCACAAGCATGGCGCTTACCGCCATCTCATGAACGCGCATGATGAGCAGATGTTCGAATGGGTGCGGAAGTTCAACCCGTACGATCTGTATTCCAAGGGCCGGGAACGCCCCAACCTCGAACAGGTCAGACCGTACTACGAAGACCTGGTGGCCGAGTTCTTCCCCGCGCAACTTGACTGGTAGCTTAACCCCCCACCACCACTTTGTCGGTCGCCAGGTTCTCGTAATCGTCTTGGACGCGCACCGCGATAGTGTGCTCTCCCGGCCCGGCGTCGATGGTCACATCGTAATCCAGGTCCAGCGAATCCGAGAGCTTGGTCACCGGCTCGACCACCGTCCATTCGCCGCCATCCAGCGAATACTCGGCCTTAGTGATGTTATTCAGCGCGTCCGCGGCGTGCCAGCGGACTTCCAGCTTGCCGCCGGCGCGCGTGGCGGCCAGGCCGGTGATTTTCGGAGGCGTGTTGTCGATCCAGAACGCGTCGCTCTCCATGCGCGCGGTCAGCGCCTCCGAGGGCGGATTGCTGGGCGCATCCGACGCCGTGATGCGCAGATGGTACTCGCCGTCCGGAAAGGCCGTGGAATCCCACGAGATGTATTTCTCCGCCACCCGGTCCTTCAGCAGCTTCCACTCCGTTTCGTTGGCGCCGCGGATTTCCACGGTGTAGATCAGGGTATCGCCGTTGGGGTCCGACGCCAGCCAGCGCGCGCCCATATACCCCTTGGCGAGCTGCATGGCCGGCGTGGTGGTGGTGGTGTCGAGCGAAATCGCCGGCGCGCCGCCCGCCGGGCGTCTTCCCAGGGGCGGCAGGCTGAGCGTCTGCTGCGTGAAAAGCAGCGGCGTTACGGGCGTCGGGAATTTGTAATTGGGCGGCGTCATCTCGATCTCTTCGATGCGCGGCTCGACGTTCTTCGGCAGGTACGCCAGGTCCACCGATTCCAGCTCCGGCGAATGCCCCGAGCCATCGGCCGTGAGCGTGGCCTTCCACTGGACGAACCGCGCGGCCGGAGAACTCACGCGGCCGCCCGCCGGCGCTGTGATGGGCGGCGAGAAAGGGCTCCAGTTCTTCTGCGGCTGATCCAGGTTGCCGCTGTGCGCGGCGATGGCCACCTGGCCGCCGTTCAAATTGGCCTCGAAGCTCAGCCTGCCCCACAAGGAATACATGCCGGCGTCGAAAACGTCGCTCTCGACAGTGCCCTCGCGCTCCACGCCCGGACCGATCTCATACACCTTGCCGACGTTGCCGGTCGCCGCCAAAAGACGGCCTTCCCGGCCCGCCTGAAACGCGGTGACCTGAGTGGCCGGCACCGTCACCAGCGCCGTCCAGAGCGTGGGGGATTCGATCCGGTATACATTGCCCTTGTTCCCCGTGCCCAGCACCGCGCGGCCCGAGCCATCGAACGCGATGGCGTACACTATGTCCTGCACGTGGCTCCAGATCCGCCGCGGATTGCCGTTGGTCTCGATGCGGTACACTTCGCTGCCTCCGCTCACGCCCGCGGGCGTCCCCAGCGAAACCGGCAGTTGCGAAGGTGGCCGGGCTACGCTGGCCGCGGGAGTTCCCGGCGGATTCACCGTGACGGTTGCCGGCGCGGGCGTTGGCGTAAGCGGCGCGGGCACAGGCGCTGGCGCAGCCGCCTGCTTGGGGCCAACGGCCGCCGCATAGATCGTGCCGTCGCGCGCCACCGCCACCGCCGTCACTTCCCGCTTGGGCGTCTGGTAGAGCACGAAACCCTCGCCGGCCGGCGATACCCGCACCACCAGGCCGCCGGGTTCGGTCCCCACAATCGCGTTGCCGCTCGCATCGATGGTCATCGAACGCACGTGCGTCTCATCGCTCTTGAAGAACACCCTGCCTTTGCCGTCGGGCGTGACGCGGTGGATCTCGCCGGGATCGCCGGTGGCCACCAACAGGTCTCCCTGGCTATCGAATGTCAGCGCCCAGATGTATTTCGACTTGGGATCGTAGAACACCTCCGGCTTGCCGCTGACGGCGATGCGGTAGACCTTGCCGTCCGGCGAAGTTGCCGCATAGACCCGGTCCTTGGAATCGACGGCAATGGCGTGAATCTCCAGCGCGTCCAGGTCCGCCAGCAGCTTGCCCTTGCCATCCGGCGGAATGCGGTAGAGCTTGGCGCCGTTGCCGCCGCCAGCGTAGAGGTTGCCCTTGGAATCCTGCGCCAGCGCCCATAAGTAGGCTGAAGAGGTATCGAACAGTTCCCCCGAGCGCGGCGCCAGGGTAAGCTGGCCATCGCTGCGCAGCGACAGGTTCTTGACGATGCCCTTTTCGAAATCCGCGAACTCGCCCTGCGACCATGTGCGCGTTTGCCCGGCGATAAGTGCGCCCACAGGCAGGCACAAGAGCATGAACTTACTCAAACAGTTAGTCATTTGAAATTAGTGGTCAGTTACTTCACGTGGATGCGCAGCGAGTAGCTGCCGCTCACTACGTAATCGAACGGCAGGGCCATCTGCTCCGTCGCCGTCTCCGGCGACGTGAACAGCGAACGGTTCGACGCCCGCCCCGCCTGCATCACGTTCAGCACCGAGGCCGGCAGGCTCGGCAGCGTCTTGTCGTCGTAATATGCCGTAGGGCTCGATTCCACCAGCGAGACGTACAACTTGTTGTTGGTGCGCTCCTGGTTGAGGAGGGAAACCGTCCCCGGCAGGTCGATAAACCGGTTCATCATTCCAGCCATGTTCTGCATCCGGTTTACGGTATCGGCGTCGCTGAGCAAAATGCGGTGATCGCCCTTGGCCAGGCCGGGCGGAATCTTCACTTTGAATTCGCGCTGCAACGGCTCGCCGCGATACGGCCGCAGGAAGACCTTCACCGGGACCTCGTCGCCGGCCTGCACCTCGGGATTCGCCACCCAGGCGTTCTCGATGGCCGCCACGCGGCGCTCCGGCAGCAGGTCCACCGTCACCGTCACCCGCGTCACGTCGGGAGGGTTCACGTTGTTCAGGTAGAGCCGGTTGAGCTTCTCGCCGAACCAGCCAGCCAGCATCAGCGGCGCCGGCATGGGCATGTCGCCGGAAGCCTGCATGGTGGAGAGCGACACGTTCCGCTGGCCGGTCAGCTCCACCTTCCCGTTCAGGCGGTAGGTGGCTTCATCCACGAATTCGTTGAGGCCGGAAATGGAATTGTAGAGGGTCAGCATCATGAGGTAGGGCGTCCACTTCTGCTGCACGAAAATGTTGAAGTGAAAATCCTTCTCGCCGCGGACGGCCTCCTTCGCATCGAGCGACCGCACCTGCATGGTGACCGGAATCATGTCCGACCGCGCTCCCAGCACGCCCATAATGCCGCTATGGCGGTCCTGGTGGAGCGATCCCACGATGTCGGTGGCGTTGGCGAACTTGTTGGGCTGATAAGACGAGGAGAGCGTCATCAGCACCTCGCCCTTGCTCATGGGCATATCGACCGGGCCGAGGTTGAAGAACGAGTGCCCGAAAGCCAGCACGCGCTTGCCGTCGTTGTACGTGACGGTTCCCAGCCCGGTGACGCCCATGTCGCCATTCACCAGCACGCCCGCCACGGCTTCCCCGGGGTTCAGCGAATGCTCCCAGCCGGCCGCGGGCTGGTTGGTATGGAGTGCCGCGCCCGCGCCTCCGCCCTGCGCCGCGGTGATGCCAAGCTGCTGGAACATGGGGCCGAATTCGCGCAATGTGCTCTCAGTGAAACCCGAGAAGACCAGCGGCGCCTCGATCGGAATCATCATGGGCGAGCCTCCAGCCGCCACAGGCTGCCCCAGCAACTCGCCGGGGACCGGTACTTCGGGACCGCGCGCCTGGAGTTTATCGGGCGTGCGCGCATCTTCCGGCCGGGAATGGTCGAAATCGTTGATCTCGAGCATCAGCTCGATGGGCGTGATCCCGCAGATGGCGTCCGGAGAGAACACGCTGAGCCGCAGCGCCACCGCGCCGACCAGTTTCCCGCCGACATACACCGGGCTGCCGCTCATGCCGCCCGCCACGTTAGTGCGGGTGGCCTTGCCTCCCATTTTGGCCAGGATGATATCCTGCCTTGGTCCCCACGCGTTCTTCCACAGGCCGACGATCTCCACCGGCACCGGCTCGGCTTCGGTGCCTTGAAAGACGGTCCAGGCGGTGCCCTTCATGCCCGGCTTGATTTCGCTCAGCCGCATGATTTCGACCTTGCCGGCCACAGGGCGCGGCAGAGGCGCATCGCCCGCGTGACCGGGCAGCGCAGCGGCCGCGAAGGTAAACACGATCGCGGCATTCCGTATGTTCATGGGGTCAACAACTCCAGTTGGTTCTATTGTACTATGCGCAGTGCCTCAGCTACCCTTGAACGCGAACCGGAGGAATCCATCGGTCCGCTTTGTGCATGGCGAGCGGTTCGCTTGGTTTCAATGTGGTGCGGATGAAAGGACTTGAACCTTTCACGGAGTTGCCCCCACTAGAACCTGAATCTAGCGCGTCTGCCAATTCCGCCATATCCGCACAATCGGGTGGCGACTCCATTTTTTCAGGCCGCGAAGCTGGAGCCAAATTGCGGAAAATCTATACCACCGGGTTTTGAAGGTTACCCAAGCTCCTTGGTTGGGAAGCCGCTATGCAACAGCTTCTCTGTGTCCTTCATGTCGCGCAACACCGCGAGCAATTTCAGAAACTCCTCCTGCGATAGCTGCGTCGTTTCCAACTCCAAGTCACCAGTCCTGAACTTGATCCGCCGGCCATTCCTTGAATCAATCCAACCCCGGACAGCTTGGTATATCAGGGTGGTCAAACTGGAGGATGCCGCCAATGTCAGGGCGCCGGCTATGGACTTTAGGAGCTCGGGGCTCATCGCTGTCGGCCGGTCGGGGTCGAAGGGTCCTCTTCCGGTCAGATGCGTGCTGTCATCTGTGCTTAACCCGACCATTGGCGACCAGCGCATTCCGGCTGGCTCCAGCCTGATTCCGAGCGGCTTCGTCATTTTCTCGACGACCCTGAGATTCTCCGGACGGACATCGGCATACGAAATCCACATTCTGAAACGGCGGTTCTCCTTAGCCGCGAACCCATGCAGAGTCCGGATCAGTTTCGACCCGTAACCAGTCCTTCTGAATTGCGGGCGGACAAAAAGCTCTTCGATATCCAGGCTGCCCTGCCGCTCAATCGCAAAGGCCCAGGCCATGCGGTCATCGTTCGCGTTTACGAATTCGAGACAACGCAGGACTGATCCGTCGTGTCTGTCGGTAGCCCCCCACCCGCGGACCTCTGGATCAGCAGGGTAAGGGGACTGCTCCGGCTGGACCGGGGGAAACATTCTCCATGCCTCCCACAAGATCGCGTCAAGCGTGGTGCCGCTTAGGTACCCATAGCCGTTGTCGCCCCATTGATCCCCCCAAGAATTCCAAAACCGAAACATGCCCATCGAGGAATCGTAAGTGTCAAGGGACACAACGTGATTGGCGAGTGCTACATCTTTGGAGGAAGGTTCGGGAATTCTGCCACCCAGAGGGCTGATCCAATGCTGGTTAATTTCAACGCTGACCAGCACGGGCTCTCCGTTGGCGACGATTTGCTCGCACTCAGAAACCGTTCGGACGCGTTTGTAGTAACCGATTCGAAACTTCTTCGCAATCGAATCGATGCCTGGAGGTTCAGCGGGTGGCCAGGCAGACGCGCGCCCATCGTATGGCCAAGCTTCTTCGGGTGGGGATCCCCACCCGCGATAGATCCTGAAGCCGGTGATTGGCCATACTCCGGTGGAGGGCTCGCCCGGAAAAGTTCCGTCGAGTTGCCGGCTACGAACAAAGTTGTACCTCCTGCTCGGCACGAATTGGCTCACAAAGACTCCTCATCCGATGACGAATTGCGGCTTCCAACCGACTCGGCACCGTAGGCACACAATGGTGGTCAGCCGACGGTTAACTGATTTCCGTAGGTCCCATCTAAATTACTCATTTTTAAGTGGTGCGGATGAAAGGACTTGAACCTTCACACCCTTGCGGGTACATGGACCTGAACCATGCGCGTCTGCCAATTCCGCCACATCCGCACGTCGGGTGGCGACTCCATTTTTTCAAACCGCGAAGCTGGAGTCAAATTGCGGAAACTCTATACCACGTCCACGCCCATGCTGCGCGCCGTGCCGGCCACCGAACGCATGGCCGCTTCCAGATCGAAGCAGTTCAGGTCCGGCATCTTGATCTTGGCGATCTCTTTCACTTGCTCCTGCGTGATCTTCCCCACCTTGTTCTTGTGCGGCTCGGCCGACCCCTTGGCCAGGTTCACCGCGCGCTTGATCAGCACCGGCACCGGAGGTGTCTTGGTGATGAAGGTGAAAGAGCGGTCGGAAAAAATCGTGATCACCACCGGGATGATCAGGCCTTCCTGGTCCTTGGCCGACGTCTTGGCGTTGAACGCCTTGCAGAAATCCATGATGTTGACGCCCTGCGGGCCCAGGGCCGTGCCCACGGGAGGCGCCGGCGTGGCCTTCCCGGCCGGAATTTGCAGCTTCACCTGAGCGGTTACTTTCTTTGCCATACGTGAAATCCTCTCGCGCGCGGTGACGCGCGCTAAACCTTTTCGACTTGCAGAAACTCCAGCTCCACCGGCGTGGCGCGGCCGAAAATCGTCACCATCACGCGCAGCGTGCCGCGCTCGGGGTTGACTTCGTCCACCTTGCCTGAGAAGTTGGCGAACGGACCGTCGGTGATGCGCACCGAATCGTTCTTCTCGAACGTCGTCTTGGGACGCGGCCGCTCCGCAGCCGTCGCCTGGCGGTACAGAATCTGGTTCACTTCGTCCGCGCTCAGCGGCACCGGCGCGTTCCCGCCGCCCACGAAACCCGTCACCCGCGGCGTGTTCTTCACCGCGTGCCACAGCTCGTCGTTCATTTCCATTTCCACCAGCACGTATCCTGGATAGACCAGGCGCTTGCTGGTGACTTTCTTGCCGCCGCGCATCTCCACCACTTCTTCGGTGGGAATCAGGATCTGTCCGATCTTGTCGGCAAACCCGAAGGCCTGCGAACGCGTGCGCAGCGATTCCTGCACCTTGTGCTCGAATCCCGAATAGGTGTGGATGATGAACCACTTCCTGGGAGACGACTCGTCGTAAGCCGGAGCGGGCGGCTGCACGGCCGGGGGCTCGACGGCTTCGGGCACGGGCTCCTCGGCGGCCTGTGGTTCGGCGGTTTCGGGCTCAGGCTCCTCGACTGGGACAACTTCGGACGGCGCTTCCCCTTCGTCCGCCGCAGCTTCGGCTTCCGGCTGCTCGTCGAGAGGAACGTTCTCTTCGGCTTCCATATGCGTCTACTTCGTAAAAACCCGAAAGACCGCCGTGATACCCCTCGACAGGATCGAGTCCACTACCTCGAAATAGGCCGCGAAGAGAAACACGGAAAAAATCACCACCGCGGTGGTGCCCTGCACCTGCTTGCGGTTGGGCCAAGTCACGCGCCGCATCTCGAGCTTCAGCTCGTTGATGTAGTCCTTCGTGCGCTCAAACCAGTTCCTTGCATCATCATCCATAAATCTCTTGCTCCCAACTGTATGCGGGGTGGTTGGCAGGGGCGGAGGGATTCGAACCCCCACTCGCGGTTTTGGAGACCGCTGGTCTGCCGTTAAACCTACGCCCCTGGGTC
>Ga0187880_1003240_pt1 | contig 12497 bp, 14 predicted proteins | sample June2016WEW_19_4_FD_132998 | JGI IMG/M metagenome (GOLD analysis project Ga0187880, IMG submission 132998) | Peatland microbial communities from SPRUCE experiment site at the Marcell Experimental Forest, Minnesota, USA - June2016WEW_19_40 | ecosystem: Environmental > Terrestrial > Soil >...
CAAAGGGGGCGAACTGCGAAGCCCGGAAGATGTGGCGCTCATCACAGGCGTCAGCACTGGCATCCTCCTGCGAGACTTCACACTTGATGCGGCAGGCGGCACGCGCATTCCCATCGGATCACCCTGTTCGATTGAGTTCCTCTCTGACAAGGTGATCATTAGTTGCTTCGCAACTCGTGAAGATGTGCCTTACGACACCATTCAGGAGTTGCAGGTCAGCGGGTCGACGGATCAGACCAATGCCGGCGTTTGGGGAGGTGGATTCGGAGTCGTTGGAGCCGCGACGGGAATGCTGGCAGCGACTGTGATCAACACTCTGAGTGCACGAACAAAGCAATACGCGGTCCTACGAATCGCGACTATCTCGTCCGAGTACGTGTTCTCTTCCACTTCGCGTGACGGTTCCGCTCTTTCAGGGCCTTTGACTCCGGTGCAAGTCGCGATCCGTAAGGTTCAACAAGCGAAGTTGGCAAGCCCAGCCGCTCCGCAACCCTCCCCAGTGAGCCTGGCCGACGAGCTGATGAAGCTTGCCCGCCTTCGCGACGATGGCGTTCTGAGTGACGAGGAGTTCGCGAGCGCGAAGGCCAAGCTCCTGGGAAGGTGAGTGCGAACCTGGCGGGGCCCACCGGGGGCTAGGCGCTTCTCTCCTCTCGGCGACGTGGCGTGTCGACATATGTGAAGGTGCACGAAACTGGCACCCGCCCGGTCATTCAACTGGCAGGCGATCGGGCATGAAGTGGCAGTGATCCAATCGCCGCGTGCCGCACGGGCGGGCAGGAGCCCGCCGCCTCGCCGCGGCGGAGCACCGAAACTGGGCGAACCGAGCCAGAAGCCGCCGAGACGGCCGCTACCGCCCTCACCAGGTCGGGCAGTGGGACCGGGTGCCAGGGCCGAGGTCTATGGGCTTCTCCGCCCTCCGAGTGCGGCGCTGAGCCTGAATCCCCGAGGCTACCATATGGCAAGCCCGGGCGGCGCACACTCCAGGTCAGTTTCCGTCTACCCTCTCCACCCATGACCCCGGAGGAGTTCGCCGAATACCTGGCACTGGGCTATGAGGGCCAGGGATTCGAATTCAAGGGCGCTGCGAGTCGAGCAGACGCCGCCTTCTTGGCTCAGGTCACGCGAGCCGCCCTTGGCATGGCGAATCACCGCGGGGGAGGTCTCATCCTCATAGGCGTGGATGAAGCGGCTGCTCACCAACTGATCCCCACCGGCCTTACCGACGAGCAAAGAGACTCATGGAACTACGACGACGTTGCCGCAGGCTTCGCAGCAGCAGCTGATCCGCGCCTCGCCTTCGACCACGAGGTCGTGTCGTACCAGGGGAAGGAGTTTGTCGTTCTCACCGTCCACGAGTTCGACACGATTCCGGTACTCTGTCGTGCCTATTTTAAGAGCAGGGACGGAAGCCAAACTCTCAGAAATGGCGCCCTCTATGTCCGATCACGCGGTAAGCCCGAAACAAGCGAGGTCCCGACCCAAACGGAGATGAGAGAGGTCTTGGACTTGGCTATCGATAAGGGCCTTCAAGCCTTCCTGGCGCGGGTCGAGAGAGCAGGGCTTCAGCTTCCCCTAGCCCAGGGCTCGCAAGCAGATCCCTTTGCACGTGAGCTTGAGGAGCCAGACGCATGACGGATCTCGAACAAGAGATCCTGAGTCGAGGGAACTGGTGGGTGGTCATTCACCCACACGAATACGAGCAGCAGAAGCTGCCCATCGAGGACCTCGAACCCATTTTGAGGCGAGCGCGAGTTCAGCTACGTGGATGGGATTTCCCACATATTGGAGACAAGGACCCCATTAGAACGCGACTCAGGTCTATCACGGGCTCAACTGACTGGCGATACTATCGCGAGGTCTGGCGCTTCTACCAAAGTGGTCAATTCAGCTACCTGCTAGCTATTCACGAGGACTGGATAGAGAAGGCGCGGGAGGATCCTTATGGCCCTGTCTGGGGGCCTCCAGAGCATCTGATTCCGAGTGGTCCCCTCCTTGGTGTCGGGGACACGATCAACCGCTTGACGGAGATCTTCGAGTTTGCAAGCAGGCTCGCTGTGACCCCAGCCGGTGGCGAGACAATGCACTTGAGCATTGCCATACGGGGGCTCGAGAAGCGCCTGCTGTGGGTCGACAGCCCAGGACGGTACCCGATGCAGAACGAGTACCGCGCCGAGATCGGCCAGTATCCGTTTCAAGGCGATGTTCCCACCAGCGAGTTGAACGCTCGCGCGCGGGAGCTTGCGGCCGATTTGGCCAAAGATGTCTTTGCCCGCTTCGGGTGGCACCCGCCGCTAGAGATGCTCAAGAAGCAGCAGGCGGAGCTTCGAACTACCGCCTGACCCTAGAGCTGCTCCTCGGGGGAATCCCTGGCGCGGAAGACAAGCTGGCCAACCTGTCGAGCTTACAGCGCAAGCTCCCGGCTGGCTTCGCTGCCCCGAGTGCCGTCCGGCCGAGTTCCGCCACGGACGGCCTCGCGCACAGTGGCGAGCAGCTGCTGCAGCTCCTCGAGGGACGAGTACCCGAGGACGGAGACCGCCTTGGTGGTCAGGCGGTAGCGGAGCGGTCGGCCCCGGCCGGACTCCACGAAGGTGGCCTGCAGGTAGCCGCGTTCCGTCAGCCGGTGGAGGAGGGAGGCGCAGTCCACACCCCCGCGGGCCACCTCCACCTGCTCCCGGGTCGCCTCCGTGTGGAAGGCCACCGCACCGAGAGCCTCCAGCGCCTCCGGGGTCAGCTCGCGATCGATGGTCACCTGGCCCAGCCGCTCCAGGGCCTCGGCGCAGTGGGCCTGCGGCATGACGGTCACCTCGTCGCCGTCCGTCACCAGGCGCAGCCCCACCGGTCGGAGCCGCTCCTGGACCGTGGGGAGGCTCTCCCGCACCGCGGTGATGGCCAGGCCGGTCGCATCGGAGAGGTCAGCGAGAAGCACCGAGCGGCCCGTCACCACGCAAGCAGCGAGCCGCGACAGGAGTTCGTCACTGACGTCCGCCGGCGGAGCCGGGCGGGTAAGCAACGCCGGTGAAGGTAGGAGACCGAGAGTACGGCGGAGCCGCTCGTAGGTGGTGAGGGACGGCAGTCGCCTCCCGTTGAGCAGCCCCGAGATCACTTCGCGGCTCACCTCGCTTTGCCGGCTGAGCTCCGAGACCGACCAGTTGAGCGCCCGGAGCCGCCCGGCGATCTCCACCGACACCTCCGCGCCCACCTTGCCGGCGGCGTTCTCCGCCATCGACGTCGACCCTCCCGGAAGAGCTGCGAATACGGACCGGAGGTCCGCGAACCCCATTCTCCCGGAAGTGTCCACAAAAATGGACAGTCCTTGACCCGTGCAGCGAGGCCGGAGTGACGCAATCTCAACTAGTGATAAGGGAACGTTATCGCTAGTTGAGGTCGGAGGCGTGGTATCGTCGGCGACGCCATGGACACGCCAGGCGCTGAGAGCGCCCAGGAGCTCGGGGAGGGGCTCCGGGGGGCGGCTCACGGCCTGCCGCCGGCCGTGCCGGCCCGTACAGCGGCTCCCAGTGGGCCAGCGCAGCCGCGAGAGCTCGTCGAGGCGGCCCAGGAGTTCGCCCAGGCGGCCAAGAGCCGGGCCACCCGCCGCGCCTACGCCAGCGACCTGCGCGACTTCGATGCCTGGTGCCGCGGGCAGGGCCGGGCCGCCATGCCCGCCGAGCCGGCCACGGTCGCCCTCTACGTCACCCACCTGGCCCGCAGCGGCACCGCGGCGTCCACCATCCAGCGCCGGCTGGCCGCCATCAGCCAGGTCCACCAGCTGGCCGGCCACCTGCCGCCCCCCACCGCCGACTGGGAGGTCCGCCAGGTCGTCCAGGGGATCCGCCGCCGCCTCGGCACCGCCCCCGCCCAGAAGGAGGCGGTGCTCACCGCCACCCTGCGCCGCCTGGTCGCGACCTGCGACCCCTCGACCCGCGCCGGCGCCCGCGACCGGGCCCTGCTCCTGATCGGCTTCGGGGCCGCGCTCCGCCGCAGCGAGCTGGTCGCCCTGGACGCGGACGACGTCACCGAGACCGACGAGGGCCTCCGGGTGCGCATCCGGCGCAGCAAGACCGACCCCGAGGGGAGCGGTGCTGAGGTGGGCATCGTCCGCGGCCAGCACCCTGACATCGACCCGGTGCGGGCGCTCCGGACCTGGCGGGAGCTGGGTGCCATCACCGCCGGGCCCCTCTTCCACCCCGTCACCCGGGCCGACACCGTCCGCTCCGGCCGCCTCAGTGATCAGGCGGTCGCCCTCATCGTCCGCCGCGCCGCCGAGCGGGCCGGCCTCCCCAGCCCCGAGGCCTTCGCCGGCCACTCGCTGCGCTCCGGCTGCGCCACCCAGGCGGCCATGGAGGGCGCCCCGGAGCGGGCGATCATGCGCCAGGGCCGCTGGCGCAGCACCGCCACCGTCCGCCGCTACATCCACTCCGGCGGCCTCTGGCAGGAGAACGCGTCGGCGTGGTTAGGGTTGTAACGGGCGAAAGGCGCCATCACCACGTCGACGACGGCAGCCCACGTCTATCCGTCGTCCGGCGATGGTGAACCTCGGTCTGCCCAGCCCCACCAGCGTCAGGGACTTCCAGCGCTTCCGGGGCGGAAAGGCGAAGCACCCCTAGCCCAGCCAGCCGCCGAGCGAGGCGGAGGAAGCGGGAAGGTCACAATCGCGTTACCAGGCGTCCACAGCCGCTCCGCTCGGGTGGTGCGCCCCGAGGATTCATGACTGCCTCTTCTGATAAGAGATGGCCTTGGATCGTGAAGCTCGGTGATCAGGAATCTGCTCCGAAGCGGGACCGACCCCCGCCCAGAGCAGAAGGAACGTCGACATGATGAGACCCTTCGGATTCACACTCTGCCTGGCGAGCGCGGTGGCTTTGCTTGCCACCGCCTGCGGCTCGGTCTCAGAGGTCAACCAGCCAGCGGCGAGTAGCTCTCAGCCAGCAGCGCGCGCCACGTCCACGCCACCCGCAACGCACGAGGCAACCTCTAACGGACTGCCATCCACCATATCCGCAGGTGCGGCGGACGATATCGTCGCCAACCAGTACCCCGTATGGGCGGCGGAAGCGGACCCGAACCCTAGTGACACCGTAAGCGATGTCTCCGCTACCTGCGACGCGGCAGGCGGCGAAACCTTTGACTGCGATGTCTACTTCACGCTCACTACGGCTATCACTGGTAGTTCCACTCTGAACACTAAGACAGAGATACTGGGGATCTACACCTACAGTGCCACTACTGGCGGAACATGGCGCGCCGAGGAAATAATCTCAACGTCATCGCCCTCGGTATCGCCAGGCTAACCTGAGTGTGCGGAGCATCGCACGAACTGTAAGGCTCCCCACACCCGAGGGGTGGACGGCTCAGGCGGCCGCGGCGCATCGTCGATGACCGTGCTGACCGGTATGCCGCGGTCCTGCGGATGGCCGGATGCTCAGACATCGAGGTGCGCCGCCTCGACTGGCGGACGTCGTTCGGCCTTCCCGGCCAGGCCATGGTTCTCGTCGCCGCCGTGAAACCAGCCGTTGAAGGGAGAGCCTGACCTCGCGGATGGCCGTGTGGGGCCGCAGACGGCTCAGGACGGCCGCCATGGCCACGGCCCGCCGGGTTCGACGCTGGCACCCGTTCGCTGCCGCAAGCCACTCGTCCAGCGTCCACGCGACCTTTCCGTCTAGAAGGGTCTCCGTATCGCGACAACAGTGCCACTCCTCCGGAGCTATCCTCCCGGCGCACGACCTCTCAGACCAGATTGCCTGAGGAGCCACGTGGTTGTCTCGGCTAACTGGAGGGTCTAGCACAGTGAAGACCGCCGGCAATATCATCTGGCTCCTGCTCGCCGGAATCTGGCTTTTCCTCGGCTACATGATCGCGGGCATCCTCAACTGCATCTTCATCGTCACGATTCCGTTCGGCCTGCAAGCGTTCAAGCTCGCCGGGTTCGCACTCTGGCCGTTTGGCCGGACCGTCGTCGATCGCCCCCATGCGTCGGCGGCATCGGGATGCGGGAACGTCCTCTGGTTCGTATTGAGTGGGTGGGAACTGGCGCTTGGACACTTCATCACCGGCCTGCTGCTCTGCCTCCCTGTGATCACCATCCCACTCGCGATTCAGGACTTCAAGCTCGCCGGACTCGCGGTCGCTCCGTTCGGGAAGGAGATCGTTAGCAACGCCGAGGCGCAGCGCCGCCGGGCCTACTATGCGGCTGGCGCGGCCACTGGGTGGCAAGCGCCATCCGTCCCGTCGTCTGGTCCGCCGGCGCCTCCGCCCGCGCCGAACCAGAACGACATCGTCTTTTAGGTCGGGACGGGACGGTAGTCGGCAACGCGTTCGATGAGTTCTCTGACCGGCCATTCGGGGCCGTCGCCCAGAGTTGCGAGTACCGGCAGCATCAGGGTCTGGTAGTCAGACAACCGGGCTCAGCTCTAGCGGCGTGCCGGCGCCTAGACTTCAGGCTCGAACGGCCCTTCATCCCAAGGAGGCGTGGTGATTACCTGGACATTTGGCTCGATCGATATCGAGGGCGACGACCTCGTGGTCCGCCAGAAGCGCTGGCAGAAGCCGGTCTTTGGCAAGCGGAAAGATCTGCCCGATCTCGTGACCGTGTATCAAATCGCCGAGGTGACGCGCCTCGAAGTGTCCACCGACGGAGCGGGGTGGAAACTTCATGTCCGCGCCAAGACCGCCCCCCTCGGGGTGATCTATGGCGGCATCTCCGAATTCGACGGGCTGCGCGCCATTGCCGAGCGCTTCTCCGATCGGCTGTCGGTAATCTGGGAGGGGGAGACATGGGCGAAGGGCCCGGTTGACGTTCGGGTAGTGGCTTCCATCAGCCCTAGCGGTGAACGTCAACCACTCAAGTGTGGTGGGTGTGGCGCGCCCGTTACCAGCGCAACCCGATTTTGCCCCCACTGCGGGAGTTCCCTAGGCTAGCCTCCGGACTTGCCCGGGCTTGTCCTAGCGACGGCTCTGGCCACACATTTCGCGCAGACTCTCACTATGGCCCTCTGGCTGTAGCAGGCCGCCAAGAATGAGCCGTCTGGAGCGCACGAGCTGCGCAATCTGACCCGGACCCGCCCGTTCAAGGCGTAGGGATCAGCACCCACAAGCCGGAGAGGGCTGTGCCTGTCCTCACCCACTCGGCGGGCTCAGGGCTCGCGCTCAGTCACAGTCGCCTACCACCTCGACCCCCGGCGCGCCCTGGGTGCTCGTGTGGATCGCCGCCACCTCGGTGAGCTGACCGCTGCTGGCGTCATAGCGCCAGATCTGACCGCCGTCGGTCGCCAGCCAGATGCTGCTCCCCTGCACCTGCGAGATCCCGGCGAAACTGTCAGCGCTCCCCGGCTGACCGATGGTCCCCGAGTTGAGGACCACCCGCTCGTGAGGCGCGGGCATGAGGAAGGTGGTCTGCTCATCGCCGGCGCGCGCGCTCGGGGCGGTGTGCGCCAAGTCGATGTCGGCGAGCTGCACGATCGGCTGACCCGTCGCTGTCACCGCCACCACGTTGGCGATGCCGCTGCCGTCATGCGCCGGATCGAAGTAGTCCGTGCTGATGCCGGTGGCGAGGTCGACCACGTTGAAGGCGCTGTCACCTCCGGGCGCGGGTGTGATGACGTTGACGTCCCCTGACTTCGTGTCACGAGTGTTGCCCTCGGTGGACAACAGCACCAGGTAGTTGCTGCCAGGTTCCAGCACCGCCACCCAACCGGTGGAGGTGAACCCGTTGAGGTTGGACAGAGCCGGATAGGCGGGGCTGTACCGGGTGATCGTGCCACTGTTCGGGCTGAGGACAAGGATCTCGCCCTCCGCCGGCGGCTCGCCGCCGACGGGCGTCTGGTCGAGCAAGACAATGCCCGAGAGGCTCCAGCCGAGCAGGACATAGCTCGAACCCTGGGGGACGCGGTAGACCACCCGACTGCTCGTCGGACCTGTGACCACGATTGTGCGGGGCCCGCTGGTGCCGCTGGCACCGCTCCCCGCCTCGGTCACGTACTCGGTGCCGTCGGGCGAGACGTACTGCGGAGCTGCTGGCACCCACCGGCCAAGGGCCGCCAGGTAGGTGTTGCCGGAGGTGCGCACCGGCTGGAAGTGCGCCTGGCCATTGGCGAAGTCGATGAAGCCCACGCTGCCATCGGCGCTGGTGGCGTAGATCGGCAGCTGGCAGCTGAGATCGTCGCCGCTGCTGAGCACGCTGACGTGGAACGCGGTCAGCTCGACCGGCTGCGATCGCAGCGCCAGCACCCCGCCGACGGCAATCGCGGCGGCGCAGGCGAGCGCGAGGGCGAAGATGAGCCGCGGCCGACCGAGCCGGGGCCAGTGCGGTGCGGGCGCGACCGGCAATCGCGCCGGGCGGGCGTCGGCGGCTACATGCGGGGCCCGGCGCGGCGGTGTCTCCAGCCCGCGGTAGAGGCGGTTCAGACCGGCCTCGAGGCGGGTCGGATCGGGGGTGGGGGTGGTCATCACGATTCAAGCTCCTCGACAAGCGCCCGCGGTAGGCGGGCGCGCAGGCGGACGAGCGCCCGGTGGGTGGCCACCTTGCAGATCTGCTCGGTTCCGCCAGCGGTCTCTGCCATCTCGCGGTACGAGAGGCCGGCCGCGACCCGCAGCCCGATCAGCTCGCGCTCGCGCGGACGCAGGCTGGCCAGTGCCCGTCCCACGCTGCGCAGCTGCTCGCGCTGCTCCACGACCACCTCGACGTTGGCGGGTGCGGCGGCGCTGCGTCCGAGACGGTCCAGCACCCGTCGCAGGCGGCCGTGCCGGCGGTGGCTGTCGATACAGAGGTTGCGTGCGATCGCGATCAGCCAGGTCCGGGCCTCGCCCGCCGGCACCGGGATCCTTTCCTGGGCCGCCAGGGCGCGTAGGAACGTCTGCTGGGTCAGATCGTCGGCGGCATCGCTGCCGAGCTGCGAGGCGCAGTATCGATGGACGTTGGCGGCGTGACGCCGGAACAGGTCCTCAATCCCGGCGCCTGTGACGGCCCGCTGCTCGGGCTGCATCGGGGCGATCATGCTGCCTCCAACGACAGACCGGCGGCGTGGGATCAGGTTCCGCCCAGGGACCCGCGCTCGGCAGCGGACGGTTCATCAAACCGCCGACCCCGATGAGAGATAGCCCGCCAATGGCGATTACGCACGCTTTCTCCGCTAGGCTTCCCGTCAAGCCGTGGAATTCGCCGCCACCGTGGCCGCCGCTGTCGCCGCCCTCGCGGCGCTGGTCGCCGTCGTCTTCGCCAAGCGCAGCCTCGATGAGGCGGAAAGCAGCGGCCAGCATCTCAAGGCGGCCGCCTCGACGCTTGAGAACGTCCTTCGCCAAGAGCAGGAGCTCGCCGAACTCCAACGGCAAGCTATCGCGGAGTAGCGGACCATGGCGGCCGAGACCTGGCTCCGCCACCGCCTCGACGCCCTGCTCGCGGTCCAGAACGCGCTCCTGCGAGCCGTCAGCCACTGGTGGGCGGCGGAGCAGATGGGGGCGCTACAGCGCTGGCGCGACAACCAGGTGTCGCCGGCTCCATCGGACCCCGACTCGGCTCCGGTGCACTCAGTTCGCGTCGCCCAAGTAGAGCTGATGACCGCGCTAGCGCCCTTCCCGATCGAGGATCTGCCAGCGGTATACGCGCAGGCGCAGCAAGATGCCCTGCATGCGAACGAGGGCGAGAAGGCGAGCCTCAACGAGATCCACGCGAAGGTTAACGAAGTGAAGGAGGAGCTGCACCGCCTTGCCCTGCGGCATCCGGTTGGCCGGCCACCAGCACGGCTGGCTGAAGCGAGCGATGGCTGACAGCGGCCTCGCCGTTGTCGTCGGGCGTCAGCTACTCCCTGGGTTTGCCTCCACCAGATAGGAGGGCGGGCGCGCGCCCCTCGCCCCACCCCTCCCGGCTGGCCGGTCAGGTCCCAGGGTCCGCGAGCCGGCCACGGCCTCAGGGGCTGTAACGGCTGCTTGGGTCCCTGGGCGTTTGGCCGGTTTACCTCCCGGGTACCCTCGCGAGGGCGAAGCCCCGAAGCCCGAGTGGGTCGCGAGGGTACCCGGCGTGGACATCGCGTGAAGCCCACCGAGCACCCGTGCGTCGGACCGGAACTTGAAGGCGTCTCAGGGGAGCGGTACGGGACGCCGGCGACGCGTGAGGCGATGCGCAGCCCGATGCTCGACGAGGTACGATGCCCGTATCCCCCCAGTCGCTTCGGTGGCTGGGTGCGAGACCCGCTTCGGCGGGTCTCTGCGTTTTAAGGGGTTTCACCAAGCCGGGGGCCGGCGGAAGGTACCCTGCCGGTCCTGGAGGACCGCGGGGAACTGGCAGGCGGGCAGGACCGACGGCCGCAGCTGCTTGAAGAAGCTCGGCTGCAGGGCACGGCTGCGGTGAGGTGCGGGGTGCGGATTGACGACGCCGACGGGGATGCCGAGTTCGCTCTGCACCAACGCGATCGGCTCCTTGAGGTCGGAGTCGTTAGAGATCACCGCGGCGGTCTCGCAATCCCGACGGAAAGCGTCGAGCAGGAGGTAGGCGGCCAGGTTGACGTCCGACCCCTTCTCCTCGGTCTTCATCACCTCGACACTGGTGGCACCACCGCGGGGGTTGGCAAGCGGCATGCGCACGGGGTGGGTGAGGAAGTGGCCGAGATGGGTCGAGAGATGGGGGACGGTCCCGAGAGCCCGAAGGTAGGTCTGCTGGCGCGTCGGGGCCTGCGGGTTACCTGGGCGGGCGGTGACCAAGGCGGTGAAGTACCGGATCCGGTGGATGGAGTCCCGGGGGAAGAGCCGGCGGGCGAGAGCATCCAGGTCGAGCCACTTGTACGGGGTGCCGCGTAGGCAGCCGTAGTAGAGGTTGAAGCCATCCACGTAGACGTTGACGATCATGCGGGCGCTAGGATAGCAGATCGCTCTTGCTCGTAAGCCTTGCTACATGTAAAGTGAAATCCATGACTCCCCGCCTCGTCGGCGTCCGCGAGATCGCCAAGCTGCTCAGCGTCAGTCGTCAGCGCGCGGACCAGCTGGTCCGGACCAAGGGTTTCCCTGAACCGGCTGCCGAGCTGGCGAGCGGTCGGGTCTGGCCGAGGTCCAGCGTGGTGCGCTGGGCGAAGCAGGACGGTCGATCTGTCCCCTGGGCCAAAGTGGAGCTCGAGCTTGAGCAGCTCCCCCAGGGCCCTCCTGGCGGTGCGGCCAACCGGTACCGCGACGTGTGGACAATCACCCGCCTGCGGGGGCTCGGGCGCAACCCCAGGGAGGTGCCGCCGACGCGCGAGTTCGCCCACGCGCAAGCCCTGGCCGCCGCTCGCGAGATCGACCCCTCCTTCGACGTGGCAATGCCCAGCGAGGTGAACGACGAGGTCGACGACTGGAGCAGCCCGCCCCGGCGGATGAGCTTCGCCGGGTCCGACCTCAGGTGGGTGAGGAGTGGGAACGACACCCGCGGCTACTGGCTCCTGGAATGGGACCACGCTTGGCAGTGGGCGGTGCGGCAGTACTACGTTGCGAACGGCTCGGGGTGGAACCAACGCGATCGCTACCCGCTCGGTTCTTGCCCGCCGGGCCCGGGCCTGGAGCCATTCCTTCGGCGCCAGCTCACCGACACCGACGTCCCCGCCGACATCGCCGATGACCTGTCCCGCATGGCAGGCGCGCGCGTCAGCGAAAGGATCCCAGGTCAGCTCGCCCGGCCGTGAGAGCGCGGCCGCCTCTTCAGCGTATGCCTTTAGGCCCGGCTGGCTTGGGAGGTCGGAGGACACGGGTTGGCAGTCGCGCTACCGGGTAGTTTCGTGAGGCAACGCGCACAAACGCCTCAATACGGCAAGTGTGAGGGATGCCTCACCCACGCGCCCGCCCCCACCCGGCTGGGTTGAGCGCGGGAGGACCCGCGGCACGCCTCCCGCTCCGTGCTGCCGGCCCGCACACGCCGTGGCGCGCTACCGGGTAGTTTCCTGAGGCAAAGCTCACCGACGCCGTCACGCGGCGGATGTGTTGGATGCCTTGACGGATAGGATTCGGTGGCCTTATCCTTCCCGCTCGACAGCGCGACGCAGCATCCCCCGGGAGCACCCCTACCCCATGTCCATGACCGCCCCCGCAGGCCACGAGGTCCGGCTCCACCTGTCCCGCGACACGCTGGTCCGTCTCGTCGAACTCCAGGCGAGCGCGCTCGCCGCCGGCTATCGCAAGCCGACCTACAGCGAGCTCATTCAGGCGGCGGTGTCGCGCATCGACCCCAGCGACCTGGGGACCCTCCTCGAGGGGGCGAGGCGATGATCATCGGGCTCATGGCGGACAAGGGGGGCGTCTGCAAGACGACGGCTGCTCAGAACATCGGGGCGGAGCTGGCGGGCCTCGAACCTCCCGTGCTCCTGATCGACGCCGACCGGCAGGCCGACCTGACCGAGCTGTGTGGTGTTGCCTCCGAGCCCAACATCGGGCTGGACGCGATCCTGCGCCAGGTCCCGACCCCCTCGGCACGAGCCTACATTCGCCCGGTGCGGCCCGGACTCGACCTTATCGGGACCCACCCGCAGATGAGGAAGGCCGACCGG
>Ga0187880_1003246_pt1 | contig 12492 bp, 9 predicted proteins | sample June2016WEW_19_4_FD_132998 | JGI IMG/M metagenome (GOLD analysis project Ga0187880, IMG submission 132998) | Peatland microbial communities from SPRUCE experiment site at the Marcell Experimental Forest, Minnesota, USA - June2016WEW_19_40 | ecosystem: Environmental > Terrestrial > Soil > Wetlands...
CGGCCTTGGCGGTCGCGATGGGCTCTGCCTCGGCTGCCCGGGCACGGTTGATGGCTTCACGATGGGCCACCCACCAGGCTGCCCGTTGTTCGACGTTCCAATCGGCGATGCGCGGGCTGGCCGCCAACAGCCCGATCAGCTCGTGAGCGGATTGCGGGCGGTCCTTCGGGTCCCGCTCCAGGCAGCGCAAGATCACGGCTTCGAGATGGGGGCAAATCGGCCGGCCGGCCCTGGCAGTTGGCGGGACGGGGTCTTCCTCCCGGCGCTTCTTGCAGATTTCTGCCACCGTCTCGCCGTCAAAGACGCCTTGCCCGGTCAAGAGGTAGTAGCCCACCGCGCCGACTGAATAGAGATCGCTGCGCGCGTCGGCGTTGGCCCCACTTTCGACTGCTTCCGGCGACATGTAGCTCGGGGTGCCGACCATGATTTCGGTGTCGGCGGCGTCCAGCACGGCTGCGTCCGCGCTTACAACGGGCCGCACGAGGCCGAAGTCGAGCACCTTCACCATGTCCGGCACGCCGCCGCGATCGGTGACGAAGATGTTGGCCGGCTTGATGTCCCGGTGGACGAGCCCCCTGGCATGGGCTTCCGCCAGGGACTCGCAAACCTGGATAAGCAGGTTCACAACACGTCCTTCAGGCTGCGGGCCGTACGCCTCGACGAACTCAGCCAGGTTCAACCCATCGAGATACTCCATCGCGTAATAAAAGATGCCCTCGGGGGTGTGGCCGTAATCGAAGATTTGAATCGTGTTCGGGTGCATCAAGCGGCAGGTGAGGCGGACCTCGCGTTCAAAGCGCTGGACCGATATGGGATCGGCCTTGTCGGGCGTGTGCAGCTTGAGCGCAGTCTCGCGGCGGAGCAGCGCGTGGTGGGCTTTATACACGACGCCCATGCCGCCTTCGCCGATCTTCTCCACGAGCTGGTACTGGCCGAGCTGCCGGGCCTTGAGTTCGGCCTCGGTCAGGCGCCGGCGCCACATCACCTGCCGATAGGAATAGAGCAGGATGACGAGCGAGGCCAGGACCAGCAGCAGAAAGAGAACGACAAACACCGTCCGCACCAGGCGCAGCGTGCGATACGCCTCCCGCGCATCCATCTTGGTGCCAACGCCGAAACCGTAGTGCGGCAGCCACATCCAAGCCCCGATGACGGGCACGCCGCGATAATCGCGGAACGGCTCTACCTGGACCCCGGTGCTGCCATCTATGGCCCGCTGAACCATCTCGATCAAGGGCCTGAACGTGTTGGTGCCGGGGGGCTTGAAGCCGCGGGTCAGGTCGCCACCGGGATCGGTCAAATGCAGGGTGAGGGCGGAGCTGGTGCCGGGCTCGCCTGATAGCAGTCCAAATGATTGCAACTGCCCTTCGAAGCGGCTCTTCGAGAGCATGACTCCCTCCGGGTCAAACGCAAAGGTCTCCCCGCTATCGCCCGAGCGCGCGACGGAGAGGATGCGCGTGAATTCCGCGTCCGGGTTGATCATCAGCGCCAGGGCTCCACGCGTTATCCCGTTGGTGTCCTTCAGCGGCGCGGCGACCTGCATTACGGTCAGGGAGCGCGGCGCGGCGGGAGAGTTGGTTGGCGGAGTGCGGCCGAACGGTGGTCCAGACCCCGGCCGTCCGGTCCCGCGCGGTCCGCCCGGTCCGCGGCCACCCGGCGGCCTGCCCGGCCGCTCCGGAAGCAGCATTTTGAAGGGGGTGATGATGATCGGCTCGCTGGACGCAAACAGTTCGGTGTACTTTGGCTGCAACTCATCCGCCACCTGGGTGCCCATGCGGCTGCGCGCCCGCCCGGAATCCAGCACCACCTCGCAATTGGTGTTGACCAATTGGGCCACCGCGTAGCCGAGGCTGTTCAACCGCGCTTGCAGCCGGTCGCCGAAGATCAACTGTCGGGCCAGGGTCGCGACAGCCTGTTGGTTCGTGGCCCTCACCCCGCCTTTGCTCAGCAGCTCGACGGCAAGGTTTTTCAGGCGCGGCTCCTCCGTCAGCACCGCGGCGATGCGCTTCTGGTTTGCCATCCATATCTCAAGGGCCGTGACATCGGCGCTGAGCGTAGTCCGCAGGTCGTCTCTCAGCTCCTCCTGCATGACGTCGCGGAGTTGGCGATCGGCCCACCATCCCACACACGCAACCAGCAGCGCTGCCACCAACGGCATGATCCAGTCTTGCTTCGCTCTCATCGGCTGAGTCAGTCCAGGAAAGCCGTCAACGGGCTGGTCGGGCTGGCGGTGTCCTGCGGCGCGGCCAACCCGGATTCGAACGCGGCGCGCCCCGCTTCGACCGCCATCCTAAAGGCCGTGGCCATCCGGTTTGGATCACTTGCCACCGCGATGGCGGTGTTGACTAGCACGGCATCCGCTCCCATCTCCATCGCCTCGCTCGCGTGACTGGGCGCCCCGAGGCCGGCATCCACCACCACCGGCACTACGGCCTGCTCAATGATGATACGAATCTGGTCGCGAGTCTGAATGCCGCGGTTCGATCCAATCGGCGATCCGAGCGGCATGACGGTAGCGGTGCCGATGTCCTGCAAGCGCTTGGCCAGGACCGGGTCGGCGTTGATGTAAGGCAGCACGACGAACCCTTCCTTTACGAGGGTCTCCGCCGCTTTGAGCGTCTCGACCGGGTCAGGCAGCAAGTAGCGCGGATCGGGATGGATTTCCAGCTTCACCCATTTGGGCAAGCCGGCGGCAGCCGCCAGGCGTGCCAGGCGGACGGCCTCCTCGGCATTCATCGCCCCGCTGGTGTTGGGCAGCAACAGGAACCGCTTCGAGTCAATAAATTCCAGGATGTTCGCGAACGGGTCCTTCTTGCCGCTCAAATCGGCCCGCCGCAAAGCGACCGTCACCATTTCCGCGCCGCTGGCCTCCAGCGCCTCGCGCAGCACCTCCGGCGCGGAGAACTTGCCGGTGCCGAGGATGAGGCGAGAGCGAAACGCCCGCCCGGCGATGACTAATGGCTGATTCGATAGGGGCATGCCGGCCAATGTAGTCACAGCCGGTCCAGTTTGTCGAGAAAGGCGGAGCGGTGAAGTCGGGCGCGGACGCATCTTATGCGGATGACCATTGCGGCTGAAGGATGTCCCCTCTCCCCACGACAAAGGAGTGGGGAGAGGGTCAGGGAGAGGGGCTTCCACGTCGCTGCGGAATGCACGAACCCCTCTCCCCAACGCTCCCCGCTCGTCCCTCGCGGGGAGAGGGAGCAGTTTGGCGCTCTGGTAGGGCCGTCAAGCCGCGCCCGGCGGGGGCGTGATGTATGATGCGTGATGCGTGAGGTAGGGAGCCCTGGCTTGCGAGCGGGGTGGGGTGGCCTTGGGGTGGCTTTGGAGACGCTTTAGGGTGGCTTTGGGGTCGCAATCGGTTGGCTATCAACAGGCTTTGGGTGGCTTTGGGCGGGCGGCTATAAAGGACTTCGTGTAAGTGGCCACACCGCCTTACCACTTTTCACCACCACCGCAGGGCACCGCTTGGCAGCCCGTCTCGGCCCCCTCCCGCTCCAGCCGCTGCTTCTGCTGCACCCGGTCTGGCATTAACCGGCTCAAAAGCACGTAAAACGCCTGCCCGTGGTGCCCGTGGACTAAGTGACAAAGCTCATGCGTCACCACGTAGTCAACGCACGCCCCGGCGCCTTGACCAGCTCCGGGCTCAGGTAGATCACCCCGCGGCGAGTCCAGCTCCCCCACCGCTTCGGCATCCGCCGCAACTCCATCCGCGGCGGACTCGCCAGGCGCGTCCCCAGCCGCGCTGCGCTTTCCGCGACGCTGCGCGCGAACCGCTCTTTCGCGTGCGCCAAATACCATTGATCCACCAGCTTCCGCACCCGCGCCCTGTCGTGCTTGTTCGCGGTATGCACCCAAATGAACCGTCCTGCCAGCTTTACGCCCGATTCACCCGCCTCGACCACCTTCAACCGGTATTGCCGCCCCAGGTAACGGTCCGTCTCGCCGCTCAGATATAGGCGCGGCGGCGTCTGCGGCAGGAATTCGCGGTAGAACCGCTGCTGCCGCCTGATCCACCCCGCCCGCTTTCTCACCTTTCCCAGCCCGGTTGAACACCGCGAGGAAGAAGATGGTGACGTTGCATTGCTGGAGTTCGCCCGGTTGCAACTCGCGGACGGCGTTGTCGGGCAGGGTGGAGAGGGCGGAAAAGACGCGAGACTCGTTGTCTGGGTCCGCTGCCACAACCAGGTCCACAGCCATGGTCCGGCGGCTGTAACCCGCCGCGCGGACGGCGAAGCCGCCCACGACGATGTAACGTGCCTGCCGCCGGTTCAATTCACGGCACAAATCGCGCAAGTCCTCGACGGTGGGCTCCCGCGGCTCTAGCTCGGACGTGGACGGGCGATCCTCCGCCATAACCACTCGTCTGCCTCCTCGTGCGTGCGAAAGCGATGGACTCCCCGGGGAACGTGCACGCCGCCCAAAGACTTGCGCCAGGCAACGGCATCAGCCTTCCGGCTGGTCTCGACCGACAATGCGTCAGGAGTCTTGGTGCGTCGTCCAACGAACCTGTCTATCCTTTCCTCGACGTAAATGAACGGCTGTTTCACGACCAGGCAAAGGTAGGCCACCGAGGGGCTGGCTGCAATTGGCATTGCTGCGCAGCGAAGGGTTGCCGCCAGCACCTCAAAGCGTCCCAGTGATGCGGTGCGGCCAAGGCGTTCCTTACGGGAGTATCCAGACAGAGGTTGATGGGGGTGACTGGGGTTTACACGATCCCTCTCTCCGTGGCCGCGTCGAAGAAATGGGCTTGGCGCATATCGAAGAGGAAGGAGAGCTGCTGGCTTACATCGAAGTGAGCCGTAGCCGGGACGCGAGCGACGAACAAACCGGCGTGGCCAGCCAGGTGTAGATAGGTTTCCGAACCCAGAGGCTGAACAACTTCGACCACGGCTTCCAAGCCGCGTCCTGACGGAGCGTCGGGCAAGGGAGGGCCGCATTTAATGTGTTCCGGGCGGATGCCGAAGACGACCGGCTTGCCGACATAATTGCGCAGAGCCGGGGTGGAAGTGTTATCCAAGAGGACGGTGACGGGATTGGGCACGGCTGCGCCGTCGCGGGTTGTTTCCTCGAAGACAAGGGTGTCCTGTTTCCCCAAAACCGTGCCGTCGAAGAAGTTCATGGGCGGGGAGCCGATGAACCCGGCGACGAAGCGATTGGCCGGATGCTGATATAAGTCCATCGGGACGGCTATCTGCTGGATGACGCCGGCCTTCATTACGGCGACCCGGTGACCCAGTATCAGCGCCTCGACCTGGTCATGCGTGACGTAGATCATCGTCGCGCCGAGGCGGGCGTGGACCCGGGCGATTTCGGCGCGCGTCTGGAGGCGGGTTTGGGCGTCGAGGTTGGAGAGAGGCTCATCGAGTAGAAACAGCTTGGGCTGGCGGACGATGGCCCGGCCGAGCGCAACCCGCTGGCGCTGGCCGCCGGAAAGCGCGGCGGGTCTGCGGTCGAGACAGGCAGTGAGATCCAGGAATTGTGAGGCGTCCTTGACCCGGCGTTGAATTTCCTCCCTGGAATAATGCCGCAGTTTCAACCCGAAGGCCATGTTCTCATAGACCGACATGTGCGGGTAGAGGGCGTAGTTCTGAAAGACCAGGGCGATATCCCGATCCTTGGGCGGAACATCGTTCACAACCTGGCCGTTGATGGAGATCGTGCCCATGGTCGGCTCCTCCAGGCCGGCAATCAGGCGCAAGGTTGTCGTTTTGCCGCAGCCCGAAGGCCCGACCAGGACCAGCAGTTCCTGGTCTGCAACGACGAAGCTGAGGTTATCCACGGCGCGAACACTCTGGCCTCCCGGGCTCTGGAAGACCTTGGTCAGACGTTCGAGGACAACCTGTGCCATGCCGAAATTGTTGAAGGGCAACGCCTGAAAGTCGAGGCCGAATTCCGTTGACGGCGCCCACGGCTCCTCCACATTATGATGCCAAGCTGTGACGGCGGTTTGCGCCCTCACTTGCATCCATGGGACTGAACGAACTGTAACTGAATTATGAATCTAGATGCTCTTTATTCTGAACTGACTTTGAAGACCAACGCCAAGGTGGCGCTAGTGGTGCTCGACGGCGTGGGCGACGTGGCCACACGCGAGCAAGGCTACCTCACGCCGCTGGAAGCCGCGGTCACCCCCAACCTCGATGCGCTGGCGAAAGACTCGGCGCAGGGACGAATGATCCCGGTTGCGCCGGGCATCACCCCGGGCAGCGGGCCGGGACACCTGGGCCTGTTTGGCTACGACCCGCTGGAATTCCAAGTGGGCCGCGGCGTCATCGAGGCGCTGGGGTTGGGCCTGGAACTGCGGGCCGGCGACGTAGCGGCGCGCGCCAACTTCTGCACCCTCGACGCCAAAGGCATCGTCACCGACCGGCGCGCTGGACGCATTGACACGAAGGTTTGCGAAGAGCTGTGCGCCTTGCTGGCGCAGAAGGTGAAGAAAGTCGGCGACGCCGAGGTCATCATCAAGGCCGGCAAGGGCCATCGGTTCGTGGTGATCTTCCGCGGCAAGGGTTTGGAAGGGCCGCTGACCGATGCCGACCCGCATCGGGAGGGTTTCCCCGTGCCGAAGGTCGGGCCGGTGAACCCCAAGTCCTCCAAGGCCAAGAAAGCCGCCAAGTTGGTGGCCGAATTCTACAAGGCCGCGCTGCCGATCATTGCGCAGAAGAAACCGGCCAATGGTTTCCTGCTGCGCGGCATTGCCCATCAGCCGCACATTCCGTTGTTCCAGGATCGGTATGGGATGCGCCCGGGCTGCCTAGCGGTCTATCCGATGTACAAAGGCCTGGCGCAGTTGGTGGGCATGACCAAGCTCGAAGGACCGCAGACGATCGCCGAGCAGTTCGAGCGTTACCTCGCCGAATACGACAACTTCGACTACTTCTTCATTCACTTCAAATACACCGACATGTATGGCGAGGACGGCAATTTCGCCTCGAAGAAGAGGGCGGTTGAGGAGTTCGACGCCGCGCTGCCGATCCTGCTGCGCAAGAAGCCCGACGTGGTGGCCATCACCGGCGACCACTCGACACCCTGCGCCATGAAGGGCCATTCCTGGCATCCGCAACCGGTGATGCTGCATTCGGCTTGCTCGGGCTCGGATAAGCTGGAGCGGTTCACGGAAACGGGCGCGAACTCGGGCTCGCTGGGGATCATTGAGGCGAAGTATCTGATTCGCCTGATGCAGGCGAACGCCAAGATGTTCGATAAATTTGGCGCCTAACTGTTGCGGTAAGGACGCGTTCCACCGCGTCCCTTACATTTTTCCGAAGAAGTGGGACGCGGTGGAACGCGTCCTTACCAACAAAGAATGGCTAAACTAGTCTTCGACATCGAGACCTCCGCGCTGCCGCTGGAGCAGTTCGACGAAGCGCAACAGGAATACCTTTTCCGCGAATGCGAGAAGATAGCCGACGAGCCGGCGCGCGCCGCCCGGCACGCCGAGATCCGGCAACAATTCAATCTCTGGCCCCTGACCGCGCAGGTCGTCTGCATCGCGATGCTGAATGCCGAAACCTCCCGCGGCCAGGTGCTTTTCACGGCGGCCGACTACGACGAGGAAGCGGACGAGGCCGGCCCGGTCGAGTTCATGGCATGCGTGGACGAGGTCGAGCTGCTGACGGCGTTTTGGGATGTGGCGAAGCATTATGAGACGATCGTCACATTCAACGGGCGCGGGTTCGACGTGCCGTTCGTCTATCTCCGTTCGGCCCTGCTCAACGTGCCGATTACCCGCAAGGACTGGCTCGGCTACCGCTTCCAAACCGAGCCGCACTGCGACTTGGCGGAGCAACTCACATTCTACAACGTCAGTGGCCGGGACGGGGCGGCGCGCCGGTTCAACCTGGACTTTTACTGCAAGGCGTTCGGCATTGAGTCGCCCAAAGCTCAGGGCGTGACCGGTTCGGATGTGAATACGCTGATGGCAGCGGGCCGGTACCGGGACATTGCCGAATACTGCCTGCGGGACGTGAAAGCCACGGTGCTGCTGTATCATATCTGGCGGGAGCGGCTGGCGGGCGTGAAGTGAAATCCGAAGGCCGAAAACCGAAGGACGAAGGGAATCCGAAGGGCGAAATCCGAAGGGTGTTGGTGTGTTTTGCAGTCAAGGAGGAGGCACGGGCCTTCCAGAAGCTGGCGGGAAAGCGCGAGAACCTCAAAGTCATCCTCGTGGGCATGGGGAAGCGCAATGCGCAGCAGGCGCTCCGCGCTGCCCTGGCGAAGGAGCGGCCACAGTTGGTGCTAAGCTGCGGATTTGCGGGCGGGTTGAGGCCGGAGCTGGCGACGGGCTCGGTGCTTTTCGCCGCCGATCCGCAAACCGGTCTGGAACCGGCACTCCTCGTGGCGGGAGCCAAGCCGGCGCGCTTTCATTGTGCGGAAGCAGTGGCCGCGACCGCGGAACGGAAGCGTGCGCTCTGGGAATCCACGGGCGCCGATGCGGTGGAGATGGAATCCCAAGTGATCTGCGCCATATGCCGGGAGCAGAAAATCCCCAGCGCGACCGTGCGCGTGATACTGGACACCGCCGATGAGAATCTGCCGCTGGACTTCAACCAGTTGATGACAGCCGACCAGAAGATGAGTTACGGCAAACTGGCCGTGGCCCTGGCGAAGTCGCCGGGGAAGGTCGGCGCCCTGCTCCGACTGCAAAAGCAGACCCGGACGGCGGCTGGAAACCTCGCAGAGGTTCTTGCCCGAGTTACGGCGGCGTAGTTTCCGACCCTAATATTTCCGGGGGCAGCGATGGCTTCGCTTTTGCGTGCTCGCTGTAGCTGATCAGGGCAGCGCCGAGCATGATCAACACCACCCCGGCCCACCGGACGGAGGAAACCTGCTCGTGCAGGAACCACATCGCGGCAAACGTCGCAAACACAAAACTCAACCCGGTGAGCGGCCACAGAAAGCTAATGTCGCTCTTGGCCATAAGGATCAGCAGGCTGGCGAAGAATACCGCCTCGCAGAACACACCCAGCAGCACGCTCGCGTTAGTGGCGCCCGCTTTGACTACTCGGACGATTTCCACAACGCTGACTCGTTTCATGTCGCCGATCTGCGTGATTCCTATCTTGAGCGAAACCACGCCGGCAGATTCGAAGATCAGCCCGATAATGAGAATTAAAAACAATTTGGCCATGTTACAAGTCCTGGTAGCGAATCAATTTGATGCCGAGTTTCTCAACCTGTTCCCGCACGCCGGGACAGATTAAGGCATCAAACTCATTCTTAAACTCGTCGAGCGATGGGTGCGAGTAAAGCTCGGAATCTCCCGCCGGGAGCTGCGGGAGCAAGCGGGTGACATAGCTTTCATCCACGCGTGCATTTTGCAGCAAGCCAAAAACGGCCCCCGTGTGCCGGATGCCGCGTTGGGCCAGGGCGGGTCGGGCGCGCGCGGAAAGCGGATGAAAGATGGCAACGTGGAGCGCGCGATAGGCGAGATGACCGGAGGCTAGGCGCAAGTTCAGCCGGAAAGGATCGAAGGTCAGACGCAGGCGCTTGATCCCGAGTTGGCTCGAATTAGCCATCAAAATGCGGAACACGGTCGGATGCAGATGCAGGTGCAGATGGCCGTTGACATGGTCAAGAGGCAGGCGGGTGGCGCGGAACTTCTGGAACTGCGCGTGAATCTCGCGCCGCAACGGCTCACGCAGGCTGCGCTGGAAGAAATAGCGGAACCCTGCGCCGGCCGGGTTATTGGTGAACTCCCCCTTCGCATTGACCAGTCCGGGAATCTGCTCGGGCGGCAAGGCCGAATGGCCGCACAGCAGAGTCAAATGCAGTCCCACCCCCAGCGTCGGATTCTCGCGGGCGAGGGCCACCGCTTCCTCACAGGCGGGTTCATTTACCATCAGGCTGGCGGTGGTCAGAATACCCTCGCGGTGGGCGCGGATGACGGCCTGGTTGATGGAGGCGGAACGCCCGAAGTCGTCGGCGTTGACGATCAGGCGGCGAGGAGACGAGTTCGGACCTGGCGGCCTAGGCGCCATAATTGGGCGACAGGGCGCCGGATGCAAACCGCAACCAGGAGCGCAGAATGAGCAGCGCCTTTTGCCCCTTGTTCAGGCGCGTCAACTCGGGGCCGAAAACGTCGAAGCGCCGCCGCTCCAGCTTGCACAACAGCCGCCAATAAACTGAGCCCATCAGTTCGGCGGCAACCATCGAACGGCGATCCGCCGTGGGCAGCGTCTCGCGGGCGAGCCGATAGAAATGACGGGCCCGTTGCGCCACGCTGTTCGCAAGCTCGAAGAAGCGCGGAGAATATTCCAGCCGCAGAACCTCCTCGGGCGAAACCTTGAATCGGGCCAGCTCGGATAACGGCAAATAGATGCGGCCGCGTTGGGCGTCGGAACGCACGTCGCGCAGGATGTTGGTCAGTTGGAGCGCTTTGCCGAGGCAGACCGCGTATTCGCGGCAAGCCGGGTCCTGGTAGCCGAACACCTCGATGCTCAGCAAGCCGACGACTGAGGCGACACGATAGCAGTAGAGATCCAGTTGCTCGTAGTTCTCATAGCGCTTGATGTCGAGGTCCATCTCCACGCCTTGCAGCAAGGCGTTGAAATGTTCGAAAGCCAGGTGGTACCGATGGATGACCGGCTGCAATTCGCGGTTGACGGGGAATTGAGGTGGTTCCGCGCCGCAGGCACGGCGGACATCGGCGCGCCAGGCGGCCAGTTGCTCGCGGCGCTGGGGGACCGGGCGGGACTCGTCGTCGGCCATGTCATCCACCTCGCGGCAGAAGGCGTAGAGGGCGGACATGCCGTCGCGTTTGGCTTTGGGCAGCAAGACGAAAGCCAGCGCCAGATTCGACGCGCTCTTCCGCGTGATCGTCCGGCACTCTTGCATGAATCAGGGCTCGGGTTCAGGCGGCTCTTCCGGGCGGATGGGAGGCAAGCCGCCGGTTTCGGCGAGTGTCGGGTTGAGCGGGCGGTGTCTGTGGTGGGAGCGCCGCCGCCGGCGGCGTTTCTCCGGCGGAACAGAGGCGTCCGCCTCGGTTGGCTCGGAGGAATGCCGGTGCCTATGATGGTGCGAGTGTCGGTGGCGATGGCGTTTCCTCAGGAAGGCCGCCCAACCCAAAACCAGCAACGTGACCAATCCAATCGCGCTGAAGATAATGATCCATTCTCGGGCGACAGGATCGAGGTGCCATGACGCCAACACTTGGTCATTTGGCGGCGCAACCTGGGAAAACAAGATCGGGCTCATGGTGAAGGAGTCTTCTTCTCGAAAGTGCCCGTGTCCTCTTCCGCTTCCGTTCCAACGGCGATATTCAAGCGCTGCATTCGATAGCGCAAGGCATGGCGGCTGATCTTCAACTGCTCGGCGGTCCGGGTCAGGCTAAAGTGATTTTGCTCGAGCATGGCGTTGATGAGTTCCCGCTCGAAGTTGGACATCCGGTCGTCAAGCGACTCGGCGCCCGCGAGTTTGGGCGCCGACGTCTTGTGCAGGCGGCCTTCAAGTTGGAAATCCGGCAGGCTGGAAGACTGAATCTCACTGGTGGTCTCCAGGATCAGCGCGCGTTCGATCACGTTGCGCAGCTCCCGCACGTTGCCGGGCCAGTGGTGCGACAGCAGTTTCTGTTGGGCCGCGCGGGAGATGCTCCGGGTGCTCTTATTCATCGAGACGCCGAAGCCGAGGAGGAAAAACTCGGCGAGCTGGGGCACGTCGTCGCCCCGCTCCCGCAGCGGTGGCAGCCGCAATTGCACCACATTGAGCCGGTGAAATAAATCTTCCCGGAACTGGTCCTGGCTAATCGCTTCGATGATGTCGCGGTTGGTGGCGGCAATGAGCCGGACGTTGACCCGCAATTCCTGCGTCCCGCCCACGTGCATGAAGGTGCCGTCCTCCAAGAACCGGAGGAGCTTGGCCTGGAGCGGCCGGCTCATGTCCGCGATCTCGTCCAGGAACATCGTGCCGCCATCGGCTTCTTCGACGCGCCCGGGCTTCTGCTTCAAAGCGCCGGTGAAGGCGCCCTTTTCGTGTCCGAACAACTCGCTCTCCAGGAGTGTCTCCGGAATGGCGGCGCAATTGATGCGCACGTAGCTGGCCTGCGCGCGCTGGCTCAAGCTGTGCAGCGCGCCGGCCACCAGTTCCTTGCCCGTGCCGCTCTCGCCGAGCACCAGCACGCGAGCGTCGGTGGGCGCGACGGTCTGAATGAGCTGGCGCATGTCGCGCATCTTCTGGCAATCGCCCACAATTTGTTCGAGCCCCCAGGTCTCCGTGGCCCGGGCGCGCAGGCCGGCGTTTTCCTGCAGCAGGCGATAACGCTCCCCGCAACGCGCCACCGCATGGAGCAGCTCCTCGGGCGCAAACGGCTTGGGCAGATAGTCAATGGCCCCGGCATGGATGGCTTCGACCGCCAGCTTGGGTGTGGCGTAGGCGGTGATCATCAGCACCGGCACGTCCGGCCATTTGATGCGAGCCTTGGCCAGGAACTCGTAGCCGCTCATCCCGCCGAGCCGCGCATCAGTGATGACCATGAAAAACTCGTCGCGCTCC
>Ga0187880_1003255_pt1 | contig 12477 bp, 5 predicted proteins | sample June2016WEW_19_4_FD_132998 | JGI IMG/M metagenome (GOLD analysis project Ga0187880, IMG submission 132998) | Peatland microbial communities from SPRUCE experiment site at the Marcell Experimental Forest, Minnesota, USA - June2016WEW_19_40 | ecosystem: Environmental > Terrestrial > Soil > Wetlands...
ATCGCCTTGCTCGGTTGCGGAAATCGCATGGGGCAATTGCTGCCCTCGATCCTGGACCCGGGCGAAAATGTAGTGGCGTTGTGTGAAGTGAATGCCAGCCGGATCGGGCAGTTGCAGAAAGAGGCGGCCAAACACGGCGCTGCGGGCGCGGCCATGCAGAATGCGAAAGTGTATGACGACTACCGCAAGCTGCTCGCGACGGAGAGATCGGTTGATGCCGTCGTCATCGCCTCCGGGCAACGCTGGCATGTGCCGATGAGCAAGGCCGCGTTGCACGCCGGCAAGCACGTCTTCTGCGAAAAGCCCCTGGCCCATAGCGTCGCCGAGGCGCGTGAGATTCGGGAACTCGCCCGGGGTTCCAAGCTTGTCACCCAGGTCGGCACACAGGGCGGTTCGAGCGCGACGTTTCGCCGGAGCATGGAGGTGATTCAGGCCGGGGTGCTGGGCCCGATTCGCGACGTGCATTGCTGGATCAATCGCAGCTTCCCTCCGAGCGCGCCGATTGCCACGGAGGCGGACCCGATCCCGGAGGGTTTGAACTGGGATTTTTGGTGCGGCCCCTCACGGCTCTTGCCGTTCAAGAAATACTACCTCGGCGGTTGCCTGGCGTGGGGCCGGTGGCTCGCTTTCGGCGACGGCCACCTAGCCGACATGGGCGCCCACGCGATCAATCTGCCCTGGCGCGCGCTGCAATTAGGCCCGCCTCAGCATGTTACGGTTAAGATAGCCGAGCCGCTAAGGGACAGTTATCCCTCCGTCACGGACTTTCGCTGGGACTTTGCGGCTCGCGGCCAGTTTGCTCCGGTGACCGTCTGGTGGCATGATGGCGTCGAAGCCGGGCCGCCTGAGGAGATGGGCAAGGAACTGCTCTCGACCTACGACAAAGTGCCGACGAACGGCGTGCTCTTTGCCGGCGAGGCTGGGCTGCTTTACTCCGATGCCTGGGGCGTCGGCGGTATGGTGAAGCTGAAAGGCGAACCCGACTGCAAGGCGGTCCTGCAACATGCAGGCTGCAAAACGGTTCCCGCCACGCTCCCTCGGGCGCCGAAGAACCACATGCAGGAGTGGCTCGACGCCTGCAAAGGCGGGCCGGGCACGTTCCAGGGGTTCGTCTCGAGTGCTGACATCGCGGAGGTGGCGATGGTCGGCATGGTGGCGTTGCGCTACGGCAAACCGATCGAATGGGACAGCCAGAACATGAAGGCAACAGGCGAGCCGGGCGCTGATCGCCTGATCAATTTGGCACAGCGTAAGAAGTGGCTGTAAATGACTTGCTTTTCAGGCACCTGGGTGGATTGTAGCGGAGAACTCAAAGTTGTCCTTTTCCTGGCTTGATTCCGGAGCAGCAGTGGTGCTAGTGAGTACCTGGGGTGTACATGGTGTACGGCTATACATTACCTAGCCAACACCTATACACTACCTATCCGACACCTATCCGACACCTATCTGACACCTATCTGACACCTATCTGACATCTATCTGACATCTATCTGACATCTATCTGACATCTAGCCGAAGTGCGGCGAATGCGTGAGAATCACGCATGCGGCAGCGTGAACAGACCCCGAGGCGTGAGGGATGCGAGCTGCGCCATCTTGGCGCACAGGGCCGGCAATTGGGTCCAACGCGACAGGGCGCAGCCAGACGCCGGCACCGCGAGGACACGGAAGGGCCTGGAGCGTAGAGGACTGCTTTGGAGGAGCGGTGTTTCGGCAACCCCGACGGAGCGATGCGCCGCGCTTCGGTGGCGGTGCCTAGCTGCGCAGATCTCGTCGGAAGGTGGGAGGATTTCAGTGAGGGATGGGCAAGGGCATGCTATGTTCGCTTAGTTCATTCGTGAGCCACCAAACACCCATGAGGATACTGTTGGTTTATCCGCAGAACCCGGATACGTTCTGGAGCTTCAAGCATGTACTTCGCTTCGTCTCCAAACGCTCCACTTTCCCGCCACTCGGTTTGCTGACGATCGCCGCCATGCTGCCGTCTGATTGGCAGCTCAAGCTGGTCGATTTGAATGTAACACGCCTTAAAGACAGCGACTTGCGCTGGGCTGATTACGTCATGATCAGCGCCATGATCGTCCACAAGCAGTCCGTGCAGGGGATCGTCGCCCGCTGCGTTGCCCTCAAGAAGCCCGTTATCGCTGGCGGTCCCCTCTTCACGACCGGCCACGAGGACTTCCCCGCCATTCAGCATTTTGTGCTGGGCGAAGCTGAGGACGTCATGCCGCAACTGGTGGCTGACTTGCGCGCGGGCACTCTCCGGCCACAATACCGCCTCACCGACCGGCCAGACATCACGCGGGTGCCAGCGCCCCGCTGGGACCTGGTAAATTTCAGGCACTACGTCACCATGGCCGTCCAGTTCTCGCGCGGCTGCCCTTATGACTGCGAGTTTTGTGACATCATCATCATGAACGGGCGCGTTCCCCGCACCAAGACCCCGGTCCAACTGATCGGGGAGCTCGAGGCCCTCAGGCTCCAGGGTTGGAAGGACATGGTGTTTGTCGTGGACGACAATTTCATTGGCGATAAGAACCGCACCAAGACTTTGCTCCGTGAGTTGATCGCCTGGCGCGAACGGGTGCAGCCCGGCATGGGCTTCTTCACCGAAGCCTCCGTCAACCTCGCCGACGATGCCGAGCTATGCGAACTGATGGTGAAGGCCGGATTCAAGAAGGTCTTCGTTGGCATCGAAACGCCGTCGGCCGAAAGCCTCCAGGAATGCCACAAGGTGCAGAACAAAGGCCGCGACTTGGTGGAGACGGTCAAGACGCTCCAGCGCGCGGGCTTGGAAGTGATGGGCGGTTTCATTATTGGGTTCGACAGCGACCGGCAGGACATCTTCAAACAGCAGTTCGACCTCATCCAGCGCTCTGGCGTCGTCACCGCCATGGTGGGGCTGCTGAGCGCGTTGCCACAGACCAAGCTCTATCTTCGGCTCAAGAAGGAAGGCCGCCTGGAGGCCGACAGCACCGGCAATAACACCGAAGCCGTGCTCAACTTCAGACCCAAGCTTAACCGTGAGTTCCTGCAGTCCGGTTATCGCGACCTGATGAAGAAGCTTTACGAGCCCAAGGTGTATTATCAGCGAATCCGCATCTTCCTGAAACATCACCAGCCCAGCGGCCCGCGCCTGCGCGTTTCGCCCGCTGACTTTCAGGCCTTCCTGAAATCCTTCTGGCTGCTGGGCATCTGGGACCGTGGCCGCCACAATTACTGGCGGTTCTTCTGGAGCACGCTGCTGCGCCGGCCGGGCCAGTTCCGCTACGCCATCGAGTTGGCCGTCATCGGCTACCACTTCCGCCGCGTCGCCAGCCGGCTTTGACCCGCCGACCCGCGGGCGCAAATCACCGGACCATCCTTGTGAGAGCTTGCGACCAGCAGGGAGTCGCAAAGTCGTAAAATTGTGCGTGACGCAGGTCGAGGCACCCGCTAGTTTCGCCCAGTTAGCTGTACAAACTGAATCTGGATTGCCCATGCAAACACGTTTTGATCTGACACAAGCCGACATTCCAAAGGCCTGGTATAACCTATTAACCGATTTCCCGGAACCGCTCCCGCCACCCCTGCATCCCGGCACGAAGCAGCCCATTCCGCCGGAAGCCCTGCTCGCCATTTTTCCCGAGAACCTCGTGCGGCAGGAGATGAGCCCGGAGCGCTGGATCGAAGTCCCCGAGCCGGTGCGCGACATTTACGCCATGTGGCGGCCGACGCCGCTACTGCGTGCGGTCCGCTTCGAGAAGGCCCTCCAGACGCCCGCCCATATTTACTACAAATATGAGGGCGTCAGCCCTGCGGGCAGCCACAAGGTCAATACTTCCGTCGCACAGGCGTATTTCAATAAAGTCGCCGGCACCAAACGTCTCGCCACTGAAACCGGCGCTGGCCAGTGGGGCACGGCGCTGGCGTTGGCCTGCAAATTGTTCGGGCTGGAATGCAACGTCTATATGGTCAAGGTCAGCTATCAGCATAAGCCATATCGCCGGATGCTGATGCATACCTGGGGCGCAACGGTCCATCCCAGCCCCAGCGACCAGACCGAGTATGGCCGCAAGCTGCTCGCCGAGGACCCGAATTGCCCTGGCAGCCTCGGTATTGCCATCAGCGAGGCCATTGAGGACACGGTCAAGCATCCGAATACGAAATACTCGCTGGGCAGCGTGCTGAATCACGTCTGCCTCCACCAGACCGTCATCGGTCAGGAAGCCATGCAGCAAATGGAAATGGCCGGCGAAGAGCCGGATGCCATTTTTGCCTGCTGCGGCGGCGGCAGTAACTTCGCCGGGCTGACGTTCCCTTTCATTGGCAAGAAGATCACCGAGAAGAAGAAATACCGGATTGTCGGCGTGGAGCCTTCCGCCTGTCCGTCGCTGACCAAAAGCGAGCTGCGTTACGACTTCGGGGACACCGCCGAGACCACACCGCTGCTGATGATGTACACCCTCGGCCACAAGTTCATGCCGCCATCCATTCACGCGGGCGGGCTCCGCTACCACGGCATGTCCCCGATGGTGAGCCACGCGCTCAAGCTGGGTTTGATGGAAGCCCAGGCATTCCACCAGACCAAAGTGTTCGAGCAGGCGACCATCTTCGCGCAGACAGAAGGCATCGTGCCCGCGCCAGAATCAGCCCACGCCATCGCGGCGGTGGCGGAGGAGGCCATCAAGGCGCGCGACGCGGGACAAAAACGCGTGCTTCTGTTCAATCTCTCCGGCCACGGGTTGCTCGATCTGAGCGCCTACGAAACCTATCAGACCGGTAAGATGCAGGACGTTTAGTCGCATGCCCAAAAACCAGCACATACCTAACAGAACCACCATTAACACCATGAGAACACAACTGACGAAATCCATCGGAGGCCTGCTCATCGCAGGGTTATTTGCATTCCCCAGCCTTGTCCTGGCCCAGCCCACGGCCCATTACGTGCCGGGCTCGGAAGGTATCAAAGCAGCGTCGCTGCCGCCGCCGGGACTTTGGCTGCGGGATTACAACTCCTTTTACTACGCCGGCCAGGTGAACGACGCCCGGGGAAATAAGATCGGGGCCGCGGACGCTAGCGCGTTCGTTTACGCCAACGTGCCCCGTTTGCTGTGGATCACGGACATCCAGGTGCTGGACGGTTATCTCGGCGTTGATGCCCTGTTGCCGCTGGTTTACACCGAAATCAAGGCCAACACACCGGGCGGGCCATTCCACAACCAGACCTTCGGCATTGGCGATGTTTTCGCCGAGGGCACCTGGTCGCGGCATCTGCAACAATGGGACTTAGCCTTGGCCGCGGGCGTTTGGGCGCCGACCGGCGATTACGACATGCACAATCCGACTCTCGCCGGCAAGGGGTATTGGACAGAAATGCTCACCGCCGGCGCGACCTGGTATCCCGACCAGGAGAAGAGATGGTCGCTTTCGGTGCTCAACCGCTACGAGTTCAACCAGGAGCAAAGCGATACCGACATCACCCCAGGCCAGGCCTACACGGTTGAAGGTGGCCTGAGCTACGGTGTCACAAAGACTATTGACGTTGGCGCGGTCGGCTATTATCAGCAATTGGTGACCGGAGACACGGGCCCCGCGAATCTGCAGCGCGCACATGATCGCGTGGCGGCCATCGGCCCGGAAGTCAGCGCGTTCTTCCCCTCGATGATGCTCGGGCTGTCCTTGCGCTACGAGTACGAGTTTCTGGCGGAGAGCCGCTTGCAGGGCCACACCGTCACATTGACGTTGACGAAGAAGTTCTGAGTGTAGGCCACAGGAGCGCGTAGCTTCTCATCTGCACGCCAGCACGTCGCCGGGCCGCGCGGCCGCGGTCTCCGTGTCCCGGCGCGGCCGGCTTTGGATCTAAAAGGCTTCCGTGCCTTTGCCGCCTTGCATCTCGAATCCGCGTCATGACCGACAACCAATGGAACGAATTGCTCGCGGTGATCAACGGCGCGCCGCGGAACCGCCCGCCCATAGGCTTCATTATTGATTCCCCGTGGCTGCCGAACTGGTTTGGCATCGACATCCTCGACTACTTCACGAACGAAACATTGTGGTTCGAGGCGAACCGCAAGGCCATCGAGACGTTCCCTGAGGTCATGTTCCTGCCCGGCTTCTGGTCGGAATTCGGCATGTGTACCGAGCCGTCCGCCTTCGGGGCCAAGTGCGTTTTCCACAAGAACGAGTTCCCGTTCGCCGAAAAGACTATCCGCGACGTGGCGCAAATAGACGACCTTGCCGAACCGGACCCGGCCACCGACGGCCTGCTGCCGTTCATGCTCAACCGGCTCAAGAGCGTGCGCCCGCGCCTGGAGGACATGGGCCACAAGATCCGGTTCTCCGTGTCGCGCGGTCCGCTCAATGTGGCGACCTTCCTCATGGGCACTACGGAATTCCTCATGGCCCTCAAGACCGATCCGGACAAAGCGCACAAGCTCCTGCGCACAATTACTCAGTTCCTCAAAAAGTGGCACGCACTCCAGCGTCAGACGTTTCCCTCCATCGACGGCCTGTTCCTGCTGGACGACATCGTTGGCTTCGTCGGCGAGCAGGACTTCAAGGAATTTGGTCTGCCCTACTTCAAGGAACTCTATGCGGCTGACGTCGCGGTGAAGTTCTTCCACAACGACGCCGAGTGCGCCAAGTCCATCGGCTTCTATCCTGAGATCGGCATCAACCTCTACAACCCCGGTATCTTCAACACCCTCGCTGAGCTGCGGCAGATGTCCGCCAATCGGCTTACGATCCTCGGCAACATCCCACCGCGCGACGTGTTGGCCAACGGGTCACCGGCCGACGTCTCCGCCGCGGTGAAGAAACTCCTGGCGGAAACCCCAGACAGATCGCATCTCATCCTCTCTTGCGCCGGCGGAATGCCGCCGGGCGTGACCACGGCAAACCTCAGTGCCTTTATCAAGGCGGCTAAGTAAGCCGCCAGTCGGGCCGCCCGGCACCCGTGCCGGTTGTCGTCGGCGAGTCATCATCGGGAAACTGCCAAGCCATTTGAATAGCCGTCAATCCAACACTGTCTATTTACCGTTGGAGGCCGGTGGACCGGCCGTAAAGGCGCTAAAACTCCCACCGGTGAAAAGGAGAAGTACGAGCGGAATATTAGCGGAATACGAGCGGAACACTAGCGGATGACGAGCGGAAGACAACGGACCTTCACCAGACCACATGGCCTGCTCCAGGCGTGCATCACGCTCACGGCGCCAACCTTCGACGCGGACCTCTTACTTCCTCGAATAGCTCGCCACGACCGTCGCTGCGCCTATGTTGCCCGGCAACTGCACCCACTCGCCTTTGAATTGCTTCCACTGCTTCCCATTGACCGAGACGCTGGATAGCGAGCGCCCGCCCGGCTCACGAAAGCGCAGCCGAATTGTCTTCGGTGAATTGCGGCGCGGGCCATCTAGTCTAGCCGTGATTTCGTTGGCGCCGCCCGTGTAAACCACGCTCGTCGGCCCGAAGTAAGTTCCCGTCCGCTCGATGCCGCATATTTGGCCTGTGCGCAGCCATTCCCGCGGGACAGCCTGGCCGATGAGCAGCGTGTCGCCCTCTTCGCGGACAAACAGGTAGCGCAGCCAGCCGGCCACGTTCGATTCGTCCGAGCTCTTGTATTCATCACCCGCCCAGTCGCCCAGGGCCGGCAGCGCGTGCTCCGTATTCATGCGCTCGTCCGGGAAGTATTGGGCGGCCTCGGCGTTAAACAGCGCGCGCAGGGCCTGTTTCACGTCGTCGCGATAGAGGTAAGGCTCGACGTCCAGCAGCAGGCAGGCCTGCATGGACATGCCGCCGCGGCCGAACCAGTACTTGTCGAAATCGTCCACCATGTAACCGTATTGGTTCGATAGGTAGCGGTTGTCCTCGTAATCCTTCAATATCCAATCCGCTTCGGATGAGCGCGCGTCGAGCGCCCCGGTGATGAGCAAATGCAGCGAGCCTTCGAGCGTTTCGCAAATCCAGCCGAAGTAGCGTCCGCGCCGGTGGACCATGGAAGGGATGTGCGGCACCGCGATGCCGTCGCGCAAACGCACCACGGGTGACCGGTCGCAGGCCTTGCGGAAGTTCGCCAACAAATTCGTGTGATAAGTGTCGGCCTCTTTGCGCACGCGCGGGGCTTCCGGGTGTTTGATCTGTTCCAAAGCCCACGCCGCCGTGTCCAGGCCCCGCCAGGTGTAGCAGCTTGTGGAAAGCCACGTCCACCAATCGGCTATGTCCTCCAAGTCCCCGGGCGGCAGCAGGCCGCGCTCCAGCTCGCGGCGGTTGGCGGTGCGTTTCGTTTCATTGATGATCCAGTCCGCGCCCGCCACTATGCCCGGTGCCGCTCCCCGGAGCCACGCGTCGTCCCGCGTGAACCGATAATGCTCCCCCAGCATCCAAAGAATCCAGCCATGGTGCTGGTTGTAGCCGCCCGCCTCAAGCCCCCCGGCGCCGTAGAGCACGCCCTTCTTGGTCGAGAAATCCCCCGGCAACGCCACCGAGCCTTGGTAATGCAGCCAGGCGTCCAAACATTCCTGCGCCTCCTTGTGATAGCCCCGGCGGTCGAGGTCCACCACCATCATGCACGATTCGTTGCCGTAGGCGCCGTACGCGAAAGAGCCCACGCGCGCAAAGCGCCGCCCGGCCCCGCCGGGATCGCCCTCACAATTGATGAGCAGGTGGCCGGCATGCGCGCGGTAAAACTCATTGAGCATCGGCTCCGGCGTGATAAGCCGCGCGCTTTGGTCCAGGCGCCGCCGCCAATAGCCGGCGATTTCGCGCTGCTCCTTCTCGAAATCCAGCCTCGCCAACGCCGCGTGCTCGGTCTCCGCCGTTAGCACAAGGTAGGGCATCTTCACGATGACGGTCTTGCTTTCGCCGGGTGCCAGCGTCCAGGCCCAAGTCAGAGCCCCGGCCTCAACGGCCGGCCCTTTGTCGGCCAGCACCTGTCCGCGCACGTTGTCGCCGAGCCACAGCCAGCCTTTCTCGTCCGACCTCAGCGGTTTGACCTTGTCTCCGCTCCAATAAGTCATCGGCAACCTGGCGGTTTGCGGCGAACCGCTAATATTGGTGAAGACAAACTTCGCCAGGAAGACCGTTGAGGTGTCGGGCGCTGGGACCGGGCCGTCCGCTCTCGCGCCGTCAAGTTCAGTCGCAAAGGCGGTCTGCGAGATGCGCACGCCATTAGTCTCCCACACCGTCTGGCAGATCGGCAGGCACGCCTCTTCTATGGTGCGGAAGACCGGCTTCATTGGCGGCTGAAAATCGAACCGCACCGGCGCGGGTTCAAGCGCCAGCCGGGCCGTCTCCTTGCCTGGCCGCCCCTGCAAATAATTGTCGTTGGATCGGAACCGTATGCTGTCCTTGGCATCGAGCTGGAACCGCTGCCGCCCGCCGTCGAGACCCAGCGGGAGATGAATATGGGATTTCTTGGGTGGCATCCCCTCCCAGGCCGCATGCCAGGTCTGCTCCGGCATTTCCGCCACGCGCTCGTACAGCGTCTTGCCACCGGCGCTCTTCTGGGCGGATGCCACCGCCGCATAATCGCGCGTGTCACCTTCCGGCAATACCGCCGCGCCCGTGTGCGGCAGGAACAGCGCCCCCTGCTTCAGGTCGTCCACCGCGAAAGTGAATACCCGCTGGCCGTTCCGCACCGTCACCAGTGTTCGGTCAAAGGTGTTCGGGTCCGCGTTGACCACCGTCCGCAGCGTCAACCGGCAACTCCGTGACGACGTCCGCTCCAGCCTTTCGAACGCGCCGTTGAACGCCTGGGAGCTCACTTTCTCCGCCGATGCTGATTTCCACAGCAGGTTGACAACACGCGGTTCGAGCGTCGAGTCAGTGAACGCCTCGATTTGCTCGACCTTAGGCAGTGCCCCCTCGGACGCCACGCGCAGTTTCAGCGTATATCGGAACGCCGCCGGGTAGTCCTTCAGGCCGGGGAATTCCTTTGCATTTACCGGACGGAAAGTGAACGTAACGTTATTGCCGTCGGCCTTGATCTCGGCATCCGCCACCCGCCATTGGTAGGTGTACCAGTTGCCCAACTCCATCCACCCGACGGAACCACCTCCCGGCTCGCGGTCTTTGGGCAAATGTTGCTCAGGCCAGCGGCTACCCCAGTATTCGAGGCGGAGCCTCTCCGGCGCAGGCGCGGCCTCGGCGAAATGCACGACCACCTTATGAATCTCCCGCGGGTCCTCCCACATCACGCCGTTGCCCTCGGACAGCGGCAAACCAAACGGCGCGGCATCAAAGGGCGCAGCTCGGAGTGTCAGGCAAAGGCTTGCGACCGCCATAGCCACCAGCCAAACAGGGAAGCGTGGAAACAGGGCAGGGGACTTCAGGTTCGATTTCATGACTCAGTTAAACGCCAGCTTCATAACTCCGCAGGCGTGCCCCGTCGAGGCATATCTCGGTTTGCACCATCCAGCGGCCGAAGAGGAACCTACAACGTAACTAGAACCGTGCCGCGCGCTAGCAACACGCTCGCGGTACCAGAGCAACGACGGAGCGCCTCCCTAGTTGAAAGGATGTTGCAAGCATGTTCCTAGCATGTTTCTAGCTTGTTCCGAGGTTCCTCCACTGTCCCTCTGCCCGGTCCCCAAACCGCCGCGCCGCCCCATCCCGCCTCCTGCCGCGCGGCTGCCCACAATACCTCCGCCTCGTGTATAGACGCTAAATGGTTTGCGGTGGTTACACGGAGTTCAGGAAGCGCAACCGCCAGAAGCGACCCTCAAACCGAATAAGCGGTCATTCCTGCCAGGCCGCGCTGTCTGCAGGCAAGAACCCGCCCAGAGGCGAGCCTTGCCATCCTCAATCCACAATCCGCCACCCTCTTTGGCCGCGGCTCAGCCGCCCCCTGCCGGTGCCGGGTGATTCAAGATTCTTCGTGCACTTCCTGCCGGACCTGTGTACACCATGATCCTGGAATTTGTTGGAGCAGGACCAAGTGCCGTGAAGTCGGAAGACCTAAAACCGAACAAGATTCTCCGGGGCCCGTTGTTTCCCGAGCCCGTCCAGGTGCTTATCGCCACCCCGATGGGCCCCGCGGTCAAGCTGATCGGCAAGGGCCTCCAGACCAACAAGGTTTTCGAGCTCGTCCTCACCCAGGAAAAGCTGGCGCTGCTGGAGACCACCCCCGACACCGAGCCCTTTGACGGCGACCCAAAGATGTTCCGTCTGGGCATCGAGGCGATGCGCCTCCAGCTCGCCTTCGAGTACGACCCCTACTTCTCCCTATCCATCGCCAGGGTGGACCCGCTCCCGCACCAGCTCGAAGCCGTTTACGACTATTTCCTGCGCCTGCCTCGCATCCGCTTCCTGCTTGCGGACGACCCGGGTGCCGGCAAGACCATCATGGCCGGCCTGCTCATCAAGGAGTTAAAGATTCGCGGCCTGGTCAAACGCACCCTCATCATCACCCCGGCCAGCCTCTCCTTCCAGTGGCAGCGCGAAATGAAGGACAAGTTCCGGGAGAACTTCGAAGTCATCCGCAGCGACATCCTCCGCGCCAACTACGGCTCCAACCCCTGGCAGGACAAGAACCAGGTCATCACCTCCGTCTCCTGGGTCTCCCGCATCGAGGACGCCAAGGAAAGCCTCCTCCGCAGCCATTGGGACCTCATTATCGTGGACGAGGCGCATAAAATGAGCGCCTCCAGCCGTGACAACAAGACGCTCGCCTACCAGTTCGGCGAGGCCCTGTCGGGCGTGACGGATCACTACCTCCTGATGACCGCCACGCCGCACAAGGGCGACGCGGAAAACTTCTGCCTCTTCCTCGAACTGCTCGATCGTGACGTGTACGGCGACGTGAAAAGCCTGGAGGAGGCGATGCGCAAGCACGAGGCGCCATTCTACCTCCGCCGCGTCAAAGAAGCCCTCGTCACCTTCCCGGATCCCGACACCGGCAAAGTCAAAACCCTCTTCACCAAACGCTTTGTCCAGACCACCGAGTTTCAGATCACCGATCAGGAGTGGGATTTCTACGACGCCCTCACGCGTTACGTCGAAGATCAGTCCATCAAAGCCGCCTCGGAAGATTCCGCCCGCGGCCGGGCGCTCGGGTTCACGATGGCCATGCTCCAGCGCCGATTCGCTTCCAGCACGTACGCCGCCCACCGCAGCCTCGAACGCATGAAGGAAAAGCGTGAGAAGATTTTGGCCGACCCGGAAGCCTACCGGCAGAGCCAAATCACCAAGCGTCTCCCCGAAGACTTCGAAGACCTGCCCGATGACGAGCGGCAGGTCATTATGGCCGAGTTGGAGGACCTGGTCATCTCCTACGACCCCGCCGTCCTCAAGGAGGAAATCCTCGAGTTGGGCAAGCTGATTGACCAGGCCCGCCGGCTGGAACAGGCCGAAGTCGAATCCAAACTGGTCAAACTCCGCCAACTCCTCACCGAACACGGCATCTTCAAAGACCCGAAGATGAAGCTCCTCATCTTCACCGAGCACAAGGACACCCTCGATTTCCTCGTCGGCGACGGCAAGGATGGCCGGCCCTTCGGCA
>Ga0187880_1003261_pt1 | contig 12467 bp, 11 predicted proteins | sample June2016WEW_19_4_FD_132998 | JGI IMG/M metagenome (GOLD analysis project Ga0187880, IMG submission 132998) | Peatland microbial communities from SPRUCE experiment site at the Marcell Experimental Forest, Minnesota, USA - June2016WEW_19_40 | ecosystem: Environmental > Terrestrial > Soil >...
AAGTCCATTCCGACCGCCAGGGTGCTCCACTTGGAATCCTGCCTGCTCCAGACATTTTGCTGGTTGCAAGAAATCATTCTTATACTTTGTACGAATGACTGGTATTTTTGACGCAAGTCCGTAAAATCCTGACATTCACGATCAATGAGCTGTATTTCGGGGAGATTTTCTCCTACCGGGTTGAACGCCAGGATGGTATTGGCCTTGCTGAGCCTCGGATTGTTAACGTGACCGAAGTTCTTCATGAAGCCCACACTGGTCAAACCGTTCTCCTGAAACATCCCGGCGTTCACGGCCGCAAGCATTTGATACTTCAAAGCCCATTCTTTGGTGGTGAGAGACTCTTTTCCGAGTTCCGTGGCGCACAGAAGCTGAAACGAATAACTTTGGGGGTCGATCTTAACCACCGTGATCTCGTAAGGGTCGTTGTTAAAAACTGACTCGAATTCAGCTACGAGCAAACCTTCATCGGCTTCCTTCCAAGGAATGGTTACACTGGTGAAGGAATAATGGCAGAACAAAGAAATCAGGCCGAACGCTGCCAGGCAGAAGGCCGGGATTTTAAGCAGGAAAGGTACCCGCATGGTCTTTGCCCCTCACATCGAATAACTCGAGGATAGTTACATCTATCGCACGCAGCGGGCCAATCGGCGAGACGCCTCATGGGTGTTGCTTGAGTTGTGCGATCCGCGCGTCAAGCTCCACCCTGACAGTTTCAAGCATTTCCTTGCGCCTCCTTGCCCAATCCTTGTCCGTCTCAAGGCTGGGCATCACGGCGCTGCCGGATATACCTTTTTTCAGAAGATCGGCTCTGACGCGCTCGACCGCCTGGTCTTCTTCGGAATGGACCGTCTCGCGGAAATGATGCAATATTGCCTCGATGCGCGAAATATCAAAGCCCAGGCCGTTTTTTATCAAATCGAGCAATAGTGTGTTGTCCGCGTAAGGATCGATCCGCCTGCCAATCTCAGCGGCTGCTTCCTCTCTGCCGGAAGCGCCTCCCTCGAGTTGGTTCAATTCCGCCTGCAACTTGTCCAGGCTGATTTGCCCGTCCAGGTATTTACGGGCAAGCCTGCTTACGGCTTCTTTGAACGCCGCAGCGGCCTGCTTGCGTTTGTCCTCCTCGGTCATGCGGAGGTGGCGTGTCCTCTCCATGACGAGGTCCAGGGTGCTCTTTATTTCGGCCATCTATAACCTTTGCGAATCGGAAACCGGCATTAGGTCGCCTGCCTGCAGGTACACTGCTCCCTTGCCCTCTTTAGAGATACTCAGTCTTGAGCCTCAGTTTAAGTGGGATGTTTCCGGATGGAGGCCGGCTAGTTCAGCGCCAAACCTGTATCCTGCATCCAGCGCACGCAGATTCGACTCGATCAGCCTTTCAGGCAGGATTCTCTGCAGCGCCGCCTCGAAGCTCGTTTTGGAGACCGGTAGCAGGCCGGTTCCGGCTAATACCCCCACCATGATTACATTCGAGCTGCGCTCGGCGCTGACGGACCTTGCCAGTCCATCGGCATCAACCCGGATCAGGCTCGCAGCGTGAGATTCGACCATTCTGTAAAGCGCATCCAGGTCGGGATAAACGCTTTGGCCGATTGTAACAGTGAATGGCGCAACTGGCGCGATGCTGGTTATGACCACCGTTTTCGGGTTGCATTTCGGCAGGGCTCGAGCAGCCTCGATCGGTTCAAACGCGATTACAATGTCCGCTTCGCCGTCGGAGATGATTGGGCTGGCGGCGCGGCCCATTACTACGGAGGACTCAACGACCCCGCCCCTTTGCGCCATGCCGTGAATCTCGCTCATCAGAACCGGAACACGCTCCTCCAGAACGGCCTCACCGACGAGGCGAGTTGCAAGAAGGGTCCCTTGACCCCCGACGCCTGTAAAAAATATACGCAAAGCTCTCATTTCTTTTCCCATCGGCATGATCTCTCCTAAGATAGACTTACTATTTATTATATCATTCGCCGGGGCCACGGAGGGGCGCGAATGCGACGGAGGATGCGTTCAGCGAGGTCAGGCCTTCAAGGCATCCGGCGCTCGCAAAGGCTCGTCGCTTCCAATGTCCGACCTTAGTCGCGTCTATCGCACTCGTGGGCCGACAGGCGAGCCGCCTCTTTTCATCAAATCCTTTTAGCGCTTATCGAATCGCAGATTTGCGAACAGACACTGCACCCGCTGCAAAGGGATTCGTTTATGAAAACGTGCTCGACCCCACCTGAAGATTCAACAAAAAAGGCCGGGCAGCCCAGTTCGGTCAGGCATTTCTTGCACTCTGCACAAGATTTGGATTCATCTGTCCGAAAAACTACTTTCTTTTGCTTTTTGGTTATCCGGGCCTCAAAAAGAGGGCAGGGGCTTTTGGAGATAATGACCGAAACCCCGGCTTCGTTAATTTTGTCCTTGAAATCCTGTAATACTGCTTGACTCTTTTTGACCTGGAGAGGATTAATCGTTGCGACCTGGCTCACTCCGCATCCCCGGACAAGCTTTTCCAGACTCACTTTGGGCTCGACCCTCCCCTTCGGGGTCAATTCCACCCCTGGATGAGGCTGATGGCCTGTCATGGCGGTAGTTCCATTATCGAGAATTACGAGCAAAAATTTGTGGCCGTTTGCGACGGCGTTTACGAGCCCTGGTATTCCCGCATGGAAAAATGTGGAATCGCCGATGAAAGCGACCACAGGCCGGTCCAGCACCTTGCTGAATCCTGCCGCTGTGGACACGCCCGAACCCATGCAGATGAGGAAATCGGCCATTTTGAGCGGTGGAAGAATGCCCAGGGTGTAACATCCGATGTCGGTGGGATAGACCGCTTCCTCTCCAAAGACTTTCTTCACAGAATAATAAGTCGCTCGGTGGGGGCAGCCGGGACAGAGATTGGGCGGCCTTTGCGGAAGCTCAGGCGCTTCGTAGACTTTCGGCTGCTCGTAATCAATACTGAAAAATTTGCTGATTGCGTTTTTTACCTTTACCGGATCAAGCTCGAAAGCTTGAGGAATCAACCCCTTGCCTTTGCCTGCAATGTCAATTGAAAGTTTTGATTCCTGCGCGCAGATCTTTGCCGCCTCCTCAATGAATGGCTCTACTTCTTCAACCACCAGTGCCCTCTTTACGCTGCCAAGAAATTCTGCGATCAGGGCTTTGGGCTGTGGATAGGTAAAGCCCAGCTTCAGGATCTTGATTTTATCCTCCAGGCCCATGCCGGTTACAGCGTCGAGCACATGGAGAAAGGAGACGCCGCTTGTAATGATGCCCAGATCGCCCTTTCCGGAAATAAAATTAAGAGGGTTGCCCTCGGACTCATCGAGCAACCTTTGGGTCCTTTCAAGCAAGGCTAACCGCAATTTGCGGCCCACAGCGGGAATTAAAACCAGGTTGAATGGGTCCTTTTTGAATTCACCCGAAAAGCCCTTTACTGGTGGAATCGAGCCGATCTCTACAGGCCCCCGGCAATGGTTTACACGCGTTGTGGTGCGCAGGAGGCATGGCGTGCCGAATTTTTCAGAAATTCTGAAGGCTTCAAGCGTCATCCGGTGAGCTTCCTGTGGAGTCGATGGCTCGAGCATCGGGACCCCGGAGAGCTTTGCATAATATCTGCTATCCTGTTCGTTCTGACTCGAATGAAGGGATGGATCATCTGCGACGACGATCACCATGCCGGCTTTTACTCCAACGTAGGCAAGACTCATAAAAGCATCGGCGGCCACGTTGAGCCCGACATGTTTCATCGAGCAAAGGCTCCTAACACCGCAAATCGCCGCTGCGCAGGAAACTTCTATCGAAACCTTCTCGTTTACTGAATACTCGACATATATTCCGGCCTCACCGCCCAATTGGGCGAAACGGTCGATTATCTCCGATGAGGGTGTCCCCGGGTAGGCCGCCACAAAGCGAACTCCGCTTTCGAGCGCCCCGCGCACAATCGCTTCGTTGCCCAGAAGAAATTGCGGCCTGTTGGTTGGAGCAATCAAGAGTTCGTGCATCAACTGTCCTCCATTGTCATTTCGAGCCTGCGATCTACAAAAGGTTTAACCCTGTCGCCCTCGCGCTTGAGCGAACCTCTTTCGACCAGCTTTATTTTGGGAGTTATTCCAATAAAAGTAGCTATCTTCCTGCTCATGAAATCGACAAGACTACGCTGCTCGCGCATCTTGTCATAGAAAAGCTGCTCGGTCACCTCGACCCAAATCTCAAGCTGGTCCTGACGCCCGCGGCGGACAGCCACCAACTGAAACACCGGCCGTTCTCCCTTGATCTGCTGCAGGATATCCCCGATCCTATCCGGGATTATTTTTATGCCCTTGATCACCAACGCGTCATCGCAGCGTCCGTGAATTCTGCTGATCCGGCGGGTGGTGCGCCCGCAGGAGCAGGGTTCGTCCGTGATGCCGCAGATGTCCCCGGTTCGAAAGCGAATCACCGGGAAAGCCTCTTTGGTGAGGGTGGTCAGGACCAGTTCGCCTTTCATCCCGGGACCCAGAAGGGTCCCCGACGCCGGGTCGATCACTTCTGCGTAGAAATGGTCCTCCTGGATGTGCATTCCGCACTGTTGGAGACACTCGCCCGCTATCCCGGGGCCAAGGACCTCCGTTATTCCGTAATTATCGGCCACCTTGACAAAAAGACGCTCCTCGATTTCACGGCGCATTTCCTCCGTCCAGGGTTCCCCGGCGCATATGCAGCACTTGAGGGAAAGACTCTTGGCGCTCAAGCCCATTGACTCCATGCGGTCGGCGATTATAAGAGCATAACTGGGAGTGCAGACCAGAACAGTAGTTCTGAAATCCTGCATTATTTTTATCTGTCTTTCCGTGTGTCCTGTGGAAGTGGGCAGAACGGAAGCCCCGATTCGCTCTGCGCCGTAATGGATGCCCAACCCGCCTGTTAGCAGACCGTAGCCCAGGGTAACCTGTATCACATCATCCTGGACGACTCCGCCCGCGCTTAGAATACGTGCAACCAGATTGCTCCAGGTCCGCAGGTCCTGCCTTGTGTAGCCGACAACGCGCGGATTTGTGGAAGTACCCGAAGACGCATGGACCCGGACTACCTCGCGCAACGGCACGGCAAACATCTCATAAGGATAGCTCTGGCTTATGTCCTGTCCGTTCGTGAAAGGCAGTCGCTCTATGTCGCTTATCTCGGTAAAATCGTCTTCAGGCCTGAAATCAATCTCCTTGAATCTGCGCCGGTAGAATGAAACGTTCTTGTAGATGCGGTTCAGGGTAGCCTGGAGGCGCTCGAGCTGCGTCTGACGCAAGTCCTCCCGGGACATACTCTCTTTTTCCGGTTCCCAGATCGGCATGGGATTTTCCTTTTTCACTTTTTCAGTGAGCAGTGACCGGTGAACAGTGGAGCAATCAGCAGTGAATATGAACAGAAAAAGAAAGGCCCCTGCCTATGAGAGGAGTTGTTTTTTTCTATTCACCATTCCTCGCGCGGCGATAGAACCAAAAGGAATTATTTTTTTATTCACTATTCACCATTCACTATCCACTGCTTTCATCACGCCTCCCAGATTTGCCTGGCGCCCCGGCCAAGGTAGGCCCGTTTCACTTCCCGGTGTTCGAGCAATTGAGTACCTTCTCCCTCCAGCACCACCTTCCCTGTTTCCATCACATAGCCGCGGTCGGCAATCTTGAGCGCCGCGCGTGCGTTTTGCTCGATCAGCAGAATTGTCCGGCCCTCCTCTTTGAGCTCCAAAACGATGGAGAATATATCCTTTGTAACCAGCGGGGCCAAGCCCATTGACGGCTCATCGAGGATCAGAAGTTGCGGCCTTGACATGAGGGCCCGGCTGATAGCGAGCATCTGCTGTTCGCCCCCGCTCAAGGTCCCGGCCAACTGCCGGCAGCGCTCCTTTAGGATCGGAAACCTATTATAGAGGCGATCCATATCCGTGCGCAACTGCTCGGGGTCTTTGCGATGAATGAATCCTCCCATCAGCAGGTTGGCCTCGACGGTCATGGCGGAAAAGATCTGACGTCCTTCCGGCGCCAGCGAAATTCCTTTACGGACAATGTTCTCCGGAGCGAGGCCTGCAATTTGCCCTCCGAGAAACTCTATGCTTCCTCTGGACGGCCTGGCCATGCCACAGATAGTGTTTACCAGGGTGCTTTTCCCTGCGCCGTTGGCCCCCACAAGCGTGACCACCTCACCTTTGCGTACATGCAGCGAGACGCCTTTGAGGGCATGAATGTTTCCATAATATGTATGTACGCTCTTGACGGTCAGCATAGAATCTTCACATCAGTATCCCGGCCGCTTCCATGCCAAGGTAGGCTTCTACTACGGCGCTGTTTTCCTTGATTTCAGCGGGGGTCCCGGATGTCAGCACCTTCCCGAAATCAAGCACCAGGATTCGGTCCGATATGTCCATGATCAGGTTCATATCATGTTCGACGAGCAGCACGGTTACGCAAAGTTTTTTTATCTCCTGGATTAAATCGCCCAACTCCTCGGTTTCCCTCATGTTGAGGCCTCCGGCCGGCTCGTCGAGAAGAATGAGTCGCGGTTCGGTGGCAAGCGCTCGAGCGATTTCCAGCATCTTTTGCTTTCCGAGCGGGAGTGTTCCGGCATGAAGTCCTGCAAGATCGGCAAGGCGGACAAAATCGAGGCATTCGAACGCCTTTTCCCGGATGTGCTCTTCTTCCGAACGCATTCCGGGCAATCTGAAGCCGGCGGCAAGAAAGCTTCGCCGAGTCTTGGGATGCCTTCCCAGCATGACGTTTTCAAGCACCGTCATCTTCTTGAAAAGGGCCACGTGCTGAAAAGTTCTTGAAACCCCCAACCTTGCAATCTTGTGGGGGGCAAGGCCTTCAATGCGGTATCCTTCGAAACTGATCCAGCCCTTTGACGGCTCGATTATCCCGCTTATACAGTTGAACAGAGTGGTTTTACCGGCTCCATTCGGGCCGATAACCCCCTGGATGATCCCGACCGGTACGTCATAGTCTATTCCCTGAAGGGCCGCTACTCCACCGAACCGCTTTTCCAGGCCCTCTAACCGCAGAATAGGGGCATTGGATCGGGAGGCCTCCACGATCATGATACGGCATCCTCGAGTGCGGAAGCTCTTTTCGCGCGCCGCCTGGCAATCGTGGAAGCCAAAGACACTATGCCCCCGGGCAGAAAAAGCGCAACGGCCAGAAGTATCGAACCGTAGACAAGGATTTCGAATTCAGCGAACATCCGGAGCCACTCATTTCCGACGAAGGTCATGAGGACTGCCCCGACGAGCGCTCCCCAAAGGCTCTGCATGCCGCCCACCATGACCATCAGCATGAATCGAATTGACCACATAAGGTTGAAAGAGCTTGGATTTATGCAGGCAACGTAGTGGGCGTAAAGGCTTCCGGCAATGGCGGCAAGCACCGCGCTCAGGATAAAGACCCGGACTTTGTAGCTCGCAGTGGGGACCCCCATGCATTCGGCTGCTTTTTCCTCTTCATGGATTGCCCTGAGCGCTCGTCCCACCCTGGAACGAAGTATTTGGAGGCAAAAGATCAGCGCACAGAAGACAATGCCCCATACGAGATAATACCATGCGATGTCGCTGGTTATTTTATACCCGGCGATTTGTAGGGCCGGAATGTCGGCCATCCCGGACGGGCCGCCGGTCCAGTCAACTTCCTCGGCCAAAACGATGTTGACTATTACCCCGAACCCCAGGGTGGCCATCGCGAGATAGTGGCCCCTCAGGCGCAGTGCGGGCACCCCGATGATCCAGGCTACCAGGCCGCTCAGAATCATTCCGGCGGGCATCGCCATCCAGGGATCGAGGCCGAATTTGGTGGTCAATATACCCGATGTATATGCGCCTATGCCGAAAAATGCGGCCTGGGCAAGACAAATCTGACCGGCATAGCCCATCAGAAGACTCAATCCGATGCACACAAGAGTGAAAATGCCCGCAAAGACCATGACGTCCACGTAATGGGAGATGGCTTTGATTTTGGTAACCAGCATGGGAAAGGAGCAAATGAATACCGCGGTTCCCAGCAGGATCAGCCAGTTTTTCTTTCCCATCCTAAAAAATTTCCTAGTATTTCTTGAGCCTGGCAGCTTCCCCGCTGCCGAAAAGGCCTTCGGGTTTGAGGAAAAGAACAAGCAGGAGCAGAACGAGAGCAACTGCGTCCTTGTAACCCGAAGAAAGATACCCCGCGCAGAAAGACTCCGCAAGCCCCAGAATTACCCCGGCAACGAGCGCTCCGAAAAACTGTCCCAATCCGCCGAGCACTGCGGCCCCGAAACCCTTTAGGCCGAGAAGCGCTCCCCTGTCGTATTCCATCATCGAAACGGGTGTGATTATGACCCCTGCTGCAGCCCCGATCACCGCGCTCAGTATGAACGAGAGCAGGACCATGTGCCCGACCGGAATGCCCGCGAGCCTTGCGGCACTGGCATTATTGGCGCAGGCAAGCATGGCCTGGCCATAAATCGACTTTCGAAAAAAGAGGGTAAGCGCGATGATAATCAGGGCGCAGATACCGATAATCCAAAGCGCCTGAGGCTGGATTGCGACCCCGGCAATCCTGATCGGCCCGCCGGAACTGAACGGGGGCAGGCTGTAAGGATCTTTTCCCCACCACAGAAGAGCACCGCCCTTGAGCATAATGGAAAGAGCAAGCGTGATGATTATAAGGGAAAGAACACTTGTGTCCCGCGCGCGCCCGATTATCAGCCTGTCCATCGCCAGGCCGACACATCCCGTCAGAACTACCGAGCAAAGAAAAGCCGCATATAGCGGAAGGCCAAGCGTCCCGGCAAAGAATACCGCAAAAAGGCCCCCCAGCATCACGAACTCACCCTGGGCGAAATTAATGATCTCGGTCACGCTGTAGATGGCGTTGTAGCCAATTGCCACCATGGCGTATATCGCGCCGATCGTGAGCCCGCTTATGGCATATTGAAAAAAGTCGGTGCCCAAAAGTGATTTACGGCCTGGCCGCCTCCTCCCGTTGCCGAAGAAGTCACTTCGTTATATAGGTCCCGCCCACGAAACTTCCGGCATGTTCGTCTAACATTTCATCTGGAAAAGAGTAAACAATTTTTTCTGGAGTTTGAGTATAGCCGCAGCAAAAAAAGATCCACTGGTGATAGACCGGTCATGGATAGACCAGTCATGGACAGGTTATGGAGAGAAAAATGGCAATTTGCAGATAAAACTTTGCACAAAGAAGACCACATCTAACCCGGACACCGTTCTCGCCCCGTTCTCAGAATTGAGCTTATTCCGGACAGCCGGGTTCCGGTTGGCAGGTGACTCCACCAGATAACACGTCGGGTGGAACATCTGTTAGAGGTTCCACGTATTGCTGGCCGATTGCATTCATCATAAGTTTTTGAAAAACCCCGAAGTTAACATCGAAATCGGTGGCCGAATTGCTGCCGCCCGGAACCGGAAGCTGCATTGTTCCAGGTGTTTGACCTAGCGTCAACTTCGTCAGACTGCGGAGTTGATCCAAGGTCTGTGCGGTGTAGAAGACGCGGACAAAATACTGTTTGGATGCACTCTGTCGCAGTTCGAAAACGAGCGCTCCGCCGGGAGCACAAAAATCCGGTTGATATTCGGGCAACTGCCAATGAAGGTTAAGAAGTCCAGCCAATCCGGCCACGTACGCATCAGAGCTGATGACTACAACAGTCCGTGATCTGGCGTTGCCAAATGCTCCACGAAGATTGACGCCATTTACAGCTTGCTGCATCGTCCGGAGTACGTGCGAGGCGGCGTTGGAGCTCTGCACCTGGGCGAGGTAGGGCGAACGCATTTCAATATTAAAATGAATGCCTACAATCCGGGTCTGTTGGGAGATTTGATCCAGCGAGAGCTGTCCCCAAGCCGTCTCCAAGCCATCGGCGTATTGCATGACGAATGGATCGGCGGCATCAATGGTAGTTCCCAGCCCGCCCTCATTAATAATGGCTCCTGTATAATACTCTGGGCCCGAGGGCTCCGGGAGATTGGCAGTGAGGGGAATTGATTGAGCGGTCGGGTCAACACAGGGTGTCGTCGACGACGACGGACAGTATTGCGGTGTAGGGGGCGGTGGCGTTGTTCCTAATGGATAATCGAAGAGCACGCTGCGAATTAGGGAAAACTCGCCGCTCCAAGCGGATGCCAACGTTGTTCCACCATTGAACATTTCCTGAACCTGGGCAGCAGCGAGATTAGTGTCGAGGTTTTTCACCACGCCCGCCGCTATGGGATCGAAAACCGGGTCGGTCGTGCCGATAGGGTAGGAGTTTACGGGCGGAGGCAAGTTCGGTATCAACCCGTTCCCAAATGAGACAGCCGTCAGCCATGAGCGCTCGATGGAATTGGAACGGAAATACGAGTGCAGTGCATCTGTTTGATCGTTGCCCGTCAGCAGCCCCTCGTAGATCAGGTATTGGCGGAAATAGGCGCCAAGCAAGGTTTCCGCCGTCTGCCCGTTCGGGGTCAAACAGCCCGGCAGGACCTCGAACGCGGGGAAAGGCTGGACTGCATAGGTGGCCAATTGTGATGGGCACGTCGTGGATGAGCGTATGCTGTGGCGGCCGAAGATGATAATCTGTTTAAGAGTTGTGCCGTCATTTGTAGCCGTCTGCGCCAGGACCGGAACCTGGAATGGGACGGTGAGCGTAAGCACAAGACCGAGCAGGACAACCATGCGTTTGAACATCATGTTGCTTCTCCCGAGTCGATGGATAAAAGGTAAAGAAGATTCACATCGCTGTTTGCAATTTTTTATTCGGCACTATCATCGTTTTGGATAAGCAGAATTTCTGGCGGGGGCAGGGCGATAAGCCTTACATGAAGTTTGGAGGAGCTGAAGTCCCGGGCCCGTTTTGCCACTTGAGCCTTTTGGGTTGGCATTTTGGTGCGGGGCCGGCATGGCCGCGTGTTGATATTGCTCCTCGTCGTTCCTATTCTGTCAAGAGTGCAGGTGTGGTCCCCTTTCTTCAACCCTGGAACAGGAGCATTTCTATTGCAAATTTTCAAAAACTTGGATATCGAGTCAGCGGTTGTAATCTGCATTACTTTTGTGCTGTTTGTTCTAGCCCTTATTATAAAGGGCTTGACCCATGAGATTTTACTTGAAGCGGGGGTGTTTCTGGTTTCGGTGAAACTTATAATCATGGCCGGCAAAAGCAATGTTATGAAGAAATCTATCGAAACCAAACTTGATGCCATACACGATGCACTTGTAAAAATTGACGAATGCAACGATCGGGATGGCGGCTGATTTTGCCGCTGGTCTTTATTTGCCGGACCTCAAGAAGTGAGCGTGATGAATCGATGGGCGTCCGGTCCCCGGCGCAGAAAAGTGAAGTGAACAGAACGGAGCTTCAACCATGAAACCGATAAGACTCGTTGCATTCACAATGCTTGCGCTGCTCTCAGCGGTCCTGAGCGCGCAGGCCGCTGACCTTTTGCCGTCGTGGAACGATAGGCCTGCGAGGAAGGCGATCATCGAGTTTGTTCAGGCGACCACGGACAAGGCAAGCCCGAATTTCGTGCCGCCCGGGGAGCGCATCGCAACGTTCGACCAGGATGGCACCCTCTGGGTTGAGCATCCGATGTACACGCAGGTGACCTACTGCCTGGAACAGGTCCCGGCTCTTGCCGAGAAGAAGCCTGAACTGAAGAATATGGAGCCGTTCAAGACCGTATTGTCCGGCAACCGGGAAGCGATAGCGAAGCTCTCGACGAAGGACCTCGAAAAAATCTTCACCGCAACGCTCACGGGCATGACTGTGGACGAGTTCGACGCCGAAGCGAAGAAGTGGATTGAGACGGCCAGACACCCGCGCTGGAATCGGCTCTACACCGAGCTGGTGTATCAGCCGATGCTCGAAGTCATGCAATATCTCCGGGCCAATGGTTTCAAGACCTATATTGTTACCGGCAGCGGCCAGGATTTCGTGCGCGTGTACTCCGAGCGGGTGTATGGTATCCCGCCGGAGCAGATCGTGGGCACCATAGGCGCCACCCGGTTCGGCTACGACAAAAACGGCCGGCCGATGCTCACCAGGGAGCCCGGGATTTTGCTCGCCGACAGCAATGCAGGCAAGCCCGAGGGGATTCACATGATGATCGGACGCCGGCCATACATAGCGTTCGGCAACTCGTCCGGCTACCGGGAAATGCTGGAGTACACCCGGGCGGGTGGCGGCGCCCGGCTCGCGCTGCTGGTAATGCACGACGATGCCGAGCGCGAGTATGCCTACGGGCCGGCGCAGGGTCTGCCCGACACCAGGCTTGGCGCCTTCACGCAGGCGCTCTATGATGAGGCAAAGAAAAATGGCTGGATCGTCATCAGCATGAAAAACGATTGGAAGCGCATCTTTTCGTTCGAAAAATAATCCTCTGAATTCGGACGATTCGCACTATAACACCTTGGTGCTTTCCTAAAGGCGGGGGAGGGGGAATTTTCGTTTGAAAGCTTTTTCTTAACAAATCCCTCAATCCCTCAATCCCA
>Ga0187880_1003271_pt1 | contig 12452 bp, 11 predicted proteins | sample June2016WEW_19_4_FD_132998 | JGI IMG/M metagenome (GOLD analysis project Ga0187880, IMG submission 132998) | Peatland microbial communities from SPRUCE experiment site at the Marcell Experimental Forest, Minnesota, USA - June2016WEW_19_40 | ecosystem: Environmental > Terrestrial > Soil >...
AGAACTCAATGCCACAGAAACCGTCTTTCCAGGCACCAAACTGCGAATGGTATTCAGATTGGTATCAGGCTGAAATCCGGCGGATGCGGTGTTCTGCGGCTAGTGTCCGCTCGCCGTGGTGCATGGGGGTTTGGCCGCAGTTTTCAAGGTGCTCATGCACCCCAGCCTCATCGTCCCCCCGTTTAGGAACTGATTTGCGCTCCGACGCGCGGGCTTACCCAAAGCGCGGGGCTCAGGAATGCTCTTTCTCAGTGCCTGGTGGGCTGGTCCTGCGCTGCCTCAAGCCCCCTCCCGGCCTCGGTTTTTCCGGGTAGGGATTAGCAAGCACAGAAGGAGGCAGGCTGCACTGCGTTAGGGCCAATAAAAGGCGACTCGGGCTATGGCGTCCCGAGTCGCCTCCAACCCAACCCACTATGAAAAGGCGGATGGCGTCTGATCCGGGCACCGACCCGCCAGGTGCAGGAAAACCAACCTGCACCAACAAATTGGCCGCATGGATTGTGCCAACTGACCGCCATTTCCCGCGTCTGAAGCTCCTGAAACGGATGGGCGGTGGAAGCCGAAGGCGAGAGGTTCACCAGGCTGGAACTGGCTTATATCACCGTTCTTCCTCCGTATTCGGGCGCTCTTTGAATGCCACTCCAAGGCGGACAGCAATTGACTGGTGCAGGGAATCTGCCTACCGTCTGGCGTGCGGTCGCAAGCGTGCGGCTGTTGGTGACGGGCAAGTCCTGATTGTTCAAACGCAGATGTCCTTTCTCCCGCTGGTAAGAGTTTGGCTTTGGGCTTCAGTCCTCGCGAGCGTTGCGGGGTGGCTGCTTTCTGCCTTGGGCCAATTGAACGGGGCCGGCTATGCGGTGTTCTGCGTCGTGGGGGCTGCCGGCCTTTGGTTTGGGCGCATGGCCCTGGGCTTAGCTTCGCCGCGCAGGCTTTGCAACCGGAAGAAAGTCCGGGCGCGTTTTCGCCGTTGGCTGCCGGCCTGCTTTGCGGTGCTGGCGTTCCTGGTCCTGCTCGGAGGCGCACTCTACCCGCCAACCAATCACACCGCGATGACGTATCGGACTCCCCGCGTGCTGCATTGGCTGGCGGAAGGGCATTGGCACTGGATTCACACCCCGAACTACCGGATGAACGACCGCTGTTGCGGCTTCGAATGGCTGACCACTCCCGTGCTGCTTTTCGCAAAGACGGACCGCTGCCTGTTCCTGATCAATTTCATCTCGTTCCTGCTCCTGCCCGGCCTGACCTTCAGCGTGTTGACGCGCCTGGGGGTGCGGCCGCGGGTCGCGTGGCCCTGGATGTGGCTTCTGCCGACGGGCTATAACTTTCTCCTCCAGGCCGGCAGCATCGGCAACGACACCTTCCCCACCATCTATGCCCTCGCAGCGATTGATTTCGGCCTGCGCGCGTGGGAATCGCGCCGACTTTCCGCCCTCTGGTTGTCCATCCTCTCGGCCGCCCTGTTGACCGGGACCAAGGCGACGAATCTGCCCTTGCTCTTGCCGTGGGGGATCCTGGTGTTACCGCTGCTTCCCTGGCTATTCCGCCGGCCGGCGTTTGGCGGAGCGCGGACATTCCAGTCCGCAGCAGCTTCCAAAGGGCTGGGCGTCCGCGATAAGTTGCCGGGCTCGATTGGTGCGCACCGCTGCGGACCGGAATGTTCGCGCGCCGGGCTAAGAACGTACGCGGCAACGCTGGTGCTGGTGCTGCTGGCCGGCACCGTCTCCTTCCTCCCTACCGCGGCGCTGAATATCCGCTACTGCGGGGATTGGTCGGGGCTGAACTTGGAGAAGACGGGGATGGACATGAAGAGCCCGATCGTGGGCGTCTGGGGAAACGGCTTGCTGCTGCTGAAGAACTTCGTGCCGCCGATCTTCCCGCCGGCGGCTTGGTGGAACCATTCGGCGCGGTCAATCGTGCCGCACGCGATAACCAGCCGCATGGATGCAAGTTTTGAGGAGGGCTATCTCGGGCTGGGGGAGTTGCCGGTCGAGGATACCGCCGGCATCGGCTTTGGGTTCAGTTGGCTCCTGCTGATCTCCGTGCTTGCCGCCTGTCGTGTGCGCCCCGCCGCGAAAACGGACCCGCGCGGCAACCAGTCCGTGCCCCACTGGCTGCGGTGGCTGGTGCTGGTGGCGCCATGGGGCTCGCTGCTGGCCTATTGCATCAAGTCCGGCATTGTGGACGCGGCGCGGCTGATCTCGGCGTATTACCCGCTGCTTCTGCCGTTGCTGTTGATCGGTGCGGGGCAGGCGGAGATCGTCAGGCGGCGCTGGTGGCGGGCGATGGTTTGGGGCGTGCTGCTGCTGGCCGTGCCGGTGCTGGTGCTGACGCCGGGACGGCCTCTGTGGCCGGCGCGCACCGTGTTGTCAAGGCTGTTGACGCGGAAGCCCGGTCACCGTCTGCTGACGCGGGCCTGGAACGTGTATAGCGTCTATGACGTGCGCTCGGACCCGCTGGCGAGCGTCCGGGCCTTGCTGCCGGAGGGACTGTCCATCGTGGGATTCATGGGCACCGCCGATGACATCGACATCTCCTTGTGGCGCCCCTTCGGCACCAGGCGGGTGGAACACATCCTCCTGAGCGATTCCCAGGAGCAAATCCGGCAACGCCATATCCAATACGCAGTCATCGGCGAGGTGAACCTGTTGCAAAGCCATGCTTCCTTGGCCCAATGGCAAGCGAAGACCAGGGCGGAACTGGTGGCGACAGTGACCGGCACTATGACGGTTACGCAGGGGCCGCATCAGTGGTATGTCGTGCGGTTTCCGGATTGAACCCGCAGTGAACGGTTGTGGCCGAAGGCTGCGCGGGGCGCGCCTGTCGAGCCCCTTTCGATGTTTGACACGCGGCGAGGGGGGGATAGCTGCGGCCTATGATCGGGACACCGGCAGCCGGCGGGCAACGGCGCAGAGTGGCCGTCGCGTTGGCGCTCCTGCTCACGCTGCTCGGGCTCACGCTGCGCTTCTACCGTCTCTCCAACCAATTGCTGTTCTCTGGCCTGCTGACGCTGCTGGCCTACGAACTGGCTCGGGCGTCCCGCAAGCCGTGGTGATGGGTGGTTTATTTTCTGTCCGCACTGGGGGCGATCGCGCTGCGCAAGACAGTGATCATCTTCCCGATGGCCTGCGCACTATGGCATGGGTGGGAGGTGTGGCGCGAGAAGGGGTGCTTCCAGGACCTGGCCGTCCATGTCGCAACACTCGGCGTGGTGCGGGGCGTTGCTGCCCAAGTCGTACCCGCCGCCGCCGGCCAAGCCGCGTACGACCTCGTTCTCGCCGGTTCCCGATGCGCGGATCATCGGGCGGCGCCATCACATTACAGAGCCGGACAAGATAATTGCCGCGTATCGCGCCAGCGCCGGGGCGGTGCGGACTATCCCCGCCATCGCGGGCTTCGAGCTCTACATGCAGGAGGCCGACGTTGCGGTTCAGCCGGAGGCGGGGGCGGCTCGTGGCGCGCCGGCCTTCAGGAGCGGTAGCGGTAGATAGCCGATATTATGATCGACGGTGGTTGAGCCCATGACGAACGGCAAGGTTTCCATCACGGGGCGGCCCATCTTCTCGCGGCGCGCGCTGGAGCCCACCTCCCTGAGACACTCCCGCACTCCCACACTCCCGCACCGGTCGCGGGATTTGCGCTTGATAGGGGTCGAGGATCTTCTAGGCTAAGTGTACTATGAGCTTTGCCAATCGCGTCCCACGGTTCATCTTGCTCGTGCTGCTCGCGCTGACAGCCAGTGGCATTATGTTTTACTTGGCGGACGGCAATCTCGCCTCCGGGAACATGCATAACGTGGTGCGGAACTGGGAGCAGTACGGGCTCTTGACACTGAAAGGCAAGCTGGTGACGAACCCAGGCGGCTACGAGGCGTTGACCAGGCCCGAAGTTTACAAAGGGCATAGAGCCGCCAGCCTCTATCCGGTGTTCTTTATCAAGCGGCTCTTCGCCTGGACCGGGGCGGGCACCCTGGCCGTTCATGTCGTGTTGAGTCTGACGCTCTTGCTCTCCATTTGGTTCCTGCTTGGCAAAAGCCGGGTCGCCTGGCTGGCGGGGGCGGCGGCAATCCTATGCCCCGGATACATACACGATCAAACGTATTATCTGGATCCGAATGCAATCGCTCTGCTGATGGGCCTGCCATTCGCCGCTATCATTCTGCCGCTGCTGGTCCGACCTTCTCTATCGCCAATGGCTCTGGCGGCTTTGCTTCTCACGATCGCAGCCTATACCATGCTTAACTGGACCACGGCGTTTGTCCACGGGATGCTGCTGGCCTATCTCGTCGCGTCGCGGCAGATTTCGAAACGCAGGCTGGGGCTGTACGTCGCCCTGGCGGGTGTAAATCTCATCCTGGTGGCCGGCATCTCGGTCCTCGACAAGCGAGGCGGCGCCGGCTTCAAGGACTTCCTGGGATGGTATCTCTGGGGATCAGGAGGATATGGAACTTATCTCACGGCCGACCGCGCAGTGGTGCGCCTGCTGTTTGTAGGCACCGCGGGTCTGCTACCGCTGCTATTAGTGTATGGTTATGTCCTGGCCCAGCGTGCAAAGTGGAACTCCAAAGAACCGTGGGTCGCCTTTTTGCCTCTGGGTGCAGCAGTCCTCGGCGTCGGTGTCATGCGCAATTATTTCGGGACCGTGCCCTGGATGGCAGCTCCAGCGTTCTTAGCGGCGTTAGTTCTATCCATGCGGCTAATGGTGGAAGGGAAGAACGGCACCTCAACCGTGCCAGATACGCAAGTTGGCCGGAAGATGCTGGCGCCCGTCGCTTTCTTGGCGGGGTGCTTTGTCTATGCATCGGGGACGATCGTCGTGGCAAGCCTGAAAGACTCGGAGGCTCGTGCGCTCGTAACCCTGGTGCGCGCCCACACGGCGCGCTCGGATACAATCGTGTTGGTGGATACGGATCCGAGGCTGGCCGGCATCGCCGGAGGCGTCGCAGACTTTGCCGACCGGCGGGTTGTTGTTCTGAATGACCTATCCGCTGGGGAGTATATCGGGGGCCGAGCATTCCTGCTCTCAACTTCGGGTGAAGTGAAATTGCCTTTGCTCGCGAAGACATCCCAGCCCGCTCTCGCCTCCTGGCCGTTGGTGCGGGACCTGCTTGCATTGTATAGCACAAGAGTCGCACGCCGATTACCTGGCGACCAGGGGCTTAGACCCGGCACTTGCTACTTGTACGAATTGAACAACGACAAGCGTGAAGCGAAGCCCCAGGTGATCCCCCGGCAGGTTCAGCGGACCAATGGGAGTCCGTCCGAAAACCCGATGCCCTTGCGATGCCCTGGCCCGTCTGGCAGCTCCCCGGGAGAGGCGAGCGCCCACCAGGCGGGTAGCGATGCTCCGGGGCGGGCTGAAGTTTGAACCCGGAACAGCCCGGTAGTTGTTGCAGGGCGCGCGCTGCTCAGGCCGCGAGCGTCCGAAGATGTCCGAAACGTGCGGGTTTGGGCGACCTCCCAAGGCGGGGTGAGGACACCGCGCCCGACCTTCAACCACGCGGACGATTTGGGCAACACGCCCGCCGGGTGCGCCTGGGGCGTGGCCGGAGCCGAATAATAGATTGAGCAGGATTGGCGATTAAGCTATCCAATAGCCTCAACTAAGCGCGCACATGGAAAAGCAAACCGAAAACGGAATTCTCGAAGACTTCCGCCTCGACTTTGTGGACTGCTGGCAACGGCTGCCCAACAAGGGCTTTTTCCTCATCCTCCTGGTCGCCTGGCTGGCCTTGTTCCAGTTCCTGGGCAACTCGACACAGGGCTACATCTCGACCCCCTCGCTGCTACAGTGGATGCACATTGTCTATGGGAGGGAGGATCCGAGCGGTTCCGACGATAGCCACGGCCAGTTCATTCCCTTCGTTGTGCTGGCGATCTTCTGGTGGAAACGCAAACAGTTGATCGCTCTGCCGCTGAGCACTTGGTGGCCGGGGCTGCTGCTGCTGTCCCTGGCGGTCGGGCTGCATTTGTTGGGGTATATGGTCCAGCAACCCCGCATCTCCATTGTCGCGTTGTTCGCTGGCATCTACTGCCTGACGGGCTTGGCCTGGGGACGCCAATGGTTGCGCCAGAGCTTTTTCCCTTTCTTCCTGTTCGCCTTTTCCGTGCCGCTGGGGTGGTCAGTCGTGGCGATCACCTTTCCGCTGCGGGTGCTGGTGTGCAAACTGGTGGTGTTGATTTCGGCCTATGTCCTGCAGATCGATGTCCTGAGGGTGGGCACGGCGTTAACCGATCCGACCGGCGCCTACCAGTATGACGTGGCGGCGGCTTGCAGCGGGATTCGCAGCCTGTTCGCCACCGCGGCGGTGGCGATTATCTATGCCATGCTTTGCTTCCAGCCATGGTGGAAGCGCGGGGTGCTGATGGTTTCGGCGGTGCCGCTGGCGGTCATCGGGAACACCCTGCGGATGTTGACCATTGTGATTGCGGCGGAAATCTGGGGGCAGGAAGGGGGCAACTACGTGCATGAGGGCGGGCCGTTCGGAATTCTCAGCCTGTTGCCATACGTGGCGGCGTTTGGGGGTCTGATGCTGCTGGGGCATTGGCTGCGCGAAAGCCCATCGAAGCCCCGCACCCCGCCCAAGGCGGCGCAAAACACCTGACCCGGAATCCTTGACCTGGGCATCTATGAACAAGCAGAAGTGGATGATTTTGATTGTAGCGCTCTGCCTGATGGGCGCCGCCGCGGGTCTCCTGACGAGGCTCCAGGCCAACCAGAAACTCGGGCGGCCAGCCGTCAAGACCAGCCCCATCCCCGGCAGCCAGCGGCTCCAAGTCGAGTTGCCCGAGCGGGTGCTGGATTGCACTTCCGAAGCGGTGGAAGTGGACAAAACTGTCCTCGGTTGGCTGCCGCAGGACACCAGTTTCGGCCAGAGACTTTACCGGGCACCCGATGGCTTCCAGACCTTAGTGAACCTCGTGCTGATGGGCCGAGATCGCACCAGCCTGCATCAGACGGAGTTCTGCATGGAAGGGCAGGGCTGGCACAGTGATCATTTTGTCTCGCACGAAACGATGGTACACATGGACCGGCCTTACCCTTACGACTTACCCGTGATGAAGTTCATTCTCTCGCGGGATGTGACCGTCGGCGGACAAACGCAGCCCGCTCGGGGCGTCTATGTCTTCTGGTTCGTGGCCGACGACGAATACACTGCGCGACACTGGCAGCGGATGTGGTGGATGGCCAGGGACCTTCTCCGCACGGGGGTGTTGCAGCGGTGGGCCATGATCAGTTATTTCACGATCTGCGCCCCCGGCACGGAGGACGCTACATTCGAGCGGATGAAGAAGTTTATCGTTGCCTCGGCGCCCGAGTTTCAACTGGTTCCGAGCCCGGCGGCCGCTGTCCGCGCCTCCGCTCCCTGACTATCGGTTCACGAAACCGCCCCGGCCTGTTCGATCATCGCGGCAATCGTTTCCAGGGCGTTGCCCTCGAACCGGTTGTTCACATAAATGAATCCCTTCGTTGCTCCGCCACGACTCCGAGCTTCCTGGATCAGTCGGACGCCGGCCGCACGGCCTTCCGGGTGGGGATCTTTGATGCGGTCGTAAGGGCTGAACATCTTCACCGCCTCCTCGTATTTGCGGCCCGGCTTCAGGAGCAGGCGCGCGCCGAAGAACTCCGGGCTGGTGCGGCTGCCGGGCAGCGCGAGTTGCTCGCTCACGGGCATCATGTCCTGCCAACTGTTGAATACGTGGCCGGCCCCGTGGCGGGCCAGCACCGCAAAATACTCTGGATGCAGAAAACTCCGGTTCCGTATCTCGATGCCGTAGCGCCAGCCCCGGGGCAGCTTCGCGAGGAACCCATCCAGCGCTGCGACAAATGCCCGCCCCCGCTCGAACTCGCGCGGCGAAAAGCGCGAGAACTCGAAGATCAGCAGGCCGATGTTCGCTTGAAACTCCCGGCAGGGGCCGAGGAACGCCGACTCGAACAGGCCGGCGTTCAGGAAGTCCTTATTGGCCGTGCCGGCACGAAAGCCGAACCGCGGCAGGCTGGCGAAGCGCTTGATCGTGATATGGTCCGTCACCTTCAGCGCGAAGAGGAAATCCGCCGGCACCTGGGAGACAAGCTGTTCCAGAAAAGGGTGGTCGGGGAACTTGTAGTAAGCCGCATCGACGCATACCGTCTTGAACACTTCCGCGTACTCCGCCAGGCAAAGCCGCTCGAAGCGCGCCTCGGAGAACTTCCCCCGCCAGACGTAACGGTCCCCGTCATAAAGCTGGCCCCGCCACCCGGGATACTTCCAGGACGAGGTGCCGATGAACACCCCTTCCCCCGCCAGGGCGGCGACCGCTGTCTTCATCTTGTCACGGTCAAACGGCATGCGTTGCAGCAACCTGTGCGGCCCAGGCAACCGCTTTTCGCGCGGGCTTGAGCCGTATCCCCACAGTCCGACGGTGTGCCGGACTAGAATTTCTTGAGACTGGTCCTTGCCTTGAGCCACTCGAAGTCGGTCGGTGGCGAGGCAGGAAACTTGTCGATTCGTCTCCCCAGGACGGGGCGGACGGTGTCGGGCACCAGCCAACGATGCGATTCCCGGTGGCCGTCGGCAAAAGAGAGATTAACCGCTCCGTTGTGGTAAGACCCCGGCACATTGCCCCAGGCATACTCTTCCAGGCGGTTGACAAAGAACCCGTCGTTGAGAGTATCGGCCTGTTCATCCAGAAAGACGAATATGCCCGAGGGATTCGGTATGTCGGCCATCTTGTAGAACTGGACGTAGAGGGGATTGAACTGGTTGGCCAGCTCGCCGGGATTCCCCACCATCGCGTTCATTGACATGCTGCGGATGCGCGGGCCGTTGGGGGCCGGCATGCGGTCCGACGGACATTTATAAACCTTGGCGGACCCGTTGGCATAAGGCCCGAGTTTCGACTGGGTGAGATAAACAAGGTTGGTGTTGTCATCGCTGCTTTGCCAATCCTCGACATTGTTGGCCCAAGTCTGGCGGCGGGCGAGCGTTTCCGGCACGCCGTGGTTGTTCACCAGCCAGTTGCCGTTGTCCTCGGCATACAAAGTCCAGGCCAGCGTGAGTTGGTGAAGGTTGTTGGCGCACGTCACTCCCTCCGCTTTGGCCTTGGATTTTGCCAACACCGGCAAGAGCAAGGCGGCCAGGAGGGCGATGATGGCAATGACCACTAATAGCTCGATCAAGGTGAAGGCGAGGGGGGAAGGCCGAAGTCCGAAGCTCGAAGGCCGAAAGAAGCCCGAAGTTAGAAGGCCGAAATCCGAATCGGAGTTCCCCTGCACTGCCATAGTCCGGTTTGATGAGAAGCTGCGCGTCCTGGACAGACCGGCTGCGGCGGGGGCGCGCTGCCGATCTTTTGCTGTGTCTACGTTCATGGAGGGAAGAAGAGGCTGGAGGGCAAGAATGAGTCTGTTTATGTCGTCGCGGGCGCTGGCATCAGGCCATCAGCGCCATCTGCTTGGGCGTAAGCAGCCACTCCAGCGTGGCGCAACGGCCATGCTTCAATGATTCAGCCGCAAGCTTGCACAGGCCGCCCTTCTTAAGCACCACGCAGAAGCCCTCGTGGCCGGTCGCGAGCAGCGAGACCAGACCGCTCAGATAGGGTTCGTGACCAACCAGAAGAATGGTGTCGGGCGGCGGCTGGAGGCGGTTGAGATATTCGATCAGCTCTTTCGTGCTGCCGCCGGGCATCAGGCTGTCGGAGTAGTCAAGTCGCTTGCGCGCCTTGAGGGCCTCGGCGACGATCTCCGCGGTTTGCCGCGCGCGCAGAAATGGGCTGGAGAGAATAAGGTCGAAGCTGAGGTCGAGGGCTTCCATGGCTTTGGAGATGTGCTGCAGCTTGCGTTCCCCTTCGGGAGTGAGCGGCCGGTCGGCATCTTTCACATAACCGGGGCTGCCCGGTTCCACGGCGATGCCGTGACGCAGGAGGTGGAGATTCATAGTCATTTCTTTCCCTTCGGGAAGACGAACGGTGAAGGAACCAGCCGAACTTGTGGATACCGGGTCTTTCCGTCAAGCGGCTTGCGCGGCCCATCCTCCTCCGTCGCGGCCAGGGCCAGGAACTGGAACTGGCTGCGGCAGGACGTGCCGCCCGGGACCGGCGCCGCGCGCCGATACGACCCGTCCGATTGCAGGAACCGGGCCTTGCGGTTGTCCGCCAGGGAAATCGCCAGCACTTCACTGATCAGCCTCTCCCTCAGCACGCCATCCTCTACAGGGATGGCCAGTTCAATGCGCCGGAAGAAGTTGCGCGGCATCCAATCCGCGCTGCTGATGAACACCTGCGGCTGGCAGGCGTTCTCAAAGTAATAGACCCGGCTGTGCTCCAGGAACCGGTCCACTATGCTCCGCACCGTAATGTTCTCGCTCACGCCCTTGAGGCCAGGTCGCAGGCAGCAAATGCCGCGGACAATCAGGTCGATCTTCACGCCCGCCGCCGACGCCCGATACAGCGCTTCGATGACCTGGCGGTCGGCGAGCGAGTTGAGCTTGAGGATGATGCGCGCGGGCAGCCCCTGGCGGGCGTTCTGCGTTTCACGCTCGATCAGGCGTAGCAGGCGGTCGTGCAGCTCGAACGGCGCCGCCACCAGCTTGCGCAGGCTCTGGAACTGGCAGATGCCGGTCAGGAGATTAAAGAAGTTGGTCACATCCTCGCCGAACTCCGGGCGGCAGGTGAACAGCCCGAGATCGGTGTAGAGCTTCGCGGTGGTGGGATTGTAATTGCCGGTGGCCAGGTGCGCGTAGCGGCGAATGTGATGGCCTTCGCGGCGCACGACCAGGCAGCTCTTGGCGTGAATCTTGTAGCCCACCAGGCCATAGACGACGTGCACGCCCGCCTCCTCGAGCTGCCGCGCCCAGTCGATGTTGTTCGCCTCATCAAACCGCGCCCGCAATTCCACCACGGCCGTGACCTGTTTGCCGTTCCTGACCGCGCTCTCCAGCGCGCCGATGATGCGCGGGTCCCCGCCCGTGCGGTAGAGGGTCTGCTTGATGGCCAGCACGTCCGGGTCCGACGCCGCCAGTTCCAGGAACTCCACCACGCTGTTGAAATTCTCATACGGGTGGTGCAGCAAAATGTCCCGCTCGCGAATCGCGGCGAACAAGTCGGGCCGCTGGCGCAGCTTGGCGGCCACCGGCGCCACGAATGGCGGGTCGCGCAGCTCCGGTGAATGATCCCCTTCGGTCAGCGCCAACAGCCGCGTCGGGTTCAGCGGGCCGTCGATCAGGTAGAGGTCGTCGGGGCCCAGGCGCAGCGTTTTGAGCAGCGGCTCGCGCACCGACGGGGGGCACCGGTGGTCGATCTCCAGCCGCACGGCGTCCCCTTTGCGGCGGTTGTGAAGCTCGTTCTCGACCGCCTTGAGCAAGTTGGCCGTCTCCTCTTCGTCAATGTAAAGCTCGCTGTTGCGCGTCACCCGGAACGGCCAATAGCCCAGCAGTTTCGTGCCCGGGAACAAATCCGCCAGGTAATGCCCGATGAGGCGATCCAGATAGACGTAATCCTGGCGCGCATCGGCCCGCGGCAACTTGACCATGCGCGGCAGGATGCGCGGCATCTGCACCACGGCCATGTGCTTGAGCACCTCCCGGCTCCGCGACATTTCCAGCCGCACAATGAGGTTCAGCGACTTGTTGAGCAACTGCGGGAACGGGTGCGCCGGATCAATCGCCAGCGGCGTCAGCACCGGGCGGACTTGCGTGTGGTAATAATCTTCGACCCAGGCCAGGTCAGACGGCTCCAGCTCCGCCAGCTCCAGCAGGCGGATGCCGTTGGCCGCCAATGCCGGCATCAGCTCATCCCGCCAGCAGGCGTATTGCTGCTCGACCATGCGCCGCACCCGCTTGACGATTGCGCGGAGGGTTTCGGTGCCGGTCAAACCGTCCATTGTGCGCTCCACCACCTCGCTCTCGATTTGCTGCTTCAGGCCGGCGACGCGGACCTCGAAGAACTCATCCAGGTTCGAGCTGACGATGCAGAAGAACTTCACCCGCTCCAGCAGCGGGCTTTGCGGGTCGAGCGCTTCCTCGAGCACACGATGATTGAACTCCAGCCAGCTCAGTTCCCGATTGATGAAATGAGCCGGGCCGAAAGTAAGCGTTTTTGCTTTGGGTTCCACAACCGGCAGCAAGGTAACCGCCCGGCGCAGGTTTGGAAAGTTACAAAGCGGCGGGGGGGACGACCTCCCCGGCAGCATATCACCGGTCGAAACGCCGCCAGGTGGCATGAACAAAGCCGAAGCGCGGCACGTCTAACCTTGGGCGCCGAAGCAAGTGTAGCCTCGCCGCGCCGCGGCGGTCGAGGGACCGTGGTGGATCCCGGATTTCCCCTTAATTCCTTCGAAGCTCCTTCGAGACATCACGCTGACAACTGGCTAGCACCGCGCTCGCACATGGCTGGCCTCACGCTCGCAGGTAGCCGGCATCACCCTTGCAGTCCCAAGCATTCCTGCTCCGCCGTAGCCTTGAACACCCTGGGCTATTG
>Ga0187880_1003272_pt1 | contig 12451 bp, 11 predicted proteins | sample June2016WEW_19_4_FD_132998 | JGI IMG/M metagenome (GOLD analysis project Ga0187880, IMG submission 132998) | Peatland microbial communities from SPRUCE experiment site at the Marcell Experimental Forest, Minnesota, USA - June2016WEW_19_40 | ecosystem: Environmental > Terrestrial > Soil >...
CGACGACCTCATCCTGCCGCGCCGTGGTGTGTCGGCGGTGCCTGCGAACCTGGAGCTCGCCGCGGCCGCCGGGTAGGCGACCCGCCGCCGTACAGGCGCCCGCGTACCCGTGGCAGCGATGTTCCGGGGGCGTGTAGACGAAGCTGATGCGCGCGGTGCCGGCCACCGAGATCGCCTGCGAGGGGCGGCCGCAACTACCACCGCGGCGGCGGTCGTGCGCATCGCTCGCAGGCTCGTGCGCAGCGCACGACGCGTCGAAAGACTCATGACCGCCATGCTGCCAGATCATCGGACCTATCGTGCCTACCATGAGCGACCACGGCTCACGCCGGGACTGGTACGAGTGGCATCGACCCTACGGCGAGCCGGGCTCCGCGCTGTCGAGGCGTCTCGCCCTCGTACAGCAACATCTCACGAATGCGCTCGACGAGGCACCGCCCGGCGAGATCCGGATCGTGAGCCTGTGCGCGGGTCAGGGCCGCGACGTCATCGGCGCGGTCCACGTGCACCCACGCCGAGCTGACGTCCGCGCAAGGCTGGTCGAGCTCGACCCGCGGAACGCGGCGATCGCCCGCGAGTTCGCCGACGCCGCCGACCTCCCGCTCGTGAAGGTCGTGACCGGCGATGCATCCGTGAGTGACGCCTACATCGGAGCGGCGCCGGCCCGCGTGGTCCTCGCCTGCGGCATCTTCGGCAACATCTCCGACGATGACATCCACCGCACGATCCGTCACCTGCCGATGCTGTGCGAATCGGGTGCGACGGTCATCTGGACCCGTCACCGGCGTCCGCCCGATCTCACGCCGCAGGTGCGGCAGTGGTTCCTCGACACCGGCTACGAGAATCTCGGCTGGGAGGAGCCACAGGATCTCCCCTATGTCGGCGTAGGCGCCGCCCGCTGGCCGGGGGAAGCGGGTGTGGTGAAGGAGGGGGTGGGTTTCTTCACGTTCGTGGACGATCCGGTCCCGCGTACCGTGGGTTCGAATGCCACTGCGCCCGCCATATTGGCGACGTCATGAGCTTGAACCTGCTCGGCGCTGAGTACTTCTTCATGCCGAGCTTGAGCTTCCTGATACAGGCGGGAGAGGCCGGCGCCGGCGCGGCGCCTCTCGGCCACTGAGCGGGGCGGCGGCAGGAGCCCGCAACCCCTCACATCGTCGAACCACCAGAACGCCGGCCGACCGATCCGGCGGGCGAGCCGGGTCAGATAGGGCCTCGAGTGTTCGCCCCAGGATGCAAAGGCCAGACTTACACTGCACCCATGCTCGAGCGCTGGACCCGAGCAGTCATCCGCGGGCGTTTCGTCGTGATTGCATGCTGGGTCGCGGTGGTCGTCGTGGGCGCGCTCTCGGCTGGGAGGCTGCCGGGGCTCCTCTCGACCTCCCTTGCAGTACCGGGGACCGGTTCCGAGCAAGCGGACACGATCCTGGCGCAGCACTTCGGCGAGAACATCGAAGGGACCTTCACGGTGGTCTTCCGTGTGGCGAACCCGTCGGCGCTCACAGCCCGCTCCCTGGACCGGCGTTTGGCCGTTGCTGCCCGAGGCGTGCCTACTGCCCGCGCCTCGACATTGAGCCCGGGGGTCGGCATCCTCTACGGCGAAGTCGCGACATCACTCGACCTGCAACAGGCTGCGTCCTACACCGACGGCCTGCGGCGCGCCTTGACAAAGTCGGGGCTCCCCGGCGCCTACGTCACCGGAGCACCTGCATTCCAGCACGACATCACCCCGATCCTGGCGGCCGATCTGCGCAGGGGCGAGGTCATCGCCGTGTTGGCCGCGTTGGTGTTGCTCGGCATCGTGCTCGGTCTCTCGGTAGCGCTGCTGATGCCACTTGTCGTTGCCGCCTGCACGACAACCGCCGCGCTCGCGATCGTCTACCTCCTCGCGCACGAGTTCCTCATGGTGCTCTACATCCCGAACCTCGTCCAGCTCATCGGGCTCGGACTGGCGATCGACTACTCGCTGCTCGTCGTGCACAGGTTCAGAGAGGAGCTGGCGGAGGCCGAACGCCCCGTGGACGACGCCATCGTGAGCACGATGGCAACGGCAGGCCGAGCCGTGCTCATCTCGGGCATCGCCGTGGCCATCGGCCTCTCGGTCCTCCTCATCATCCCGGTGCCGTTCGTCCGCTCGCTCGGGTTCGCAGGCCTGCTGGTCCCGCTCGTCTCGATCGTGGCGGCGCTCACGCTGCAGCCGGCCCTGTTGTCGGTGCTCGGGCGGCGCGGCATGCGGAGCGTTCGCCTGCCCTGGCTCGGAGAGAGGCGCGACGTCGAGCACGGTCTCTGGTCGCGGCTCGCGCTGATCGTCATGCGTCGCCCCGTCATCGTGCTTCTCGGCTCGAGCGCCGTACTCGTCGCCGTGGCTACGCCGGTCGCCTGGCTCCAGCTCACGCCGGGGTCGGTCACGGCCATCCCGCAGAACATCGAGTCGGCTCGCGGCCTGGCACTCCTGCGCGATCGTGTCGGGCCCGGAGTGGTCATGCCGATCGAGGTGGTCCTCGACGCCGGCGCGCCGGGCAAGGCCCTTACGCCGGCGATCTCCGCGGCAACGCTCCGGTTGGCTCACGGCGTCCTCACGGACCCCGAGGTCTTCGTCGTGGCGATCGGTTCGCAGGCGCCGTACGTCGACTCGTCCGGCCAGTACCGCCGCATGATCGTCATCGGGCGGCACGACTTCGGTGACGAGGCGTCCCAGCAACTCGTGCGGCAGATCCGTCTTCGCTACCTTCCCGCCGCCCGCTTCCCTGCCGGCATCCCCGTCTACGTCGGCGGCGCGCCGGCCCAGGGGGCCGACTTCCTCGCGCGCGTCTACGGAGCATTTCCCTGGGTCGTCCTCGTCGTGCTGGCGCTCGCCTACTTCGTGCTGCTGCGCGCCTTCCGCTCGCTCCTGCTGCCGCTGATGGCCGTGCTCCTCGACGCGGTCTCCGTCGCCGCGACCTACGGACTGCTCGTCGTGATCTTCCGCTTCGGCGTCGGTGCCGACATGCTCGGCCTCTACCGCGTCTCCCAGATCGAGGGCTGGGTCCCGGTCTTCCTCTTCGCGATGCTCTTCGGCCTCTCGATGGACTACGAGGTCTTCTTCGTCACGCGCATGCGAGAGTCATGGGACAAAGGGGCCGACAACATGCGCGCCGTGTCAGACGGACTCGCGCATACGGGACGGGTCGTCAGCGCCGCGGCTGTGATCATGGTCGGGGCGCTCTCCGGGCTCGTGGCCGGGCGCGTGGCCGGCTTGCAGGAGCTCGGCGCCGGGCTCGCACTGGGGGTCCTGCTCGACGCCACGCTCGTGCGTGGCCTGCTCATGCCGAGCCTGATGGCGCTGTTCGGACGCTGGAACTGGTGGCTCCCGGAACCGATCGCCCGGGTCGCACGCGTCGAGGCCTCGCCTCTCGCAGAGCGCGAGAGGCGAGGCCAGTCGAAGAACGCGCCGCCGGCGGTTACTTCACAACAGTGATCGCCAGCCTCATCGCCGGCAAGTGGTAGCCAAGCGCCAGGGCCGGCTCGTCCCGCGCGTAGGTGAGCACGGGGACCATGCCGTACGGCGTTTCCGCGAACGACGGCGACAGCGAGTACAGCATCGGGTAGAGGTCGATCAGGTGCGTCCCCGGGCCACCGGTGGCGTTGATGTGCAGCAGGACGTCTCCGTTCGAGTTGAAGCCACACCCATAGCCCATGTAGCTGTTGTCGTAGTCAACTGCGACGGTGTTGTCGAGCTGGGTCCAGCCGACGCCCTTGAGGTGGATGGTGAAGGACTGGCCTTCCTTCACGACGATCGACGACACGCCCTTTCCGACGATGCTCTCCTCGACGTAGAAGGGCACCTGCGCCAGAATCTTCCCGTTCTGCACGAGCTGCACGACATGCCAGCCGCCGAGGCCATCGGGAATCTTGACGTTCGTCTGGAGCGATCCGCCGGAAGGCGTCGCGCTACCCAACGGCTGCGACACAAAAGCCCAGCACGTGCTGGCGCAGTTGACGCGGTTTCCGACGACCGTGGACCAAACCAGGTTGACGGGAGCAGCCTTCGGCAGCCCCGAGGCGCTGAGCTCGACGCTGGTGTCCACTGGCCCCTTGGTGGTTGCGAGTGTGGCCTTGACATTGCTTCCAGCCTCAAGGCCGCTCGTCTTCAGCGTCGTTCGGGCACTAAGCGTCGGAGCCACGTTCACCGGCCAGTCGATGGAGGCCGGCGGAGGGCCGTCGTCCTTGGTCACCGTGAACGTGACCGTGGCGCCGTTGGTGTAGGGAATCGGCGACTGCGGCACGTTCAGGTACAGGTAGCTGATGGCGTTCCCGATCTGGATGGTGTGCCGCCCCACCGGCCCTGCGGCTCGGATCGTCGTCCGCGCCACGCCGCGCGTCCAGTTGGCCATCAGCTCGCCCACGTAGTGGTTGTCCCAGAGCAGGGAAGCGCCGCCCGTATAGAGGGTGGCACCGAGGCCGCTGTAGGTGATCGTGATCGGTGTCCCGATCGGGCCGCTCGTCGGGCTGACCGTGACCGTTCGGCTGAGTATGAACCCGCCATGAGCGTCCTCCACGCCCTTGATGACGGCGTAGATGTCGTGCAAACCACCCCAGTCTTGGGGCGCCTTGAGCTTCACGCTGAACGAGCCGCTTGCATTCGTGGTAGTCGTCTTCAGCACCACAGCGAACAGCGTGTCGGCGCGGCCGAGGTAGTTGACCGTGTCCGGCTCAGGCTCCACGAGCCACGTGGCATTCGCGCTCGACCAGGTGAGCTCGACCTTCGCGTTCGCCGGGAGGTGCGAGCCGGAGATCGTCATCGGAGCCCCAGCGACGGCCTGGTCCGGCGTCACGTGGAGAACCCCCATGGTCAGACTCGGCTTTGCGGGGCTGGCGATCGGGCCCGGGAGCGGGGAGACGCCCGGGATCGCGGGTGATCGGAGCGTGGTGATGTTTGCGCTCGTGGTGGCTGCTGCGGCGTGCGGAGAAGAAGTCGTGGTGCTCTTGCTCGCACTGGTGGCACAGGAACTCAGGAGCAGAGCCCCTGCCAATGCCGCGACCAGCACAACCCCGAGTCTCTGCGCTTTCAAGTGCCTCATCATGGGATTCCCTTAGTCTTTCTGATAGTCGTCGACTGCGATTAGAAACTGGCCGTGTCAGCCGTACGTCTTGGTGACCACGATGATGCTGAGGCTCGCGAACTAAACGAGAACGAGGTCGCCTGTCGTCGGCCAATCAGCCATCCGACAGGCGACCTCGCAGGAGCCTTTCGGCTATTTAGGCCTTAACGACCGTGAGCTGTGAGGGCGGAGGCATGCCTTTTTGCGAGAAGACGCCCCTCTGCACCGGGATCGCGGGAGATGTCCCCGTCTTCGGCACCGCCTTGGTGACGACGGTGACGGTGAAGTTCACGACCCCGATCGACGTCACCTTTGACGTCGTCCAAGCAGCCGTCCAGTACGAGGCCGTTCCGTGTGAGCCCCACACCATCGGGATATTTGTCGCACGACCCGGGATCGTCACAAAGGCAGCCGATACCGTCGCAGGAGTGAGGTCGGTCCCACCGGTCGGGACGTGGACGCCAAACATGCGGAAGACGACAACCTGCCCCTGGACGAACAGGTTCGTCATGGCGCAGCCGGCCGCGGGCGCCGGGCTACCCCCGCCTGTGATCGTGTCCACGTAGAAGAACAGCTTGTGCGTGCCCGTCCCCTGGATCGGCGGGGTCGTCGTTGTCGTGGTCGCCGCCGCGGGATGCGAGCTCGCTGCCGGGCTCGCGCTCGCGATGGCGGCCGCGGCCGCGGCTACACCTACGGTCGCCGCCAGTCCGACGGCAACAGTCGTGATGAGCTTTTTCATGCCATCTTCTTTCTCTCTGGTGTGGGTTGGAGATTCATGGACTAGCCGTTCACCGTCAGTGTTCCGCTGAGCGTGACCGTGTAGGAGCCGCTTTGGGTCCCGGTCGTGCCGCCGAGGTTGTTGAGGGTGCCATTGAAGTTGAGGCTGCCCTTCGCGCCACTAGCCTCGCCGCTGCCTCCCGTGGCCACGGCGACACCGTGGAACGTGACTTTTATGGGGGGGGTTTCACCGTTGGCACACCCTGAAGATGCGGATTCGGTCACGGTAAAGTCGATCGTGGTTCCTCCACCGCTGATGCTGCCGGTACCGGTGAACGGGTCACACTGCGCCGAAGCCGAACTGGAGCCGTGACCCGTGACCGTGCTGCTACCGACGAGCGTTCCGGTGCCACTGCCGGCGACCGAGGAGATCGTCACCGTGGTGTTCTGGATGAGTAGCGTGGCATTGCCAGAGTAGCTACCAGAAAAGTGGACCGTCTTGGGGCCCGGCTTTGTGGTGGTGGTGACCAGTCTGGTCGTGGTCGTCTGGCCGGCCCGTGTCGTGGTCGTCTGGCCGGCCTGTGTCGTGGTCGTCTGGCCGGCCTTTGTCGTGGTCGTGACCTTCTTGCTGCCGGCCTTTGTCGTGGTGGTGACCTTCTTGCTGCCGGCCTTTGTCGTGGTGGTGACCTTGCCGGCCTTTGTCGTCGTGGTGGCCTGACCGGCCTTCGTCGTGGTGGTGGCCTTGGCCGACGAACTTCCACACGCTGCCAACGTGAGCGCCAGAAGCACCGTCCCGATCACGCCGAGTTTGCGCATCATGCTCAACTCGCCACCGAGAACCTGGCGGTAACCGCCTTCTCTTGAAACATGTTCTTCTCCTACTCTTGTCACCTGATCAGTATCCGCCCGATACGTGGGAAACCACTAGGGCCGAAGGTCCTGACCGCACCGCCTCTTGGTGCTCGTGGGCTGAAACGTAAACGACATCATTTCAGAAGTCAAAGACATGCTGTCTCTTGATACCATAGGCTTTAGCTATGACCAACCCTCGGGACCCGTCGATCCACCAGCTCGAGTACTTCGTGGCAGTCGCCGAAGAACAGCAGTTCACCCGAGCTGCTGACCGCCTGCACGTGGCGCAGCCATCGATCAGTTCCCAGATTCGCCGGCTCGAGCAAACGCTCGGAACGCCCCTCTTCCACCGTGGCCGCGGACCTGCGACGTTGACGGATGCCGGAAAGGAGCTCCTCCCCCTTGCCCGGCGCGTCCTCAGGGACCTCGCCGAAGTCATCCATGCCGTCACCGAGGTCGAGGGTCTTCGTCGCGGGCATGTCGCAATCGGCGCAACGCCGAGCCTCGGCGCCACCTTGCTGCCCGCCGTCCTCGCCCGTTTCCACCGCCGGTACCCCGGAGTCTCTCTCGCAGTCACCGAGCGAGCTTCCCAGTACCTGGTGGAGGGACTCGAATCGGGCACGTTGGACTTGGCACTGGCCATCATGCCGTTGCACCAACCGATGCTCGAGCGCGTCGTGCTGGCCATCGAGGAGCTGGTCGTCGTGACCGCCGCCGACCACGTGCTGGCGGGCCGCCAGCGCATCACGATCGCCGACTTGCGCGACGTACCGATGATCATGTTCCGCGAGGGCTACGACCTGCGGCCTGCCACACTGGCGGCCTTCGAACGGGCCGGCTTTGCGCCGTCCGTCGCGCTGGAAGGCGTCGAAATAGGCAGCGTGTTCTCCATGGTGGCGGCGGGTCTCGGTGCTGCCATCGTCCCGAGCATCGTGGCGACCGGCAAGGCAGGGCTGAACGTCCTGCGGCTCCATTCGCCGCGGCTCGAACGCGAGATCGGGTTGGTGAAGCGCCAGGATCACGCGCCGTCGCGTGCGGCAGCGGCACTCTCAGCCGAGATCACCCGCTTCTTGACCCAAAGTGGTTGGCCAGGGCAGGTGCCACTCGACCTGAGGCTCGTCCCCGGCTGACTGGCCGGTAGAATCACGACGTGCTCGTCTGATCCCGAACGCCGCGTCCGTAGTCCGACCGTGTTCCCAGGAGATCGTTGTGCCCCTCGCCTCACCCTCGCCGCTCGCCACGCTGGCAGCCCAGCGCGTCTCGAAGTCCCGTGGGTTGGCCCAGATCCTCGTCGACGTCGACTTCGTCATCGCGCCCAGCGACCGCATCGGGGTCGTCGGACCGAACGGCGTGGGCAAGACGACGCTGTTGCGCATCCTCGCCGGCCTCGACACACCTGACGCCGGTCGTGTTGTCGCCAGCCCGGCTGACGCGACAGTCGGCTATCTCGCGCAGGAGCCGGAGACGTCAGCCGACGAGACCTTGCGCCAGCTGCTCGGCCGCCGGACGGGCGTGACGGACGCCGAGGCCGCCCTCGAAGCTGCCGGTCTCGATCTCGCCTCGGGAGCGCCCGGGGCTGACGATCGCTACTCGGGCGCGCTGGACCGCTACCTGTCACTCGGCGGGCCTGACATCGAGGCACGGACGGCGATCGTGCTTGTCGATCTCGGCCTTCCCGAGCGGCTGCTCGACGTGCCGACGACGGGCTTGTCGGGCGGGCAGCGATCGCGAGCCGCTCTGGCAGCGTTGCTGTTGTCCCGCTTCGACCTGTTGCTGCTGGACGAGCCGACCAACGACCTCGACTTCGACGGGCTCGATCGTCTCGAGACCTTCCTCGAGCAGAGGGGCGGAGGGTTGGTGGTGGTGTCGCACGATCGGGCGTTTCTGGAGCGGATCGTCACGACGGTCGTGGAGATCGACGAGGCGACGCACCGGGCTGCGGAGTTCGGCGGCGGTTGGGCCGCCTATCTCGAGGCCAAGGAGATCGCCCGCCAGCACGCGCTGGAGGCCTACGAGCGGTTCACCGACGAACGGGAGCGCCTCCGGACCCGGGAGCGCGAGCAGCGCCAGTGGGCCGTACAAGGCGTCACGAAAGAGAAGAAGAACCCCCGCGACAACGACAAAGCCCAACGCGACTACCGCATCAACCGCACCGAGAAACAAGCCTCGAAAGTCCGGATCACCGAGAAAGCGTTGGAACGTCTGGATGTCGTCGAGCGACCGTTCGAGCCTTGGCAGCTTCATCTCGACCTCGCCGCCACCCGACGGAGCGGCAACGTGGTCGGCCGACTGACCGAAGCGGTGGTGCAGCGGGGCTCATGGCAGCTCGGGCCAGTCGATCTCGAGGTTGCCTGGGCTGATCGGTTGGCAGTGCTCGGGCCGAACGGCAGCGGCAAGACCACGCTGCTGTCGGCACTGCTCGGGAGGCTCCCGCTGACTTCCGGCGAGCGATGGCTTGGCCCGTCCGTGGTGGTGGGGGAGCTGGGGCAAGAGCGGCGGCGTTTCTCGGTCGATGGCTCGACTCTGCTGGACGCGTTCCTCGCGGCTGTACCCCTGCCGACTGGTGAGGCTCGGTCCTTGCTGGCCAAGTTCGGCCTCGGTGCCGGCCACGTCATGAGGCCGGCGGCGTCGCTCTCGCCCGGTGAGAGGACACGAGCGGAGCTCGCCCTGCTGATGGCGCGGGGGACGAACTGCCTCGTGCTCGACGAGCCGACGAACCATCTCGATCTGCCCGCCATCGAGCAGCTGGAGCAGGCGCTCGAGTCCTGGGAGGGCACGCTCTTGCTCGTGACGCACGACCGTCGCTTGTTGGAGGCGGTGCGGCTGACGGTGAGGCTGGAGATGGAGAACGGAAAGATGTCCGCGCTGCGGGTGTAGCGGCAGTCTCGCTCTCCCTGCCGTTTAGTTTAGCTCGCCGGCACCCGCTTGGTCGTGAACTGGTCGTTGACGAGCGGCTCCGGCACGATCCGTACGTGGTGTGGCAAGACCATCACCTGCGGTTGTAGCGACGAGTATGCGGGCTGCGAGGAGTTGACCATGACCTGGCGGATCGTCGATGGAGACATATCCGGATAGGGCGCCGCTCCAGTCGGCAGCGTCGGGTCCTCCTGGATCCACTCCGCCATCTGCAAGTTGGTGAACTGGGCCGTGAAGGTCGGTGCGTCGCCGGATTGGCTATCGGTCAGATCCGAGATACTCGCTTGCCACGTGCCGTCCACGAACGCGATGCGGGCTTGGATCTCGTCGCCGGCGCTCACTCCCAAGAGGATCTGCTGGGCATGAAAGTGCTGGGCTGGGTCCGACCAGAACGCTTCGTAGGAATTGAACCTGCCGTACGACTGCTCTGTCGTGCCCACCTGATAGAAGGCGTTCGATCCCGGCCCCTGCACACCGATCCAGGTCGATGCACTTCCGTCTGGCGTCGTAGGAGTCAGTGTCGGCACTCGCCAGGTCGCGCTGACTTGAGTGACGTTGCCGTACCAGATGTAGCCGGCGAACCTCCCGAGTTGGGGTTGCTGCGGGTCCGGGCCGGCGTTGGAGCTACGAACGATTGAGCCCAGCACCAGCGACAAGACGATCAGCGCGATAGCGACGAGCGGGAATACGAGCCGCCGGCGCCGCCGCTGCGCCGGCGGGGGGACGTAGTACCCCGGGAACGGCGGTGGTTCGTAAGGCGGCGGTCCGTAACCCGGCGGCTGCTGGTAGCTGGGCCACGGCTGATACTGATAAGGCTGGCCTGGCGGTGGCGCCTGGTGAGGCTGACCGGCTTGATACGGCTGGTAGGGGTAGCCCGGCTGGTACGAATGGCCGGGCTGCGGCGGCTGTGACGGCGGCTGGGTGCCGGGCCACTGCCCCGCCGGCGGCAACGGCTGCGTTGGCGGCTCACCGCCTGGCAGGGGCCTTGGTTCAGGAGCCTCCGCCGGCTCCTCGCTGTCCCCCATGTCGCTCACCGGCCTCGCCTTCCACAACTCACCACTTTCTCCAGCCTAAATGCCCGCGGCCACCTCCGTCCCAGTCGCGACGTCACCACTGCTCCGCGGCGTCGGCGGGCTCGCAGTCAAGGCAAGACAGCCCCCAGGTCGGCGCGGCACGGGTCGGGTGGCTGGCCGACGCACCGGGCAACTCGATCCGCGTTAGTCCGCGTTAGTCCCCCGGGCTTGGTGGCCGTCTACGCTGCCGGGCGGTGAGTTCGGCCGGACTGGGCAGTATCCACGCAAGCGAGGTAGAGCGAGCTGCCATGACGATCGCTCTCGACGAGGCGCTCGCTGCCGTCGACCACGGGGACGTACCGGTCGGCGCCGCCGTCCTCGTCGGCGACGAGATCGTCGCCCGGCGGCACAACGAACGTGAGCGGTCCGGCGACCCCATGGCACACGCCGAGATCCTGGCGTTGAGAGACGCGGCCGCCGTGCTGGGACAGTGGCGTCTCGACACGGCGACGCTGGTCGTCACGCTCGAGCCGTGCCTCATGTGTGCCGGCGCCGCCGTGGCGTCACGCCTGCAGAAGATCGTGTACGGCGCTGCTGACCCTAAAGCGGGGGCGTGCGGATCGCTCTACAACGTGTGCTCCGACCCGCGCCTCAACCATGAGGTCCAGCTGCTGGCCGGAGTGATGGCGGGGAGATCGGCGGAGATGCTGGAGGGTTTCTTTCGGGAGCGGCGCCGCTGACCGCCAGTCCGGGCACGAAGGTCCCACCCCAGCGCCTATCCTGTCGCCCGGAGGGATGCGAGAGTGGCCGAATCGGGCGGTCTCGAAAACCGTTGTACGTCATGCGTACCGTGGGTTCGAATCCCACTCCCTCCGCTCGCTGTCAGAACTACAACGGCTTCCCCTGGTGGGACCGCATGTTTGGTGTCGGCTCGCTCGACCGGTGAGTGGCGCCCATTCAAGCCCGACTGAGTGAGTGAGTCGCCACAGATCTGAGTGCCACTCCTCCTCCTCTGAGAGAGGGCGAAGACGGAAACCCGCCAGGCCTCGCGCGGTCGCCACGGTGGTCGACGACGATCGGTCTGCTCTTTCGACCGCCCTGGAGGCCGCCCTCGGCGATAACCGGGACGAAGACGTCGAGGTGCGTGTGCGCACGCCCCGAAGCCCCTTCCCGACTCGCTGCTTGGTGAACATAAGGATGGTGGATGATCAGATCAGCGCCATGAACGGTGCCCTGTTGTGCGTTTCGGACGTCACCGATAGTGCCCGACTGCGCGAAGAGCTCGAGCGGCGAGCCACGATCGACACGCTCACCGGGTGCCGCAACCGACCCTCAACTTTGGCCTTTCTCGAAGACGTGCTGGCCAGCGGCGCTCCGGCGGCGGTGGCGTTCATCGACGTCAATGGGTTCAAGGCCGTGAACGACGGCTTCGGGCACGCAGCTGGCGATGATCTCCTAGAGGACGTAGGCGCACGGTTGATGACCACCGCCCGTGCTGGTGACGTCGTCGGCCGGCTCGGCGGTGACGAGTTCCTTCTCATCTGTCCCGGCGTCGCCGACCCGAGCGCAGCCTGGGCGATCGCCAGTCGCGCCGCCGAAGCGCTCCAAGACCTCGCACCGCTGGGACGGACCACGCTCGAGCCGATCGCGAGCATCGGCGTTGCCCACTGCGCCTGACGTGGGCCTCCTCAAGTCGGCGATCTTTGACCTCGTCGAACACCCAAACGCACCGTTGCGTGGGGTGTGGAGCAGAAGGGACTTTCGCCCCTAATTGGAGTGCGGATGGCCACCGTAGGCTGGAAGTGCAAGAACAAGGAGGGGCGATATGTCCCTTATCCACATCACGCCAAGCCGTGACGGTCACAGGCGCGC
>Ga0187880_1003275_pt1 | contig 12447 bp, 7 predicted proteins | sample June2016WEW_19_4_FD_132998 | JGI IMG/M metagenome (GOLD analysis project Ga0187880, IMG submission 132998) | Peatland microbial communities from SPRUCE experiment site at the Marcell Experimental Forest, Minnesota, USA - June2016WEW_19_40 | ecosystem: Environmental > Terrestrial > Soil > Wetlands...
AAGCCGGTAGCGCAAGCCAAAAGGAAAATGCTCCTCTTTCCGAAAACGCCCTAACCCGTTGCCGCCAGATAGATTGGAATCACGAAGCCAACTACCTTACGGAATCGCCGGCTATCAGGCAGCTGCTTGACGCTGCCGCCGAGGTTATCGGCGTGCCGCTTTGGGTCGCGGGACGCGAGGACTATAAGCGACTGCATCGCGAAGCGTGTCCGCAAGGGGTGGACGTGCCTGCTGCGCTGGAGGCACCTAGTCTAGTCAACTGTCGATGCGGGGCCACGGTTCTTCTAGTACCCGTACGCGCTAACGGCTCCACGCCAATCGTGATTCGGTCGGGCCATGCATCCGATGGACTCAATTGGATAGAAGGCGTCCTCAAGGTACGCAATTTGGGAAACCCAGAACTGGAATGGACAGTCCCGGCTTTGCCCGTTACTTCGGCGCTCCTCTCGACGATTGTTGCTAGCATGCATTGTATAGACGCCTCAGCACCGGACGCCTTGGCGAAATCAAGCGACGAGATAGCCGAGGAAAACGTTCGCCGGATATGCGCTTCACTCGCGGGAAATCTGGAGCCTCCGTCTCCCGAATTCCGCGCGCACGAAGTGGCTCATTCTCTTTCCCGGGTTCCGCCCATCGAGAAATTTGTCGCCAGGGTGTTTCGGGACGGCGGAGGCCTGGCGAGCTTTTTTGAGGACTTGACGCGGGACTTACCTGTCGGCTTCGGTCTGCTGGACCTTTCCGCCACGTCTCTGGTCAGGCAACGAGGTTTTTGTGAGATCTGTGTTCAAATCCGCAAGATGGATCCGTTACGTTGTGTGCTCTCCGACCTGACGCGACTTTGGGGGGCCATATTATGCAGGAGTTGCCCACAGCTTGGAACCGATATTTACAAGTACCAGTGCCCGTTTCACTTTACCGAGGCATTCTTCCCCGTCTTCGCAGGTGAACTTGCTGCTGGTGGTGTTTTTGGGGGACAGCTTGTGGAGGAGGAGGGGCAACGGGATCAAATTGCGTCCGCAGCCGTTAACAATGTGGATGCTCAAGCGGCATCGAGCATTCCGGGATTAGCGCGGTCCCTAAGGGTGTCGCCTCAAGCGGCGGTGGAAGTCGTCCAGTCGGCCTGTCGCGGGCTAGCTGGGCTAACGGGGGCGACTTTTCGGGAGTGGTGTCGCGCGGAAACGCATTCTGGGTTGAGGGCTGGTTTGATCACATCAGCTTCTGGCTCCAACGTGCAACAACTAGTAGAGCAGGTCTGCCCGCTTGTGACTCGTTATGTGGACGTCACTAATTGCTCCATTTGGCTATTCGACCAGGATCGAGTAGTTCTCGCGGCGACTACTGCGCCCGATCTTTTTGTTCGTTCACAAGCCGGCTCAGCACCGAAGCCCACGCGAAGCGCTGGGCTGGTTGGCTTGGCATTCTATAAGCTTGGCGAGGGACTTACGGGTTTGGTTGCTCAGACCCGTGAGTCGATGCGTACGCGAAACGCCACAAACGAACCAGGCTGGCGGGGAAAATTCAGCGAAACCCCGGCGGACTCTCAGTTCGTGGCCGTGCCGCTGCTACATGAGAGCGAGCTGTTTGGCGTCCTCCGGGTGTCAAAGCACTCAGATCAGGCCCCGATCACGGATGAGGACTTCGAACTGCTCAAGCATTTTTCGAGCGAAGTCTCCATCGCCATTCATGAGAAACGTCTCAAGGAAGAGCTGGAAGCGAAAGCAGAAGGTTTCCGTTTGGCTCTCGTCGAAACGGGGCACGAATTCCGTTCGCCACTTCAAAATATACTCGGCTACGTGTCCGTCTTGAAGAGTCTCTTGCCAAACAATCCCGATCTTCAGCACATCGGCACTAGCATAGTGGAGGAAAGCCAGCGCGCCAAAAGGCAGATGGAGACCTCTCTTCTTTTTGGAACGAATGTTCCATTCCATTTCCTCCGTGCGCGTTTAGGCGAGCTTTTCGAACCTTGTGCGCAGCATTACGAACGCCGCGCAGCAGAGCGAAACATCCACATTATCGTGTGGGATAGCGCCAAGCGTCTCCCCGAAGTAGAGATGGACTCGAGCCGCATCGTGCAGGTAATCACGAACGTTCTCGATAACGCTGTTAATTGGAGCTTCCAGGGTGAACGGATCCACATCCGGGGAGAGTACTCCGAGAAGACGGTGAAGTTCTCTGTTGAAGACAAGGGCACTGGCATCCCGCCTGTTTTTCACAAAGTGATTTTCGAGCAGTTGTTCAAGCGCAAGGTGGTTGACGATTCCAGGCGGGTCGTGACCGGTACAGGCATCGGTTTGAAGATAGTGAAACGAATTATCGAAGCACATCGTGGTGAGATCACAGTGTCAAGTGTCCCGTTTCTGGACGATCCCATGAGGCAGAGTCCTCAAGATGGACACACCGTGATATTCAGCATAACGCTTCCCAGAAGGAGAGACTAGTATGGAAAGCAACAGTCAGAGTTCCACAGAAAGTAACGCAGTCGCTGTCCTTTTGGTTGAGGATGAACGGCCAACGTCTCTTGGCCTTCAGGCCGAACTTCGCAAGCGCGGTTTCGCTGTGGACATTGCCAAATCAGCAAGCGAGGCCTCCAAGTGCCTGAGCAACCGCATCTACAGTGCCATAGTCCTTGATCTCATCCTTCCCAATGATGATCCTCCAAGTGAGGCTTCGCCGCTTAGCAAAGGCTCCAGCCAGTGGGCGGGAGTTGAAGTCCTTCGCCGTATCCGGCATGGCGAGTTCGCCGCCAAAGGCAGTCCTTCAAACGTGCCGGTCTTTGTTTTGACGTGTGTGCTAGCAGAGGATACCCGCAAAGAGATCGATGCATTGGCAGTTGAGGAATTCTTTTCTAAACCGGAGGACCTCTCAATCGTTGCCGAGCGGATCAAGCTCTTTCTACAGAGGAGCCGTGCATCATGAATCCAAACTCAATCCGAGAATCCATTCGCGACGCTTTGGCCCATCGTCCTTTTGACTGTGCGGTGGTGCATCTTTACGAATTGTTAGAGGGCCAGTTGACAACCACAGAACCAACGGCCCAGAAATTCCTGGACGATTATCACCGATCTGTCTCGTTGGCCCTCAGCAGCCGCTCGGGCAAGGCACCCACTTGGCGGTCACCAGTAGCAGGCCAAGGGGTAGCAGGCACTTCCGGTATCCTGTGCTATGGCGCGTGTCGCGTTGGCCCGATGGTCGTGGTCGTCGGGAAACCAGCGCCTGCAGAGGTTAGTGGCCACGTCGTTAATGAGCCGATGGACAGCTACTTCATGGACACAGTTCAGGTACGCGTCGCAGACATTCTGGGCGTTGACCTAGCTAGGTCGGTACCGGGTGCAAGGGAAGTCGAGCCGCGCCCGGCGAATCCTCTTTCCGACGATTTGAGGTTGCTCCAGGTTTTTGAAACTGATTGGCGACGCACTTACGGGGAAGACAAGTGGCTTGCCGTGAAAGGAGGAACAGTAGTTGCCCACGGTCCCACGCGCAGGTCAGTGGAAGAGCAAATTAAGGTTCAGGCGATCGAGCCGCCCTTGCTCTACGTCCCTCCGAAAAAGGAGGAGCGGATTTATGAGATGTTTTCAATCGGTCTTTGATTCATTAAGGAAACAACTATGCGAGCCTGGTGCTGTCACACAACCACTCAGTTCCTCACCAAACAAATACCGCCCAATGTTGCGGGTGACCATCCAACAATGAAGGTGGGATTTCGCTTTTGCCGCCCAAATGGGCAGACGAGGCCGCTCGATGAGAGATGGGGGTTACTGGACTCGGGTGCGAGCATCACGGCTGTGCCGGCGTATTTGATTGGTTTGTTCGGCAGTCAGTTTCCCGCTGACTTGACAGGACCAACTTCCGTTACACTCACTGGACTGCACGCTACACAAAGCGTTCCGGCCTACTTTGCCTTACTCAGCGTTTCGGCCCAAGTGCTGCAGGGCCCGTACTGCCCGTTGTGTGGGGACAGGCTTATTGGTCGAACCTGCCCTGGCTGCCTCACTAAACCCCCAATTGGAGCCTTTCTCATCGCGGCAGTGCAAAATCTGGACTTCCCCCTGATAGGGCGAGACGTCGCTGAGAAGTTCTTGACCGTGATCAATCCGTTTGCCAAAGGAGACGGCCTGAAATTGTCCATGCTAGCGAATGGACCCTCTGGCCGATTGATTTCGCAATGCCTCAATGTGCTCCGGGGTGAATCGCTTAGTCCCTGACGGACTGCAAGTGGGTTGCTACGACGACTCTGATGAGTTCACTTCTGGCCACGAAGAGGTGGCGTGGCTAGCGGCACTTTAGGTTCTGGGGCGGACCCGAAAGAGTCTTAAGTCCAAAGTCCGAAGTCGAAAGTCAAGGAGAGGGAGGGTCATGCGGAAAAGCTGGAATTGGGAAAGCAGAAAGGACAAAGCTGAGGTATGAAACCTGATGGCAGAAAGCTGAAAACGGAGAACGGCGGCAGGTCAGGGTTGCTTGGTTCTGAACTTTACCAGGTTGGAGCACTCAACCAAGCGGTCGAGGGTCTTTAGGGTGAAGACTTTTCCTCTTGTGGCGATGAGCATCTTTTTCATGTCTTCGGCACGAACGCGAAACCCCCTGCCAGCAATGCAGGCGATGACCTGGTATTTCTGCTGGCCGTGTGGCATGTCGGCGGTGCTGAGCGAGCCGAGGTGCTGGATACGCGTTACCTTGTCCCGGGCGGTGCCGTCGTCCTCGGCTATCTTTGCTTCAATGACAACCTGCGGGCTGAATTCGTCGGGCACCACGAAATCGGGCGCCTGGTCAAAGCCCGGCAGCTTCTCAGCACGCTTAGTCTTACGATAGCTGATCCCGGCTTTCGTCAGGACGTCTTCGATGGCCGACTCCAGGCTGTCTCCGACCAGTCCGCTTACGGAGTCTCGGTGGCCTGCGAAGGGGCGCCCAAGGAAGCGCTCGTAGAGCAGCATGGCGTATGGGGCGCCCATGGCTGACAAGGATTTGATGGTGCTGAGCCCGCCAGTAGTATCGGCTTTCTGCAGGCGGTGGATTGTGACGGCGTTTGGGGGAGGTGAGCCTTCTTCCATGAGGGCACATGCGACTTCGATCATGGCTTTGAGGCGCGTTCCTTTGAGCTCAGCGCGCTTGATTGGCCTTAGTGGTTCCATTCTCGCTCTCCGCTCCAGGGCGCGGGCGAAATTTTGAGGGATAGGAACACCGGTGCGCTGTTCGGCGACATACGCCCACTCGGGGGGAGTGAAGCCGAGGATCGAACGGATGATTAGGATGCAGAGTGGAGTGGAACTGGCCAGGTCGATGATCTGGTCCCGCGGGAGTTGGGAAAAGTTGACTGTAACTTTCTTCAGGGCTTCGTAGGCCGCCTCAAACGTGGGGTAATCAATAAACCCCGGACCTTTTGGGAGGAGGAGAAACTCGGATTCAAGGCTGGCGAAGACGGCCTCGACGAAATCGTCAGGGCTGGAGAGTATTTCCTGAAGGTCAGCTTCAAAAGGATATTTCATCGGTTCTCGTTGAATAGGGCGGGCCAGTTTCCGAAAGTTGCCAATTCTGTTGGGCCTCAGCGCTCGTGTATGCAGTCCCGAGTTGCTCGATTACGGCTTCAATGCCGCCAAAGTCTTTAGTCCACTTTTGCACTGCCGCCATGCGGCCAAGGGTGGTTCTGTCTGGCTTCCAACCGCTGCGCAGGTGCCAGATTGCAAGGCGGACGAGGTGGCCGAAGATTATGCAGCGGGTGTCTCCCTGCGTGGGCTTGACCTGACCCTGCCGAAGCAAGGCGAGGTCTTCAGTCACCACCTTGGCCAGCGCGACCGGCGTTTCAGCGAGCCAGCGCCGTGGGAAGCTGCCGGTGGAGCGGCAGATAAAAACGGTGTCGATGATCGAGGAGCTGGTGCCGTTAATGTGAATTGAGGCGCCCATCTCGGCGGGACAGGGAAGGGAAGCGGAGCAGACCAGGCCAGCATCGAGCATGGCGACGGCGACCGGAAAATAGGCGTCGATCTGATTGTGGTGGTAGGTGAAAGCCAACGGGGAACCGGGCTTCAGGACCTTGGCCATCTTCCGGAAAACGCGGGACATGCCTTCGGTGAAGTGCTCCAGATCGCGGCCCATGTTAACGTTGCCGGTGAGCTCGTTGGCGTTGCGGGTGGTGAGGCGCGCAAACTCGGGGTGCGTGGTTGTGATGAGTGTACGAAGCCACACGTAGCAGAAGTCCATTAATTCTGCATATTGGACGTTCCTGAAGTAAGGCGGGTCGGTCAGGACGGCGTCGAATTTTCTGCCGTTGAAATCCGCTTCTGCGGCGTCGCCGCATTCGAGTGAGACTTGTTTGGTTTCGGCGGGACCCGTGCCGTTGCGCTGGTCGCCGATCCATTCGCTGGGAATGGGGACCTGGATCTTGCGCGAGCCCTCGTGACGAATCTCGAAGGGGTGGCGGCAGTAGGATTTCGCTTTGTAGAATTTGTCTATGATGTTGAGCCAGCCGCCGCTGCCGACGGCGCTGGTTTTGCCGTTTACGCCCAGCAGGTTCGATTCGCACTGGATTAAACCGATGGGGAAGCCGTGGACGGAAAAGACATCCAGTGATTTCAAGGCCATCGTGTCGTAACGGCAGAGCATGTTTTGATAGCGGAGCAGGTCCGAAAGATTTGTGGCGAGCGCATCGGCAATGCGCGGGTCCTTTTGGCGGCTGATGAGGCGGCAGGCCAGCTCCAGCCCGAGCAACTGGCGAGCGTTAAACATCTCGCGATAGAGCCGGTAGCCCCAGCGGTGGAGACGGTCGGTTTCGTCCCCGGACGGGATTTCGTCCTTAGGGATAAATGACGAGCGGATGGATGAGAGGCGAGTGGCGGCTGATTCGTATTTGGCGAGGTCCTCCGGGGATGGCTTTTTGAAGAAGCGGCCCTCGTGCCGGGAGCGGCAGGTTTCGCAGTGGTATTCGATGGCAAACAGTCGGTGGCTGGGTGGACCGGCGGAGGGAGTGGGATAGCCGTTCGGGTGGCCGCAGTGCTGGCACTTGCAGTGGTTGCGCCTGGCGGCGAATTCAAGAGTGAACGCGGCTTTGCAGTGTGGGCATGCTGGCGCCTGTTTTGGCGAGGGGCTGTCGCAGAGCTCGCCACAGACGCGGCACACGAAAACGTTCGTTGGGTGGCGGACGGCCTCGGAGAGGAGATAGTTGGGGAACAGGTCCACCGGTTGGCGGCACCGCTGACAGGGCGGTGACTTCACCCAGAGGAAGTATTTGACGTGGGCCGCTTCGGAGCCGCACTCGAGGCACTCGGTTCGGTAAAGGGGGCCGATGTCTTCTTCGATTGATCGCCGGAGCTTGTCGGCGGCCTGGCGGTAGGCTGCAAGGTCCAGGTCGAGGATCTCCTGGCGCACTATCCACCACGCCATTGGGTTAATGTCCAGGCCAGTGATGGAGCAGCCAACACGGTTGGCCTCAACGAGGGTTGTGCCTCCGCCCATGAAGGGGTCGAGGACTCGAAGGGTCTTCAATGACTGGCCCAGGTAGAACTGGTCCCGAAGCGGCCCCTTTACGAACTCAGAGAGGATTAATGCGCGGCACAGTGTGCCCGGCCTTCGGGCAAACCATTTGTGGACCGCCATGATCGGGCGGTAGTTCTGCTGGATCTGCTTTTCGCGCAGGGCCAGGTCAGCCACAAAGGGCACATCGAAGTCGCGCTCAATCATCCGGGAGTGAAGGTGTCAGAAATTGGCGGGCAAGCCAAGGAAGATACTTGGGCGAAGCGTCGCGGCAGCCAGGGGTGGCTCGCCTCAGCACGGTGGTAGCCCGGCATTCCACCCGGGAAAAGTTGATACTGCTGGGGTCCGCTGGTGGCGCCATGCATTGTGCATTTGCCTTGAACAGCCCCGTCGCTTCCGGCAGACTCCATGCACGTCCAGAAGCCAATATCTAATCGTTGATGGCTTATACAGAAGTCGGCTTCTGGCAGTTCAAAAAGGGACACAGCATGAAACGATTCTTCACTATCGCAATGCTCGTTGCTTTCACAGGCGCACTGTCTGCGGGCGAACGGGAGGTCGTCAAACCGCTCATCGCGGACAAGTTGATCTCGGCAAGGCTCACTCAGCAGGAAATGACGGGCGGCGAAATCGACCGGCGCATCATGGACCTGATTTACAGGAACTTCATGGTTCTCAACCTGGACCGGGACTGGCTGGACAAGTTCAGGAACCGCACGGCCCGGGGTGATACCCGCAATGTTTACTACGGCATCGGCAAGGTCCTGGACGCGGGCAGCCTGTTTGCCCAATACACCGGCGACCCGAAAGTTGCCCAACGAACGCAGTACATTATGGACCAACTGCGGGCTTCCCGCGATCCGGACGGATACCTGGGGTTTTGGAACGTCGAGCCAAACAACTATCAAAACGTGGTCAACTGGATTCTCCACGAGCAGGAATACTTCAATCTGGCGCTGGTGCGGAACTATCGCACGACGGGGAATCCCCAGTCCCTGGCGGACGCGAAAGTCATGGCCGGCTACATCATGAAGATGTTCCCCGCGAACGGTAAGGGGGAACATATTATTCCCGCCGGAACGTCCATTGCGGGAATTACCGAAGGATTCGTCGAACTGTATCGTGTCACCGGCGACCAGCAGTATCTGGACTTCGCGAAGAACCTGCAATACGAGCCGCACTGGTATTACCTCAAACCGTTCGGGGCGTGGGAGAAGAATATCTCCAAATCGTTCTACCACGTTTACGTGATGCTGTCGCACATGTACCCCGACACGGAACTGTATCGTTTGCTCGGCGGCGAGGATTACCTCAAAAAGAGCCTGTGGATGAAACAGGAATTGCTCGAACGGGGACGCGGCGGCCTGCTGGTGACCGGTTCAACCTCCGAAGGGGAGCATTTCACCTACAATCAAAAGGGTTCGGGGAGTATCGAAGAATCCTGCGTTACGGCCTATTTTCTCCGCTGGATCGACAGCCTCATGCGATTGGAAGGCGATCTGCGGTATGGGGATATTATGGAACGGACGATTTACAACGCCCTGTTCGGGGCGCAGTCCCCGGACGGTCGCCATATTTGCTACTTCACGCCGTTTACCGGGAAGCGGAGTTTTCAAAGCGGCGATACCTTCTGCTGCAACGGCAACTTCCGACGCGCGGTCGCCGAACTGCCGCAGAAGGTGTACTACCGCACCCAGGACGGCGGTATCGTCCTGAACCTGTTCACCAGCTCGGACAAGAAATTCGATGTCAACGGCAAGACCGTTGAAATCAAAGAGGAAACCCAATATCCGAACTCTGGCGAAGTCAAACTGACGTTTACGTGTTCCGAACCGGTGGAGTTCGCGTTCCGATTCCGCACTCCGCGCTGGGCAGAAACGATTGAGTGTGCCGTGTGCAATGTGCCCTGTGCCCTCGCTAAGCCGCAACCCGGCTGCGCGGAAATCAAACGGCTTTGGAAATCGGGCGACACTCTCGCCCTCTCAATGCCGATGAACTGGCGTTTCGTTCGCGGTCGGATGATTCAGGAAGGCCGCGTGGCCCTGATGCGGGGACCGGTTCTGTTCACGTTCAGCGAGCAACTGAACGCCGAAGTCCTCAAGAAATGCCCGGAACCCCGTGATCTCGTGCTCGATCCGGCCAGTATCGGCAACCCGATCCTGGACGCTTCCGTCCGTCCCAACGGACAAAAGGTGGTGGTTAAAGCCTGGACGAATGCCGAGCGCGCGGGTGACCCGGTCGAGGTCGTTCTGACCGAGTTCGCCGATCCGAACGGGATCGACGTGTATTTCAAAATCCCGAATCTCGACGATGCGAAACCAATTCGCATCGTGGACGACGAATTGCTCTCCGAACCACGTCGATCGGCCACCGGGGAGATTACCATGGCGTGGTATGGTCCGAAGAGCGACAGCCACTGGAAGAATCTGTTCACCGTTGACGGCGAATTGGTTGCCGATTTGGCTGCCGATTACCAGAACCCGCAGGGCAAGCAGAACGTGCCGGCTCTGTTTCCCGACCAATCGAAATCCGGTTCGTGGGAGCTGTTCAACTGCAAGAACGACGCACTGCGGTCCGCCGCCAAAACGTCCGGCCGGAAGCAGTTGAACTCCAAGTTCAAGGTCGAGGGCTGCCCGATTGGATACGCCTACGGTCTCGAAGGGGGTGCGAACCTGGGCTTCTTCGCCGATTACGTGCCGGCGCCGAGCATGGAGGAAAACTGGGGACGGTATTTTACGAGAGACATGTTCGACCGGTTTATTCCGGCAGATCAGCGAAGACAGTTCCTGATTACCCATCCGATAGCCGATGTTGACAGCTTTAACGTGATCCGCTGGACTCCCGGCTCGCAGCTTTCCCGCAAGAGTATTGCCATTTCGGGAAAGCTGTTCACCAATCCCGGCGGCAACGGGGTTTCACTGAAGCTCGTCAACTGGAAACCTGACAAAACGCCGGTGGTTCTTGATCCGCTGTATCTGGAACAGGGACGAACGGGAACCAGCGCCCACCAAGCCGAGTTTGTCGTTCACATCAATCCCGGCGACTTGGGCGAGCAGGTCGATATTGCGATCGGCAACAACGGGGATTACACCTGCGATGCGACGGCGTTGAGGCTCCGCGTTTACGCGACCGACAAGCGTTACCAAAGGCCCGGTGTGGACGTTACCAAAAAGGTGCAGTCCCTGTTCCAGGGCAAGTTCAAGACGGACTTGGGCAAGTACGCCGACCTGTTCGGCGATCCCGCCCCAGGTCAGGAGAAAACGCTCAAACTCCGAGTGCAGGACCTGGGCGGTAACGTCAAGTATATGGAACTGCCCGAAGACGCCCCAATTGAACTATAGAGGGAATCGCTGCCCATCTTATCAAACCGGAGATTGGAACTGGTCCTGTGCGCGTTGTGGGGGACCTGGGGAAAAACTGAAAGTGGTCCGAGGGAAAAGCAGAAATTGGTGAGGGGAAAAGCAGAAATTGGCAAAGCAGAAAGCAGAAATGGGGGAGAGGGCTGAGGGATGAGACCTGAAAGCTGAAATGGGAACTTGAGACATTTTGTCTCTGAGATGCTTTGAGTTATTTGCGGCTGGATTCCTCCACGGGGGCACCGTTGCACAAGGGTTGGACCGGGTGCTCACCGCGGCGGGGTTGGGCTGGGCCTGGCGTCCATGTGCCGTGGTTTGAGGGTGGCATACGCCGCATTCAGCGCTTTAGTCCATCTTTCGGCGAGAGCCCGGGCTGGTTCGTCCATGCCGGCGAAGAGGTCCGGGTGGCACTCCTTCACCCGCTTCCGATAGGCCCGCTTGATTTCCGCCGCGGAGGCTGAAGGCGACAGGCCCAGAATTTCGTAAGCGCTCAGCTTTTCGGGGTCGTTCACCGGCACCGCCGCGGGAGGGGGTTCGGGGCTCGGGCGGGCCGGCTCCCGCGCTTTGCCTGCGCCCGGCTCCTGCCCCAGCATCGAACGCAGGCGGAGGCGGAAGGGCTCCATCAGGGTCACCCGGGACGCATGCTCACCCAAGAACAGCACGCCATTCAACAGGGACAACTGCTCCCGGAGCCGCTCGCTCGGCAGTTGTGGGCAATGGCGTATCAGCTCCTCCCAGTCCACCGCCACGGTCTGTGCGGCGAGGTACGCCAACGCCCGGGCGCAGGCGGCCACATTCATCTCCCCAAGCTCTCCGCAGTACCGGACTTCGCGCAATCCCGCGAGGATCAGGCGAGGACAGATAGAGCAGACGTCCTTGATGATCCAGGACCCCGTCGGGTCCGAGCCCAGGTCCGGGTTGTCCTGCCTGCCTTTCACGGTTCGAGCGTAGAACCCGGCCGCTAGACCTAACGAGGCCAGCCCCAGCCAGAGAACCGAGTGGACAAACGCGCCACAGACGAGAGTCAGGATTGTATAAACCAGGAGGGTGGTCAGCAGGAACACGGCGAGGCCGCTGCCCAAGGCGAGAGCAGCGAGCACGGCCGCCGAGACCCGATCGGTGCGTCGTTGCTCCTCAAGCCAGCGGGCAATGGCCCCCAAGACTTCGTTCATCTTGTGGCCAGAGCATAGCAGCGCGCTGGATCGCCGCTCAAGAACATCCAACATCCAGTCAAACGCCAAAAGGGGGAAAGCAGAAAGCAGAAAGCAGAAAGCAGAAAGCTGAAATGCTCAAGAGACCACAGACCACAGACCACAGACCAGCCGGGGAATGCAGAAAGCAGGCGGACCACTGACTACTGACCACAGACCACGGACCTGGGGGGAAAGCAGAAATTGGGAAAGCAGAGAGCAGAAAGGGGACTGCGGGAAACATCCAACATCGAACATCCAGCATCGAACATCCAATTGGGAACCCTGAACCTTGAACCTTGATGACTGCTGAAAGGCTGAAAGGCTGAAACGCTGGTGCGCTCGGAGAAGACGTGCGTAAGCGAGGGTGAAAGTCCCTCAAGTCTGGAAGCCAGCCTTCCGGAGTTCGGAACGAAAGTGAAGAATGGAAGAGTCTAACC
>Ga0187880_1003278_pt1 | contig 12441 bp, 12 predicted proteins | sample June2016WEW_19_4_FD_132998 | JGI IMG/M metagenome (GOLD analysis project Ga0187880, IMG submission 132998) | Peatland microbial communities from SPRUCE experiment site at the Marcell Experimental Forest, Minnesota, USA - June2016WEW_19_40 | ecosystem: Environmental > Terrestrial > Soil >...
GCCGCATCCCTGACTCCCTCGTCCGAACAAGACCTGGTCAAGGCAATGAGCCCAGGCAGTTCATTGGGACCGGCCAGTGATTTCATCGCTGACAGCGCAGCGATACTGACATCCTTCTCCGGCGCGGCCGCCTGCTTCAGAATCTCCGAGGTTGCTTTTGCCACGCCACGGCTGTCCAGGAGCCGAATGAGATCGATCCGGAGCCCAGGGACGCTCGCCGAGATCAGCTCCTCGAGAAGCAGATCGTCCACAGCCGGGCCTTCCAGGGCCCTCAACCCGCTCAACACAACCGATCTTTCCTCCGCCGGCTGCTCCTTCTGCAGGGCGGCGAGCAGGGCAGGCGCGGCGCCGGGGCCGATTCGCCCCAAAACGGTGAGCGCCGTTTTGCGAATCTCAGGATTCTGGCTGCCGCCCAAGACCTGAATCACTGAGATTGACTGCGCATTATGACAGTCGGCAAGGGCCAGCAGAAGCTGCCCCTGGAGTTCCGGAGTGGCGCGGGCGATTTCCGCGTTCATTGCGGTCGCCAGCGCGTCATCGGGAATCTCGCGGATGGTGAGAAGCGCTGCGTTGCGAATGGCGAGCTCCTCGGATCTCAATTGCTCGATGAGGAAAGGCACGCGATCGGCTTTCCGGGCCAGAATTGCTCCCCGAGTGACTCCCACACGGCAGGCCGTTGGAACCTTGGCCTTCCGGATCAAATCATAAAGCGCTACCGCGCGGTTGAGATCCCCGCTGGTGCGTTGTCTATCCGCCGCCAGCAGGCAGGCGGCGGCCGCTTCGCCGCGAGCGGTATCCGGTCCGCTGGCCAGAGCCTCTTCCAGGAGGCGGATCGATGCCGCTGTGGAAATGTTCCCCAGCGCCAGCAGCGCCTCTTTGACGAGGCCCGAGGCCGGGTCGGCCGCAAGCGCGGCTAGCAGTTCCACCGCCTTAGGATCACGCAAGACACCCAGCGAATTGACTACGCCGGCGAGCAGCGGGCCCTTTATTCTCTGCGCCGCATCCCTGAGGGCCGCCGCTGCGCTCGGGTCAGGAATACCTTCCAACCCGGAACGAGCATAGGCGCTCAGCTTCCGGTCCGTGAGCAAGCCGGCAAGGACGGGCACGGCCTCGGGTGTGCCGATTTCCCCGAGTTGCTGGCAGGCCCGGGCCTTTTCGAAGAGAGGGGCATCTGACTGTAGAACTGCAATCAGTTCTTTCGTGCTCGCGGCTGGATCGGCGGCCCGGGCCATTGGAGTGAGCAGGACCATGAGCATTGCCACGATGAGCGACAGTCGAGTATGCATAGCGGGTTCTCCAGGGTTGTCGGTTCGGGTTGCTCTCACACGACGAAGCTCCAGGGTTCGCGTGTCGCTCGACGGCGCATGCGGTTGGCCTCCTCGTCGCCCACGAACTCCTCCTTCACCGGATCGAGCGTGAGCTTGCGGCCGAGCTGCCATGAAAGCTGCGCCGCAAAACAGGCGATGTGCGAGCGGCGCATGATGTCCTGGTTGCAGACTGTGCGCGCCCTGGATTTCACGCAGTCAAAGAAGTTGCGTCCGTGCCCGGCGGAACTGAGTCCCGTCCCGGCAAACTCGCGACGCAGCGTTTTCATCAGGCTCGGCGAAAGCGCGATCTCCCCGTTGTCACCGGTTTCCACCCAGCCTTCGTCCCCCTCGAAGCGGACGGGGCAGGTGCCTGTCGAGGTCCGGTATTGGGGCGAACGGTCACCGAACGCCGTGGGGAGGAAGTCGCAGATGAGTTTAACGCCATTCGCATAGCGGGCAACGATCGAATTGGGCGTGGCTTCGTATTCAATCGGCATGGTGTCGTCGGCCTGGTTGGCCCACTGGCAAAGGTCCACCGTGTGGGCGCCCCAGTCCGGGAAGTTGCCGGCCGCTTCGAAGTCGTGGTGTCCGCGCCAGCCGCCCGACACATAATTGCGGTTGTAGGGCCGCCAGGGAGCCGATCCGAGCCAAAGGTCCCAATCGCATTCCTCCCTCGGCGGTTCAGGTTCGCCGGGCAGCCAGGTGTAATTCTTCGTCGGAACGTAAACCGAGGCATGTAGGGTACGGAGCCGCCCCAGTTTGCCGCTGTGGGCCAGGTGAATGGCATACTGAAAATTGTTCACACTGCGGCGTTGGGTGCCCGCCTGGTAAACTCGCCCGTAGCGGTGGACGCCGTTCGCCAGCGTCTGGATCTCGGCGATCGTTAAGCCGCAGGGCTTCTCACTGTAGATGTCTTTTCCCGCTTTTGCAGCCAACAGCGAACCCAGCGCGTGCCAATGGTCGCCTGTGGCAATCAAAACGGCGTCGATGTCCCTCCGGGCAAGCAGTTCGCGGAAGTCCCGGTACATGGCACAATCCTTGTTCCCATAGTGATCGTCGGCCATCCGCTTGACCTGCGCGCTTCGGCCTCGTTGCACGTCGCAAATCGCAACGAACTGCACGTCCTTTTCCGGCAGCATCACGCTCAAATCATACTGACCGCGCGGACCCAGCCCAATCCCGGCAAAGACGATCCGCTCGCTCGGAGCGACCGCGCCATCCAGCCCCAGGACATGGCTAGGAAGGATCATAGGAACCGCCAAACCTGCTCCTCCAAGCAGAGTTCGTTTGAGAAAGTCACGTCGGCTCAGGTCTTGAGTATGCCAGGTTCTTTTCATATGATAACGTCTTCAGGATGGTCCTTAGTGTAAGCATCTGCGAAGCAAAAAGTCGCCTCTGTTAAGCCGGAGCTTCTCATACCGTCCACGGGACCCGCAACGCGCGCCGCATCATGCGGGCAGCGCTGTCGTCGCCCACAAGGGTCTCTTTTTCCGGGTCCCACCGAATCTTGCGGCCGAGGCGGATGGCGATATCGCCCAGGTGGCTCATGAAATCGGACTGCACCGCGGAATCGATGTTGCTGGCGGGCGTGCGCCGACTCAGAACGCAGTTGAGGAAGTTGGCGTAATGATTGTCTTCTGCCAGCAGGTGGGTTTCATCGGGCTTGATCTTGACGCGCAGCAGCGAAGCCGGCTGGGCGGCAAGCGTCTGCCGGGCGCGACCCGCGGCGACCCACCCTTCAGTGCCGACAAAGGTGGTCAGGTCCGAGCCGGTCTTGAGCGTGAACTCCGCGCCGCTGGGGTAGCGCCCGCGCACGTCCCAATCGACAATCGTGTCGAACAGACCTTCGGTCGGTATCCGGCCGATCCCCTCGTATTCGACGGGGATCTGCGGGTAGCCCCAATGGGCGATGTCGAGCGGGTGCGCGCCCCAGCCGGCGATAAAGCCAAGCGCGTAGTCGTAGATGTGCCAGCGCCCAACGCCCAGCACCCGGTCGGCAGTGTAGGGGGCCGTCGGCGCGGGCCCCAGCCACAGGTTGTAGTCCAGCCCATCCGGAACCGGCTGCGGTTCGCATCGGCCGCCGGTCTCCCCATTGGGAGCAACGACGTGGATGGCCTTCACCTCGCCGATATACCCGTTGCGGACCAGCTCGGCCGCGAATCCGCAGTGCTGGTCGAACGAGCGTTGCTGAGTGCCGTATTGGAAGACCGCGCCAAACTGATGCACCGCCTGCCGCATCGCCTTGTCCAGCTCCATGCTGATGCTCAGGGGTTTCTCTACATACACGTCTTTGCCGGCGCGAACGGCGGCGATGGCAATCGGGACGTGCCAGTGATCCGGCGCGGCCACGACCACGGCGTCAATATCGTCCCGCGCGATGAGTTCGCGGAAGTCGTTATAGGCCTTGCAGCCCTTGTAGCCGCCCTGCTCACGAGCGGCGGCATAGCGCTGTTCGACCAATTGCGCTGCCTTTTCCCGCCGTTCCCGCAGCGGCTCGCAAACGGCAACGCTTTGGCCCTGGGGCAGGCCGAGAAACCCGCCGAGAAGGCCGCCGCCCTGCCCGCCCACGCCGATGTGGCCCAGCGCCACCCGTTTGCTTGGCGCATTTTCTCCCAGCACCGAGGCGGGAATAATCGTGGGCAACGCCAGGGCCGAGCCGAAGAGACCGGCGCGTTTCAAAAACCGCCGTCGCGAGAGGTTGTTTGTATTCATGCGTCGTTCCATTGCTTGACTCGATTCTCACTTCGCCGTCCCAGGCTTGTCGAAAAGGCCCAGTTCCCGGATGGCGGGGCTCTGGCCGTAATAGCCCGTGATCTTCAGTTCGATCGCGCGGCATTCTGTGGGCGGCAGATTCACCGTCAGCAGGTTCCTCTCATAAACCGCGTTCTCCACCTTCTTGATCAGTTTGCCATCACCGAGCACCTCGAAATCCTTGGGTGCGTAGTTGTGATGCTGAAAGCCGAGGATGCGCAAGCAGGCGACCCTGGCCGGCTGCTTCAACTGCACGCGCAGCCAATAAAGCGGCTGGTTGTCAGTTTCGTCCCAATAAGTCTCCGGGTTCCCGTCCAGCGCCGCAAACGGTCCTTGCCCCTGGCCGTCTGGGGTCAAATTGTCCAGGTTCGTGGCCGTGGCCCCGCGGCACAGGTTCTCCGGTGAAGTGAACAGGGCGATTGCTTGATCATCCCAAGGCAGCGCGGATGCTTTCGCACGGCGCTCCTGGATTTGATCCATGGCGGCTTTGGCTTCGCTCGCCAGGCCGGGGTCGCTGAGAGAGGCCTGAAGGGCGTTCAAAGCGGCGGCGTCTGGGATTTCCCCCAGGGCCGCCAACAAGGCCTTTTGCTCGCTGGGAGCGCCGCCGGTTTTCATCGCCCTGGTTATGATGATGACCGCTTCCCGCCGCCGGTCCTTGGCCAGGGGCGCCAGGTGAGCCACACCGCGCAAGGCCAAGGCTTTGGACCGGGCGTCCGCAGTGGTTGAGGCCAACGCGGCAAGGTCGTCGAGGGGGGCGGCATCGGGCCAATTCGCCAACGCCCGCACGGCAGCCACCCACACTTCTGCGTCCTCGGCCTTTAGCTCGGCGCGGACGGCCGCCAGTGCCTGCGCTCCGCCCATCGAGCCCAGTGCCTCCAGCAGGGCCGCCTTCCCAGGAGGAGCAACCGTCGCGAAAGCCGTGAGCATGGGCTCAGCGGTGGACTCGCGGCGGCAGATTTCCGCCATCGCCGACACCGCGTCTTGAGGGTCCGCTTGCGTCAAGTTAACGAGGCCCGCGCAGGCCGCGGCATCGCCGAGCTTCCCCACGGCCGCAATAGCCGCGTGGCGGATCGCGGCTCCCTCGCCGCCGGCCAAATCGAAGAGAGCCGGCACAGCCGCCTTGGTCTGCCGCAGTTCCAAGGCGCGGATTAGCTCGCGCTGTTCCGCGGGCGGGGCCACCTTCAGAGCTACAATCAACGCGCTGTCCACGTCGCTGCCGCGCAGGCGTATCAGCGACTCGGCCACGAGTCGCTTGTCTTCATCGCTGCCTTCGGCCGCGATTCCGGTGAGCACGCGAATCACCGAGGCGTCGCCATGAAGGCGGCGCTGTGGCCGAGCAACAGCGCAAAGCCTCTACCTCTGCCAAATTCGAGGGTGAACGCGAGGGGTTGGTCGTCGCCGATGGCCAATGCGCGCGAGAGGGAACCCACCCCCGGCTGCACCCAGAGCTCGTCGGTCGTTCTGAAGGGCTTCATGCCACGCGTGATGGGATGGTCGCCCAAGGGCTTGACCGTAAACTCGTGAGGACTGCCATGACTGGTCTGGCCCATCTTCCACCAGGCGCCGGCAAGTTGCTGATACTCCGGCCAATCGTAAAAAGAGGAGCCGCCGGCATGGACCACAATAAAGCCTTTGCCGTTGCGCACACAATCAAGCAGCGCCGCGCGTGTGGCGTCCGGCCAATTCGTGGCCCCGGGATTCCCGAATGCGTTCCAGTTGCTGAGCAGCGCGTCGTAACGCGAGAGGGTCTGGGCGTCGCACTGCTCCGGGTGCTCGGTGACGTCAACCGCGAAGCGGCCGCTCCCGGTCAGAATCGAGTTGAGCTTGGGTGTGGTCTCCCGCCAGTCGTGGTTGTTCTCCCCGCTCAGAATCAGGACGCGCAACCGCGCCTCATCCGCCCACGCGTCCCCGCTGACAACCAGGGCCGCCAGCAGCAGCCACGTATTTCGCATTATTCTCATAGCCCGCTTTGTATTCATCGCCACTTAGCTCTTGCTCAAATGCTTTGATGTCCATGCGCGCGAAAAAGGGGACGCTTTCACCTTCTCTCCGGCGTCACGGCTTTCACTCCCCCTTTCACCCGCACTTTCACGGGGCGCGGTTCCGGGGAGGCGAAACGGTAAGAGGCGACTTTGCCGTTCTTCCAGGCAATGTCCACGGTAATGTTGCCGCGGGCGCGCAGGCCTTTCACCGAGCCGGCGGGCCACGCTTGCGGAAGGGCGGGCAGCAACTCGATTTCGCCGGCGTGACTTTGCAAAAGCATCTCGGCGATGCCCGCGGCGCCGCCGAAGTTGCCATCGATCTGGAAGGGCGGGTGGGTGTCGAACATGTTGGGGTACGTGCGATCGGGGCGGATGAGGAGAGTGAGTATCTTGTAGGTGTGCTCGGCGTCCTGCCGGCGCGCCCAGAGGCAGAGCCGCCAGGCGATGGCCCAGCCGGTGGCGTCGTCACCGCGAATCTCCAAGGACCGTTTCACCGCCGCCGCGAGTTCCGGCGTGCTACGCGCGGAGATCTGCGCGCTGGGATAGAGCCCGTAAAGGTGAGACACGTGGCGGTGGTGGCGGTCGCCGGCTTCCAGGTCCCAATCGTCGAGCCATTCCTGGAGCTGACCGGCCTTGCCGATTTGATTCGGCGCCAGGCGGGCACGCGCGGCGATGAGTTGCTGCCGGAAGTCCACGTCCACGCCAAGCAAGGCCGATGCCTGGATGCAATTGCTGAAAAGGTCGCGGATGATCTGGTTGTCCATCGTCGGCCCGGCGCAGATGCTGGTGCCTTTCGGATGGCCGTTCTCCGGCGACGCGGACGGGCAGGTGACGAGCCACTTGTGCGTCGGTTCTTCGACGAGTGAATCGAGGAAGAATTGCGCGGCGCCTTTCATTGCCGGGTAGAGGCGCTTCAGAAAATCGAGGTCTTGGGTGAAGAGGTAGTGTTCCCAGAGATTCTGGGAGAGCCACGCGCCGCCGGTGGGCCAGTGCCCCCACAGCCCGTCAATGGGCGACGCCGCGCGCCAGAGGTCGGTGTTGTGGTGCGCGACCCAGCCGCCGGCGCCCCAGTGCATCCTGGCGGCGCGCGCGCCGGTTTCCGTGAGATCCTGCACCATACGCAGGAGCGGTTCGACGCACTCGCCGAGATTGCACGTCTCGGCAGGCCAGTAGTTCATCTCGGTGTTGATGTTAATGGTGTACTTGCCGCCCCATGGCGGGTTCATGCTGTCGGCCCAGAGGCCCTGCAAATTGGCCGGCTGCCCGCCAGGGCGTGAGCAAGAGAGCAGCAGGTAGCGGCCGAACTGGAAGTAGAGGGCCGCAAACTGCGGGTCGTTTCCATCCGCGAAGTGCTTGATGCGCTCTTCGGTGGGCAACTTCATCGCGTCGGTGGCGCCGAGGTTCAGTTCAACCCGGCGGAACAGCCGCTGGTGTTCGGCGATGTGGGCCTGGCGTAATGCGTCAAAGGATTTCCTGCTCGCGGCAGTAATGTAATCCCTCGCCAGCGCCTCCGGATCGCCGCTGACGTCCTTGAAGCTCTAATAACTCGTCGCCGCCGCGATGAGCAGCATGACGGAATCGGCGTTGGTCACAGAAATTCGGTCCGAGCCGACGCTGGTGTTGCCGCCGGAAGCAATCACCTTGACATGGGCCTGGAATTTCAGCGCACCAGCAATTCCGTCGGCCTTGCCGTTGACGCCACTCAGCACGAGCGTGTCCGGCCCATCGCTGGTGGTAGAGGCTTGCTGCGGCGTGTTAAAACTCGCGGAGAAGACAACCTGGCCCGGTTTGTCGGCGATGATGCGCATGACGATCACCTGGTCCACGGGGCTGGCGAAGATTTCGCGGGCGAACTTCACACCGCCGGCGGAGTAAATGACACGGGTGATGGCCGTATCGAGGTTTAGGTCGCGGCTATAGTCGGCCACGGAGTTCACTTCGGGGAAACTCAGCATCAAATCGCCGACGGTCTGATAAGGCATCTGGCCACGCGGTTTCGCGATCATCTTCTGGTTCACGAGCTGGTCGGCCTCGCGATACTTGCCTTCGAACACCAACCGCCGCGCTTCGGGCAATGCCGCCAGCGCCTCCGGATTGTTTTGGTCGTAAAAGCCGCCGCCCCAAAGCGTGTCTTCATTAACCTGGAGACGTTCGTGGTTGATGCCGCCGAAAACCATCGCGCCGAGCTGGCCGCTGCCGATGGCGAGCGCTTCGGTCCAAACCTTCGCGGGCCGGCGATACCAGAGACCGAGCGGCTCTTCCGGCGCTGGCGCCTCGCCGGTGTACTCACCGTTGAACTCCGTCAGCGCCGCTACGCCGGAACTGCCACCGCTTTTCGTGACCCGCAACGCGAGCTTGCCGGCGACCGGCTGGACAGTCCGACCGGGCTTGTCAGTGATAATCCATTCGCCCAGCACGCCATCGAGCGGCTTCAGTTCCGCGGCGCTGGCCCGCTGGAAAATCTCGTCCGCGCTCAGCACACGACCATAAACGGCGGCGCGCAGTATCCGGCCCTCGAAGCGATTCCCCCCGTTCGGATCGCCCCCGACGCACAGCGGCACAGTGCTGAGCGTCATGCGCGGCCAGTTGTCGCCGTCGAGACTCCCTACTTCTTTGCCGTCGAGACAGAGCTTCAGATCTTCTTCGACGCACTGTACACGCCCGTGACGTGGCTCCGCCTATTGGCGGGCAATTTCGCCTCGAAGCGGCACATGCCCTTCACGTTGAGGAACCGAAGGGAGTTGCCCGGCCAGGTGTCGAGCATGTAACCAAGCTGTGTGCCGGGCGCGGACTTGTCGAGGATGCGCCCGCCGGTCTCGCCCATCGTGTCCGCCTTCACCCATGCCTCGAGTGTGACTTTGTCGGAGAGATCGAGCGCGTTCTGCGCCGGGACTTCGTAAGTGACCGAGCTTTTGTCCAACCGGCAGCCTTCGGCGGCCGAGGCGGGACAAGCGTTAAGGAGCGTCGCGCTCGCCACGGCGGCGACGAGGCTGCCAATTCCAATAAAGGCTTTCAACGAGTTTAAGTTCGGTGGCTGGAGCGAGTTGCCCGCCGGGATTGGTTGCTTTGTCGGCTTAGCCGTCATCTAAATCTGGACGAATCATGCCACAGATACCTGACGTGTTGGAAGGGCAAGAAAGAGGCTAACAGGTTTTTCCAACTCGGACCCTGGGATGTTTCGTGAATCCACGCTGGCCAAAGTCAGTACGAATCCCGGCCCAATGCTCGCTATAACGGGGCTTGCCATCTGCGGACAAGGCTTACCCGTCCGGCTGAGCTTTGACCATGACCCTCTTTTCCGATTCCAGCGCTGGCAAGCTCACCTCCGGATTTTGGGCGTGGAGACACTACAAACGGTGCATGGCGAATTGCCATTCAAGCGGCGATTGGCCGTTCAAACAATCCGTGGCAATGGCTTTGCCAACGGTAATCCTCAAGGCCGGCTGGCTGAGGTGTTGGGCCGCCCGCTTTCTCCCAAGGCGTGGCGCCGGATAGCCCTTGGTGCACGCGAGCCGCGTTGTACTAGTGTTTGAACAACTCCAGTATTCGTTGCAAGTCGTCTGCAGTCCAAAAGAACAGGCGATCCAAATACTCTCGGCGGATAGTTGCGATGAGCCGTTCGACAAATGGATGGGACCAAGGAACCTGGGGCACCGTTTGCACCGTCTCAACGTCCAGGATCCGCAGATTGGCCTGCCAGCGGTGGAACCGGAACAGCGGATCATGATCGGTACTGAGCCGTATGGGCGGACCCTGCCCGGCGATGGCTTGGTTGAACATGCGGCAGAGCGCTGGACCGTCGACGGCAACGGCCTGCACCCCAAAGCCGACGATGCGGCGGGTAAACTGATCCATGACGACCAAAACCCAGTGACTCCTCAGCAGAATTGATTCGGTCCGGAACAGGTCCAGGCTCCAGAGACTGTCTTTGGTATGACCCAGGAGCGTGAGCCACGAAGCTCCGTGGTCACGGCGTGCGGGGCGGTAGTGTGCGGCCAGAACTCGGCGGACCACATCTTTGTCGATGTCGATGCTAAAGGTCTTGGCCAAGTGCTGCGCGATCTTCGGGCAGCCGAATCGGGGATTGCGCCGCTTGAGTTCACAGATGGCTCGGATCAGTTCCGGTGAGGGTCCTTTTGGACCCGGTTTTTGCTTCGGACTGGAGGAGTAGAGGAATCGATATTTGAGATCCTTGAACCCACGATGAAAGCGCAGCAGGGTGGCGGGCTTGAGGATTATGGCCGTGCGGATCAGCCGACGAGGGCTCAGGAACTGTGAACAAAACCCAAAGAGCAAGCGGTCGGCGGTGCGAAGATTGGGCGCTCGGTGGCGGGATCGCTGCAGGACCATTAGCTGCTGCTTCAAGAGGATATTCTCCGCGAGAACGGCCCGGATTCCGCCTGTTCCCAGGATAATGGCCAGTCCGGCCAGCAGATGCACCAGCAATATAATCGCGCTTTTCATGAGCAAGCAGCTTGCGCGGCATGGGACTCGGGGGCAAGGGGAGCCGGATCGCCGCTGCGGGACCCCTTAATCACGAATTCGCCATGTACAGGACCGGCACCAAGGCCCGCGCACTTTGCGCTGGCAGCAGGGAAGGACAATTCACTCAACACCCAATTTTCCAACGTTACAAGGCTGCGGTTGCGGATCGGGGAATCGCCGTTGGACCGGAGACGATCGTTGCGCGTATCCGTGGATGGGGCAGTGCCGTTCGAAGTTCACGCGCCTCTGCCGGAAAGCCTCGTGTTGGTTTCAGGATCGAACGGTTGGCAGGCGGAGAGGAAAACCGAACTGCCGCCATACCGCCTACACGCACCCGGGGGGCCGATGTTACTGTATGACGGTTCGCCATTGTTGATTGTGTATGGCACCCGTGACGACACCGATATATGCAAAGCGCTACGGGCAGCGGCCGAGGCCGCCAGCAAAAGCCCCAATCCGGTCTGGTCCTACGATGCCAGTCCTCTTGACCGCGAAGGTGTGCCCTACTCGCAGAACTTGTATGGGTGCTTGAAAACGAAAGCCGATCGTGACGTGACTGACACCGATGTGCAGAAATGTCACCTCATGCTGATCGGCACTTCAGAACAGAACACGGTGGTGGCACGCCTGGCACCGCAACTGCCGATGCAACGGACCGCGGGCAAAATCTCGTGCAGTGACGGATTTGAGCTCGATGAGACAAATCGCATCACGGCGTTGGTGCATTACAACCCGCTCGCGCCGCAACGCCTGATCTTCTGGGTGGCTAGCGACGGGAAGAACGGTTATGCGGCCCCCGCCCATTTCCTCTTCGGACCAGCGGACTTCGTGGTAACGGATTCGGTTCAGGGAGCATTGGTTGCGGCGCGCAGCTTCGATAGCCGATGGTGCTGGGATCCGGCGCGCACCGCGTCGCCGCTGATGCCGGCGAACGTGCTCACTGAGCAAGATGCGGGCCTTGCCTGCGCCCGTGCGCTCCAGCAAGCGACCCATACGGACTTCGCGTTTAAGGTGGCTCGCACCAACACTGCGCCGCAGGTCGTTTCGGGAACCACACGACTGGCTGACGTTCTTGTATACTTCTATTATGACCCGGTATGCCTGGTGGACCTGACGGGAACCGAGATGCTGGAGTTGGAAAGCCGCCTGAAGGCCCCACCCAAGGAGGAGTTCCCGAAACGTTTGTTCCGGCTCCCTGACTTGATGAAGATTGTCTATCCTGCTATCGATCCGGCCAGAATCGGACCAAAGCGGACATACCGTATGGCGATGTTTCTGGGTGAAGGAGCCATTTTTGGCGAGATCTCCAAATTAGCCCCGCCGTCCTTCCGGATGACTGATCTTGAAGCTGTAGATGTACTCGATCGCTTTTTCCTGCCAAAGGCGTAGCCCCTGATTCATGTCTTTGCTCGTGGTTCGTTTTGGCAGGCTCGCGGATAATGCCGAGTTCCAAGGATGAAAAAGCGTGATTCCTTCGATTTTGGAGAAATCACTCATTTGACTCGGCATTACTCAGAACTCGGCACAATGGCTACTTCTTCCTCTGAGGCAACCGACGGACAGGTTTTCAAAATGCTCTTTTGCCACAGCGTCCATGTCCGTACTGGTCGAGGTAGATAACCGTGTCGCCCTCAATGGCGTCGATCTGCCGGATGAAAAGGCGGTTCACGTGAAGATAACGCCCCCCGACAACGAGGTCCTTTGGTTTGAGTTGTTCCGGGCCTGGCATAGCCTCACCGCCGGGAGCGGGGCAAGCGCGGCGTTGCGCCGGGCACGGCGCGGCCAACGCCTTTGACTTTCAACATGGCTTTGGCGACGTCGCGAACGGCGTCGTCGGGGACTTTGGTGGGGAGCAACTGGGCGAAGCGGCCTTTCATTTCGTCCATCATTGGGGCTTCGGATTCGCCGAAACCGAA
>Ga0187880_1003292_pt1 | contig 12400 bp, 11 predicted proteins | sample June2016WEW_19_4_FD_132998 | JGI IMG/M metagenome (GOLD analysis project Ga0187880, IMG submission 132998) | Peatland microbial communities from SPRUCE experiment site at the Marcell Experimental Forest, Minnesota, USA - June2016WEW_19_40 | ecosystem: Environmental > Terrestrial > Soil >...
CATTCCTACACCGTCCCCGTCTGCGGCTGAGCATTTTCTTTCGTTCTAAACTCTGGGGCTTCTCGCCCCAGACCAGAGGGACTTTCACCCTCGGAGCAGCAAGACTTCACCTTGGCGCTCAAGAATTTGCTTTTTGGCGCGCCCGCTTGTACCTGACGCTGCGCGGGTGAATCTACGATTGACCCCTTTCTGTAAGGAGGAGTTGCCAGTTACCAACCTCGAAGCGGGCTGCGAAAATAAATGCGCCTCTCCATATATAGGGGAACGGTTCGGTGAAAATAGTGTTGGCGAGAAGTGGTTGATGGGTGCGGTGTTACGCATACCGTTAACGTTAATGAGCCGCAGGCAGGGGGCGGTTGGGGGCTGAGATTATTTCACTGAACTGTTGTAAGTGGCTGCAAATCAACAGGGCTTTTTTTCAGGCTAACACTGATCTATCCGAGGGCAGAAAGCGGATTGATTGGTGGGCACCGGCGAGGGCGAGGAGCGGGCGAGCGTGGTGCCCGTGATTCTTCATTCTTCATTCATCCATCATCCTTCTACGATGAGGGGAGCAACCCGTCCAGCGCCTGCAAGTTCATATCAAAGCCACGGTTGACACGCGGCGAGTTCATGCAAGACTTACATCCGTTATGAATGTGGCATTGACGGCGCGACACAAGCATTTGGTAGCGGAGAAGGTGAAAAGCGGGGCATACGGGTCGGCAACCGAGGTAGTGCGCGAAGGCCTGCGGCTGCTGGAGGCGCAGGACGAACGGCAACGGCGCATCGAGTGGCTGCAACGGGAAGTAGAGAAGGGCTTTGAAGGCCCGGTCACGGCTTGGACGGCCCAGGATGCCGACGGGGTCCGGAAAATGATCGCTCGGCGCGCTGGGAGGCGGGGGTGACCCCGGTGGTCAAGAGCACGCTGTTTGAGGCGGATTTCGCCGCGTGTGCCCTCTCCCTGAGCCTGCTGGAGGATTGAACCGTTGTAACTGTTCACGATCAGCGCCTTATACCGCCCGCTGAACAAGTGCCCAAATTCCTTGTGCCGCCGATTATTGAATGCGCACCTTCCGTGCTATGCACCGAGGTTGTTACTATCATCCCTCCGGGCTCAACAAAATAATACAATCTCATTAACTGATTACTCTTTTCCGGGACTGACCCTTTCACGTGATGACTCCATTCTCAACCAGCACGTTGCGCGGGTGCAGATCGCCGTGCAGCCATGTCGCCGCCCCATCGAGCGGCGCGTCCAACGCCTCATTCCAGATCTGCCTGAGCCGCGGCGTAATCAAGCCGGTTCGGCCTGCCAGTCGGCGCATCTTTTCTCCCACCACGAGTGCGCGCTGACGCAGCGGGCCGCCGCGGACCGCATTTGCCGGCGCATCCGCTGGCGGAGGAACATGCAGCGAACGCAAGAAGCCGGCGAATCGCGCTGCTTGCGAGGCGCGGGGTTGGTTCTGGTCAGCCGTTAACCCCCTTATCCACGGCACGACACTCCATCGGCACGGGTAGCCGAGCGCCGGTTTGCCGATGCGGTGCGGTGTCGGCACTGGGAGTGACAATCTCTTTGATAGGCGGGGCAGCCAGCGTTGCTCGTGGGCAATCAGTTCCGCCGCGGCAGCGCGACGGGGGAGACGCACCGCGAAGTCATCGCCCAATCGGAACATCGCGTTGTCCCAGCCGGCGTCAACCATCCGCAATGGCAGGCGCGCCAGGTCAGCATGCTGATCCGCCAGCAACCGCGAGACGAGCGCCTCGTCAATCGCGTATTCGGCAACGGGTGTTCCAACGGGAGTTGTTGATACTCCGTCCTTCATTGACAGTCGCTTTCAAACGGTTCCTCGTTTCCGCGCTCAGCACAACTTGCAGTGTGAGTCGCCGGACAACTCCAAGGTGATCGACCATCGCCCGGAACGCAAGCCTGAGCGCGGTCTGGCTATTCAGGGCGGCTTGGGGCTGTCATTTACATGATTCATCCGCCACCGGACAAAAGACGGCAGACGCACGAGATGTAATCCCGCCTTTGGATCACCGCCTCCCTTTCCTGTGCTCATTCAGCCAGTTCGTGATGACGGAAAAATAGGCCTGATCCGCGTTGCCCTGTGCATAGGCAAAGGCGGTGCAGCCGGCTTTGTCTGCCACCTCCACGTCTGCTCCCTTGTCTAGAAGCAGGCGCACGGCGTTTGTATCATTGTTTCGGATAGCCCACATTAAAGCGGTCAGGCCCTCCCTATCCTGAAGATCGAGATTCACGTTTCTCGTCAGTAAATAGGCTATGATATTAGTATTTCCATGAAAAACCGCGCCAATCAGAGGCGTCCAATTAAAGACAATCAGGTCTTGGGAATTCAAGCTGACGCCTCTGGCCTCCAAGTCCTTCAGCCGTCCAAGATCGCCCGCAGTGGCCGCGCCCAGTATCTGTTGGGCAGGTCCGTTCATTCCGCGCGGCAGTGAAAGGAAGGTCGCTGCAAGCAAAAGACAGACGCCTGCGCCAACATAACACAGAATCAAAGCCCTTCTTCTCAGCATGTCGCCACCTCACTGCCGCGTGATACTGATCACGTGTAATTCAGCTTCGCACGCAAAGCGGCTAAGTTTCCTGGCCATTTCCGCCGTGGCCGCGGTTTTGGAGGTCTTCAGCGAGTGAAAGCCTGAACGCAGCCCGTTCCCGGCGCTCAGCCAGAAGTCGCGTCCGCTTCAGCCACTTGTCTTTGACTTCCGCATCGTGGTCAATATCGAGGCTTTCGTAGTACTGTTGCGCCTTGGCCTTTTCCGTCCACGTTACGGCCCCATTGAAGTCCTTCCCTTGCTCCAACTTTCCTACTACTTGGCGGATTTCGTTCAGGCTTACTCGGAAGAATTCTTTGCGCAGGTTGATCTTGTTCATCCTCACAGCGAGGAACTGCTGGTGGATTTTGTATTCGAGCGTGGGTGCGTTTTCGGTCTCGATAACTGCGTGGATATCAAACTCGAACGGCACACTTGCGCCGCTCAATTCGTCCACACGCTCGTTAGCAGCCCTTCTGGTAAGCCCGATTTTGTAAACCCCCTCACCGAAAGACCCAATGTTCGAGATGACGTAGATGCGACCCTTGGAGGTTTGCTGTGCGATGGTGAGTTCTTTTCTTGTGGCCTCTTCCAGCTTCTGGCGCAGTTCCAGGAGTTCTTTTTCGGTCTCCGCCTTTTGTTCGGCAGATGCCGCGGCAACGCGTTTTTCGGCCTCCTCCATCGCAACTCTTATCAGCTCTTTCTCCTTTTCCGCCTCCTGGAGCTTCTTCAGGCGTTCCTGTTCCGCTTTCAGCCTGTCGCGCTCCTGCTCCCTTAAGTATCGCTGCTCTTCGCGATCTCTTTGCGCCAACTCCTGCACGACGACGGCCCACTTCAGTTCCGCTAGCCTCGCATCCAGGTAGGCTGGCAGGATGCGCGCATTTCTGAAGGCGCTGCCGTCTCGGTTCACGATGCTGTAACAGTCCTTAATCCGCTGCTCCAGAATCCCGTAGTTGTCTGATTTGACGCGGCTGAGGGTGGCATCAACGCTGCCGTTGAATGCGTGAATGACAAATTGGATTGCAGTGTTGCGGCGGCTGGTCTCGACGTAATCGCAGGCCGCCGCCTCACCTTGCTCAACCATGCGTTTGGATTGCTCTCGCGCGGATGCTAGCGATTGTCCGGCTGCGTCATAACCGTACTCAGCGGCGAGGTCGTCCAAGAGGCTGTGGGTTGGAACGAGGTAGCGGTCTCCGTAGCCTTCGATGACGTTGCGCATTGCTTCGGCAGCCTGCTCCAGCATCTGCTTATCTCGGAGGGCTGTGTAGGCGTCGCCACCGATCTGCTGGGCCCGCTGTTCCGCCGCTGCGATGATGCGACCTGCGTCGCGAATAGCTTGGTTCAGGCGGGCGTCAGCCTGTTCGTGAATATCTTTGGCCTTTTGGACGGCCTGGGAGCGCTCGTTGGCCGCTGCTGTGCGGGACTGTTCGAGCAGCGACTGCGCTTCTGCCCGGAGTCCGGCCGCTTCTTTGAGTGCGTCGGCGAGCTGGCGTTGCGCTTCGCCTTCGGCGTCCCTTAGGTGTTCGTATTTCCTGAGCGGTTCGAAGTCCTTGATGGTTTTCGCGACGAGCGCCTCCGCAGCCTCCTGCGACTTGCGAGCTTCAGCTTCGTAATGCTGGCGCACCCGTTCGCCTTCCTCCTTCAAATCCGCGGACTGCTGGTCAACCAACCGCTGGGCTTCGGCGACGGCGGCCTGTGCTTCGTTGTAAACGCGGGATGTTTCCGACTCATAGTACTGACGCAGGCGCTCTGTCTCTTGCTTTTCGGCGGCAAGCTTCTGCTCAAGCTTCTTGTTGCTAATCAGCACTGCCGCGAGAATGCCGAGGCAGGCGAGCGTTATGATTGCGAGTACGATTGTCATAGGGTCGGCGGAGGCTGAGGCTCGAGCGCGATTGACGCCCGCAGTGCAGCGAGTTTGGCCTGCAGCTCTTCGCGCATCTTCTGCACACTGACGAGGAGGTCGGCGCAGCCCATGGCGTCGGTGGAGGTCTGCGGGACGTCGGCAGGGGCCAGGGGCGTAATTGGCTGAAATGCGCCAGCCTTGCGTGACGCCTTGAAATTGCCTCGATGTAGAAAATTCTCCACTGCGTCCGACGGATCAAGCTTGTCGAAGTCCAGCCCGGCAATGGCTGCACGGGACATTACCGCCGACAGAACCGGTTGCTCCGACGTCTGGCCCGTGCGGCTGTCGAGTATATCCGCAGACGCTGTAATCAACATCGTTTCGACCGGCAGCATGGCGAACACCTCGCGGGCCACGCGCAGCATGCAGCCGCAGACGTAGTCCTGGTAATACTCGTGGAAGCGCGCCTTGGGCATCGGCTTGACGGACACCTTTTCGGTCGCCGTCAGCGTTTTTTCCTCAGACGGGATAGCCTGGCTGCCTTTCACTTTCAGCTCGCAACGGATGAGCTTTGCGGTCTCAACCGTGAAGTGCATGAGTGAACCGACATCAGAAATTTCGGCGAGTGGGCTGAATTCCACGAGGGCTTCAATGAAAGCCTTGTGCTCTCCAGCAAGAATGCGACGGGCAAAGCTTTTCAAGTGCTCCCACTCGGCGACTTGTTCGGCGTGGGCTTTCATCGCTTCTTGGAACACGCGCTCATCCTCTGACTGGGACTGTTGGATCGAAGCTTCTGCCGCTTGCTGCTTCTCTGGGTGCAGAACCAGCATGCGTTGCTTTGCTTGTGACTCGTGATAGGAAGCCTTCTGCGGGCAGGGAGGCGGGAGCGCCGCCGCGAGGGCTGGCCAATCCCAGGACGGGCCTTGCTCCTTGTGGACCGACAAGAGTACTTCCAGGCGATTCTCGTAGGTTTCAACCTCCAGACGCGCCTGTTCGATCGCAGAGAGCTTGGCTTGCTCTTTCCTACGGCGTTCCAACTCGCGCTGCTGTCTCTGCGCGTCGCGTTGCCGTCGGCGTTCTTCGGCTTCCAGTGCTCTGAGTGATCCTCTGGGACCCATTACAACGTGGGCGAGATTACGGCGGACCTCCTGGCACGACAAGATCTGATTTGTTGCATGGATTGTAACCTTTACCAGGCCGCCGCCGTCTCTATGTTAGGGCTGGCGCGAGGGCGGGCGGCTGGATCAGATCGGCGCCCGGGCGGAAGGTGGGAAGCAGGGCCGCAGAGGGCGGATTCTGGCGTGCCGGGGGTGCGGCGAGCAGGGCCAAGAGGGCACAAAGAGAGGAGGTAAAAAGCTAGGAACAAGCAAGGAACATCCTAGGAACATGCTTGCAACATCCTTGCAACACTAGAGGTGGTCCGGTGGCGCTACGGTGTTGGTAGGGCGAGGCGTGCGGGTTGGGGCCGGCCGGTTGGCCGGGGTGCCTGGCGGCTCCGGCGGCGGTGAATCAGTTCGTGGCAGCGGTATCCCGAGGCGCAGAGCCTGGCGGGGCGCTGCTGGTCGCCAGCACCACTCCAGTCGAGCAGACGAAACGGAACGCCGGATTCATCCGGCAGGCGGGAGAGTGGGGCTGGGGCTGCCGGATGAATCCGGCGTTCCGGTGGTGTTGTCAGGATGCGCCCAGTTGGTGGAGCAGGCTGCGGCAGGGCTTGAAGGCGGCGCGGAGGGCGGATAGGCTGGTGGCTGTTTCGTGGAGCAGCAACAGTCTGGAGTTTGTTTATGCGATCATTTGAAAGCCTTACGGAGAAGGAGATTCTGGCGCTCGCCATTTCCCAGGAGGAAGAGGACGCGCACATTTACGACGATTTCGCGGACGGGCTGAAGGAGAATTACCCGGCCCAGGCGGAAATGTTCGCCCAAATGCGGCGCGAGGAGGACGGGCATCGGCATCGGCTGATCGAGCTTTACCGCGCCCGGTTCGGCGAGCACATCCCGCTGATCCGGCGGCAGGACGTGCGGGGCTTCGTGCGGCGGCGGCCCGTGTGGCTGGTGCGGCCGCTGGGTTTGCAGGCGGTGCAGAAGGCCGCCGAGGTGATGGAGCTGGAGACGAAGCGGTTTTATGAGGTGGCGGCGCGGCGCTCGGCGGATGCGGGCATGCGGCAGTTGCTGGGGGACCTGGCGGAGGAGGAACGGCACCATGCGCAGGCGGCGGAGCAAATCGCGCAAACGAAGCTGACCGAGACAGAGTCCGACCAGCAAAAGCGGCTGTTCGTGCTCCAGGTGATCCAGCCGGGCCTGGCCGGCCTGATGGACGGATCAGTCTCAACACTGGCGCCGCTGTTCGCCGCGGCGCTGGCCACGCACAGCAGCGGGGACGCCTTCCGCGTCGGCCTGGCGGCGAGCTTCGGCGCGGGGATCAGCATGGGCTTTGCCGAGGCGCTGTCGGACGACGGCAGCCTGACGGGGCGGGGTCATCCGTGGGCGCGCGGGGCCGTGTGCGGGTTGATGACGACGCTGGGCGGGCTCGGCCACAGCTTGCCCTACATGCTGAGCGATGTGAAGACGGCGACGTGGATTGCCGTCGCGGTGGTGCTGGTGGAACTGGGGGTGATTTCCTGGGTGCGCCACAAGTATATGGATTCCCCGTGGTCATCGGCGGCGATCCAAGTGGTGCTGGGCGGGCTGCTGGTGTTCGGCGTGGGGCTGCTGATTGGATGCACATGAGTTGAAAAGGGCCGATGCTGAAGCGATGTTACGGCCAGAGAAACTCACAATATTATGGATGCATCAGATCATGATACGGCGTCTCGCAGACTGGGCGAGCGCGAGGAACCGCGAGGCCAGACCGGCTCGGGCGTGACGAGGCGGGACTTTCTGAAGGCGGCAGTCGCCACAGGCCTGTTTGCGGGGTCGGTGCCGGGCTGGGCGGCGGAAAGCGAGGGCGGAATGCTTTATCGTCGCCTCGGGCGAACGGGCGAGAAGGTTTCGGCGATTGGCCTGGGGGGCTATCACATTGGAAATCCGAGGGACGAGCAGGAGGCCATCCGGATCATCCGCAGCGCGATCGACCGGGGCATCACGTTCATGGACAACTGCTGGGATTACCACGACGGCAACAGCGAAGTGCGCATGGGCAAGGGGTTGCAGGACGGCTACCGCAAGAAGGTCTTTCTCATGACCAAGATCGACGGGCAGACCAAGGCGTCCGCCGCGCGGCAGATCGAGGAGTCGCTCCGGCGCTTGCAGACGGATCGCATCGACCTGTTGCAGTTTCACGAGATCATCAGGATGGCAGACCCGGATCGCATCTTCGCGGCTGGCGGCGCGGCGGAAGCGGCGTTGGAGGCGAAGAAAGCGGGGAAGATCCGCTACATCGGTTTCACCGGGCATAAGGACCCGGACATCCACCTGCGGATGCTGGCGGTGGCCGGCGAACATAAGTTCCGGTTCGACGCGGTGCAGATGCCGTTGAACGTGATGGACGCGCATTTTCGCAGCTTCGAGCACAAGGTGGTACCCGTGCTGGTGAAGGAAGACATTGGGGTGCTGGGCATGAAGTCAATGGGCAGCGGAGTGATTTTGCAGAGCAAGACGGCCCAGCCGATCGAGTGCCTGCAGTACGCGTTGAACCTGCCGACGTCGGTGGTGATTACCGGAATTGATCGGATGGAGATTCTCGATCAGGCACTGGAGGCGACGCGCACGTTCAAGCCGATGAGCAAGGAGACAGTCTCGGCGTTGCTCGCACGAACGGCGGAAGCGGCGGGAGCCGGGCAGTACGAGCCGTTCAAGACCACCGCCGGCTTCGATGGGACGGCTCATAACCCACAGTGGCTGGGGTGAGGCAGGCGTGTTCTAAGCTCGGTTCGGTCCTGTCCAAGGCCGAAATCCGAAGACCGAAGGCCGAAAGAAGGCCGAAACCCGAATTCCCAAATCCGAATCCAAGGCCGCGAAGCGACAGCCTATCGGATCACGCTGCTTTCGGATTTCGGATTTCGGCCTTCTTTCGGCCTTCGGTCTTCGGCCTTCGGATTTCAGCGCCGCAGCCCGACTTTGGAGCAGCCCTGGGGGTAAAGCGCAGAGCTGATTTTGACCTTGAAAGGGCGGTCGGCATGCGGCAGATTCGTTTCCGCCAGGGCCCATGGACTGTGGACTTACGAACCCCGCCAGGGCCGGAAGGCAGCAACGGTAGTTTGCTCTGCATCTGCCGTGGTCACCCTGGCACTTTGAGTTTTGAATGCGGAGTGCGGAATGCGGAATGAGAACACGCTTTGGGGTGCGGGACATCATTCCGCATTCCGCACTCCGAAATCCGCATTGATATGAGTTACCAGGTCATTGCTCGCAAATACCGCCCGCAGCGCTTCCGGGATGTCGTGGGGCAGGAACACGTCACGCAGACGCTCGCCCACGCGATCGAGCAGAAGCGGATTGCCCACGCATACCTGTTCTGCGGGCCGCGCGGCACCGGCAAGACCACCATCGCTCGCATCTTCGCCAAGTGCCTCAATTGCGAGGGCGGCCCGAAGGTGGATTTCGACGACGAGGACCCGCGCTGCCAGGAGATTGCCGAGGGGCGCTCGCTGGACGTGCTGGAGATAGACGGCGCCAGCAACAACGGCGTGGAGCAGGTGCGCGAGTTGCGCGAGACCTGCAAGTACGCGCCGGCCAGTTCCCGGTTCAAGATCTATATCATCGACGAGGTCCACATGCTCTCGACGGCGGCGTTCAACGCGCTGCTCAAGACGCTCGAGGAGCCGCCGGCGCACGTGAAGTTCATGTTCGCGACGACGGACCCGGAGAAGGTGCTGCCGACTATTCTGTCGCGTTGCCAGCGTTTTGATTTGCGGCGCATCCCGGCGGCGCTCATCGCCAAGCAGCTCACGCACGTTGCCGGGCTGGAGCAGGTGAAGATTCACCCGGCGGCGCTGTATGCCATCGCGCGCGGGGCCACGGGCGCCATGCGCGATGCCGAATCCGCCCTCGACCAGCTCATCAGCTTCTGCGGGGACAAGATCGAGGAAGCGGACGTGCTGTCCATGTTCGGCCTGACGGCACAGGGCCAACTGCTGGAACTTTCGCGGGCGGTGCTGGCCGGCGAAGTCGAAAAGGCCCTGCGCCAGTTGAACGACCTGGCCAACCACGGCAAGGACCTGGGCCGGCTGCTGTCCGATCTGCTGAACCACTTCCGCAACCTGCTCATCTTCCAGGTGTCGCGGGGCGACCTAACCATGCTGGAGATTTCCGAGGCCGAAGCCGCGGCCCTCAAGGAGCAGTCTCCCATGGCCGGTGCGGAGGGGCTGACGCGTATCATGGAAGTTCTGGCCGAGGCGGAAATGCGTATTCGCGATGCGGCGTCGAAGAAGATACTGGTCGAAGTGGCCCTGCTTAAAGCCATTGAGGCCCGGGGCGCCGTAAGCATCGATGCGCTCCTCAAACAGCTCCAGGGCTTGCGCGACGGCACCGTGCCCGAGGCGCCACGCGCGCCCGTGCCTGCGGCCGCAGCCAGCTCGAGGTCTTCACGAGCGGCAGCCGACGCCGTGAGTCCGGCGCCAGCGCAACACGCCGCCGTGGCCGCTCCCGCTGCCATTCGCGAGCCGTCCGGCGGCACGATGCCAACAGCGCCGCCGGAGGAGCTGGCCGAGCTGTGGGCCCGGCTGCTGGAGGCGGTTGGCCGTGTCAGTCCCTTCACGCGCACTTACCTGCTTGAAGCGCACCCGGTTTCATTCCTCAAGAGCGTATTCACGATTGGCTTTGACCCTGAGTTCGAGGATCACCTTGGCCTGGTGGATAACGCGCGCAACCACACGCTGCTGCAGACCAAGCTGGCCGAGCTCGGCCACCAGAACGCGCAGATCAAGTTTATCAAAGCGGAGGCGCCCGCCAGGCGCGTCGCGGCACCAGCGGAGCCAGCAGCGCCGCCCGCGCCCGCAGCGGCGAGCGGGGCTCCCCCCGAAACCGCCAGCACCGGCAAACCTGCCGCGGCTCCCGCGCCGCCCGCCAAAGCAAAACTGGCCGCTGTGCCCTTTAGCAAGGATGACTTCAAGAACGACCCCCTCATCCAAAAGGCACTGGAGATCTTCAAGGGCCAGATCGTCGAGGTCCGCGCCTGAGTCTCATTCAACAACCGTCAAACATCACCCCTCCAAACATGTCGAGCATTGGCAAATTAATGAAACAGGCTGCGCGCATGCAGCAGCAGATGGAACAAATCCAGACCTCGCTGGCCAGCCGCACGGTCGAAGCGACCAGCGGGGGCGGCGCCGTGAAGGTCGTCGCGAAGTGCGACGGCACGATTGCCTCCATCAAGATTGACCCGCAAGCGCTCAACCCGAGTGACGCGCAGTTACTCGAAGACATGATCCTCACCGCGGCCAACCAGGCCCTGGGCCAGGCCAAGGAGATTTCCACCGCCGAAATGGGCAAGGCCACCGCCGGCTTCAACCTCCCCGGCCTGACGTGAGAGGTGGGCGTCGAAGCTTAAGGGTTGAGTCTATGGCCCGCCTTCACGCATCACCCATCACGCATCACGCTCCCAAATGCCCAGCCTTCCCGAACCGATAACTGCCCTGGTCGGCGCCTTGAGCAAACTGCCCGGCATCGGGCCGCGCTCGGCGGAGAGGATTGCCCTGCACCTGGTGCAAGCCGAGTCTGGCGTGGTCAAGCAACTCGCCGACGCCATGCTCCAAGCACGCGAGCGAGTCCGCTTCTGCGAGCTGTGCGGTGCGCTGACTGAAACGTCTCCCTGCGCCACCTGCACGGACCCGCGCCGGGACGCGTCGCTGGTCTGCATCGTGGAGCGGCCGGTGGACATTATCAGCCTGGAGAAGTCCGGCACCTTTCGCGGCCAGTACCACGTGCTGGGCGGCAAGCTCTCACCGCTCAACGGGGTTGAACCCGAAGACCTGCGCATTGGCGAGCTGGAGAAGCGCCTCGCGCACGGGCCGATCAAGGAGATAGTCATCGCACTGGCAACGGACGTGGAGGGTGACGCGACGGGTTATTATCTGGCTAAGCGTCTGGCGCGGGAGGGTTTGAAAATCACGCGCATCGCCTATGGGCTGCCCGCCGGCGCTGGGCTGGAGTTCGCCGATGAACTGACCTTGAGCCGCGCCTTGGAAGGGCGGCGCGAGCTGTCGTAAGCGTGGATCTGAATGGACGACATGATCATCCCGAAAGCCGTGGTCTTTGACCTGGGAAAAGTACTGGTGGACTTCGACTACTTGATCGCCGGGCGGCGGATCGCGGCACGCGGCAAGCTGACCCTTCTTGAGATCGGAGTTTATATCGCCCGCTCGCCGCTCTTCGTCGAGTATGAGTCAGGCCGCGTGACGACGCAGCAATTCAATGAAGAAATCCGCGGGGTCACGGGATTCCGGGGCGACCTGACGGAGTTCTCCAACTGTTTCGCCGACATATTCACTGAGATTCAACCCATGGTCCGGCTCCAGGCAGAGCTGCAGCAGCGGGGGATGTCCGCTTACGCGTTTTCGAATACGAACGAACTGGCCGCCGAGCATATCCGGAGGAGCTTTCCTTTCTACAGCAAGTTCGATGGCTGCATTCTCTCGTTCGAACACCGCGCGATGAAACCTGACGCCAGGCTTTACGAGGTCGTCGAACGCCAGTCTGGCCGGCGAGAGGCGGAGATTCTATACTTGGACGACCGTCCGGAGAACATCGCGGCGGGCGCGGCGCGCGGCTGGCAGGTCATCCTGCATGAGTCCCCGGAAAAGAGCAGGGCCGCCATCCAGAAGCTCGGGCTGCTGAATCACGGGTCGAGTGGAGCGGAGGCGCGACCGGTTTAGACCAATGGCTTCCTTCGTATCAGCCCTTTCGAGCATCGTGGCAAACAGCCCTCGGGTCATGCCGAAGTTTCCTCCGCCCCCTCTATTCATTCCGTACGGCGGGTTTTCCCCAGTACGGCTGGAAGCCAGCCTTGTCCTCCTGCGCCCTTCCGAAACCTTTCGGGGCTTCGTTTGACGTAGGAGCTGCCGTTCTTCCGTTTCTGGCCATTTCG
>Ga0187880_1003295_pt1 | contig 12397 bp, 10 predicted proteins | sample June2016WEW_19_4_FD_132998 | JGI IMG/M metagenome (GOLD analysis project Ga0187880, IMG submission 132998) | Peatland microbial communities from SPRUCE experiment site at the Marcell Experimental Forest, Minnesota, USA - June2016WEW_19_40 | ecosystem: Environmental > Terrestrial > Soil >...
GATGGGCTTATGCATCTCGTTCGGACTCCTCCTGGTGGCGCAACGCTTCCCCCAGTGTGAATTTAGACAGCTATGGATTTGAAGAATTGCGACTCAAGCCAACGACTCACCGGCTCCCACAATAATGGAAATCCACTCTTTCGACTTCTACAGCGAGTATAGTCACCGCCCCCTCGCGGATTCTACGACTAGCCATTAAAACGTTGAAATTATTGGTTGTATTGGTGCGTTCGGGGGTCGAACGGAGAAACCGCCCGCCAGCGCCGCTGCACCGGCTAGACGATTGAGGATAAACAGCTTAGCTGGGAATCAAGGCACCGCCTTCAAAGCTCGGGACAGCGCCGGCCGGAATCTCCGCTACAAGTCGTGCTACGGCGCCTCCGTTTGTCCCCTGCCCGCGACGTTTTTTTGCACACTGCCGCTCGACTCCTTCGCGCCCGGAGACGATTACACACAACAGGCGCCAGCACCGCTCTACCTTGCGCAACCGCGGCAACAGCGCCACGTCGGAACCTCGGCCAAACCCGACCGACTGGTCTACGCGGCAGTTTTCGATTGCGGCCAAGAGCCGCTCAGGCTGCACACAAAAGCGCCCCTCCTCAGGAGCGCTTCACTACCAGATCTGTGCCCCACGATCCATCTTCCGTGCCCATGCTGAAGTGGATTTCGTCACCCGCGATCTTGCCTGAATAAACCACTTTGTACGTGCTGCCTTCGTAATCCACGCTCACCCAGAAGGTGACCTGGTCGGCTTTGATTTTGCCGTCTTTGATTTCCGCCGGGTCGGTTGGCAGGCCGGTAATCGTGCCGGTGAGAACATCGGCATCCCCTTTTAATTGCAGCGAAATGGGTACCTGGCTCCCCTGGAAATCGAAAGAACCCTTCCACGTGCCGGAAATATCGGCCGCCGGCAAAACCGCCACCGCCAGCAACATGAGCACGAAACCGATCGATAGACGCTTCATCAACTCTCCTCCAGTTCAGGCCGCGCGGCGCAGGCGGTCACGCCCGCTGAGCCAAGGTTCGTCTCGGCTCTTTTTTCCCGCGCCCAGCCTAATTGAAATGACGTTGCAGCAAGCCCCGATTTTAGCAAAATTGAAATGGGTGAGGCCGATGCGCTCCACCATCGCTCGGCCCGATCGGAATCGCGCCCTTCCGGGTCGCACCCCGTAACCCCGTGTCCGGTTTCAGCTCCGGCACGCAAATCATCTATCGGCTGCCGTAGGAAAAACTTTACCGTGTCGCAACGTCGGACCGCTGTCCTTCCCGCGCCGCATGGATATAGAATAAGGGCTCGACAGAAGGTATGGGGATGAAACGGTTCTTCGTTGTCATGTCGATGGCGTCGTGCGTGTTTGCGCAAGCGCCTCAGCCCGCGGCGGCGTCTCGGCCGGACGGGCTTTATGCGACTTTCCAGACGTCCATGGGTACCATCGTGGCGCAGTTGTTCGAAAAGCAGACTCCGCTTACCGTGCAGAACTTCGTCGGACTAGCCAAAGGCGCCAAGCCCTGGCTCGATCCGAAAACCCACACCATGGTGCGCAAGCCGCTCTACAACGGACTGATCTTCCATCGCGTCATGCTCGACGGCATGATCCAATCCGGCGATCCAGCCGGCACCGGCGAAGGCACCGCCGGTATCAAATTGAAAGACGAGATTCGCCCCGACCTCAAGTTCGACCAGCCCGGCCGCCTCGCCATGGCCAATCTCGGGGAACCGAATACCAATTCCTGCCAGTGGTTCATCACCGTAGCCTCGCCAATCCCGAGCTACGACGGCGGCTATACCATCTTCGGCCAGGTTGTCGAAGGCCAGGACGTGGTCAAAGCCATTTCACGCGTGCCCGCCGGCCCCGGCCCTGACTTCCGGCCCAAGAATCCACCCAAATTGATCAGCGTGACCATCGACCGCGTCGGCCCCCCTCCCGCCGGTCCGCCCGCGTTCCAAAAAGCCACGCCGGTGAAGAAATAAGCCGTCAGCTTTCAGCTCTCAGCTTTGCAACGACCGCCGAAGGCTGATGGCTGAGAGCTGACCGCTGACCGCTGAAAGCTGACCGCTGAAAGCTTTTAGTGATCTCGCTCCGTAACCAGGTCCGTCACCGCCAGCAACGCCCGCTGATACGGCGATTCGGGAAATTCCTGCATGATCTGCCGGGCTTTGTCGGTGAAGGCTTGGGCGCGGTCCTTGACCCGCTCGATGCCCCGATGGCGCCTCACCAAGTCGAGAATCCGTGAAAACGGCGCCTGCTGGTAGTCGCGGCGGGCAAGAATGTTTTCGACGATCGCGTGTTCGGCCGCTGTCGCGCGCTCCAGCGCGTATACCAGCGGCAGCGTCACCTTTCCCTCTCGCAAATCGCCGCCCACGGGTTTCCCCAAGGTGCTTTCGCGCGCCGTGAAATCCAGCATATCGTCCACAAGCTGAAACGCCATCCCCAGGTTCCAGGCGTATTCGCCCAGCTTCTCCTGGCTTTGAACGTCGCCGCCGCCCGAAATCGCACCCAGCCGCGCGCATACCGAAAACAGGCATGCCGTCTTGCGGTCCACCAACTCCATGCAATCGGCTTCGGTCACGTCGATACGCCCAATGCGCTCGAGCTGCAGCAACTCGCCTTCCACCATTATCTGCGTCAGCCCGATCAGCAGGTCGAGAATCTGGAAGTGGCGCTCCCGCAGCGCAATTTGGAACGCCTGCATGTACAGCCAGTCCCCCGCCAACACGCAGGTGTGATTCCCCCACTTGACGTTGCTCGAAGGACGCCCACGGCGGGTTTCGGCGGCATCGATCACATCGTCGTGCACCAGCGTGGCGGCGTGGATCATCTCCACCACCGCGCCAAGCTGTATGGCCACCTCGCAAGGCGCCGTGGGTTCGGCGGCAACCAGTTTCGAGGAAAGCAGCAGCAGCGAGGGCCGCAGCCGTTTGCCGCCGCTCGAATGCAGATACTGGGCGATGGCGGTGACGGCGCCGACCGAGGCCACCGATTCGGCGGTCAGCCTTTTTTCCACCAGGAGCAGGTCGTCCTGGATGAGGTCGAAAAGCTCGCGCGCCGTCGTGGCCTGGCTCAGCTTGCCTAGATTCATGTAAGTTGACTAGTTTAACCGTTGAATGGGCCGGCCCGCAAACAGCAGCGGGCGAAATTGGCGCTCGTCAGCTCCGCCACGGACTCCATCGTCGTGCCCCGCACCTCCGCCAAACGCCGCGCAATTTCCGGCAAGAACGCCGGCTCATTCCTCTTGCCGCGATACGGCGCCGGCGCCAGGTACGGGCAATCGGTTTCAATCAGCAGACGATCGTCGGGCGTGATGCGCGCCGCTTCGCGCACGCTCTCCGCTTTAGGAAATGTCACAACGCCGCCGAAGGCCAGGTGAAATCCCAGCGCGAGCGCTTGCTCGGCCTGCCTGGCGCCGCCTGTAAAGCAATGAAAAATGCCGCCCGCGTTTCCGTGCGCGCGCAAAATATCCAGCGTGTTCTCCCAAGCTTCGCGCGTGTGGATCGACACGGGCTTGCCGGCCGCGCTCGCCAGCTCCATCTGGCGCGCGAATACCCGGCGCTGCGCCTCGCGCGGCGAAAAATCGTAGTGGTAGTCGAGCCCGATTTCACCGATCGCCACAACTTTAGGATGCATTGCCAAGTCGCCCAGCCGCACGAAAATCTCCTCCCCCGCTTTGGCCGCATCGTGCGGATGCACGCCCACCGTGGCGTAAAATCCTTCGTAACCCTCCGCCAGCCGGATGCCCGCTTCCAAATCCGGCGGACCGTTGCCGGTGCCAATCGCCAGCATGGTGCCGACACCCGCCGCCCGCGCCCGCGCAATCGCCTCATCCCGGTCCGCATCGAACTGGGCATCGTCCAGGTGGCAGTGCGAATCCACTAGGGAAAGAACCGTTATCATCTTTGAGCAGCCATTCTTGGCTGCTGCACCTCAGTGGGACAGACCATCGATTCTTGTGGTCTGTCATCCCGCTGCCCAGTAGTGCAGACTTCATGAAAAGCCTGAAGAAATAGAGCCACCGATGAACACCGATGAACGCAGATGAAGAAAACAATGGTTTTATCTGTGTTCATCGGTGTTCATCTGTGGCTTGAATTTGATTTTTCACAGCCCCGCCCCTCACTTCAGCCTCGCCCCCGCTGGAATCTCCTCATGAAACCCCGCCAGCACCGGTTTCCCGCCTTCCACCGATGCCGCCACAATCATCCCGTTCGATTCGATCCCCTTCAGCTTGCGCGGCGCCAAGTTCGCCACAATCACAACCTTGCGGTTCAGCAATTGTTCGGGAGCGTAAGCTTCGGCGATTCCCGCCACAATGGTCCGCGGCTTGCCCTCGCCCAGGTCCACCTTCATGTGCATCAGCTTGTCCGACCCTTTTACCCGTTCGGCGGAAAGCACCAGCCCCACGCGCAGATCCACTTTGGCGAAATCGTCGATGGCAATCTTGGCGGACTCCGCTTCCGCCGCCGGTGCGACAGCTTTGCCCATCAGTACTGCCTGTTCGGCTGTCACCTTCGCTTCCAGCTCGCGCATCTTCTCGATTGCCGGCTTTGCATCGATGCGCGGGAAAACTCCCGCCACCGCGCCGATGGTTTGCCCCGGCTTCAATCCGCCCCATGCCAGCGTTTCGAGCCGCACCGCCTCGAGCGGTTCCTTCATTCCAAGCTGCATCCAGATCTTGGCCGCCGATTCCGGCAGAACCGGCGAAACCAGTGCCGTCGCGATGCGCAACGCCTCCGCGGCAGTAAAGAGCGTCTGCGCCAGATCGGTCTGCGATTGCGCGTCCTGTTGCCGGGCCAGCTTCCACGGTTGCTGGTTGACGATGTACTTATCGACGGCCGAAATCAGGGCCCATATCGCTTCCAAACCCTTAGAAAACTCGAACCGTTCAAACGCGTCCTTCACGTCCCCGATCGTGCTTTCCGCGGCCGACTCGATTATCGGATCCGTTCCGGACGGGATTTCGCCCCCCCTATACTGCTGAATCATGGTCAGCGTTCTGCTGGCCAGGTTCCCGAGCCCATTCGCCAAATCGGAATTGTAGCGGCCGACCAGCGCGTCGTAGCTGAAGCTGCCATCCTGCCCGAAGACAATCTCCCGCATCAGGAAATAGCGCAGCGCGTCCGCCCCCATCACTTCGCGGATCGGCTCCGCGCGCACGATGTTGCCGCGCGATTTCGACATCTTGCTCTCTTCGAACAGCAGCCATCCATGCGCGAAAATGTGCTTGGGAATGTCAAGACCGGCGGCCCACAAAAACGCCGGCCAGTAGATGGCGTGGAAACGCACGATTTCTTTGCCGATCAGGTGCAAATCGGCGGGCCACAAATCTTTGCCATCCACCGCGCTCATATAAGCGGTGAGCGCGTCGAACCACACGTAGAACACGTGCGGCGCTTCGCCCTCCACCGGGATACCCCATTTGATATTGGTGCGCGTGATGGAAAGATCCGTCAGTCCCTGGCGCAGGAACGACAGAACTTCGTTCCGCCGCGTCTCCGGCTGCAGGAATTCCGGGTGCGTCTCGTGAAATTCCCGCAGCCGCTCCGTAAATGCCGAAAGCTTGAAGAAGAAATTCTCTTCCGTGATGGTCTCGGTCGTCCGGCCGCAATCGGGACACGGGTCGCCCGGTTTGGCATCGTTCACGTAGAGGTTATCGAAGATGCAGTACTGGCCGGTGTACGAGCCTTTATAGATGTAGCCGTTCTGGCGGCAAAGGTCGAACAGCCGCTGCACTACGCGACCGTGTTGCGGGCTGGTGGTGCGCTGGAAGTAGTCGATTTCAAGCCCCAGCCGTTGCCACTCTTTTTCGAATTCGCGCGCGATCGCGTCGCAGAATTCCTTGGGCGCTTTCCCAGCGCGCTCGGCGGCCCGCTCCACGTTCACGCCGTGCTCATCGGAACCCGTCGTGAGCACGGCCTCGTAGCCCTGCATGCGCTTGAAGCGTTTGATCGTATCCGCCACGATCGTGGTGTAGGCGTGGCCGATGTGCGGCGCGGCATTTACGTAATAGATCGGTGTCGTCAGGTAGTATTTCATTTCGATTCGGTCAGCCGGTTCAGGTAGGCCAGATTGGCCTCGGCAATGATGTGCTTGAGCGCCACGCCGGAAGCCACCGCCAGGCGCTTGCAATCCTCGTATTCGGGCGCGTAGCCGCCTTCCCCGGAGACTTTCACGCGCACCTTCCCGTAGGGCGTGTCCACCTCGGTGATGGTGCGCGGCAGCACGCGCCGCTCGGCCGCATAAATGCGCAGCCCGAGCGTCGAGGTCTCCGAGAAAATCACCTGCGCCAGCGCCTCCCGGTCCTCGGGTTTGGCAATCACGCGCAGCAGATATCCTGGCCGGCCCTTTTTCATGAAGCAGGGAGAAAGCATCACGTCGAGCGCGCCGAACTCGAACAAGCGCTCGGTGGCGTAGGCCACCACCTGCGGGCTCATATCGTCGATGTTGGCCTCGAGCACGGCCACTTGCAGCGCTTCCAGGGCGCCGGTCGGCTCGCCGATGATCACGCGCAACACGTTGGCCTGCTCCGGGAATTCGTGTGTGCCCGCGCCGTACCCCGTGCGCAGCACCTTCATCGGCGGCAGCACGCCGAACCGCTCGGCCAGCGTGGCCGCCACCGCGGCGCCGGTCGGGGTGGTCAGTTCGGCCGCCGGCCCGCGCGAATACACCGGCGCGTTTACCAGCAGCAGGGCCGTGGCCGGCGCCGGAACCGGTAAAATCCCGTGCTGCGTCTTGACCGTTCCGCTGCCCACGTTCAGCGGCGAGCAAACCACCGTATCCACGTCCAGCACGTCGAACGCCACCGCCGCGCCCACGATATCGGCGATCGAATCGGAAGCGCCCACTTCGTGGAAGTGAACTTTTTCGATCGGCGTCTGATGCACCGCCGCTTCGGCTTCGCCCAGGCGCCGAAAAATCGCGATGGCGTTGCGCCGCGCGCGGCTCGAAAGCTCGCCCTTCTCGATCATCTTGACGATGTGCGACAAGTGCCGGTGGACGTGGCTTTCGCCCGCCGCCACATGGAACTTGGTGGCGCCAATGCCGCCACGCTTCACTTTTTCAAAGCTGATCACCGCCCCCGAATCGAGCGAATTGATAGCGGAGGTGATCGCCTCCGGATCCGCGCCCGCGTCCGCCAGCGCGCCCACCAGCATGTCGCCGCTGATTCCGGAGAACGCATCCAAATAACAAAGAGTGCTCACGATTCTCTATTGTATTCTGTAGCTCGAGGTGGAGCAGGCGCTTTCGCCTGCTAGCCGGCCTGAAGAGGCTCTAAGAGGACAGCGCTGCCAACGCTCCCGCCAACTCTGCCAAGCCGATCGCCTCAAGCCCAGTGCCAGCCGGATAACGGTCCCCGCCCGAATTAACCAGAATCCGGCGGTTCGGCTTCAGGTCCTCACACGCAAGATAAAAGCCCTTTTCCGGCCTTGCCGATACGGCGCGCTTAATGTCGAATGCCCACAGGCCATGTCCTGGTATCTCCAGAATGAGGTCGATTTCCGCGCCGGCCGCTGTGCGGTAGAAGCTGGGCACGGTGCGCGCGGGCGCGGCGGCGATCAGGTTCTCAATCACGAAACCTTCCCAACTGGCGCCCGCCACCGGATGGCCCGAAAGCGCGTTATAGTCCCCAATTCCTAGGAGAGCATGGACGATTCCGCTGTCCCGCACGTAGATCTTCGGCGACTTTACTAGACGCTTCCCAGTGTTGCGATGAAAAGGCCTGAGCCGGCGAACAAGCAGGAGGTCCGCTAGGAGATCGACATACCGCGTCACCGTCTGCGCGCTAATCATCAGCGACGTCGCAAGCCGGGAGGCGTTTAAGAGCGCTGCCTGCTCATGCGCGAGCATGGTCCAAAGCCGCTCCAGCGTCTCGGCCGGAACCCGAGGCCCCAGCATTGGAACGTCGCGCTCCAGAAACGTGCGAATAAAGTCCGCGCGCCACTCAATGCTGTACCGGTCGCCTGCCGCGAGGAAACTTTCCGGAAATCCGCCACGAACCCAAAGCGTGGTCGTATCGTAGCCCGTCGCGCTAGTTTCCAGAACGTCGAACGGCCCCATCTCCACGTACGCGATCCTGCCGGCTAGGGATTCGCTCGATTGCCGCAGCAAATCCATCGACGCCGAGCCCAGTATCAGAAACCGCGAAGTCTTCCTGCCGTGCTCGCGTCCCCGGTCGATCAAGCCCCGTAGCGCGGGAAAGAGCTCCGGCGTACGGTGGATCTCGTCGAGCACCACCAGACGGTCCTCGTAATGCTCCAGAAACGGCGCGGGGTCGGCAAGTTTGGCTCGATCCTCGCCGGCTTCGAGATCGAGGTATATCGAGGCGGTTTCCGCGGCCACGGCGCGAGCTAGCGTGGTCTTTCCAGTTTGCCGGGGACCGATGAGAGCGACAGCCGCCTGTCGGGAGAGCGCCTCCTGCACAGCAGCCTGGGCGCGCCTGGAGATCATCCTTGCAGATTATCCATTCCGTGGACGATTTGCAAGGTCAATGATTAATCTATCTATTATCAGCTAATTACGGGTACCATCCAACTGTTGTGGCGCGGGCACTCCTGCCTAATGCCGGATACTTTTCGCACGGAGCCGGCACGGCATCATTAGTTAGTAGGGCGAACCCCTTGGTCCGCGGCTGGCCCCCTGGCCGGCTCTTCGCCGGTCTCGGAGATCCGATTCTTGGGAAAAGGTGCGGGACGAGGGTGCGCCACTTGCCAGGGAGTCCTGTGAGACATGCGCCCTAATCTCAATCAGGCGAGCCGATGCTCGAAAGCGCTCGAAAATGGGGGTCAGGTCCCGCTCATTTCCCCGCGCTGTACTCCACCTTCCCCCCGACAATCGTGTAAACCACATCCGTCGCCGGAATGTCATCCTCGGGAATCGTCAGGATGTCGCGCGACAGCACGGTGATATCGGCCAGCTTGCCCACCGTGAGCGAGCCCTTCCGGTCTTCCTCGAACGCCGCGTAGGCATTGTTCCAGGTGTAGGATTTAAGCGCTTCCTCGCGGCTCATGCGCTGGTCGGGATAGAAGCGCGTGCCGTCTTTGAGCTTCCGGCTCACTGAGGCGTAGTAGCAGGCGATGGGGCTCACGTCCTCCACCGGCGTATCCGTTCCGTTGCCCACCACCGCGCCGCTCTTCATGAGCTTCTGCCAGACGTAGGCCCCTTCCTCGGCGCGCTCCGCTCCCAGCCGCTCCAGCACGTAGGGCGCGTCCGATGTGCAATGGATCCCCTGCATGGCGGCGATCACGCCCAGTTGGCCGAACCGCGGGATATCGGCGGCATTCAGATGTTGCGCGTGCTCGATGCGCCAGCGCAGATTCTTCTGCTCGGGGTGTTCGCGAAACACGCGCTCGTAAATGTTGAGCACCTCGCGATTGCCGCGGTCGCCGATGGCGTGCACGCAAAGCTGGTAGTGGTGGGCAATGGCGAGCTCGGCGGTACGCTCGATCTCCTCCGGCGGCTCCGTGGCCAGGCCCACGCTGTCCGGCTTATCGGTATACGGCGCGAGCAGCCACGCGCCGCGCGAGCCCAGCGCTCCGTCGATATATTTCTTGATGGCGCGAATCGTCAGGTGATTGTCGCCGGCGCCGATCATGCGATAGCTGTCGATGTGCGATTCCAGCGCCTGGTTGGAGTCTCGCAGCATCACCCACAAACGCAGGCGAAGCTGGCGGTTGGCGGCCATGGAGCGGAAAACGTCCGCCACGGCCAGCGGCGAACCGGCGTCTTCGAACGTGGTGATTCCCTTGGAGAGACATTCGGTGGTGGCAACCTCGATGGCCTTGTGCACATCGCTATGGCCGGCATGCCAGCGCTCGTAGGCGGACATCGCCAGGCCCGAGGCGCGCTCGCGCAGCAGCCCGGTAGGGTTGCCGCCGGCGTCTTTCAGAATCTCGCCGCCGGGCGGATTGGGCGTCTCGCGGGTGATGCCGGCCATCGCCATGGCTTGGGAGTTGACGAAGGCGGCATGACCGCTGGCATGCGTCAGCAGCACGGGATTATGCGGCGAAACGCTGTCGAGCGAGGCGTGCAGGGGAAAGCCTTCCACGTTGGGGTCGGGCGCATGGTCCCACTTGCTCTGATGCCAGCCGCGGCCCACGATCCAATCCCCCGGCTTCGCCTGGCGGGCGGCGCGGGCTACCTGGGCGACGATTTCGTCCCACGTGCGCGCCTCGCGAAGATCGAGGCCCATGCCGTATTCGCCGAGCGAAGTGAAGTGCCCGTGCCCTTCGATGAACCCAGGAATGGCGAGCATCCCGTGAAGGTCGATCACCCTGGTTTGCGGACCGATCCAGCGCGCCGCATCGCCATCCGCGCCCACCGCCGCAATCCGCCCGCCGCGCACCGCGACCATTTGAGCGAAAGGCAGCGCCGGATCGACGGTGGCGATTTTACCATTTCGCAGCACCAAATCGGCCGGTTGACCGAGCGCCACGATGGTCATTACCAGAGATAGACAGAGAGGCCGCATCGTCACCAGGATACTAACCTGTGGGGCAGACCATCGTTGTTTGTGGTCTGCCAGCCTGGTTTTTTCTTGATGTTCCTTGGAACGGCGGTCAGGCCAAAGTTCTTCGCCAGCATGCGCAGGGCGTAACGTAGATCCTGTAACAGCAGTTGCATGGCGTTTGGCGCTACTTTTTCAACTCGGCTTGGAGCTGGCGGTAGGCGTCCTCCTCGTAATTTTCTTTAAGCCGGAGGCGGTTTTCCAGGCTCTCCGTGGTTCGGGCGCCTTGGCCTTGCAGCGCGCGGCCGAGCATCGAGGTCGCCTCGGCGTCGTTCGGGTCGCGTTCGAGCGCGGCGCGGAAGCGTTCCACCGCCGCCGCGTACTCGCCCGAGCGCCACCAGGTATAACCGAGGTTGAACTGGTAATCCGGATCGTTGGAATCGCCGTCGACGGCTTTTTTGAAATTGGCCATGGCGGCTTCCAGCTTGCCCTGGCGGGCCTCGGCCGCGCCCAGGTTATTGAAAACTTCGTTGAGCGGCACCGAAACCGCGACCGTCTCGAAAGCGGTTTCGGCGGCGGCGAAATCGCCCGTATCGAAACGGCACAGGCCGAGAAAGAACTGCGCCTCCAGATAATGCGGATCCGAACGGGAGACGCGCGAAAACCATCCCGCCGCGAGCTTATATTCGCTGCGCGCCCAGTAGGTTTTCCCAAGCTGGAAACAGGGCTGCGAAAAATGTTCGTCCAGACGGGCCGCCTGCAGAAAGAAATGCTGGCGTTGATCGGCATCCGGCGCCAGCAGGCCGCGGATGTAATTTTCCACCGCGTCGATCCGCACCGGCGGGCGGGCCGCGCGGAAATCGGCTTCCGACGGCGCCGCTTTCGGCGCGATTTGGGTAAGGCTTTGCCAGCCCAGATGGACTTCGAGCGGCGCCAGATCTTCCAGCGCGCCGGCCTCGCCGAATTCCGGCCCCAGCGCCGAGTGCTTCAGGTTCATCACCCGGGCCATAATCCGCAGCGAAGCTTTCGCCGTTCCGCCGCCCGGCGCGGCCGCGGCGGCTTCGAAACTGCCGAAGATCACCTCGGTGGCGTCCAATGCCATCCCCAGCTTGATGATGGAAGCGTGCGTCAATTGCGCGCCCGGCCGCAGCGAGAGCCGGCGAAACCCTTCCAGGCGAGCCTCGCGCCGCACCACCAGCACGCCCTCGGACGCAAGCGAGTCCTGCACCGATTCCGCGATGCTTTCCCCAATCCAATCCAGGCTGGCGTCGTTCGAATGGTTGAAAAAGGGAACCACCAGCACCGAATCCGCGCGCAATGCGGCCGCGCAAACCAGCATGGCGGCCAGAGACCTGAACATCGATTTCCAGTTTACCAGGGGCCCAATTCCGTCATGGAGCCGTGGTGGAGCAGGCGTTTTCGCCTGCAAAGCCGCCTCCCAGGCGGCTGGGCCCAATCGCCCCGTTTGCCCGCTTTCGGCGCGGCTCGCCTGGGCCCGTCCAGGCCCGCCCATCGTTTTCTGTAATCTGCCACCGGCCAGGTGGCACCGCCCAGGTGGCACCGGCTCTAGCCGGTGAAGCCATTCTTCAGTGCAAGCCCTACATATGCGAGCCCGCTGATCTTTGTCGCCGCAGCCCCTGCTCACCGCCGCCGCCGCGAAGCCGACAGATACCTTTCTCAATCACACGGAACAGCGAAAAGTTTAACAGCGAAAAGTTCCCTCCACCTTTTCAACCACCTACGGCCAATCCCTCCACCTCACACCCAGTCCCCATGCTACAAGGGAAGCGGCCTCGTGGCGCGGGCCTCGAGGCCTGCCGTGTCCGCTGTCAAGCCGACATTTCTTCGCCCGCACACACACCTGTCGGGCTGGATCTTTGAGCTAGATCCGAACTGCGGTTCCGCCCTCAGCGGTCGGGTTTATTAGCGAACAAAAGGCGAATCTGTTAAGATCCCA
>Ga0187880_1003296_pt1 | contig 12395 bp, 11 predicted proteins | sample June2016WEW_19_4_FD_132998 | JGI IMG/M metagenome (GOLD analysis project Ga0187880, IMG submission 132998) | Peatland microbial communities from SPRUCE experiment site at the Marcell Experimental Forest, Minnesota, USA - June2016WEW_19_40 | ecosystem: Environmental > Terrestrial > Soil >...
GCGGTGCTACTCTTTTTCATTGCCGGTCTCCTTTATCTGTTTGCGCTTCGAGCGCGTCGATAACTTGGGAGCCTACAGCATCCCGTCGGAGACCGGCCTTCTCATCCCATCTGTTATCGGCAAAGTATCCGAACCTCACCTCGCGAATCGAAGCGGGTCTTGCAGGATCACGTTGGGAGTTTGGAGGAATTGGTGGGATATATTAAAGCCAATGGACAGTGAAAGGCGGCGGTATAAGAGAACCCGAGTATGCTTGTTCTTTTTCACATTGGTTGCTGTTTATCTGTTTTTCCTGCTAGTTCCACATTACGTCGGCGTGCCATCCCGGTTCGTATATCCAAAAGGGGCGCCGGAGTATTATTCGTTGCAAACCACCGCAAAATGGGCGGCTCCGGTCGCTCTGCTCGTCGCATTTTGGGTTGCGGTACGGTGGAAGCCTCCAGCGGATTAGTGCTCGCACTTTGCTGAGTGGCCGACTACTGGCGAGATATCGCCATATCACAAGTTATCTCGTCACTTTGCTAAGTATATTATTGTCCAAAAATAATGAACGCGGTCACGGCGCACCCTTCGGCAAGCTCAGGGCAGAGTACGCCCCTTCAAAGCAGCGACCTAACCTGGTCTTTCCCGAGCCTGTCCTAGATGAACATCTCGTCGGAGGGGCCGCCATTGCGGCCGCGCCGCTGACTGCTGAAGAACGCGCCCACCCCGACGCTGATGGCCTGCACAATCCCCGACACCTGGCGGACCGGCGACATCACGGAGTGCTGCACCTTTTCCGAGGTCTCTTCCACGCGATCCAAGGTGTGGGTCACCATCTCATCGACGCGGATCACCTGCAAGCGCAGGCGATCCAGCAGGTCATGCACGGTGGCATCAACCCGCTCCACCTCGGTGCGCGTCGTGGTGGTCACGTGGGCAAGATTATCCAGGATGACGTCGATTTTGGGACGCGAAACCTCCAGGAAGGACTTCACTTCCTGCTGCATCACCTTGGCATCTTCCAGCAGGGGAAGCAGCCGCGACTGGGTTTCGTCGGTAACCGACCGCAGCTTCTTGCTGAGGTTAAAGATCACCACGCACATGACCAGGAGAATCAGCATCTGCAGCACCACAGCGGCTGCGGTAACAGCGACAAAAAGTGTCAGATTGTCAGACATATTCCTTCCCTGCCCGCAGCGCTAGCTGGGTGACGCAGCGCCCGCTTTACGGTACTTTGGGCTTGGCGCCCTCGGCCTCTTCGCTGGTCGCTTCACGGTAAGCCTGGCGGCCCGCCTCGTAGGCGGAGCGGATCTGCTCTTTTTGCTGGCTCAGATAGTCGCGGCCTTTGTCGGCCCAGGTCCCCGCCTGTTCCCGCGCCTGACGCGCGCGTTCCTTGACGGACTCGCGGCCCTCTTCCGCGACCTCACGAAGACGCTGGCGCGTCTCATCGCCCGACTTTGGAGCATAGAGAATCCCCACGGCCGCGCCTATGCCCAGGCCGGCCAGGAACCACAGGAAACCACTTCCGTCGCGTTCCGACATGATTGCCTCCTCAAAAAAACTTCACGAGCCGGATGGTAGCACCCGGTTTGCAGAATTACAAACCTGCCCAGGGAGGCTTGCCAGCCTCTCCGAGGCGAAAACGTCAGCTTTGATTCATGGCCTTCGCCAGCAGGGAGATTTGCCCGGCGTGGTACACATGGTGTTCGATCAACCCGTGCGCCTCGTTGTAAAACGACCGCTTGCCGGCGGCCGACAGCTCGTCCAGCCGGTCAGGACTGAGTTTTTGCAGCGCCTCGCGGAATGCCTGGTTGGAGGCGCGAAACTGCTCGAGTGTCTTCTGCCAGTTGGCCTCGGTGGCCTCCGGCGCGGCCGGAAAGTTACGTTCCTCCTCGTCGGGCGTGGCAGGAAAGTTGCGTTCCTCCCCGCGTCCGGCGCGTAAACCACCCAGCCGCTTGGCAGCCACACCCTCCCAGAACGCCATGTGGCCGACGATTTCCCAGATGCTATGAGCGTTGGCGATGGGCCGCAGCGCGGCCGTTTCCGCAGAGATGCCATCGAGAATCTGCCAGATGGGATCGCCGTGCCAGGCTGCGCCGTGCATGACGCGGTCATATTGATCGAGTATGCGTTGCACTTCGGTCATGATTCCTCCTAACCTCCAAACAGTATATTACAGGTTAGGAGATAGGCAATCGATTCCTGGGGTTGTCATTACGAGCGAAGCGAGGAATCTGCTGTTGTTGGCGCTGGGAACGACGTCTGAGGAAAAGCAGATCCCTCACCGACTGAACTTTGCCCCAACAAGCGCAAAAGCGGCGCTTGTCGGGGACCCCTGTTCGTCGGTTCGTGATGACAACTCCAATCAACGGCTCCTTCCCCTGCATAAATGCGGGGGCTTTCACCGTTCGCCCGCTAGGGCTTCTGCGTGGGACGCAGCAAGATCTCGCTGATGAACGATTGCGGTTCCTGGGTCACCAGCATGGCGACGGCGCTCGCCACATCGTCAGGCTTGAGCATCTTCCGCGTGTCTTTGCCGCCCCGGCGCGGGCTGAAGTCGGTGTCCACCGAGCCCGGACAGATGACGCTGACCCGGATATTCTGCCCGCGCAACTCTTCTGCGACGCCGTAGCTGAGCCCGTTCAGTGCCCATTTGGAAGCGGAATAGGCGGCGCCGCGAGGCAGCGGATTCTTCCCCGCCAGCGACGAGATGTTGATAATGTGGCCGGCCCCGGTGGCGATCATCAGCGGCACCACGCTGCGTATCATGTAATACACGCCACGCAGGTTGGTATGGAAAATGGCGTCCCAGTCCTCGGGGACAAGCTCATGTAGCAGGGCCGAAGGGCCACCAATGCCGGCGTTGTTCACCAGGATGTCGACGCGCCCGTAGGTTTTGCGCAGATGCTCACCCAGGGCTTCCACGCTGGCCAGATCGGTGAGGTCGCAGGCGATGCCCTCGGCCCGGTGCCCACGCCCCTCCAGATCGCGTGCCACCTGCTGGACCCGAGCTTCATCCCGGCCGGTGAGAACAACCGTGGCATCCATCGCGGCCAGCCTGGTCGCAATGGCCTGCCCGATGCCACGCCCACCCCCGGTCACCACGGCGACCGACCCGGATAGCGAAACCGACTCATTTGGCTGCATAGAATCGTCTCCCAAAGGTTTTTCCGTCCCCAGCGCTGGACGCGAATTTGCTCCAGCGTCGCCCCCGCCGCAGAAGCGGCGGCCAGTTGGTCCGGTCCCAAGCTGATCGAAGCCGCGGGGCCAGTCCCTGGTTGCCCGGCAATACTACACTGCCCCACACCTGCCAGGCTGGCACTTCCGCATCCCGGCCGCATTAGGCAAGCGGCGTGGCATGGGCGCATGTAATAATGCGCACATCGGAAGATTAAGCGTCCGGCATCCCAGAAACACAAGAAATTGTGTAAAGTGATAGGTTACTTGCCTTAACTCGATGAGGTACTTATAATCCCGTCTCCGCATGATTTGCATTTCGATTCGACGTTCCGGGGCGGTAATGCGGGGAGGGACGGTTATTATGCAGTCCGAGTGGGATACCTCGGGCTGAAATCCCTGCGCATAAGTGAACGTGTCTGCATGAACATCGTCAAGGAGCCAAACGAATGAAGAAGTCGCTAGTCACCATGTTGCTGGTGCTCGCCACGGCGGCGCTGGTCCAGCAATCGGCAGCTCAGGGGGCGGCACAGCCCGCGCAAGCCGGTCAGCCGGCCCAATCGACGCAGAAGAAGGAGATCAAAGATCCGGCTGAGTATAACTCCTACGTGAATGCGATTCAGCAGTCCAACCCGCAGTTTAAAGCGCAAGGACTGGAAGCGTTTCTGCAAACGTATCCCAACAGCGTGATGAAGGAAGATGCTTTGGAGCAGTTGATGGTGGCCTACCAGCAGGCCAATGACGCCAAGAAGACCATCGACGCCGCCAACCGGGTGCTGCAAGTCAACCCGAATAACATCCGGGCGCTGGCGCTGCTGGCTTACAACTATCGCGCCGCGGGCTCCCAAGGCGGGCCGCAGATGCAGCAGAACCTGCAGCAGGCGCAGCAATACGGCCAGAAGGGGTTGCAGGCACTGACCAATATGCCCAAACCCGACGGCATGAGCGATGCCGATTTCACCAAGCTCCACAACGAGACGGGCGCCATCTTCGAAGGGGCGGTGGGATTCGCGGCCTTGCAGCTGAAGGATTTCGCCACCGCACAGAAGGACCTGCGTGACGCCGTAGGCGAAGAGTCGCAACCCAACATTATGGACATCTACCCCTTGGCCACGGCCGACCTGGAGTCCAATCCAATGAACCCGGAAGGCTTCTGGTTCATCGTCAAGGCTTCGCAATTGGCCCAGGGAATCGGCCAAGCCCAGATCCTGGACTACGGCCGGAAAAAGTACATCCGCTACCACGGCTCCGAAGATGGCTGGAGTGCCCTGGTAGCGCAAGCGCAATCGTCGCAGAGCATCCTGCCACCGGCCGGCTTCGCCGTGGTGGCCGCGCCGCCGCCACCGTCTCCCGCCGAGCAGGCTGCCGACCTGGTGAAGAGCAAGGACCCCAAGCAGATGAGCTTTGCTGAATGGGAGTTGGTGCTTTCTTCCGGTAACCAGCAAGCTGCTGACACGGTGTGGAACACGATCAAGGGCAAAACCGTGAAGTTGCAGGCCGCCGTCATCAGCGCCACCGCCAACACGGTCCAGCTGGCCGGCAGCGACGACGACATCCAAGCCAAGAAGCCCGACATCACTCTAAACATGGACAAGGCCATCCCGGCGCGCCTGCTGCCGCAAGCTGGCGCCATGATGGCGTTCCAGGGTACGGTCTCAAGCTATACGCCGAGTCCATTCCTCATGACCATGACCGATGGCGTGCTGCTGGACAAGAACGGTAACCCGCTCACGACCGCGGCGCCCGTGCACCATCCGGCAACCCACAAGAAATCGGAGTAGGTGAGAGACTGATTGCGCGAAAAAGGGAGCAGCGAACGCTGCTCCCTTTTTCTACGCCGCCCGGCCTCGGCTCTCTCAACTGCGGAACATCTGCTGCCCGGCCCGGAACACATCCACGTAAGCTTTTGCGACGGCGTCGGGGGCGCGCAGGAACTCATCCGGAGTGTAGATTCCGCGCAGATTGCCGTTTTCCATCAACCCGATGCGATCACCCAGCAGCAAGGCTTCGCCCACGTCATGGGTCACAAACACAATGGTCTTTCCCAGTTTCTGCTGCAGTTTCCTGAACTCCACCTGCAGCTCCGCACGGGTAATGGGATCGAGCGCCCCGAAGGGTTCGTCCATCAGAAGGATGGGAGGGTCGGCGGCCAGGGAACGGGCCAGCCCGACGCGCTGGCGCTGGCCGCCGGAAAGCTGGTGGGGATAGCGGCCGGCGAATTCCGCAGTCGGCAGGCCCACCAAGTCCAGCACCTCGGTAACCCGCGCGGCGATTTCTTGGCGGTCCCACTGCTCCAGCTTGGGCACCAAAGCCACGTTTTGCCGCACCGTGTAATGGGGAAACAAGCCGACCTCCTGGATGGCATAGCCGATGCTTCGTCGCAGCTTGATCGCGTCCCACTGTTCGACCGGGATTCCGTTCACGCGAACTTCGCCGCGTGTCGGAGCCAGCAGGCGATTGATCATCTTCAGGCAAGTCGTCTTGCCCGACCCGCTGCGGCCAAGCAGCATCAGGGTCTCACCCCGGCGCACAGCAAAGCTCACGCCGGAGAGGAGCCGCTTGCCCCCGGCAACGCTAAACTCCACATTCTTGAATTCGATCGTAATGGTGGCCGCGTCGTTCATGTCACCAGGCCCGTGAATGCCGCTACAGCGTACCAGAGGCGTGGCTCGCTGGATGCTGCCCAACGCGCGTGCATCCTCTTCCCTGAAAGCAAATGACTCCGACCGTACACTTACAACCTGGAATTATGCTTGTTTCTTACCTCTGATAGATTGTAGAAATGAAAATCAGATACTCCGCAGTTAGCACCAAGGGCCAGATCGTGATTCCCTCAGAGCTCCGAGCAGCCCTGCAGATTGTACCGGGCACACGGGTTGCGATACACCGTGAGGGGGACGCCATTATCCTGCGTCCGGTGACTGCTGGGTTCATTCGCAATCTGCGCGGCTGTTTCGGAAAGGGGAAATCACTGGGACAAATCCGTGAACAGGAACACTGTGGTAACTGCCGACTATGACTTTAAGAGCGCTGGGGCAGCTATCAAGGTAGAGTTTCTGCCGGCAAAGTAATCTGCACTCCCGAGCCTTCCCGGCAAGCTGTTAACAAAACAATGCCGGAGCCACCCCAACAGGGCAAGCTCCGGCACGATTGTCAAATCTACACAGTTCTAGCGTCAGCCGATCAGCAGAAAGGCGAGTCCTGGTACTAACGTCCCCAGCCGCCGCCGCCGCCACCGCCGCCCGAGCGCCCACGGCCACCACCACCGCCGCCGCGTCCGCCGCCGCCGCCAAAGCCGCCACGGCCGCCACCACCGCCGCGCGGGCGATCGGTCTTGGGGCGCGCTTCGTTCACGGTCAAATTGCGGCCTCCGAGATTGGTGCCATTCAAGGCTTCCATCGCCTTGCCGGCTGAGTCATCATCGGCCATTTCGACGAAGGCGAAGCCGCGCGGCTGCCCGGTGTCGCGGTCCGTAACAATGCTGACCTTGTCGACTGGGCCATAGGCTTCGAACAGCCCGCGCACCTGGTCTTCAGTCGCATCGAAAGTTAAATTCCCCACGTAGATGTTCTTCATTGGATCCTCACTTTTCAGTATGCCGCTTGCTGGACCGAACATCGATCGCGCGGGCGGGCTCCGGTTTGGGGGTTCACGACCAAAGACGCAACTGACTTCGAGCGCGTAAAAACGGAAGGGCAGCACCTGCCGCCCTTCTGTCGTCGTTTCGTTTACAGGACCTGAACGTTTTCAGCCTGCCAACCCTTGGCTCCACGCTTCACGTCGAAGCTGACGGCCTGACCTTCTTGCAGCGAACGGAAACCGTTCGACTGGATAGCCGAGAAATGGACGAAGACATCTTCGCCATTCTGACGTGAAATAAAACCAAAGCCCTTGGCATCGTTAAACCACTTAACTGTTCCTTGTTCCATTTGTTTCTTTGTATATCCTTGTTGTTGATGTTGCGCTGAAGGATCGGAAGGTTGCAGGCAGAAATCGCTCAACTGAGAGGAGGGATGGCTGCTAGACGCGCCGCTCGTACATACGCAGTATTAGGATACACCAAACCGCAGCCTTGCGCCAACAAAACCGCTATTGTCCGGTAGCAGACCCTTCCGGAAAGCACCTGCAAGGAATTGCCGGTGCCCGGGCAGCACCGGCTCGTTCCTTGGTTATTTGGTCGTACTCAGCACCACCGTCAATCGCGGATTGGGATCGGCAGCGCCGGTCGGAGTAGCGATATTGATCGACGCCCACTTGTTGTTAGACCGGTCTATCGTGCCATTCTGGCCCGCGGCAGGCGGCCCATAAATCATGTAGACGATCGCCGTGGGACTAGGACTTCCGACCGCCGTCAGGATCAATTTGCCGGTGGTATTGGAGCCTGTACCACCCGGATCATCCCCCAGCACATAGGTTGACGACAACGTCTGGTTGGTCAACTGCCCAGACGGCCCACTGGCGTCGTAGGTCACCACCATGGTGCCGCCGGGTGGCGGGATGGAGGTGAAATCAACCTCGTTGGTCACGCTGGTTGATACCGGTTGGATGGTACCTCCCGCGTAGCTTAACAAGAACGATGGCAGGCTGAACGGTCCATTCACTTGCGCCTCGAAGGTCCCCTCCGTGACCGAGGCGTCGGCTCCAATGAAAAACCCGCGGTTCGCGTTCGTCAGGTAGAGAATGGGCTGGGGGCCGTTGCCAAGGCCGGCAACGGTAACCCGTCCGTTCGTCGAACCTGAGGGTATGTTGTAAGTGCCGGTGAAGGTGTTTACGGTGTGCGTCCCAGCTTTGTTCTCGTCGGTCTGGAAGAGGGTGATGTTGCCCGTGCCATCGAACTGGCTGACGCCGAGCTGCACGTCAGGTCCGGCCGAAGTGGCCCCGTTGAGTTCCATCACAGTAGAAGAATTCAAACTACCATTGCTGAAGGTGCCGTTAACGGATCCTTGCAATTGCTTCATGCCAGAAACCAGACTCAAGGAAGCTCCGCCCGACACCGGATCGCTCTGGACCTCGATCACTTCGCTCCCCGGATCCACCACATAAAAAACATAGTCGAGAACGTTGGCGCCCACGTTCAGGGTTGCCGTCCCGCGGCCGGTGGTGGCGAAATCGGCATCCAGTGTCCAGGAGCCGGTGAAGGCGGCAGCGCTGGTCACGACTCCGTTGTCGTTGGTGTCTTCTATGCCGTTGCTCAGGTTTCCGCTATTGCCGGCCTTGAAAGCGCCCGCCCCAGCTGAACGATGGCCGGCGGAATCCACTCCAAAGAATCCCATACCGAAATTGCCCGCCAGTGCCGTCAATCCCGTCTGCTGCGTTTGTCCAAGCTTGGCCAGGGCCTGTGCCTTGATCGAGCCGGAACCGTAAGCTTGCGGATGGGTGGAATCGTTCAGGATGAATTTCAGGTCGCCCGTCAGGGCCGGGGCCAAGTCGTAATTATAGGTCGTGCCGGCGATGGTCAAGGTCATGGTTCCCTGACCGTTGCTGCCAATGTTGTAGGTTCCCGTCAAGGGCGCGTCGCTGATGATATCCCCCGCCGCCAGACCGTTCTGGTCGAGAACGCCGCTGCTGATGTGTCCATTGCCATCGCCGAAAAAGCTGCCCGCGGTGTAGAACGCTTGCCCATGGTCGAAGCCGTTAAACGAGAAGGCAAAGCTTCCCTGTAGTCTTCCCACAATGGTGATGATGAGGGGGGCGGTCGCGGTATTGGAGTCGGCGTCGGTCACCTGCACCGTGATCGGGAAAGGATCGGACGGCCCGGTGGGAGTCCCACTGATAATTCCGGAGCTTGGGTCGAGGGCCAACCCCGCAGGTAGGGTCCCGGTCGTGATGGACCACGTAAAGGGAGCCAGTCCGCCAGAATTCGTCAGAGTGGCATTGTAAGGCAAGCCGATGGTTCCGTTAGGAAGCGAGGTCGTAGTGACCAGCGGAAGCGGATTGATGGTGATGGTGAAGCTGCCCGTCTGATAGGCCGAGGTCGGTATTTGCGAATCCGTCACCTTGAGCATGAAGCTATATTTCTTGGCGGTGCCGTCGGCATTCAGATCGGTGACCGGCGGCGTGCCGCTGATCACGCCTTGCGGGGTCAGGCTCAAACCCGGAGGCAGGGTCCCGGAGGTGAGCTGCCAGGCGAACGGCGCTTGTCCTCCGGTGGCGACCATCTGGACACTGTACGAAGACTGCACTACCCCATCGGGGGGTGTATTGGCAATGTTCAGTGCCCCTGGGCCGTTGGCCGGGTGACCGCTGCCGCACGCGGTCAGCATTCCCAAGCAGAGTGACAAGGCGAGAAACGGAAGAGGCTTAAACCCTTTCATGCAACTCCTCAATGTATTCTGAAAACTGGTTGTGTGGACGCCACTCCCGAGAGACCGGCCGCCTTGCTGCGGCACAGCCTGACCTTGTCGTGCGGCACGACACTCTGGGCGGAACAACGGAAGAGGCCTGGTTACCTAGCAGGGTAATTCACCTGTGCCTAAATGCAAGTTTTTTTTGACCTGAGCACGCCCACATGGCACACCCAAATGCGTCTTGATTTTCTCACAGGATACCGCAGACCGGCGACCCTCTTCACCAAAAAGAGAGTCCGGCGATCTTCCGAGGGCCAAACTGGGAATGGCCGCCCGCCAACAGCTCTGCTATCCTTGCCCTTCCTTTGGAGGAAAGCCGTGAACTGCAAGATTTTCCTGCTTTCATTCTGTTTTGTCGCCCTAACGACATTCGCACAGCAAACCAACAGCCCGGCCACCGCGGCGGGAACCAATCCCGGCAATGCGCCCCCTACGGCCCAAGCTCGAGTCGAGCCGACCTTGCCTTACATCCCCAGCCTCGACGTTTCGGCCATGGACCGATCGCTGGACCCATGCGTGGATTTCTACCAGTACTCCTGCGGTGGCTGGGAGCAGAAGAACCCCATTCCCGCCGACCAAGTCCGTTGGGACGTTTATTCCAAGCTGTACCAGGATAATCTCAACTATTTGCGGGGAATTCTCGAAGAGGCATCCACCGCCAAGGCCCCGGACGCCGTCACCCAGAAGATCGGTGATTACTACGCCGCATGTATGGACGAATCCGCGGTGGAGAAACTGGGCGCCAAACCCATGCAGTCTGCGCTCGACCAGGTGCAGGCGGTCAAAAGCGTTCACGATCTTGCGCCGCTGGTAGCTCGTTTGCATCTTGCCGGCGATACCCTGCTCTTCGACAGCGGCGCCCAGCAGGACCCCGATAACTCCGATGCCATGATTGTGGGTGTGGGGCAAGGCGGGTTGGGCCTTCCGGACCGCGATTACTACACCAAGGACGATGCCAAGTCGAAGGAAACTCGCGCCCGCTATCTGCTGCACGTGCAGAAGATGTTCGAGCTGCTCGGCGACTCGCCGGCCACGGCGAAGAAAGAAGCCGACACCGTCATGCGCATCGAGACCAGCCTGGCCAAGGCCTCGCTGACCCGGGTCGACCGGCGCGATCCCTACAAAGTGATGCACAAGATGAAGGCGGCCGAGCTCAACACGCTGGCGCCGAACTTCGATTGGAGCGTGTATTTTTCTACCGCGCAGGTTCCCCCGTTCGAGGTTCTGAATGTGGAAGCGCCGGCATTCTTGAAGGAGGTCAATGCGCAATTGACTTCCACTTCGCTGGCCGACTGGAAGAGTTATCTGCGCTTCCATATCGCGAACTCCCGCGCCCCATTTCTCTCGCCGGCTTTCGTCAACGAGAACTTCGCCTTCTATCGCCAATACCTGCGCGGGGCCAAGGAACTTCAGCCCCGCTGGAAACGTTGCGTGCAGTATGTGGACCGGCAACTGGGCGAGGCGCTGGGACAAGCCTACGTGCGCAAGACGTTTCCTCCCGAGCTGAAGGCCGCAACGCTCGACATGACCAAGGAAATTGAAGATGCCATGGCCTTGCGCATCCAGCAATTGGATTGGATGAGTCCGCAGACCAAGCAGCAAGCCCTCAATAAACTTCATGCTATTCGCAACAAGATCGGCTATCCCGACAAGTGGCGCGACTATAGCTCGGTCGTAATCGCGCGCGATGATTTCTATGGCAACGCCGAGCGCGCCGAAGAATTCGAGAACCATCGCGAGTTCAACAAGGTGGGCAAGCCGGTGGACCGCGCGGAGTGGGAAATGTCCCCGCCGACCGTGAACGCCTACTTCAACCCGCAGATGAACGACATCAACTTCCCTGCCGGCGTGCTGCAACCGCCGCTCTACGACGCCAAGCTCGACGATGCTCCCAATTTCGGCAACACCGGATCGACCATTGGGCATGAGCTGACCCACGGCTTCGACGATGAAGGCCGCCAGTTCGACGCCAAGGGCAATCTGGAGGATTGGTGGACCACGCAGGACGCCGAGCAGTTCGTCAAGCACGCTGACTGCGTGGTGGACCAGTATGCGAAGTACGTGGTGGTGGACGATGTCCACATCAACTCCAAGCTGACGGAAGGCGAGGATGTGGCCGACCTGGGTGGCACGATTCTGGCGTACATCGCGTGGAAGGATGCAGACAAGGGCAAGCAACTGACCGACCGCGATGGCTTGACTCCGGACCAGCGGTTCTTTGTGGGCTTTGCGCAATGGGCTTGCGCCAACGATCGGCCAGAAGATCTGCGGGCGCGTGCCATCACCGATCCGCACTCTCCGGCGAAGTACCGCATCAACGGCGTGATAGTGAATGTGCCGGAATTCGGGACGGCGTTCTCATGCAAACCTGGCCAACCGATGGCCAAGCCCGCGGACAAGGTGTGCAAGGTGTGGTGAAGAAAGGTTGAATTTATGGGCGCCAGACTTCGGAGCGCATGACATCGAAATGGTGGTCGTACGTCCAGACCTGGACCCTCAGCCGCGTGGAGAGCACAGCCAGCACACTGTCGAACAGCGTTATGGATTGATCGGTAAACGTGGCCAGCTTCACTGCCCCGCCTATGTAATCTTCCACGGAGGGGTTGACGATCCTCGCACTCACTAAAATGTCGGCTAGCCAATTTTCGGCTGCCTTCGCGCCTAGCCGACGCAACACGAGTGCATGGGTCTCCAGTACGGTTGAATAAGAAACGATCAACTCTCGCTTTTCGTGTGCGACTAGCTTTAGCTCGCTCTGGGCACGCTTGTGGTATGCATCGTCGGGATCGACTGCAGCGAAAAGGGGACCCGCATCAGCAAGAATCGCCCGACTCATGGTTCGGCAAAATAACGGTCATGTTCCTGGCTAATATCACGATGGCCGCTCCC
>Ga0187880_1003311_pt1 | contig 12355 bp, 13 predicted proteins | sample June2016WEW_19_4_FD_132998 | JGI IMG/M metagenome (GOLD analysis project Ga0187880, IMG submission 132998) | Peatland microbial communities from SPRUCE experiment site at the Marcell Experimental Forest, Minnesota, USA - June2016WEW_19_40 | ecosystem: Environmental > Terrestrial > Soil >...
CACTCGAACCGCAACGTCACTGTTCGCAGCGCTGCCGTCGCCGAGCTGGCCGTAGCCACCGTAGCCCCAGGCCCAGAGGTTGCCTTGCCGGTCAAGGGCGTAGGCCATGTCGCCACCCCCGGCAACCCGTATCACATGGCTCAGCTTTCGCACTCGAACCGCAACGTCACTGTTCGCAGCGCTGCCGTCGCCGAGCTGGCCGTAGCCACCGTAGCCCCAGGCCCAGAGGTTGCCTTGCCGGTCAAGGGCGTAGCCGGTCTCAGAGCCTGCGGAGATGGCGACAACTTGGCCGAGGCCCCTCACGCGTACCGGAGTGTCGCTCGAAGGCTTGTGCGCACCGCTACCGAGTTGGCCGAGGCCGTTGTCGCCCCACGCCAGTACGGTGCCGTCCCGCAGCAGGGCGTAGGCGGTATCCCAGCTGGAGGCGAGCGCTATCGCACCGGCAACACCGGGCACCTGGACGGGCACACTCGAGAAGAGGCAGGTTGAACTGGGCCCAGCCGACGAGGTGCAAGGTGGAACCCCAAGCTGGCCGAGGCCGTTGTCGCCCCACGCCCAGACGGTGCCGTCCCGCAGCAGGGCATAGCCATTCGATGCTCCACCAGCGAGCGCTGTGACACCCCCAAGCCGTGTCAGCTCGTGCGGGGCACCGGGACCTGGGTCGGAACTCCCGGTTCCGAGCTGGCCGAAGCCGTTGTCGCCCCATGTCCACACGGTGCCGTCTCGGCGAAGGGCGTAGACGGAGAAAGCGCCGGCGTCGATTGTGACGATCTTGCTCAGCGGGTGCACCTCGACGGGCACTTGTCGGGATAGGTCCCCTGCGTTGCCGAGCTCATCCTGGCCGTTGTCGCCCCACGCCCACACAGTGCCGTCCTGCAACACGGCGTAGCCTGTGTTCTGGCCGCCAGCGATAGCGACCGCCCCGTTGAGGCCACCGACTTCGACGGGCACCGTGGTCTGGAACCACTGTCCGGCGACGCCGATCTGACCCTCGAGGTCATCGCCCCACGCCCACACCTGACGATCACCGAGCAGTGCGTAACCGGAGTAGCCTCCGGCGGCGATGCTCACGACGGCACGGCCCGCGCTTTCTGTGCTGCCGCCTGAGGGCGGACTCCCAGAGGCAGGGCACGAGCCAACGAGCAGCACCAACGAGGCCAGCACACCCAACACGACGCACAACGACCACCGACCGGCGGACATCAGCTTCACGGTACCTCCGAGCAGCTGACAAGGCGTTGCCGGGCGTCTTCCACGTCTGCCGAAGGCAGGCGCGGATATCCCGGAGAACCGGCTGCGAACATCGCGTGGCGGACGCTTTTCGAGCCCCAGGTCGGTCATGGGCTCACTTGGGCACGGGCCCGTCGAATCGTTGACAGCCCGGAAGCGGCTTCCGGCTGTACCCGGCAGCTGGCCAGCCGTCGCCCTCGGGCGGGACGCTCCCGGCAGGACCAGTCAGAAGGGCCTAGAACGCCTTCAGATGGTTCCCAGTTCCGCAGCGTACTGACCCAGGACTCGATCGGCTCCCCTTCCGGTATCTACAAGCATGTACGGCCCAGGACGCCTAGGGAGTGGAACACCAGCTGGAAACCGGCCACCTGACTCCAGGAAGCGGGAGAGAGGAGCACAGTTCTGGGACTACCCTGCGTCGCCAGCGTGATGTGGTTCCAGACTTACTAGGTAAGTACGGCGTAGGCAGGGATCAGACCTGCTGTGGGAGCAGACGCCGATGGACTGCTCTGGCGCGCGTGCGACAGAAGGCGTTCGGTAGCCGACAAGGGCGCGAACATCAGACTTCCCATCCTGCTAGGCCGTCAAGCAAAGTCTGGGACCTACCGGCTCCCTCCAACAGGCGGAGAGCAAGTCGGCGACCGCGGCCCTGTTTCATAGCAAGGGCGACCCACAGGCGGAAGAGGCAATCAATGATCGCCTCTTCGTCTACGCCGACATAAACGGGGCGCAGGCCGACACCTTCGATGACCGTTTCGACCGTTTGTCGGTCGGACTTGGCCGCGGAGAAGAACATGTCGGCGGGCCCGTCATCGAAGACCGGGTCGGCCATGTTCTCGCCGCCGAGTGTGTTGAATGCCCTGGCATATCGGACAGTCGGGGGTAGGTCAGCCCTACAGTTCGCGACTGGCTCTCCCATCCGGTTCGTGGCGTCGATCACCAGTTTGCCGGCCAGCGCGTCCTTGTGACTTGCTGCGAACTGGAGCACAGCGGGACCCGGGATGGCGAGGATGATCACGTCAGCGACACCCAGGGCCGCGGCGACCGAGCTGACCGTGGCGGATGAACCGACAGCGGCGTCATCGTCGTCGGGATGACGGGATCCGAAGGTGACCTTGTGGCCAGCCCCGGCGAGCGACCTTCCCAGGATCTCACCTATGAATCCAGTACCGACGACCGCGATGTCCATTCCTAGCCTCCCACCCTGTCGGCCAATAGGGTCTTTCCTACCGTGCCAGGCTTCGTGGTTCCGCAGTAGCTCTATTGTCGCGCTCTGCAACGCTGGATCTGCACCCCGCACCGTCGCTCGGTGCGCCTGGCACGCGAGGACAAGGTCGGTATTCGGCACACCATTTGTTCGCTGTCGCGGCAAAGTCGGGAAGTACTCCGGGAACTCAGCCTCTTGGACGGAGCCTCGCCGACCAAGCGCTCGGGACCGTCTTCCCAACAGGTGTTAACTCGGTGTGCCATCGCTACAATCCCATAAACTGGGCCGACCAGTGGGAGGTTGACCATGGCCGCGTTCACACTCGCCGAGATCGCCTATCTCGACAGCCAGCGACTCGGACGCCTCGCGACACTCAGCGGAGACGGCTCACCTCACGTAGTCCCGGTAACGTTCCGCTACAACCCCGACGAGGATGCGATCGACATCGGGGGACACGATTTCGCCAAGCGGAAGAAGTTCAGGGACGTGCGCCGCGACGGCCGGGTGTCATTCGTTGTGGACGATGTACTGCCTCCGTGGCAGCCGCGAGCAATCGAGGTCCGGGGCCACGCCGAAGTTCTCGACACTGGCGGAAAGACGATCATGGCTGACTTCGACGATCTCATGTTCCGGATCCGACCTTCCCGCATCGTGAGCTGGGGCCTCGATGGGGAAGGCTTTGGACTGAACGCTCGCGACATCTCCTGATACTGCCGTCACGCTGGGGCTGGCTTCTCAGGGCGGGCGAACGGGATGAGCCAAGGAAACCCAGGACCCTGGGTGTCCGCCACCCCGATACGAATCCTCGACGGGTCCTCTTTCTCGCGTCCTCCAACTGTTCAAATGTGCCACTTGTCGACCACCCAGGGTCGCCGCGCAGGTGTGGTTTGCCGTGGGCGCGCCGAGGGCACTTGCTCGCCCGGTAGTTGACGCCTGCTACTCCTCGTTTTCCCACTCCTCGTTCCGTGCTACGACGCGCTCGCGCCAGTTCTCAGCGTCTGCCACGGTCGAGTATGGGCCCATTCGATCCATTATGTGGCACTCGTCGCGCGTTTCGACCTTCTTGTGCTTAAAGCAGTAGTACCACTCACCCTGCGCGTCGCCGAGGTGCGTTGATTCGTCGGTCATGGCCACCCAAGCTACGGCTGCCCGGCGCCGTGTGCAGCTGCAGCAAGCCGGAGTTTCTTTATCGCGCGGAGCGGCTTGCGCCGCCAGGTACCACTCGATAGTCGGGTGCCAAGGCTCATGGTGGCGATGATGGATTACCTCTGGTATGGCAGAGTCGATGGGATGACACCCGGTGTCCTTGGCGGGGCAAGTGGCGGCATCCAACGGTGAAGGAGCTGAAACCCATGTCCGCGACCCTGAGGCTCACCCGACACATCGGCGGAATCGCCTTCGCAAGCCAGAAATGGCCGATCGAGATCGACAAGAAGATCATCGGATCAATCGGACACGGCGAGACCGTGGACCTCAACATCGAGCCGGGCCGTCACACTCTGCGCCTGGGCTCAAAACGGCATCTCAGCTCCGAACGAACCTTCGAAGTAGCCGACGGCGAGGTCGTCAACTTCCGCTGCCGCGGCAAGTTCGGGCTGGGCGCGTACATCATTGCCCTCATCAAACCGGACTTTTGGATCTGGCTCCGCCAGGAGTAGATAGAGGCATCTGGCTTCGAAAGTGGCGTGGAATTAAGCGCTCCCATACTCACGAGCCTGCGACGAATCCCGCAGCTCGCCATCGTGATTAAGGTGAGCGACCGCGACGTCGGGAGCGCGGGGATCAATGAGCCGATACTGGTGCGCACCGTCGGCCAGGGACTCTCCACCTCATGCGGACGCGCTCAGGTCGAGGGTGCGCCTACCTCCCCCGAATGTCAGGCACTCCTTGGGTCTGACCTAGCTACTGCGACCTGAAATAGTCCCCGCCGAAGATCTGCAAGAGAACGCTGTCCCGTCCTGGCCGGCGATTCAGATGAGTTGCCTTGCCTGGTCTCATGTCTGGATCAGCTTGGCGATCTTCACCAGGTTGTGGGCAAACACTCCGTGTCCACACCACGTTCTCGCTCCCTCGATTCCGTCGAGACGGGTCCGCGCGAGGCCAAAGTCTCGCTTCGCGCAGCTGATCCGTCCTTCGCATCCCGTCCTCCATCGGACCATCGCCTGGAAAGCATCGTCGCTTCTCGACCGCCCGCCGGGCAGCGTTCGGTTTGCCCTTGGTCGGCAGCACGACGTAGCTGACCCCCGCTTCATGCAGTGAATGTTTGAGGCCTGCCTCGCCATAGCCACGATCGGCGGTGAGGGCGCGGGGTGCTCGGCCGGTGCGGGCCTTGATGCGCCGCACCGCCGGCTCGAGCATCGAGGCGTCGGCGGGATTGCCGACCTCGAGGTTGTGGTCGAGGATCACCCCGTCCTCGTTGTCCACGAGCTGGGCCTTGTAACCGAACTCCACCGGCTTTCCGAGGCGCCCCTTTTTGATCGGCCGGGCGTCGGCATCGTGCAGCGACACGATGCGACTCGCCCCGGCCGGCACGCCACCGGCCAATCGTTCGGCGATCTGCGCGGCGATCTTTCCGGTCAACGCTGCGGTCCTGGCGAGCTCTTCGACGAGGAACCGTGCCCGTCCGGAGCTACTGCGGCGGAGCTTTCGCCGTGCGTTTCTCACCACGGCGTCGGCCTCGCGCGCGACGCGCCGTGCGATCGTGACGAGCTCGGAGTTGATGCGGCGCACCTCGACGAGGCGGTCATCTGAGCGGCAAAGAAGGTTGGCGTTGATCGACCGGGCACGGCCGAGCACCGAACGGGTCCGGTCGGCCATCTTCGTCCGTCTCGCGAACCCCATCGCCTGCAGCTTCTTCGCTGTCTTTACCATCTTTACGACGCCTTTGGCGAGGAGGCCCGAGTCAGAGGGATAGGCGACGTTCGCCTCGATCACGGTGGAGTCGGCCCGGACCTTGTTGGTCTTGAGCACTTTGGCTTCGGGAGCCTTCGCCAAGAGAGCGTCGTTCAGTTCGGTGATCGCCTGGGTTCCACAGCGGGTGGTGATCTTCATGAGCGTCGTCGGATGCGGCACGGCGACCCCGAGGGGGATCCGGCAAGAGCGCTGCCAGGAGATCGAGTCCGCCACCTCACGACAGAGCGGCTCGAAGCCGAGCTTGTAGCCGAATTTCAAGAACATGAGTCGCAGATAGGTCGATCGGCACCGAGGGCCGGCCGAAGATCGGGTGGAAATGCCGCCGATAGGGAGCAAAGAACACAGGGTCGTCGAGCGGGCGGTCGACCGCCTCGAGCTCGGCGGGAAGCCCCAGGCGCATCTCCGGCAGCAGCGCTTCCCAAAGGGTCGGCTGGGCGTTTACCGTTCTCAACATGATGGCCTCGATCCGTACTAGTCCTACGGGTCGAGGCCATCATTCCAGCTAGCGGATGAAATCGCGAGCATTTCCTGCTGACTTTTTCAGGTCGAAGTAGCTAGCTCCGAACGCCGGGACCTGGGCGTACAGGATGTTCCGCTACTCGCCCTCCTTGGGGGTGCTGCGGTCGTGCCAAACTCCCACGTCGCACTCCCACCAACGGCCGCTCGACAGTGCCACTGAACCTCGCATGGTAGCGACCAGGCTGACCGATCGAAGACGTTCCGACGGCGGCGACACCCGCGACCTGTCCTCTCTCCCGAGTCCTCCACTCGCCGCGTTTCCAACAGGCTCCCTGCTCAGGGGCACCCATCAGGACGGCCTACAACGGCCTACCACGCCTGGGGGAGTGGGACCCTCGGCCGGGGCCACGGGCTCCGGGGCTGTAGTTCAGGGTACGGCGCTTCACGTAGGCCCGCGGATCTTGACGAAACATCCGTTGTTCCGTCGCGGTTCGACAAGTCGTCACGGTCCCATCTGGCCGTCCAGATGAACCGTTCGGTCGCTTCTGGCGGTGCGGGACGACTCAGGCCTCGCTACCTTTCACGGGACTTGAGCGGAGAGCATGAGCTCGTTCTACGAGCTGTGTCAGAACCATCGCCGTGAAGCCCACGAAGAAGACTGGTTCCACGAAACCCCCCAGCCTGTTCAGCAGGTAGGCCAAGCCAAGGATCGGGTATGCGACGAATGCGGCCCTGGCCAAGTAGCGATAGACATTGGCGATGCGAGTCTTCTGATTGCGTGTTCGTTGAAAGGCGAACTGGAGGGCAACCGTTATGCCAGCAAATTCGAGGATGCCGGCAACAATGTGCAGGTATTGCTGAAGGGGAAGCCGGAAACTCCACTCCATGTTCCGGCAGACCGCGTTGATTCCATCGGCACACACTTGTGGGAACACTCCACCCAACGATCCAGCGCCAGCAAAGACCATCATGGCGAACCAGTCGCGTCGGCCACCCGGGATGCCTTTGTTTCCTGCCGCCAAGAATGCCCCTATTAGGAGCAGGCCGGAGAGAAGATCGGCATGCTGCATCGCCGTGGCGAAGGGTTGCCCGGTCACCTCGAGATCACTGAAGAGCTCGTTGGGTGAGCGCATCAAACCGGGCCTGAGCGGAACCAAAACCCACCAGTTGTACGAGAGCAGCCCGAGGATTCCGAAGACCCACGCCGCCACTGGGCGGATGAGTAGCCGACGTGACGCGGTCACAGACAAGTCGGGAGCAGGTGCGCCTTGTGCGGAGGCCACCGTGCCCGGAACGAGAGAGAAGGCCGAATAATGACCAGGGCGAAGACCGTCAAGATAGAAAGAGGGTAACGAGATCTCTAACGACTATTACCGGCCAAGTCCCCGCTGCACCCACCTCTCGGCGGGGGTGCAGCGTCTCGGTGCGTGGCGGCACAGGCGAAGCCCCCTCGTTCTCGAGTCCTCCAACTGTTGAAATGTGCCACTCAGCACGATCCAAGAGGCTCTCTGCTCAGCGGCACCCGTCAGGACGGCCTGCAATCTCCTGGGACGCCTGGGGGAGTGGAACACCACCCACTCGGCCATCGACCGTCAGCTTAAAACTGATTAGAAGAGTATTGCTAGTTTTATTTAACTGGAGTATAGTTTCAATAGATCCATCGAGGCCCGACTGTCGCCGACGCCGAGCAACTCGGAAGTCAGGCAGGGCAAGTGACCGAAGACCTGAAGGCGCGCGAGCTCACCTTCGAGGACATCATGAGGAAGTATGAGGACCCCGCCTGCAAAGGCCTCGGGTACCTCGGGGAACGTCATCAGCATCGGTACGACCGCCGCTTTAGGAACTGGGCGGACGTGCTCGCCGTCGACCTGGCGAACGAGCAGGAGATGACCTACAAGCAGTTTTCAGACTGGCTCGAAAGTCGGTACGGCCACTACTTCGGCGACGCCGTTTTCGGCGGGTTCAACCACAAACAGGCCGAGGCCGACGCTCGCCGCTGGCACTTGGTCCGCATCGTCAAGGTGCCCTTACCGTTCCGGACTCCGTCTGTCCCGCCGAGATGGCCACGCCTCGGAGTTGTCCGTGCCGACGCGAATGCAGAACCCCGATGCCGCTCAACCCATCCGGCACCGTTGCCGGAGAAAGGCCTCACATGAGGTCCGACACCAAGACAGGAATAGTTCGCCGTTCCAACCCGACGAGCGACCGTTACGGCCTTTTCAATCCTGAGCGCCGTATCAGTGGCATCGTTGATCGGCGCGTCGACGACGAACGGCGCCGGGCACAGCGTCGAACGGAGTGCATATCGCCGTCGTCGGCGTATTTGTCGTAGTGGAGCCGTGATCGGGCCTGGGTGTCAGGTCACCGTGCCGGTTCGTTCCGCGCAGGGCAGCGCCACAGCGCATCCCACTCTGACGGCCGCTCGACAGCGCCATCGAACCTCGCATGGTGGCAGCCAGGCTGACCGATCGAAGATGTTCGGACGGTTGGCGACACCCGCGACGCCTCCTCGCTCCGGAGTCCTCCAACTGTTCAAATGTGCCACTTGTCCGGATCCAACGGGCTCCCTGCTCACGGGCACCGATCAGGACGACCTGCAACGGCCCAGGACGCCTGGGGGAGTGGAACACCGGCCACGGAACCCGTCACGGGTACGGCGCTTCACGCCAGCGCGCGGATCTCGGGTGGCTTTGCAGTATGTCGGCTCCATGACCGACTAGCTCCCGAAGGAGTATTCGGTGCGCTTCCCATAGGCCCTCATCCAGGCCGTCTGCATCCGGACCAAGCCCTTCGGGCTTACTATTTGCAGCATCGTGCCGAGCCCTATCGCCGAGACGCTCGCGGTCGTGCTCCTCGTCGCGACGCTGGCGTGTGCTGTCGCCCGACCCAGGGGATGGCCAGAAGCCGTGTTCGCTGTCCCGGCCGCCGTCTTGCTCCTAGCGCTAGGAGTGCTGCCGCTGAGCCAGGCCGGCGCCGAGGCTAGGAGCCTCGCCCCAACCGTTGGCTTTCTTGCTGCCGTCCTCGTCCTCGCGGATATGTGCGACCGCTACGGCCTGTTCGAGGCCGCCGGGACCTGGATGGCGACCGGCTCTCGCGGCAGGCCGGTCACGCTCCTCGCCCTGGTCTTCGTGGTCGCAAGTGTGGTGACCGCCGTGCTCGGTCTCGACGCGACGGTCTTGCTGCTCACCCCGGTCGTGCTCACGACGGTGGCACGGCTCCGGCTACGAGCCAAGCCGCACGCCTACGCGTGCACCCACCTCGCGAACTCGGCCTCGTTGCTCCTGCCCGTCTCGAACCTCACCAACCTCTTGGCGTTCCGCGCCAGCGGGCTGAGTTTCGCCCGCTTCGGAGCGATCATGGCTCTGCCGTGGTTGGCGGCAATCGCCGTCGAGTGGGTCGTGCTGCGGCGCTTCTTCGTCACCGACCTGGTCGGGCGCAGTGAGACCGAGGTCGCGACACCGCTTCGGATCCCAGTCTTCGCCTCGGCAGTCGTGGCGCTAACCCTCGTCGGGTTCTTCGTGGCCTCGGTCCTGCATGTCAACCCCGCGTTCGCAGCACTCGGTGGCGCCGTCACCCTCGCCGTACCGGCCCTGGTGCGCCGACGCGCAAAGCTGCGCGACATCGGCCTTTCCCTCGACGTCCCGTTCCTCACCTTCGTGCTGGCCCTCGGGCTTGTCGTCAAGGCCGTCTCGCTCCACGGGCTGAGCTCGCTGGTCGTCCACCTAGTGCCGAACGGGACATCGCTCGGGTCTCTCCTCCTCGTCGCTGCGGTCGCCGCCGTGCTCGCCAACCTCATCAACAACCTCCCAGCGGTGCTGCTCCTTCTCCCGGCAGCAGCGGCCGCCGGGCCAGGGGTCGTACTCGCGGTGCTCATCGGCGTCAACGCCGGCCCCAACCTCACCTACGTCGGCTCGCTTGCGACCCTGCTCTGGCGGCGTGTGCTGCGCAAGCGCGGTGAGGATCTGCCCACCTCGGAGTTCCTCCGCCTAGGTGTTGTGACTGTGCCTCCCGTGCTGCTGACGTCGACTGTTGCCTTATGGGCATCACTGAGATTGGTGGGATGATTCAACCAGTGAGGGCGGTCGTCTGGTTGGTCGAGGGGACATGGCAAGGGTGCCTCGACGCCGCAGCCAAGATCCTCCCCCGCGACGCGCAAGTCGCGCTCCTCCACGTCACGCCCTCCGACGTCGGCGAGATCACAGAAGCCGCAACCACGGGACTGCTCGGTCGGGCTTCTCGGGCGCACAGGTCCACCGGCCATTTCGAGGAGGTCGCGGACGAGGAGGCCTCTGAGATCCTGCAAGCCGCGGCAAAGCGGCTCGGACGGGAGAATACGGAGCTTGTTCATCGTCGGGGACGGGTAGAGCGCGAGGTCGTCAGCGCAGTCGCCGATGGGGTAGACCTCTTGGTTGTGGCGCGCGATGGCGATCGTTCGCGTCTCGGTCCTCACAGTTTGGGCCACCCCACTCGCTTCATCGTCGATCACGCGCCGTGTCCCGTGCTGCTGGTGTGGCCGGACGAGGCACCGGGCATCGAGTCGATACCGCCGCCGCCCCCAGGGCACCATCCGCGGCCGAATGGGCCCCACCGCGAGAGTCCATGACCGGCCAATCTGTGCGGGTCGTATGGCAGCGGGGTCGCTGCCGTCGTGAGTATGGATTCGGCAAAGTTGCACGCGGGGCAGAACTACGCCGCATTTCCACCGACGGCCGCTCGATGGCGCCACTGAGCCTCGCATGGTGGCAGCCGGGTTGACCGATCGGAGACGTTTCCACGGTGGCGGCTCCCGCGACGCCGTCCTCTCTTGCGAGTCCTCCAACTGTTCAAATGTGCCACCTGCCGGGATCCAACAGGCTCCCTGCTTAGGGGCACCCATCAGGACGGCCTACGACGGCCCAGGACGCCTGGGGGAGTGGAACACCAGCCGGAACCAGTCACGGAACCGCCGGCGCGCCAGCTCAGGGTACGGCGCGTACACAGGCACGCGGATCTTGGCGAAATATCCGATCTGCACTTCTTGCAGCCATCGCTCGGGTCTAGGTGCCAAAGCGCCGAATGGATATTCTGCTCGACCCGAACACCGCGTGGCCGCAGCTCAGGCGATCGCCCACGGGAGTTCCTAGCGTCCTACAGGACCATGTCAGGGTCAGCACGGACGACCGCCGGAACGCTACTCGCCGTCTCCGGCAGGCACCTCAGCCACCGGACGGATCCGAGGCTGCCCTGGCGCCGGTCGGGTCCTCGACCGTCGCGGTCAGGGCCGTGGCGAAAAGGCTCCACGCCAGATAAGGAGTGAGCAGCCAACCGGCCACGCGGTCCCGCCGGCCAGCCACGATCACCTCGGCGGCCACCGCAGCATCCAGAGCGGCGACCACCGCCAGGGCGGCCGTCCGGGGGATCGGAGCGAGAAGAAGGCCCACGGCCACGACGCGTTTAGGGCCAGCTGCCCGCCATGAAGGGCGACCAGCCCAGCAGAGCGCTCCGGGTTGGACCGCCACGCCCGGTACACGGCCACCGCCATCAGCCCGTAGGGGCCGGTCCAGACTGGACCGAAGGCCGACGGAGGTGGGGCCTAGCCGGGCTTGTCCAGATGCTTGTACACCGTCGGTGCACGGCGGGCGCCAAGCCCCCCGACGGCGGCGGTCAGGGTCGAGCCGGCAACGGCGGCCAGGAGGGCCCGGGCAGGTCGATGTTCGGTGGTAAGCAACAACTTGCATATACCCGCAGATCGACCACAGCGCTCGCCCATTGCCGCGCAGCTCCTTCCCTGGCGCGATGTTGTGGCGACGGCGGCCGTCGCGGCTAGAGGCGAAAGGCCCCCGATGAGCTCCCGAAGATGAGCTGCCCGAGCGCCTCCGCCCGCCCGCACTCTCATCCGTCAGATGCGACGACGTCACGGTCGCCTGTTGATCCAGCCAACTCGGCCGGCTGACACAAACTTGACCGGCATCGTGGCCGGCGAGCAGGGGATCACCACGTCGTTCCAGGCGCACGCCGACGCGGCGCTGGCGCCGTTGACCTTCCTGTCTGGACAGCCGGCGATCGAGGGCCCGACGGTACGTGCTTCCGAACTGAGCGCCGTATCACTCGCTCTGAGCGATTGCCCTTCGAGTCGGCGGCTCCCGAGAGGGCACGCCAAGTCGGCAGGGCAGCGCCACCGTGCATCGTCCTCTGGCGGCTGCTCCAAGAGGTTTCGAACGACCGTTCGGACTTGCCCGCGAGCACTGTTTGGTGTGACTCATCCGGCGGACAACTAGGGGATTTGCTGTCACACCCTGGGGATATCCACCGACTGGGTTGCTATACCAAGTACCATTAGTTGCTAGACAGTTGGTGTCGGAACTGACCTGGGGGTTGTGTTTCCCCGGGTTAGTTCGCGTCAGCACTCGCCTTGATTCATGGCCAAGACCTACCGCGCCGAACGTCTTAACCTGAATCCACCGATTGACCCCAGCTGCTGACCAGTAGAGCGCAGTCGCCGCTGACGGCTCTCTCGGATGTCGGTCGACCGTGCTCGGGGCGTGGTCGACCAAGCTGTCTTGCTCG
>Ga0187880_1003312_pt1 | contig 12354 bp, 13 predicted proteins | sample June2016WEW_19_4_FD_132998 | JGI IMG/M metagenome (GOLD analysis project Ga0187880, IMG submission 132998) | Peatland microbial communities from SPRUCE experiment site at the Marcell Experimental Forest, Minnesota, USA - June2016WEW_19_40 | ecosystem: Environmental > Terrestrial > Soil >...
AAAGTGCGCGGAATTCCCACTTTCCCACAGCGACCACGACGGCTATATGAGTAAACCCAAGAATCAAAACCGGACATTTCACTTGCTACAAAAAGCGGACATTTTGACTTGCTACGAACAGATCACACAGAGGATGATGTCCGGCAGGGCGCGTGGCTCACCCCTTTGGCTTGACCGGGTACCCTCAGACATGGGTGCCCGATCCTTCTCGCCCGCTTTTGGCGAGAGGGTGGGCACTATTTCGTGATCACGTCATACCCACCCTGTCGCTGTGCGACAAGGGTGGGGCAGCCGGCTGGAAGTCGCAGCACCGTGCAAAATGTCTCATGCCGCTTTCGTAAACATGCCTTTCAGGCCTATGAGAATCGAGGTGGGAAGGCGCAGTGTCCGCTTCGCCGGCTCTCTGTCCGTTATAACGTGGACCGCAACGCCATTGCCTTCAGGGAAAGGATCGGAAACAACTTCAAATCGTTCGCCATACATGCAAATGTGGTGAGACGAGCTATAACCGAGGTCTTTAATCCGAACGCAGTCTTCAGCGGTGGATTTGGCGATTGCATGATTCATGACAGCACCTGTTTTCTTTTGAATGCGTGATGGTTTGAAATCTATTTGCCGCCCACCAGATCCATTAGTTCGGACTGCGCCTGGCCCCAATCCTCGTCAGCACGGTTGTGGATACTGCCGCGAGACTCGTAGATTTGGTAAGCGCGGGCCCGTATCGCGTCTTCCGAGAAGGTACTGGCTGAATCTTTGTTCAAGATGGCTTGCGGCTTGGAGCGGTCAGACTTCTGGCTGACGCGGACTTTGGGATTAGACACTGTAACTCCTATGACTGCCACGACTAAGAGGAGAAGACTCCAGAACGGCTGACCTAGTTCAGGGGATCTGAATGAGAGGTGGGAAATCTCTCTCGCTTTCAATGGTACGCTGAGTAGGCGCTATTGTCCAAGTTTGACAATGCCGGGTAGCGGGTCAGTCTGATTTCCACAGGTCGGCTCATTTAAGAGCGTGGTATAAGTCTTCCCCGTAGCCCACACTTTCTCTTGATTCAAAGACGAAACGCACGCCTGGAATCGCATCTGCCGGATATGAGAATTGCACCAGCACGGCCCGAAGTTGCTCATATGGTAGAAGCTCTCGGCCAAGCCTGTCACGTTCCTCGTCTGTCTTTGTGAGAATTAGGATGACGAGATGCCGTGGATCGATATGCGGCACACCGTAGCTCGAAACCTCAACATCTGCATAATATAGGCGAGCAAGTCTCTTGACTTCACGCTTTATCCGACGAATTACCAGCCACAACCTGAAATTCGGCATTGGCCATTAGACCTCTCGGAGTGCTTTCAGAATAATCCCTTTGTCAATCCGCTTTGCAGAGGCCTGTGGAAATCAGACTGACCCACTACCAAATGCCGGGTGCTCCACTCATTCCTGTCTTTGGAATGAGTGGAAATCGATTCCGCTCACCATTGGTTCTGTATCGGCTGCCCCGCGTCAACGATCTGCGTTTTGCTGACGTGGCCCTTGCTGTCGCGGATGAACATATAGCCCTTATCCACTCGACAACGTATCCGCTGTCCTGAATTCATCTCCACTTTGGGCCCAGGCAGCGCAATCTGATAATCCATTCTTCCAATCCGAACAAAGTACAAAATGTTGTTGCGCGTCATAGACGAGGTCTGCGAATACGCCTCGTTAGCCCACATGGTTACGTCGCACGTTTTGTATGACTGGGCAAAACCTGATGCAGCAGTCAGCAGCATGAACCAGAGGCAACGTTTCATAGACACAAGTCCTCCACGAGTGGAACTTTGCAACACCCAAATGCTTGTTTGGCACGCCTTCTGCCGCAACAATCTTAGCGTCGTGAGGCAGCGTTATTGTGGCCAAATATCCTGGGGGTCGCCGAATAGTTACCGCCGCTTTTTCCTGCTGGGTCGCGCCTTTCGGTGGAAGTGATGCAGGCCTATTAGTGTGCCCCGGCGGGCTCAAGAATTGTGAAAGATTCTTACCAGTGCCTGGTTGTTGTTACCTTCGTTTTGCGAAATGCGTTTTCTCCTGGGCCCGGCTCCGATCCACAAAATAGAATGGTAGCGCTGGGGTCAGCCTCCAGCGCTGCGAATGTCCGCCTGCGTCAGGTAGCCGTGATGGTGAACGGCTTGCGGGCCGCAGCAGCGCGATCTTTGAGAACTAGCGACCTAACAGATTCCCAGCCTAGCCAAAAGAGAGCGGAAGAAAGCAGGTCCCTGGACGGCCCTCGCTCTAACACCCCAGCAAGCACAAACCCGGTGCTTCCTGGGGACCCCGTTTGCGCTCGCGGCCGCTCGGGATGACAGGATGGGGCACCCCTTGGGCACCAGATAAGTGCTTTGTTCGGAATACTTTGCTCATATCTGCTTTAAATAGAATACTTTGCGTGGAATCGCGCAAAGTATTGAGCAGCAAGGACTTACGTCGGCAAATATATACTTGACACACAAAGTCCTTTCTGCTATTCTCGCATCAGATAGAGCGAGAGGGCAAAGAAATGGCGAACATCAAACAGCCAAAGTCCCTGCAAGAAGCAATTGCTTATTTCTCCGACCCCGAGCGTGCTTTCGTGTACGCGGTCAATCTGCGCTGGCCGGGAAAGAAGATCACCTGTCCACGATGCGGCGGTGAAGAACACTCGTTTATTCGCACACGGTTGATGTGGTGGTGCAAGGGCTGTAAGAAACAATTCAGCGTCAAGGTCGGTACGATCTTTGAGGACTCCCCGCTCGGAATGGACAAGTGGATGACCGCCTTCTGGATGGTGGTCAACTGCAAGAATGGGGTCAGCAGCGCAGAGATGGCGCGCACTCTCAAGATCACTCAGAAGTCCGCATGGTTCATGCTTCACAGAGTTCGGGAAGTCGTGAAGAGCAACTCCATGGAAAAACTCGGCGGTACTGGCGGAGCCGTGGAAAGTGACGAAACTTTCGTTGGCCCGAATCCGCGAAAGATGCACAAGAGCCGTAGATTGAGATTGGAGCAGATTCGCGGCCAGCACCTGCGCGGCGATATGTATCTCGGCAAGACCGCCGTGATGGGGCTGCTCGACCGCGATGCTCGCGAGATTCGCGCCAAGGTCATTCCGAACATCAAGCGCGAAACCTTGCAGAACGAGATTCTGAACAACGTCGAATACGGAAGCAAGCTCTACACCGACGATGCCACCAGCTATACGGGTATCGAAAAGACGTTTGTTCATGAAGTTGTGAACCACGCGACGGAGTACGTGCGCGGACAAGTCCACACGAACGGGCTGGAGAACTTCTGGAGCCTGTTCAAGCGCAATCTGCGCGGGACTTACGTGTCTGTCGAACCATTCCATCTTGATCGTTACCTCGACGAACAGGTATTCCGTTTCAACAACCGTGGCGGCAAGAAGCGCGAAGAACGAATTACCGACTCCGACCGCTTCACTAAGGCCATGTCGTTAGCATCTGGCAAGCGCCTCACCTATGCCGCGCTTACAGGTAAGGGCGTTGACTCGCTCCACCATTCGGCGGCAGCACAGGGGCAAGAGGAACTTTTCTAGCCCGTGTCACTGCCGGACGCTTTGCGGCGCTTAGGCTTCGGTTTTGCCGGAGCCTTTTCCTTCGGAATCTGAAAGGCCGCCTTCATCGCCGACTTAAAGTTTTCCCTTGCTTTCGGTCCCTCGTTGTATTCTGCTTTCCTTTTCGCCATGGTGGCGCCTAGCCTTTCTTGGGCTTCTTGGGCTTTGGGAATGGTTTTCCCTTTATAACAACACCCCTGTTTGTTGCTGTGTTTCTTCTTAGCATGGTGTACTTTTCCTCCTGAGACATTTATGCGCCTTACGCTCGCAATTTTCCTACTGAACATCCTCCCGCTCGCACTACTCGGCCAAGCCGACAGCCAGCATCAACAGAGCCAACAGAAAAGACAAACCGTACACGGTCAGACTGCAAATGAAAAACCATCGCCTCCGGACACCGAAGTGCGAGCCCAAGAAGAGCCAGAACACTCCATTGCCGACAAGGGCAAAGAAAACCACAATCCTCCTTGGTACAAGAAGCCGGAGTGGGTTGCTGTTGGCCTGACGGCGATCTACGTAGGAATAACTGGCTGGTACGTCGTTGTTTCTCACCGCACAATGAATCAGATCGTGCGCCAAGCCGATATTGCAGACAAGGCCGCTAACGCCGCGCAAAAAAGTGCCAATGCGCTCATAACCGGAGAGCGGGCATGGTTGCTGATTGATGCAATAGAGGCTGATCCGGATTTCGCGAAGCAGGCGACGCCACGCTTTACCTTTCGTGTCGCAAATTTTGGCAAGACCCCAGGGTTCATGATTGGAGCAAAGGCTTACGTTCAATTGTCCAGCGAGTTCGACATCCCCAAGGAGTTCATCTTCATCGAACTGAAGGGCGCTAGGGCGTTTGAGGGCGTGATCGCCCCAGCAGGAAAGCCGATGACCATCCCCAGCGAGAGTTGGGACTTCCCATTTTCCGATGCTGAGGAAGCCCAGAGGCCACGGATATTCGCCAACCCTCCGGAGGCTTGGCTGTGGGTCTGCGGCAGCATCCACTACCATGATGTTTTCGGCCAAGTCCGCGTCACCCCGTTTGCTTACTGGTATGACGCTACGGGAAAGAAATTCGTGCGTTCCAACTGGCCGGAAATCAACAAACCAACTTAGGCAATACCCTGTCACGGCAATCAGAACGATAGCACAGATTGTGAGCCAAGTATATATTTGCCCTTACGTCTGCTAGTAAATCGCGTGTTATGAATACTTTGGGGGCAAAGTATTGAAAACAAAGATGCAGAAATGGGGGGGAGGGGGGCATTTAGCGGCTCGTGCAGGGTAAAGCGTTTTAGATGTCCGAGTCGGCCGGCGGCCCATCCCTTCGGCTTGAGCGGGCTTCTCAGACATGGGTGCCCGAAGAACAGTTGTCAGTAGCCAGTAGCCAGTTGCCAGTTGCCAGTAAGGACAACCGCAGATCCCTCGGCTCGGTCGCCGCGGCGACCTCGCTCTGGATGACAAATTCATGAGAGAGGCTGGATTGGCACTCGAAACTGGGAACTTGAAACTCGAAACTGATAACTGCATTTCGCATCTACCAACGAAAATCCGCGCCCTAGCCAAAAGAAGGCTAGAACGGGGCACCCAGGCACTCGAAACTCGAAACTCGAAACTGGTTTCCGAAACTTGACCGGCAGCGAGCAATTTTGCACAGATTAAGCGGCAGCGGCAGCCCTATCATGGTGTCTGACCAACCTGATAAGGAGAATCAAATGAAATCTCAGAAGCTATTTGTAGTCGTCCTGGCGTCGCTCATCGTGCTTGCCCTGTCGCTGCCGGTATTGGCACAGAGCACCACACAGTCCAACACCACCACGACGACACAGAATCCACCCGCCGCTCAGAGCACCACCACCATGACATCACAGGATCCGGCATCGGTGCCGCCGCCCCAGGTCACTCAGAGCACGGACACGACGGTTACGCCGGCCGGCCCGGAAGTGAAGCAGACCGATTCGACGACGACCACAATCACGCCTCAGCCAAAAGTAACCGACACCACGACCACCACAACCACGCCAGCGCCGGTAACCGACGTCACGACCACTACGACCGCGCCGCCGCCCGTGGTGAAGAAGGACACCACCTCGACCACCACAGTCACGCCCCAGCCCCCGCAGCAATAATTGCGGGTAATCGGCGCGTGGCCCACGCAAGCTACCAGCCGCAGCATCATGGCCGAAGGATGTCTAGCTAGACGCTCGTTGGACCCGGCTCAGGAGTGCCAATCAGAGATGGTGGGTGGCTGGCCTGATCGTGGTCACCCGCCCACCTTGAGTCAGTCCAGAAGTGAGGCTGTGGACCTCGCTGCGGGCTGCTATCTCGGCTAGTTCCTGCGTAAGGGCATGTCCCCAAGACACTAATTCGTCGGGATTCTGCGCCCGGCAAATCATCCAGTGGTGGCGCCTCCCTTTGCGAACCGGCTCCGCCTGAAACGACACGACGTAGCGAGCAACTGCCTGTGTCATTCAATACTTCCTATTCTGTGCACTGGCCTTTTAAGCGGCCTTGCCATGAATTTTGGCTTCGAGAGCCTTCTCGCTGCCAAAGAGGAAAAAACTTCAGATGGGCTGACTTAGTTCAGGGAACCTGAAAGAGTAAGAAGAGGTACTTGCTCAATATTAATGCTACGCTCGCGCGCTACCGTTGTCCACCTGCCGCGGTTTGAGGTAGTGGGTCACGTGAGCAAATCGAAAGCGAAAGAGCGGACTAACCTTTGCCCGTCACTCCCTTGACGATCGAGACGGCGGCTTGGCTGAAGTCCTCGCGGACCGCTTTCTTTCTCCGATTTTGCGCTGGACGACGGGAAGCCTTCTTTTCGAGCTGATCGGCTTGTCGCTGTGCTTTATCGAATTTTGTTCGTTTCTCTGACATACAGACAGTTTACGCCGAACGCCCCCAGTTCAAGCTCTGTGGATTTCAAACTGTACCCTACGAGAGAGAAGGCCGACGGCTGGCGAGAATCGATTTCCTCAGTCCACGAGTTCGATCAAGAGTCTGCGTCAGAGAGCTGGTCGGTGATCGTCTGGAAGTGATGGCCCATCACCGCCAGGGTCATAGCGGCGCCGAAGGAGCGGCGGTAGCGCGTGGCGGCGGTGAGCAGAAACTTCCAATAGCTGAGGCGAGCTTTTCCCAGCAATCCCTGGTGCACCATGGAAGAAAAGAAGGCGCGCAGGCTGCCGTAGCTCCAGCGCTGCCGGACTTGCGGCTGGCAGCGGCTGAGGAAGAGCCTGACCCGCTCATAATAGGCATCGCAGGCATAGATTCTAGTGAGCACATGACGATAGCCGTCGAGCAGGCGGGTGGCGTTCATGCGCGGAAGGAAATTCAGCTCGCAATCCGTGTTGTTGCCGCCCCCGGCATTCAGGATTCGGCCCTCGCTCCGCAGGCGACGAAACAGTTGCGTGCCGGGCATGGCTTGGAGCAGGCCCACCATGGCAACGGGAATGGCGCTCTTTTGAATGAACTCGACGAGGCGCTCAAAGACGTCTTCGCGGTCGGTATCGAAGCCTAGGATAAAGCCTCCCATCACTTCAATGCCGTACTGCTGGATGATGCCGATGCTTTCCAGCATGTCGCGCCGCGTGTTCTGCAGTTTGTGGTTGGCGACCAGACTGTCTTCGTCCGGGGTCTCGATGCCCAGGAATACGGATATGAAGCCGGCCTCTTTCATCAACTGCAGCAGTTCGAGATCGTCGGCCAGGTTGAGCGACGCTTCGGTGCTGAAACGGAAGGGATGACCGTGAGCTTCTCCCCACTCGGCCATGGCCGCCAACAGTGCCTTAGCGCGGGGCTTGTTGCCGATGAAGTTATCGTCAACGACGAAGACCGCGTCGCGCCAGCCTGCCTCGCGCAACTGATCGAGTTCGGCGAGGACTTGTGCCACGGCCTTGGTGCGCGGACGGCGGCCATAGATCTCGATGATGTCGCAGAATTCGCAGTTGAAGGGACAGCCACGCGAATACTGCACAGTCATGGTGCTGTAGCGGTGCATCTGGATAAGACGCAGGTCGGGTAATGGGCTGCGCTCCATGGCGGGACGCTCGGCCGCCTGGTATTGGGGGTGTGCCGTGCCTGCCTCCAGATCTCGGGCCAGGCCGGCGATAAGATCCTCCGCCTCGCCGATCACCACGTGGTCGGCTTGCAGTACGGACCTGGGCACACTGCTGGTGATGGGCCCGCCCACAACGGTTCGGAGTCCGCGCGCATGGCAGCGCTGCACGATGGAGATCAGGTCCTCCTGCTGCATGTGCATGCCCCCAATCAATGCGACGTCGGCCCAGGCGAGGTCAGAGTCCCTCAGGCGCTCGACGTTGGTGTCAATCAGGCGCTTGTTCCATGGTTGGGGAAGCAGCGCGGCTATAGTCATGAGACCCAGCGGCGGCTGAGCGGCCCGCTTGCCTTGAATCGACAGGGCATAACGGAAGCTCCAGTAGGTGTCAGGAGACCTGGGATAGACGAGTAAGGCGTTCATGGTTCACCTTTGCCGCAAGAACGGGTGTCGGCGCTTCACAGTAATGAAGTGTGATCCTGTGAGACTCGAGGGCGCAATGGGATTACAAAAAGATTACAGAGGCCCAGTGAGCCTTGTCGCACAGACCTCAGATTCTGCACTCTACTGAGGGATAACCGCGGCAGGCGGAACCTTGAGTTTGGCCAGCTCGCTAGTAAAAAGCTGGTTCTCGGGAAATTCCGCGACCAGCTCCTCAAGTTGGGTGCGGGCCACTTCAGTCTTTTTCTCGCGCAGGGCCGCCAGCGCCAGCATGATCTTGGCAAACGGCCGGAGATAATGGCCGCGTTCGGCGGCGATCTCGAGCTGTTGAATCCCCACTTTCTTGTTGCCGTGGATTCCAGCGAAGGCAAGAAACAACTTCTTGTATGCCGGCAGGCTTCCGATGATGTAATTGGCCGCGCCCAAGGTGAGATAGGCATCGGCGGCATCCGGCGCGACCACCAACAGTTTCTTGGCGTAGCTATCAGCATCTCCGATCATTCTCAGGCTTTCCACCTGATGATTATCGATCAGGCTGGCATAGTCGGCCTGCATACCCAAGCTTAGGGTCATGGCAAACAGGGCGTTGGTATCGTCCGGATTCGTTTTCAATCGCATTTGCGCCAAGTCCTGTGCCTGTTTGTCGGCAGCGAAGAATGCCGCGCGCAGTTCCGGGTCCGGCTTGAGAGCGACCTTGCCCAGAAAACGTTTGTCGTCGAGGAAAAACTCGGACGTCAAAACGCCTTGCCGGTAGCACTCCTCAAACAGATAAGCTGCCGCTTGCGAGGCGCTCCCGAGAGGGTCTGCCGGGTAGGACTTCTGCCAGGCCGCAAACTGCGCGCGAGCTTCCTCGGGCTTCAATTCGTAAAGCAGGTGAAAGCCGGTCTCGAGTTCCGGCACATGCAATACCGCGATCTCGGCCTGCCTTCCGTCTGCCGGGATGACAGGAACAGCGAGGACCGCTGCAACGAGCACGGCGCAGAACCAACAAACCATTGCCGGCTTCCGCGAAATTCGGGGTCGGAGGCCACGGCCTGAGAAGTCATGCCGCATCGTGAGATCACCCTTGCCAGGGTCCGGAACAATTTATTTCGAAAGGGCCTGGCGCCGGTAAAAGCATTGCCGAAAACGCCGCCTGCGCCGGGTGCTGGCGAGTTGGAACGACGGGAGGGCATTCCCTTGGCCGTGGCGATGGCGGAGAATCGCGCTAACACGTTGCGCTGAACTCTACGAACCTCTCCCGCAGACGCGGATCGACCCTGGCAGATCTTCTGACCGACTCCGCAATGCGGGGCTTTGCCATTTCTTTCTTCACTTCGCGGAGAGTAGCGGCGCTGAATGCGACCTTCTTATTTTTTGCCGGCATAACACCATCATCATGGCACACGCCGCAAGGCAAGAACGGTCAATTCAGACCAAGGGAGCAGATTCTTGGGGTGCATTCTCGGCGGAAGGGCAGGAGGCTTGCGCCGGAAAACCGCGCAAAAACTGCACTTCGTTATTCCTGCAAGAAGATGTTGAGAAGAGAGTTGTGAACCCGAATCTCGCCGTTGTATTCGATGAACCCCAGTTTCCTGAAGCGATTCATAAAAAAACTCACGCGGGACCGGGTGGTGCCAATCATCTCAGCCAATACCTCCTGGCTGACCTTGGGAACCACCGTCTCGGGTTTGCTCTCCTTGCCGAACTGGGCCAGCAGTAACAGAATTCTCGCCAGTCGCTTTTCGCTGGAATTGAAAAGCTGATCGACCAGATCGGCCTGGATGCGGGCGTTGCGGACAAGAAGAAACGACACGAACACATTCGAAAATTCGGGTTCCTGATGCAGGGCGCGGATCATTTCCGCCTTGCTGATCCTGAGCAGTGCGCATTCGCTCATGGCCGTAGCCGTTGCGAGTCGGGTAGGATGAGGCGAGACCATGCAGTTCTCCCCCAGGAACTCCCCCGCGCCCACCAAGGTGATCGTGGCTTCTTTTCCCTCCGCGGAGGTGACCGTGACTCTCAGCCGGCCCTTTTGCACGTAAAAAATCGTGTCGGCAGGGTCGCCTTGCGCGTAGGCCACCTCATCTTTTTTCAGGTTGACAATTTTCTTGCCCAACCCAGCTCTCGCGAGGAAGGCCTCAGGATTAAGACCCCCTTCGCCATTTGTGGGTTGCGGCTTGGGCGTTTGAAGCCGGGGAAGCTGTGCAGTTTCGCCGGTGGCGAGCTTTGCGGACCGCACCGAATTGACGGGTGGGACCCGTTTGGCTGAAGCGCCCTGGCTGCGGGCTGGAATGCCCCTGACGCTCATATCGCACCTCCGAAGGGGGCGTTCACACGACTGGATTATACACCTTAGTTAAGGGCTGCCCCGTTTGCCGTTCCTGTTCAATATTGCACCGTTTTCCCGACTTTGGAATTTGTGTCAATTGAGCGCTTTTGCACAGCCTTGTCTGTTGCCAAGCGGTATTCTCCGGTTTGTGAGGGGAATTTGCGGGCAGCGATGTCCCGCCTCGACCGACGGATCCATGTGCCGCTAGCTGACGAGTGGGCCGGTATCATTGCGGACGAGTTCGACTCTTCGGGAGGCAGCAATGCCAGGCAAACGCGCGCTTACTTTTAATCCCGGTACGTTTCTTAAGAAGATCGGCAAGCACAGCACCAGCCGGAAGTACCGCAACAAAGAACTAATTTTCGGTCAAGGCGATGCTGCGGATGCCATGTTCTATGTCGAGGTTGGCAACGTGAAGCTGACGGTCCTATCGAAACATGGCAAGAAGGCCGTCATCGCTATTTTCCGGCAAGGCGACTTTTTCGGGGAAGGCTGTTTAGGAGCGACGTCTCTGCGCATGTCCACCGCCACCGCGGTACGGCCCTCCACAATTGTGCGAGTGGAAAAAATCGCCATCGTTCGCATCATCCACGACGACCCTCTATTCGCGCGGCTGTTCATTGCGCACTTGATTTCTCGCGTTACCCGGACTGAGGAGGACCTCCTCGATCAACTGCTCAACTCCAGCGAGAAGCGGCTGGCACGAACGCTGCTGTTGCTCGCGGGCTTTGGGACGCAATCCAAGCCACATCCCGCCGCCCTGAAGGTGAGCCAGGGAACGCTGGCCGAGATGGTGGGCACCACCCGCTCGAGAGTGAGCTTCTTTATGAACCGCTTTCGCAGGATGGGGCTGATCGATTACAACGGCAGCTTGCACGTGCACTGGGCAATGCTCAACTTCTTTCTCCACAAATAAGCGACAAATCCGCGGTCGGCACTCCCTCCTTCAATTACCTATTCCACCAAAGTGTGATGTGGGGCACTTTTGACCAGTTCCGCAAGAGGAGTGGCCAGCTAAGATGAGGAATTGTTTGGAACTTTGGTGCAAGAGTGTGCACTCCAAAAACGTAAAATAGCTGCGCTAAGAACGCTAAGAAGAGGTTAGCGCGGAAATAGAATTGCAGACATAAAGTTGCTAGGTGTTTGCGGCTCTGTCACCATTGTGCTACTCCTTCCAGCGGCAGAAGCCGGGTTCTTCGAGATTGGAACGAGGCGGAGCCTCCCATGAAACTGCTGCGCATGTGTTGTCTTGTCCTCCCGTTGTTCGCCCTCACAGCCTATGCCGACGTCCTCGGAAGCGCCGACGCTTTCGCCGTTTTGGGCGCCTCAGCCGTAACCAACACCGGGCCTTCGGTTCTCTGGGGAGATTTGGGCGTTTTCCCCGGTACTTCGATCACGGGCTTTCCGCCGGGGATCGTGCATGGAAGCACACATAACGACGATGCCGTTGCCATGCAGGCGCAGGCAGATGCGCTGACTGGGTACAATTTTCTGGCGGGCTTGGCTCCTACGCAGATTCTGACGGGTCAGGATCTCGGAGGCCTTACGCTTGACCCCGGGGTCTACTTCTTCGCATCGTCAGCAGGGTTGACCGGAGCACTCACCCTGAATTTCGAAGGCCTGAGCAATCAGATGATCGTCTTCCAGATTGGGAGCACGCTGACCACGGCCAGCGCTTCGATGGTGAACATCATCAATCCGGGCAGTAATGACCAGGTCTTCTGGCAGGTTGGCAGTTCTGCGACGTTGGGAACAACCACTGACTTCTATGGGAATGTGATCGCGGACGCGAGCGTTACGCTGAATACCGGCGCCGACGTCAATTGTGGCAGAGTAATAGCCCTGAATGGCGCCGTCACATTGGATACCAATAACATCAATATCGGCAATTGCGCTGGTGGCACGACCACACCCGAGCCGGGAACGATTGCCCTAGTGGCCACCGGGGGCGCGATTGCGGCCGGCGCGAATTCCTCG
>Ga0187880_1003313_pt1 | contig 12352 bp, 11 predicted proteins | sample June2016WEW_19_4_FD_132998 | JGI IMG/M metagenome (GOLD analysis project Ga0187880, IMG submission 132998) | Peatland microbial communities from SPRUCE experiment site at the Marcell Experimental Forest, Minnesota, USA - June2016WEW_19_40 | ecosystem: Environmental > Terrestrial > Soil >...
CGCCGTCACGGCTGCGGCCGTGCCCCAGAGCCGCTCGTTCACCGGCGGCAAATCTTTCTTGCGCGACTTTCTCTCACCGACCTGCGCCCAGCCGATTGAGCTTTTCCGCGATGGGCCGACCAGGATCGGAAATCCCAGGCGCGCAAGCTCCGGCAAGCGGGCCAGTAGCTCGAAATTTTGCGCGTGGCGTTTGCCGAAGCCGAAGCCGGGATCGAGCACGATGCGATCCTTGCTGACGCCCGCGGCGCGCGCCTGGCGCACTGCCGCACGCAAGCCTGCCACAACATCGCGCATGGCATCGCGTGCGAACGGACCGCGCTGCATCGTGGCCGGCGTGCCGCGCATGTGCATCAAGATCACGGCCATGCGATGGCGCGCGACCACCGCGGCCAAATCCGAATCGCTGCGCAGCGCGGAAACGTCATTCAAGATTTGCACGCCGGCATCCGCGGCGGCTTCGGCCACTTCCGCGCTGCGCGTATCCACCGAAATCGGCACGCGCAGATTCCCACGCAGCTTGCGCAGCACCGGCAGCAAATGCGCGATCTGATCGGCGGCGCTGACCGGCAGCGAGCCGGGGCGCGTGGATTCGGCGCCGATATCGATGATGTCCGCTCCGGCGCGCTCCATCGCCAGCGCGTGCGCGACGGCCGATTGCAAATCGAGATAAAGCCCGGCGTCAGAAAAACTATCGGGCGTGACATTGAGAACGCCCATCACCAGCGTGCGCTCTCCAAGAACGAGCGTGCGCGAGCCCAGGCGCAGACGAAACCGCCGCCGCTTGGTCATATTCGTATTCTCACAGGGAATGTCGCGAGCATCACGCAGTCGTGTCAGCTAATCAAGATCGTAATCGCGGACGGGTTTTTCAACCGGCTGATCCTTGGCTCGCTTCAGGGCTTCTTCAAATTTGCGCGTCAGGACGTCTTCCTTGTTTTTTTCCGCTTCGATGGATAGGCGGAATTTATCCTCGCGCACGCGCTCTTGCTCGGCCAGGATGTTCGCGGAGTCGGTCAGGTCCACGCCCGGCGCCGCGCGCGGCGGCAGCTCGTGCGAGAGCACGACGGCAAGCTGCGGATCGATCGTCAGCTTGGATTTGCAGCACGGGCAATCGACTGCAATCGTCGAAGGAATATCTGCCTTCTTTGCCATGTCGGTATTCTACGCCAGATCGAAGCGGTGAAGGTATCAAGAGCCGCGGCGCGGGGCGGCCGGTTTTGAATACAACGCGTGTCTGCGTTTCGTTAACACTTCACAGAGATAGCCGACGATGTATTCTCTGCGCGCAAGTTCTTTCAGGTCCTGATTTTCTACCAGATCGCGGACTCCTTTTTCGACGGCTCTCCAGAGTCCGGTTCCCTCGAAACGCTTGTATGGATGCGGTATGGCGGTTTTGCGCGGACTTGGCATTTGAATTCTCCTTATCTGATCGTATCGCGCTTGTCGAAATGAAACGCGAAAATCAATCGTTTCCGAGCGCGGCCAGGCTGGGAGTGGCTTATGATGTGCCGGGCAAATCATGATGCGAATCGCATCGCGAACTATATTGCTTAGCGCGGCGCTGGGCTTGGCTACGGCCATCTCGCCCGCGGGGCCGCGGCTGGCAGCGCAATCGCCCGTGGCGGATGCCCAATCGGCGGCAGCGCAGGCGATCATCATCGACGTGGACGCCGCGCACCCGGGCGGCACGTACACGCCCGCGTGGAATTTCTTCGGCGCGGACGAGCCCAACTACGTTTACAGCGCGAACGGCGAAAAACTGTTGCGCGAACTCGCGGCGCTCAGCCCCACGCCGGTGCACATTCGTTTGCACAATTTGTTGACGAGCGGCGACGGGACGGGCTCGCTGAAGTGGGGCTCGACAGATGTTTACCGTGAAGATGTGGCCGGCAATCCCATCTACGACTGGACGATCACGGACAAGATCTTCGACGCGATGCGCGAGGCCGGCGTGCAGCCGCTGGTGGAAGTGGGCTTCATGCCCGAAGCGCTTTCGACGCATCCGGAGCCTTACCGGCACACGTTTCCGAACACGGGCGTGGGCGGCATTTTCACCGGATGGTCCTATCCACCGAAGGATTACGCGAAGTGGTCCGCTCTGGTGACGGCGTGGGTGACGCATCTGCGCGATCGCTACGGCGCGGACGCGCTGCGCGGCTGGCTGTGGGAAGTGTGGAATGAGCCGGACATCGCGTACTGGCACGGCACGCCCGAAGAGTACGACCAATTGTATGACGTGACTTCAGCTGCGATCCGCGGCGTGCTGCCCGGCGCGAAAATCGGGGGTCCGGATTCGACGGGGCCGGGACCGGGGCGCGCCTCCGATTTTCTGGAGCAATTTTTGACGCACTGCAATCGCGGCTGGAATTACGCCACGCACCAGACCGGCGCGCCGCTGGACTTCATCAGCTTCCATCCCAAGGGCGCGCCCACGATGGTGGATGGGCACGTGCGCATGGGAATTCGCAATCAATTGGCGGCGATGGATCGCGGGATGAAAATTGTGGCGTCGTTTCCGGAGTACCGCAACACGCCGATTATTCTAGGCGAAAGCGATCCGGAAGGCTGCGGCGCGTGCTCGCTGGCCACGAATCCGGTGGAGGCATATCGCAACGGACCGCTGTACGGAGTTTATGTGGCGGAAGCCGAGGCGCGCACGTATGAATTGGCGCGAAAAAACGGCGTGATTCTCGAAGGCTCTGTAACGTGGGCGCTCGAGTATGAAAATGAGCCGTACTTCGCCGGGTATCGCGATCTGGCGACGAACGGCGTGGATAAAGCCGTGCTGAATGTCTTCCGCATGCTGGGGATGCTGAAAGGCGATTGGCTGCCAGTTACGAGCACAGGCGCGTTGCGCGTCGAAGATATCCTAGCGAACGGCGTGGCCGCCGCGCCCGACGTGAACGCGATAGCGACGCGCGGGGATAAGGAAATTGATGTGCTGGTGTGGAATTATCACGACGACGACGTGAAAGCGCCGGCGGCCAACATGCAAATCAACGTCGCTGGGTTGCCGGCTAAACGCGTGCGCGTCGAACAATTCCGAATGGATGCAGAACACAGCAACGCGTTCGCGGCGTGGCTCGCGATGGGCTCGCCCGCGACGCCAACGCCGGCGCAGCAAACTGCGCTTGAGCGCGCTGGTGCGCTCGCGACGCTAGGAAATCCGCGGCAGATGGCGGTGAAGAACGGGATGTTGGCGCTGCCGTTTTCGCTTCCCCGGCAAGGCGTGGAATTACTGCGTATCAGTTGGCGATAGGGCGGTTGCGCGGTTGCGCGAGCTAAATCAGCCCTTCGTGAATCCGGGCGCGGGCCGCAGCTCAGGCCGCGGCGTTTGCCGCGGTTCCGCCGCGGGCACGGCCGGCGGAGACTGCTGCGGGGGCGGCGGCACGACGCGCTGGGGCAACGGCTTGCCGTCAATGAGCAGCTTCAATTCATTGGCATCGAGCACTTCGCGCTCGAGCAGCGCCGCGGCGATGCGTTCGAGCGTTTCGCGGTGCAACGTGAGGATGTTGCGCGCCGCTTCGTAGCAACTCATCACGATCTTGTGGACTTCCTTATCGATCTGCACCGCGGTGTCTTCCGAAAAATCGCGGTGCTGGGCAATCTCGCGGCCCAGGAAGATCGCTTCTTCCTTTTTGCCGAATGACAGCGGGCCCAACTCGCTCATGCCCCAATCGCAAACCATTTTCCGGGCGATCTCCGAAGCGCGCTCGATATCGTTTCCGGCGCCGGTGGTGATGTGGCCCAGGAAAATTTCCTCGGCCAGACGTCCGCCCATCAGCACGGTGAGCGTGCCTTCGAGATAAGTTTTCGTGTAGGTGTGCTTGTCGTCGATCGGCAGTTGCATCGTCAAACCCAGCGCCATGCCGCGCGGAATGATCGTGACTTTGTGCAGCGGATCGGCCGTTGGCGTCATCGCTGCGACCAGCGCGTGCCCGGCCTCATGGTAAGCCGTGTTGCGCTTCTCCTCTTCGGAGAGAATCATGGACCGGCGCTCGACGCCCATCAGGACTTTGTCCTTGGACATTTCGAAATCGATCATCAGCACGGTCTTGCGGTTCTGACGCGCGGCCCACAGCGCCGCTTCGTTCACCAAGTTCGCCAGATCGGCGCCGGAAAAGCCCGGCGTGCCGCGCGCGATCACAGACAAATCCACATCTTCGCTGATGGGTACTTTGCGCGTGTGCACGCGCAGAATTTCCTCGCGGCCTTTGATGTCTGGCCGCGGCACCACCACGCGGCGATCGAAGCGGCCCGGGCGCAGCAGCGCCGGGTCCAGCACGTCAGGCCGGTTGGTGGCCGCGATCAAGATCACGCCTTCGTTGGATTCGAAGCCGTCCATTTCGACGAGCAGCGCGTTCAGCGTTTGCTCGCGCTCGTCGTGACCGCCGCCCAAGCCGGCGCCGCGGTGGCGGCCGACAGCGTCAATTTCGTCGATGAACACGATACACGGCGCGTTCTTCTTGCCCTGTTCGAATAGATCGCGCACGCGGCTGGCGCCCACGCCTACGAACATTTCCACGAAGTCCGATCCGGAGATGGAAAAGAACGGCACATTGGCTTCGCCGGCGATGGCCCGCGCCAGCAGAGTCTTGCCCGTGCCGGGAGGTCCGACCAGCAGCACGCCCTTGGGAATGCGTCCGCCAAGCTTTTGGAATTTCTGCGGGTCTTTCAGGAAGTCGATGATTTCTTGCAGCTCCGCTTTGGCCTCTTCGGAGCCGGCCACATCCTTGAACGTGGCTTTCTTCTGCTGCGATGTAAGCAGGCGCGCGCGCGACTTACCGAAACTCAGCGCTTTATTCCCTCCAGCCTGCATTTGCCGCATGATGAAAATCAAAACCACCACCAGCAAGATCAGCGGCGCGGCGTTCATCAATAGGTTGACCCAATCGCCGCCCGTGTGTTCCTCGACCGTGATCAACGTGCCCTTGTCTTCGAGATTCTTGGTCAGGTCCGGCGCGTCTTCCTTGAATATTGTGGTGTGGAATTTTTTGCCGCTGTCGCGCCAATCGCCTTTGACTTCGTAGCTCGTCGGGTTGATGTACAGCGTCACATCCTTCACGTTGCCCTTGTTCACCTGGGCCATGAACTCGCTGTAGCTGGGCTCTTCGTCGCGCGCCGATGGGTTGCTGCTGGACACCATCTTCCACAGGACAACGCCGAGCAGGATGATGAACATCCAGGAGAGCACTGTTTTGACTGTCGAACTCGAATTCACCGTTTCCCTCGCCTGCCGGGACCGTTTGCCCCGGACCCACGCTGACCCCGCCCTCGTAAGGGCGTCTGCACAATATAAGACAATTTCGCGGCCCGGCCACGGCTTCCTTCAAGGCCGTTGCTCGCTAGTTACTTAGATGCGCGAATCGAAAGGATGTCACCAGCTTCCACCCGGCCGAAACGCGGGGCCGAAGACTGAGCTAACCCTTGGCGCTACAACGACTCCTCTTCGATGAGCACGCCGATTTCGGTGCCCGCGGCCGCCGCGAACTCCGCCGCCACCGGGAAGCCGCGCGCCCAGACAATGGCGCCGGCGCTGGTCAAGACCGGCCAGCCCGCGCGATCGCGCACAGAAACGCGCCGCTCCAGCAGTAGCCGCTTCAGCTTGCGAATATGCCGCCGTCCGCTGGGGCGAAAACTATCGCCCGGAAGCCAACTGCGTACCACCAGCGGTGAGCGCAAACGGTCCCGGTCGAGCGCGCTCAACCCAACACCAGTTTCTCGCGACACTTGCGGCCAGTCAATTAATTTGAACCGCAGTCGCCGCCCAATTTCCGGAACCGCAACTTCGGCCGAGTCGGCGCCTTCCAGGCGAATCGGATACTCGAAACGCGCCGCTTCGCCGCGGGTTGCGCCCTCGCGCGTGCTCACCGCGCTCTCGGCAGGCGCCAGTGAGAATCGCAGCGTTTCAAAATCGCGCGCGACTCGCACTCCCGGCAGATGCGTTTCGGCGCCGCTGGCTCGCCCCGCAGAGCTGCCTTCGAAATGCGACTGAGCCCCAGATTGCCGTGCAAGGCGCAGCACCTGATCCGTGTGCCGCGCCGTAAGGCCCGTGCGATCGCCGCGCAATTCCTGAAAGATCCGGCGAATCAGGCGGCGCGAGGGCGCGGCGGAGGCAGCGGCGAGGCCATGGGCGGAATCGGCACTCGGGGCCGGGCCGGGCGTCGCGAAACCGATCGGCTGCAGCAAATCGGCGGCGCGAATCGCGATTGCGCCGGAGGCGTCGCGCTGCGTCTTGCTGCGCAACGCGTCGGCAACCCACGCCTCCCAGAACGCTTCTTCGTCCGCGGCGAGCGATGCCAGGCGGCACAATTGCGCCACCGCTTGCGGCTCGAAATCTTTCTCCAGAAATGGCAGCAGCCGATGCCGAATTCGCGCGCGCAGCCGCGTGGTGTCCTCGTTGCTGGCGTCCTCGCGCCACGGTTGGCCCAGGGCCACAAGAAGTTGCCGCAATTCGCTTCTGCGAACTTCCAGAAGCGGCCGGAAAATCGTGCCCGATCCCAGTGGCATCACCGGATGGATTCCGGCAAGTCCCGTCAGGCCCGTGCCGCGCAACAAGTGCGAGAGCACCGTCTCGGCCTGATCGTCCGCGGTGTGCGCGACGGCAACGGACGTCGCGCGCCCATCGGCGATGACCTGATCGAAAAATTGGTATCGCAGCCGCCGCGCGGCGTCTTCCAGATTCCAACCTTCGCGGCTCGCTGCGGCGCGCACGTCCTGTGCGCCAAGCACGAATCCTAAGCGATGACCCGCCGCCAACTTCTCGACAAAGAGTTGGTCCCCCGCCGCGTCGCTGCCGCGAAGCTGGTGGTTGAAATGGAGAACAACAAGGCGGATGCCCAGAGTGTCGCTCAGCTCGAGCAAAAGCCGCAGCAACGCCACCGAATCGGCGCCTCCGGAGACGGCCACGCCCACGGCATCGCCCGCCTGCAGCATGCGCTGCCGCGAAATGCTCTGAAGAATCCGCGTTTGAATTGAGGACTGCATTCAGAATCGCCTACGGAGCTCGCCGCCATACAGCGCAGCCGCTATGGTAACAGCCGCGGGCGCTTGACTCATAATTCGATACAGGGATCGAGCGCGCGAAATGCTTCACGGTCTTGGAAATTGGGTCTAGAGCGAATCGGGGAATTAATTGGCGGAGATCTGCTCGGCCATCATCGCGCGGCTGTGAGCAATTCGCCGATCCAACACGACCGCCGCAAAATACGCGCATGAGCCGCGCTCGCCGTCCAGCCACGTGCTGAAGCCCCGCGATATCCAGCCGAGCGTGGCCCGGATGCTTCCGAGCACCGCGTAGTACGTGCGCACCGCAACCATCGACTGCCCATCATTGCCCGGCTCCGGGCAAAGCTGCAGAAGCTGCATCAAGCGTCCGAACTCGTCTCCGCTGACGTTTCGGGCGCCGATGCCCGCGACCTCGCGCGCCTGCTGCGAAAGCTCGAGGCTTCGCGCGGCGACGACCATCGCGCGGCAGTAGAGGACGAAGAACTGCAGCAGCGCCACGCCCGAGAGCACGAGAATAAGAGAAGCTATCATCGATGATCGGCCACCGGGTCCGCCATGCCGCCCGATCCGGACACGCTGGCCACAGCCAAGCGATCATCCTCGCTGACCTGCGAAAACGTGTAGGCCCACGCCGCCGGCAGGAGAATGCTGAGAAGTGGCGGCACGTACTGCCACAGCGCATTGCGCGGATAAAGATTGGTGAGAGCGTAGAACGCCGCAAAAGCGCTAAAGTACACGCCCAAAGAGAGCACAAATTGAATCAGACGTGTGCGCGTCTCGTGGAGCTTCATCACCGCACCCCACAACACATAAGCAAGCACCAGGCCGACAAAATAAAGATTCTGGGAAAGCTCCACGACAAACAGGGTAAGCATCCTGTCGTGCGACGCGATCACAACCTTAAGCGAGACCAGCGCCGTGCCCACCAGGAGTAGCATCGCCCCGCCCCGGACGTACCTGCCGACCCGCAGCTCAGCGAACACGCGCTTGTATAGCCCTATCAGAACGAAGAAAAGGACAATGATCAGAAGGGCGTCTGTGTAGAAGTAGCAGTAGAAATACTGGCGAGAACTATAGCCATAGGTCCTCAGCGTCACGTAGTTGAGAATCCCTTCAGCTGCGGACATCAGGAGGTACAGATTTAACGCGAGGTATTTGAAGAACGATTTCGATTTGAGCGAGCACACCACCGCTAGGCTGTCCGCGAGGACAGCTAACGCCGCCAGTACGTAATCGGCCGGGCTCAGCAACCAAACCTTCCGGCGGCTGAGTCCGACAGACCAAAGCCAACTACGCCTTGGTTATCAGCTTCAGCTCACCACTGCGTGTGGCGGCAGAGGCGGTGGCGGGCCAATCGCAGTCGCTATGAGCACGTTCGCCGCTGCATGTGGCGGCAGAGGCGGTGGCGGCCCAATCGCGGTTGCTACGAGCACGCTCGCTGCTGCGTGTGGCGGCAGAGGCGGTGGCGGCCCAATCGCAGTTGCTATGAGCGCGTTCGCCGCTGCATGTGGCGGCAGAGGCGGTGGCGGCCCAATCGCGGTTGCCGTGAACGCCTTTGCTCCGGCATGGTGTGTCATAACAACTGCGACCACACCCGCCGTTAGAACCAACGCTACTACCAGTGAAACTACTGCTAGGTACCGGGGCATATAGCCCTCCGAGAGAGAACGGAGCGACTATATACCGATACGCGGCATTTTGGTACTAAAGTACTGGTTTGTGTCTAAACGATCAACACCCCCGGCTTTGGCCGTCGGCTAGGGTTTAGCCCGCCGGGCAGCCAGGTCGGTTCCGCGTATCCGAGTGTCAGGATAGGTTCCGCGACCGGCGGCAACAATGGTACGAAGGTCCTACGGGGATAACCGATTGGAATGGGCTTAAATAGCCTGTTTTAGGCGCATTTCCGCTTTGGCACTTAGGCCCTTACCGCGCGTTACCCGCGTCTTTTGATCGCAGGTCTCGGCGCCATCCCCGCGACGAGGGGTATTGACGGAGCCCCTGTTCCCTGCCGCCCGCTTGACAGCCGCGGAAGCGCATCCGTACCATGGCGAAGTCCCACGGATGCCGGCGTAGCTCAGGGGTAGAGCGAGGGTCTCATAATCCCTAGGTCGTGGGTTCGAGTCCCACCACCGGCACCACTTTTACTTTTGAGGATTCACGTAGCTCCGCTGATTTGCGTGCAACAGCGATGATCGCCAAACCGGCGGAGAAGTTTGGGTGCGTGCACTTCAACCCGGTGACACGGGGGCTCGTGAGTGATCCGATTCACTGGCCGTGGGGCGATTGATCACGCTATGCGCAGACGGGAGAAGGATTGGTGCGAATCGATGGCATTGCGTAGCGGCAATTCAGGGAACGTTAAGGCGCACCCCGCGGACCCCGCGGACCCACCCCTTGTCCGCTGGGGCGAGCAAAGGATGGGCCACCCTCAGTTCAAAGGCTGCGCCACCCGCCTGGACACCTCAGGGCCGGATTTCTATTCCGGGATCGTCGATAGCTCCTGGTGCAGCGCGCTCCGTCTTCCGCTTCGGAGGGTCGCACAGGTAACCCTTCGACCGCCAGCGGCACGTTCGCGTGGCGTAGAACCTCTCGTCAGCATTGGCCCCGGCTTCATCCGCCAGAGCTGACCAGATTTCTGCCCGGTCCGGATTTCTTCTAAAAACTACTACCTTCCCGAAGTCAGTAAGCGGCAGCGTGTGCAACTCGAAGCCAGCCGGCGAGAAACGGAGGATTGCAAAACCCTCCCTAGCCCCAACCGCCCCACCTTCCTACTCGCAAACCAGCATACCTGTGTCACCGGATCGAAGCAACGCGGCGTGAACCAGTCGGAGAGCTTGATGCTTGATCATGTTTCCGACGTTGTAGGTAGCGATGGAGGTCCCTCCACGCTCCACGCTGATGGATGAGTTGTATACCGTTTCGGTCGTCGGCCGCTCGTAGAATCTCACCGTTGTTGTGGAGTCGATTGCGATCTCTGCACGCAACACCTTCTTGCGCTCGTTGATCGCAGTTTCGTCAGCTAGCGGCTCTGGTTCGGGGAACGTCTGTATAACCCGAGAGCTGTCTGATTGCCCTTCGTCAACTGGCCTCGTTTGCGCCCGTAGGAGCGAAACCTGCAAGACGAGAGCGAGAGCCATAAACAACGTTGTTGACCACTGCCTTTGAAAACGCATCAGGTGGGCGGGTGGCGCACCCTTACCCCGCCTTCTGAGTTTCTCAATCCGCACGAACGAATGATACCACTAGCAGCCTTCACCGTGGAGTAATGTGGGGCGCTCTGCGGGCTGCGCCACCCGGCCGTCATCCATTCAATCCAGCGATTTCCGAAGCGGTCGTAGGCGTAGCTAAACGCGCCATCACAGGCAAATAATGAGGAAACGTCCCGTCTGTCCCCCCGGTTTCTACGCTGGGGATTTTCGACCGAATTTATGGGGGGGGTTCTTAATTTCGGGCTTAAATGCCTGTGGCTCGTGGCCGTAATCAAGTTCCTGAAGGCGGCCGACAGCGGGATTCCAACTGATCTCGATGGGGATCCCCTCATCATCGCCGTGCGGATTCAGAAATGACAAGAAAAACCTGAATCCCGGCGCTTCGTGAGGGCCCTCATCAGAAGACAAGAAACGGTAGCCCACAAGGTTGGCCGAATCATCGATAAAATCGATTCCGATGTACCCGGCGCTGTTCCTTATCCAGTTCCTGTCGGCAGTTAACTCAACAACCCATTGAGCCTGTTCCCGCCGCAGAACCACGAGTTTCGAAACGGGGACGCCCGTCTTTGTCTCCTTGAATCGCTTTAGGCAGACGGCGGCGACAGTCTCCAAGGCATCGGTTCCGGTAAAATGTCCACACTTCAGGACTTCCGCATCAGCGCCCAGCGCGTGCCTCGCGGCCTCCAAGCAGCTTTGAGCCGCAGCATCGGGGGGAGGTCCCCCGGGCAAGGCTGTCCGTGGGGATGATGCGTTACCGGCTTGCACCCACAGAAGCGAAACCGCTAGCGCTAAGATCCAGCTCTTCGTGTTCGTGGACATTTGCAACGCTCGCTCCCTTTCTTGCACCCGTATCATTACACTGGCCGCCGTTGTGTCCAATGCCCCTGGAACCCGGGGACGGGAACCCGGGGACAGACGGGACGTTTCCCGTTTTTCCGGTTCCCCTCGGTTCACACCTGCTATCCCGGATACCAAATCTTGCGTGGATCGTTCGCGGCGCGGCGATAATTCCACGCTTCGTCGATCAGGCGCGCGAGATCGAAACGCGGCCTCCAATCCAGCAGAAATTTCGCCTTGGTGTTGTCCAGCCACGTTGAGTGAAAGGGAGTGGTGATCTTGACCGCCGGAAGTCCTCGCGTCCGGTGCAGATACTCCGCTACTTCGCCGTAGTCGACCGGTTCATTCATGCAAATGTTGAATGTCTGCTGGCGCGCCTTCGGATTGTCGAAGGCCAGCAGGATCGCCTCAACCAGATCGCTCACGTGGACGAAATTGCGCTTGACCGGCTTCGCGTCCGGATCGAGCATCAACGGCACCGCGCCGCTCTTGACGTAAGCGTCCGCGCGCTCCGGGCCAACCAACTCCCGCCAGCGCGGCCCGCCAAACACATCCTCGCCGAAGGAAAGCGAATATTTGAAATCGTCTTTCTCCATAATCCACGGCGCGCGCAGACAGCATCCCGTAAGGCCGTACTGCACGAAATACTGCTCTAGCAGCACCTCTTCGAGCACCTTCGATAGCGCGTAGCAGCCGGGATAAGCGGTGTGCTTCTGCTGTTCCGTCACCGGAATGGGATGGGCGTAGAAGAAATGGCCCACAGAGCCATCTCCACCGATCAGCACGAACTGCTTGAAAGTCGCGCTGGCGCGGCATTCCTCGAGCAGCCAGAACAAACCTTTCACCGTAACGTCGATTATGTCGTCGGGAGTTTCCTTGCACGTGGCGCACTGCAGCACGTGCGTGACGCCCTGCATGGCCGCGCGCACCACCTGGCGATCGGCGATGCTGCCGCGCACAATTTCCAGGCGTTCGCGCGGCTCAAGGATCCGGTTATGGCACAGCGCGCGAATCTTCGCGTCGCGCCGCGCATCGGACTGCAGAATTCGCTGAATGGCGTGCGTGCCGACCTTGCCTGCCGCACCTGTGATCAGGAGTCGTTTCATAGCCCGTCAGTTTACACGCGTTGCAGAGATGTGTGCATCCGCGATCGACATGCGTCGCCGGCGCAATTCGCCTCAAGTGCGGTTAGAATGCTTCGCGGTCTACCCGCATTCACGATTCGTGCACTGAAACGGAGGTCCGTCATCATAATGATTCGCAAACTTTCGCTGCTCATATCGTGCTGCGCCGTTGTC
>Ga0187880_1003320_pt1 | contig 12342 bp, 11 predicted proteins | sample June2016WEW_19_4_FD_132998 | JGI IMG/M metagenome (GOLD analysis project Ga0187880, IMG submission 132998) | Peatland microbial communities from SPRUCE experiment site at the Marcell Experimental Forest, Minnesota, USA - June2016WEW_19_40 | ecosystem: Environmental > Terrestrial > Soil >...
CGAGGCAGTGTTGGCGCTTCGCGACCTGGGGCGCGTGTCTCCAGTGCTCGCGGCTGTGGCGGTGATCGACTTGAACCAGACGGAGTCCGCCTTCTTGCTCTCTTCCTTTGCCCAGTCGATCGCTGTCAGATCGGGCGATGAACGGACACCTTCCGGACTCCTCATCGCTGCCCCGTAGCTCAGAGGACGATCATCCAAGTGGGCACCCGACATGCGCCTATTGGCGCGGCCTCTAACCCCCCGCTTTGAAGACGCGTGCGAGCTCCTCCGGCACGGCTACCTCGAGCTGCGCATAGGTGCAAGAAGCGGGCTCACGGTCGCGCCGCCAGCGGTGAAACGAAGTGGCGTGCCGGAATCTGTCGCCCTGCAGGTGGTCGTAGCCGACCTCGCATACGAGCTCGGGCGAAACCGCCACCCAGGAAAGGTCCTTACCCGCATTCCAACGGCTCTGTGCCCCTGGCCGACGCGTGCTGTCGGCACCGGTGGCCATCTGTTTCCAGGGATGGCCCTCGAGACTCTCCAGCCGGAGAGAGGCGAGGTCGCCCACCAGGCTCTTTCGCAGTGCCACGGCAAATCCCGACGCCACGCCGACGTGGTGAAGCGCTCCCTCCTCGTCATACAGCCCGAGCAGCAGCGAGCCGACGCCTCCACCCTCCTTGTGCCACCTGAAGCCACCTACGACGCAGTCGGCCGTGCGCTCGTGCTTCACCTTCAGCATGACGCGTTCGCCCTCGCGATAGGCGAGCCCGACGGGTTTGGCAACGACGCCGTCGAGGCCGGCGCCTTCGAAACGCTCGAACCAGTCCCTGGCCACGGCCGGATCGGACGTGGCCGGAGTCACGTACACGGGCGGCTCTGCACCGCCGAGCGCCTGCTCCAGTGCCGAGCGCCTGGACCCGAACGGCTCTCCGCGCAGGTCGTCTTCGCCCAGGCCCAACAGGTCGAAGGCGACGAACGACGCCGGGGTCGCCGACGCGAGGAGCTTGATCCGCGACGCGGCCGGATGGATCCGCTGCAACAGGGCGTCGAAGTCGAGTCCCGACCGGCCGGCTATGACGATCTCGCCGTCGACGACGCAGCGCGCGGGCAGATTTGCCCGCAGCGACTCGACGAGCTCGGGAAAGTAGCGGGTGAGCGCCCGCTCGTTGCGGCTGCCGAGCTCGATTTCCTGGCCGTCACGAAAGACTATGCAGCGAAAGCCGTCCCATTTCGGCTCGTAAACGAGCCCGCCACCCTCGGGCATCTCACGGCTGAGCTTTGCCAGCATGGGGGACACGGGTGGCATGACCGGAAGTTGCACCGGACGATCGTAACGGTCAAGGTGTCCCGCCACGGCGCGCAACGCCGTGGCCCGCCGTCCATTCGAGGAGCTTGTCGGCCTGCCACGAGTTGACGACCGAGCCTGCAGGTACCCCGGCCTGCACGGCCTGCTCGCAACCGAGCCCGAGCCATTCGAGCTGGCCGGGGGCGTGGGCGTCGGTGTCGATGCTGACCGAACAGCCGAGCTCGGCCGCGAGTTTCAAAAGGTCCTCCGGCGGGTCGCGTCTTTCGGGGCGCGAATTGATCTCGACTGCCGTCCCGGTCTTCGCGCACGCGCCGAAGACGGCCTCGGCGTCGAAACTCGACGGCTCGCGGCCCTTGCCGGACACGAGCCGGCCGGTGCAGTGGCCGAGGATGTCGCTGTGGGGGTTCTCCACAGCTGCCACCATGCGCCTGGTCATCTGGGGAGCCTCCATCCGCAGCTTCGAGTGCACGCTTGCGACCACGACGTCGAGTGCGCCGAGCAAGTCCTCGTCCTGGTCGAGCGACCCGTCCTCCAAGATGTCGACCTCGATGCCGGTCATGATGCGAAACGGAGCCAATCCCTCGTTGAGCGCCGCGACCACTTCCAGTTGACTGCGGAGCCGATCGGCACTCAGCCCACGCGCGACGGTGAGGCGTGGGCTGTGATCGGTGAGAGCAATGTACTCGTGCCCCAGTTCAACGGCCGCCGCGGCCATCTCCGGAATCGGGCTGCCACCGTCCGACCAGTCCGAGTGGCTGTGGCAGTCACCCCTCAGCCTGGCCCTGAGCCGAGCCGCATCAGGGCTGAGCGGTACCGACGGGCTCCTCTCCAGTTCGGCCAGGTAGCTCGGCGTCCCGCCCGCAATGGCCTCGGCGATCACCCGCGCCGTCGTGTCCCCGATGCCGGGAACGTCCGTCAGGCGCCCCGAGGACGCGAGCAGCTCGAGCCGTCCCGGCCCCAACTCGTCGGCGGCGACCGCCGCCTGGCGGAAGGCGCGCACTTTGTAGGTCGCGGCGCCCTCGCGCTCCAGCAGGTAGGCGATGCGCCGAAGCGCGGCGGTGGGCCCCACTGCCCGGTCCCTCAGTTCTTTCGTGCCCGGCTGGGGGCGACACGGCTGAGTTCGTCGGCCTGTTTCGGGTACTGCGGCGGCCACGGCGCGTCGTGAAGCCCCGCTTCGCGGTCACGCGCGGCCAGTTGCAGGAGCGGATCGAGCGACTGTGGCTCGTCGGGCATGACGGCCCAAGGGTCACCCAGGCGGCGGAGCCGGTCCGGCACAGTCGCAATGGTCAGCTCATCGGGTTCGACGACTGCAACCTCGTCCCATGAAAGAGGTGTCGACACCTGGCCGTGGCTGCGAGCGCGCGCCGACCAGGCTCCGAAAACAGTCTTGTGGGGGGCGTTCTGGTTGAAGTCGACGAAGACACGCCGTCCCCGCTCCTCCTTCCACCAGCTCGCCGTGACGAGGTCGGGCCGCCGACGCTCGAGCTCGCGCGCCAAAGCCACGGCGGCCGCGCGGACCTCGACCGCATCCCAGCGGGGCTCGAGACGGGCGTAGATGTGCAACCCCCGATTACCGCTGGTCTTCGGGTAGGCGGCAATGCCGAGCTCGTCGAGGAGGGCCTTCACACACCAGGACGCCTCGCGGACCTGGTCGAACACAACACCGGCTTGGGGATCGAGATCGATCCGCAGCTCGTCGGAGTGCCCTGGATCCTCGACGCGGAACGGCCAGACGTGGAACCCCAGACAGCCCAGGTTGACCGCCCAGAGGATATGAGCCATGTCGGCGATGACTAGTGCCCTCGACGTCGTGCCGTTCGGCGTCGAGACCTCGACTGTCTGGAGCCACTCCGGCGCGCCCTTGGGCACGCGCTTTTGGAAGAACGAGTTCCCCAGCGCGCCGTCCGGGAAGCGCTGCAGCATCGCGGGCCGGCCGCCTGTCGCTCGCAGGATCGGCTCGCCGACGGAGAGGTAGTAGCCGACGACATCGAGCTTGGTCGCCCCGAGACCAGGGAAGTAGACCTTGCCGGGGCTTGAGATCTCGACGCTGCGGCCCGACACCTCGACAGTCTCGATCGCGGCTCGGCTGTCTTGGCTCGCCACGTCGACAATCTAACGGTGCACCCGCGCGGGGCCGTCTCCGTCGGCGGCTCACGCGCCGATGGGGTGGTGACGAGCTAGTGCGTCAGGTGGACGATGTCGGAGATGACGAGTGTCATGACGAGCACGATCACGACGCTGTACAGCGCCGTGATCGGCCAGCGCCAGCGATGGTTGGCCAGCCAGAACCGCCTGATCCCCCGCACGTCGAAGACAAGGGCGATGATGCCGATCGGTAGCCCGATCGTCGGGCCAGCTCCGGCCGCGGCCCCGAGCATGGGTGAGAGGATCGGGAGCACGACATAACCAAGCAGGCACCGGAGCCCAGAGATCATGATCGAAGCGCTGAAGATCCGGTGAGCAGAGGCTTCGTCGGCCGAAGGCGGGCCCTCGGGGACGCGAAGAAGACGACGCATCGTGCGGTCAGCGGGCGCTCGAGCAGACCCGGCCGGTCTCGCGCCGGGCGCGATCGTGGATTGGCTCACCGCCTCGAGGTTACGGCCTCCAAGCCCGCGTCTCCAGCCGCCCACCCCTCTGAGCCGCGATTCCTCCGGATCATCGCTTCAGCTGCGAGACTGATCGATGTGGTAGCCGGCGACGACTCAGGCACGGATCTGCCGCAGGAGCCTGCGGAGCACCCGCCGAGCGGGCCGCCAGCACTCGCCAGGTTGCCAGGCACCGAACGGACCAAGCGTTTCCGTCCCAAGCTGCGCTGGGAGCTCATCGGCTGCGGCTTTCACGGCCACGAGCTGGTCGGGACCGATGCAGCAGAAGTGCGCTTCGAGGATCACCTGCTTGTTCGCGAGGCGGATGGCCTTCGCTGGTACCGGTGCCTCAGGTGCGACTCGTGGTTGCCGATGGCACCGCCCCGGTCGCCGACGAACCGATTCCCCCCGGGGCGCGACGAGATCGAACTACCGCTTCGGGGCAGACCCCTCAGGAACCGTTACGTTCTGCGCCTGATCGCTCTCGACAGGGTGATCCACTTTCTCATCCTGGCTGCCCTGGGAGTGGCGATCATCCTGTTCGCCGCCCACCACAAGGAGTTGAGCGGCGACTACACCCGCATCTTGAACTCGCTACAAGCAAGCGTCGGCTTCGTCTCGAGCCGCAACGGCTTCTTCCGCGAGATCACCCATCTCGTCTCGCTTTCCACCACCAAGCTCTATCTCTACGGCTCCGCGTTCTCGGCCTACGCGGCGATCAACGCGATCGAAGCCGTGGGCCTGTGGGGAGAGAAACGCTGGGCCGAGTACCTCACCCTCGTCGAGGTCACCGTGCTGCTTCCGCTGGAGATCTATGAGCTCGTGCTCAAGATCAGCTACCTGAAGATCGCCGCACTGGTGATCAACGTCGTCGTCATGGCCTACCTGCTGTGGGCACACCGCCTGTTCGGCTTCCGGGGCGGTGGGCGCGTGGACCAGGTCCTGCGCGAGTACGACACCGGCTGGGGGGCTCTGGAGCGGGCGACGCCCATCCCGAGCCAGCTCCCCAAGCCACCACCGCTCTCGTGACAAGGGCGGCTTCAGAATCTCAAGAACGCCCCTGAAACGAACGTCTGGCAAGCTCTCAGTCCGCCGCCCTCGGGTCGCCTACCTGGCCAGCAGGGCCACGTTGATGCCAAACCCCAGCCGAGGAGTGAAATGGGACACCGTCGTGCGCCTGAAGCCGTGCTGGTAAAATCAGCTCACCTCGCTGTTGATCAGCACGAACTGGCCGGGGCTCGCGCGGTTCACGACGATCCACAGTCGCCTACAGCTCGACGCGACAGTCGCAAGTGACTCTCTGGGCGCTGCATCACGATACGTTCCTGCCAGTGCGTCTGACCATGTCAACGCGGGAAGCACCAGTCGTGGTGCTTCGCTAGCTCCACCTTCCACGGAGAAGTAATAGGCGAGATTCGAGGCCAGTTCTGCCTTGTTGACCGTAAGGCAGTCGCCCGGTTGGGACGCGGTGCGGATGTAACGGGAGGCCTGTGCCCACTGCTCGAATGAAACACCGTAGGTCGGAAGGAGAGCTGCCAGTAGCAGTGATATGAACCCGACGGCGAAGGCCTGCGACAGGCCTCCGGGCAGCAGCTCCCCTATGACAAAGGCCACGACCAGGGCTCCGGCCGGGACACTTTGAAGCAGGAAGCTCGAGTTGAAGATGGAGCTATGGGCCAATGAGAAGACCGCATCACAGAGCAGCGGCACGAGTAACCATGACAGCGCGATTCCGAGGCACGCCGTTTCGGGCTCACCGGGCGCGCTTCGTACCCGGGACACGAGCTCGGCGCTGGCCGCAATCCAACTCAGCAGGCCTACAACCGTGACAATGGCCGAGATCAGCGTGACGGCGACAAAGTCCGGTGCAACTCCCAAGGTGAGCTCCTCGAGGAGGTGGATGCCTTCGCTCGTGGAGGGAGCTGGATTGGTGCGCAGCACCCCGGCAGCACCAGATCGCAGCATGAGGACTGTGAGCGGCACATAGGCCAGGGCCGCGACGCCGACAACCGCCAACATCGGCTTTGTCGGACGGAGCGGGCGGGGCCAAAAAGCGATGGCCAACCACTGTGCGGCGAAAAACATCGCAGCATAAGCGATCGTGTAGATCGAGCAAACTACAAGAAGCCCGTAAACGCACCACCGCCGCCGGTTAGGCGATTCGATGGCACGAAAAAGCGCGAGCAAGCTCAAGGCAATCAGCAGCGTCCCGAAGCCGTAGCCGCGGGCCTGTTGGTTCCACACGACCAGCGCTGGGCTCACCGCCACAATCGACGCTGCGATCACAGCACTGCGCGTACCGAACATCCGCCGGCCGAGAAAGAAGGTGACCGGCGTAAGGCCGGCGCCTACCAACGCTGACGGGGCTCGAAGGGCAAACTGCCCGTCTCCGAGCACGGAGACGAAGCCGGGGAGCAACCCGTAGTAGACAAGCATGTTGCCGCCATCGGCCGTGATTCCAGACCAGAGGCTGGTGCCGTGGTGAACGGCGATCAACGCGCTGTGGATCTCGTCGAGCCACAGGCTCCGGGACCCGAGGTCGAAGAAGTTCGCCACCACCGACGCCGCGGTGAGCGCGACTACGACCAGCAGCTCGCATCGGGAAAGACGCCCCACGCCAGGGGGAGCTTCACGGGTCTCGCTGGTCGTCTCCGCTGCACGAACCGCGACCAGGTCCACTAATACAAGAGTTTTTCACAGGCGCCGACATGCCTGATTGAATCGGTCGTGAAGATAGGGTCGCCTCCGTGGCGCTGCTCCCCCTGCCGGAGGACTGGGACCGCGCGCTCGCTGTCGTCGCTCATCCCGACGACCTCGAGTTCGGTGCTTCGTCCGCAGTTGCGCGCTGGACAGCCGCCGGCAAGACAGTCGCTTACGTGCTCGCCACGCGAGGCGAGGCCGGCATCGACTCGCTCGACCCCGAGCAGTGCGCCGTCGTCCGTTCGGCCGAGCAATGCGCAAGTGCGCAGGTGGTAAGCATACAGGACGTGACATTCCTCGACTACCGCGATGGAGTGCTCACTCATTCGCTGGAGCTTCGCCGTGACCTCGCCCGTGCGATCCGCAGCCACCGGCCGGACATCCTGGTGTCCATCAACCATCACTCCACGTTCGGGCCGGGTTCGCTCAATCACGCGGATCACCGAGCCCTCGGTGGAGCACTGCTTGATGCCACGCGTGACGCCGCCAATCGCTGGGTCTTCCCGGAGCTCGTCGCCGAGGGACTCGAGCCATGGCACGGATTGCGCTTCGCCGCTTTCAACGCCTCGCCCATGGCGGACCACTTCGTCGACGTGACCGACTTCCTCCACAAGGGCATCGCCTCGCTCGCCGAGCACAGGGTCTACCTCGAGAATCTCGACGGTGACTTCGATCTCGTGCAGTTCCTGCGCTCGAACGCCGAGCAGGCCGGCATCGAGGCCGGCGTGCCCCTGGCGGTGACCTTTGAGGTCGTCAACCTCTGAGCCGCCGCGACGTCGGAACGTCCCTTACAAGGGCGTGGATCCGTAAACGGCGCCGGTGTTGAAGCTGCCGCGCCAGGCACCGCCGCCGGCCACCGGCCCGCCGCCGGGGCTCCCGCGACCGCGAAAGCCGCCCGGTCCGGCGAACACGCCCGGTGCAGACGGCGTACCTGAACCGACGAAGACAGTCACCGCAGCAAAGGTGTTGCCAGACCCGGGTGTGCCAGAGGCCTGGAGGAGATCACCCTTCGCCACCGAGGCGATGGTCGTGGCGCCGCTCTGGTTGCGGAAGACCGTTGCCGAGTCGGTAGTCACGGTCTCCACCGTCCCGTCAAAGCCCGTGATCGTGATGGTCGTACCGGAGACACCCGTCACGCGGCCGGCCACTGTGGGCAGAACGATCTCGATGGTCGTGGCGTCGATCTGGTCGTGGTCGGACGACACCGTCCCGGTGACGGAGACGACGGTGCCGACCCCGACGTCGGTGGCCGGCACCGACTGCCCGGCCTCAGCGTAGGTCGTCGACGTCGATGTGTTCACCGCGACGTTCAGCCCATCCTGCTGGGACACGACGAGCTGGAACCCGCTCATGCTGACGACCTTGCCGAGGACGCGCGGCTGAACGATTTCGACGAGCGTGACAGCCTGCGTGCCACCGTCGCTCGCGTTCGACGCCCAGCCTGGCGAACCGAAGACGACCTCCTCGCCGACGCCCACCGCAGACCGCGCGACCGTCTTGCCCCCTTCGCTGTAGACGGTCGACGAGTCGGTCGTCACGGTGAGGGTGGTTCCGAACAACGTGTCGACGGTGATGGTCGTCGGCTTCACCTGCGTGACGGTTTCACCCTGACCGAGTGACCCGCCGAGGCCGCCACCTGGGCCGAAGCCCCCGGGGCCGGGCGGCCCGCCCGGGCGCGGCCCGGCGGGTGCGGACTTCGACGCTCCGGACGCCGTAGCGAGGGCCTGCCTGGCGGACTGCGGCGCGCGACCAAGGCTCGAAGCAGCTGACGCGATGCCGTAACCTCCTGCGGCCAGACCACCCGCGATCAGGCTCGCCGCCACGACCAGTAGGCACAGCGAGGCCCGCGAGCGCCGGCCGGATGCGGCTGACGTCGTCGTGATCGGACCCCTCAAGTTCTCTTGAGGTCCTGGACTCCACTCACTCATTTCGCACTCCCGTTTCTCGAGCCTTGGGGGAGGGACGGACCGAACCTGAGCCTGTTCGGCCCATCCCTTGCACGAGCAGAGAATGGTCCCCCACTCTGGGAAAGCACTCGGAAGCGCCTATGAAACGGCTACGAAGTCGTCAAGTGACCTGCCGGGCGGGCTCACCCGGAGGCGAGCTCAAGTTGGCTGCTGGATGACCCAACTGTTGCCGTCGGGATCGTCGACGCTCACCCAGCGGCCCCAAGGCGCCTCGTTGACCTGCGTCCCTTCCGGCAGGGCTCCGTGAGAGCGGAGACGAGTGACAGCCGCCTCGATGTCGGCGACGTTGAGGACCGTGCCCTTCATCGAGCCGGGGCTCATCGTCTCGAACCATGTCACAAGGGTGATGGCAGCTCCGCCGCCCGAAGGCCGGAGCATGACCCATCGCATGCCTCCGTCCATGACCTGATCGTGCTCGACCCGGAACCCGAGCACCTGCTCGTAGAAGTCCTTCGCTCGCTGCGGATCGCGCACAGGGACCGAGATGATGCCGATGGACGCTTCTTGCACAAGTCCTCCTAATCGACGATCGCCGAGTAGACGAGCTGGTGCAGCTCGCGGCGGATCGGATAGGTGCCCGACGGGAGCAGTTGGGTGAAGAACAGCACAGTCAACTCCTCCACCGGGTCGACCCAGAACTCCGTGCTGGCGGCGCCACCCCAGGCGTACTCCCCGGCGCTGCAAGGCATCTTGAGGGCTGCAGGGTCGATGACGACGGAGAACCCGAGCCCGAAACCGACCCCGGACTCGGGTTCAGCCCCGCTCGGGTTCGAGAAGTGGGCCATGTCCGTGCCGCCAGGCAGGTGGTTGCGGGTCATGTACGCAACGGTTCGCGGGCCTAGGATCCGCACGCTGTCGAGCTCACCGCGACGCAACAGCATCTGGGTGAACCGGTGGTAGTCCGCGGCGGTCGACACCAGCCCACCGCCGCCCGAAGGCGCTCTCGGACGGCTCAGCACCGACTCGCCCATGTGGGCGGCGCGGCTCGCGCGACCGGTGAAGGCATCGGGCATGTACAGCACGGCCAGCTTCTCGGCCTCCCCGCCTTCGACGTAGAAGCCCGTCTCCTTCATCCCGAGCGGGGCGAGCACGCGCTCTGCAAGGAAATCCTCGAACGAATGCCCGGAGGCGATCTCCACCACGCGGCCGAGAACGTCGGTCGCCATCGAATAGTTCCACTCGGTGCCCGGCTGGCAACGAAGCGGGATCTGAGCCAGTCGGCTGCAGCAGCCGGCCAAGTCGAGGCCGGGAGGCGGGTCCCACTCGAAACCCGCGGAACGGTACATGGCGTCGACCGGGTGATTGAACATCCAGCCGTATGTGAGGCCGGCCGTATGGGTCATCAGATGCCAGATCCTGATCGGCTCCGACATCGGCACGGTGACCGGCCGTACCGACGAGCCTCCGGCAAAGACCCGTGTCTCGCCGAACTCGGGGATGAACTTGCTCAACGGGTCGTCAAGGGCGATCAAGCCCTCCTCGTAGCAGATCATCGCCGCGACCGACGTGACGGGCTTGGTCATCGAGTAGATGCGAAAGCGTGTGTCGGTCTCGACCGGTGCCCCGATCTCGAGATCGCGCAAACCGCCCCGGCCCACGTAGGCGATCTGGCCCCTGCGGGTGACGACGGCGAGGAACCCCGGTATCTTCCGGTCCGCCACGTATCGGTCGAAGTGCCGACCTATGGAGTCGAGCCTTGTCTGATCGAGGCCTACCTCGGGCGGGTCGACCTCGGGGAAGATGACACTCATCGGGACCACCATATGACCTGCCGGGGAGAGGGTTCCTTTTCGGCGTTCCGGTCCCTCGCGCCGGCGGCAACCTCGATTGCCGCTCAGGGTGTCCGGCGTACCAAGATGGAGCCCATGACCAACCTGCGCGGACGCAACCTGTTGAAAGAGACCGACCTCACCCGGGAGGAGTTCCTCTACCTCGTGGATTTCGGGGCGCGCCTGCGCGAGGACAAGCGGGCCCGGCGCGAGCGCCAGTACCTGACCGGCCGCAACATCGCGCTCATATTCGAGAAGGCCTCCACGCGCACGATGTGCGCCTTCGAGGTGGGCGCCTACGACCAGGGGGCGCACGTCACCTACCTGGGACCCACCGGATCGCAGATAGGCCACAAGGAATCCATCAGGGACACGGCCCGCGTGCTCGGCCGGATGTACGACGGGATCGAGTACCGCGGTTCCGCGCACTCCAATGTCGAGACCCTGGGCTGGTACGCGGGCGTGCCGGTCTGGAACGGCCTCACCGATGAGTGGCACCCGACCCAGATGCTGGCCGACATCCTCACGATGCGGGACCACGCCGACCGGCCCCTCGGTCAGGTCGCGTACTGCTACCTCGGCGATGCCCGCAACAACACGGCGAATTCCTTGCTCGTCACCGGGGCGCTCCTCGGCATGGACGTCCGCGTCGCCGCTCCCGGGGCGCTCTGGCCGTCTTCGGACGTCCAGGCCATGGCCCATGGCCTTGCGTCGGAGTCGGGGGCTCGGATCACGCTCACCGAGGACGCAGAAGAAGCGGTCCGCGGGTCCGATTTCTTGTACACCGACGTCTGGCTCTCGATGGGGGAACCGGCCGACCAGTGGGACGCTCGTATCGACCAGCTGCTCCCGTATCAGGTCAACGGGTCGCTCATGGCAGCAACGGGGAACCCGGGGGTGAAATTCATGCACTGCCTGCCTGCGCTGCACAACACCGAAACGGCGGTCGGCCTGCAGATCTTCGAGAAGCGGGGTCTCGCCGCCCTGGAAGTGACAGAAGAGGTGTTCGAGTCGCAGGCTTCCATCGTCTTCGACCAGGCTGAGAACCGGCTGCACACCATCAAGGCGCTGATGGTCGCCACGCTCGCCGGCGAGGGAGACGAGTGATTCCGCGAGGATGACGACGAGCAGCTAGACGACGTGACGCCCCCGGGCCGGTCAGGAGTTGCTCCCGGCGGCTGAATGGCTCCGCGGGAATCTGTCTTCCCACCTCGTTGCTCGGCGTTGTGGGCGAGCCTGCGGAGTTCCCTCGCGGGCGACCGTGGCAGCGTCGCCATAGTCGGGCAATACTCTGTGCGCGATGTGGCCGAGACTCACCGACGAGGCACTCGAGTTGGGCGACGAGGTGACGACGTTCGCGGACCTCCTGCTCCTCGGCATCGCGACCGGTCTCGTCGAGGAAGCGATGGGCTTCACCCGAAGGGGCCTCTGGGCCCTTGAGCAGGCGGACTCGGACCTGCCCCGCGAGAAGCTGCTCGAGGAGGCGGTGACCTTCCGCCGTGCAAGAAGGCTCGAGAGCGGGCAAGACCTACGGGCCTGGTTGGAGGCTCGCCTGCTGACGATGGACGATTGGGAGGCCCACCTGCGGCGCTCTCTCGCAGTTCGACAGCTCGCGACCTCGGCCATCCCGGCGGGAGCACCCGAGATCGGCCTCGACTGCCGTACGTTCGCCGTCGATCTCGTGTGCGGTGGGTGGTGGCGGCGATTCGCCGATCTCGCGGGATGTCTCTGGGCGGCCTCCAGGCTCGTCGGGAACGATCTCAACGTCGAGGAGGACCAGATAGGTGATGAATCGGGCCGCATCATGGCCATGCTCGAGCCCTTGATCGCCCTCGGAGAAACGTGGTGCACTGAAGCGCTCCGGAGAGTCAGGACGCGCGAACGTGCTCTTGAAGAGACCGCCCGGCGCTGTGCCACGGCCGACGCCGTCGCGGCCCGGATACTCGAGCACGCCAGCGAGTGGACCGAGCTCCGTTTCGACGAGCTCCTCCTGCCTTCGCGGGAAGCCGCTACGCAAGCCCTCCTCTGTGCGCGCG
>Ga0187880_1003324_pt1 | contig 12337 bp, 10 predicted proteins | sample June2016WEW_19_4_FD_132998 | JGI IMG/M metagenome (GOLD analysis project Ga0187880, IMG submission 132998) | Peatland microbial communities from SPRUCE experiment site at the Marcell Experimental Forest, Minnesota, USA - June2016WEW_19_40 | ecosystem: Environmental > Terrestrial > Soil >...
GTGGGAAGCGGTTGACGGGACTAGAATGAACCTATGGTGCGTCCTGAAAGACGCGTTGTTCTAGCAGGTGGAAGTCCTGTCCGGGTAAGCGCCGGAGCGCCCGGTAGCAGACTCCAGCCGGGAGGAGAGATCCGACCGAGCCGAGCGGAGTGTCAAAAGCCCTGCAACATGGAAGGGGAGCAAACCGGCGGGCCGCAACAATCAGTGAACGCAACAGCCTCGACAGATTATCAGCCGAAAGGTGTTTGGGAGGGCCGAGCCGCTCATTTCACGGCGAAGGCAACAGACAGCATTCCAAGCCGGAATGAATGCTGGACCTCTCCGGGGTCACAGGCGGCGGCACGCAGGAGACAGAACAAGGCGGAACAGGAGAGACCCTACCTGGCAGCCTGGTCAGGCAAAGACCGAGCGTATAAGGCCGGACGGCTGAAGTCGCGCGGAGCCGGGAGGGAGTCCGAGAGGCCCGTATTACCGAAGAAGGCGCGTAAGACAACACGCTGGAGGGAAGGGGCCTTGCTTTGATCACGCTTGTGAGGAGGTAAGTGCGAGGGCATGCCGGAAACGGACAACACCCCCAAAGAAAAAGTACGACAACTCCAACGCAAGCTATATGTGTGTGCCAAGCGGAGTAAGACACGGCGCTTCCATGCGTTGTACGACCGGATCTACAGGAGTGACGTTCTGCGGGAAGCATGGAGGCGAGTGCGCAGCAACGGCGGCGCGGCGGGAGTCGATGCGGAGACAATCCAAGCGATCGAACAACGAGGCGTGGGAGAGTTTCTGGCGGAGATCGAGGCAGCGCTGCGGGCAGGCCGATACCGCCCTTCACCGGTGAAGCGGCGATACATACCGAAAGCAGATGGGAAGCAGCGGCCATTGGGAATACCGACGGTGCGGGATCGAGTGGTGCAGATGGCGGCGAAGTTGGTGATTGAGCCGATTTTTGAGGCGGACTTCCAGACAAGCAGTTACGGATTCCGTCCGAAGAGGAGCGCGACGCAAGCGCTGGAAACAATCCGCGTGGCGGGTAACCAGGGCTACAACTTTGTCGTGGATGCAGACATTCAAAGCTACTTTGACAACATCCAAAGAGAGACCTTGATGGAGTTAGTAAAGGAGCGGATCTCGGACCGAAAGGTAATGAAATTGATTCGCCAGTGGTTGGAAGCCGGAGTGATGGAGGATGGAACGGTGAGAGAAACGCTGGCGGGAACACCGCAGGGTGGAGTCATCTCTCCGTTACTGGCCAACATCTACCTGAACAAGTTGGATCGGATCTGGGCGGCGCGGTGTAGCCAGCTTGGGATTCTGATCCGATACTGCGATGACTTTGTGGCGATGTGCCAGACCGAGTCGCAGGCCAGGGAAGCCCTCCGGCGGATCGGGCTGGTAATGAATCGGCTCGGATTGACGCTGCATCCAACGAAAACGCGGTTGGTGGACTTGAGACGCGGCAAGGAGAGCTTCGTATTCCTGGGATGCACGATTCGCAAGAGGCGCAGCATCCAGCGCAACCCTCGCTGGCATTTTATGCAGCGATGGCCAAGCCCGAAGGCGATGAAGAAGCTCCGGGATCGTGTGCACGAGCTCACCAGCGCGCGGCAGAGCGGGAAGGATGTGAAGCAGGTCATCGCGGAACTGACGCTCGTAATTCGTGGCTGGGGGAACTCATCAACTTGTGCAGTCCCATCCTATATAGCTGATCGCCGGGTAGAGCTGGGCGCTTCGTGCCCCGTTGCCCGCCCCGTCGATATTGCCACTGGCGCAGACGCTGCAGCACGTAGTAGTCCATCTTGTGGAACTCCCGATCGGCAGTTCCCGTCCGGAAATCATTTCTTTCCTACGCGTCTCCACACAGTAAGATACTTGCCGTGATCTTCTTTTCTTGTTCCGTCATCCAGTGGCACGTTCATGCGATACGTGCCCACGTCCCAGGCAACGGGCCCCTGTTGCTTGATATAAGTGACGTCAAAAGCGAGGTCGGACACGCCATGGCCGAGCGGCGCCTTCAGATACTCTCGAATCGAATCGCGTCCGTGAACCGATGCGTGGTGCGGTGGAACTGAAGAACTATTCGGTCGGGTGCGCCCACGAGCGGGTTGGTACGACGGCTTATCGCCATTCCCCAATACGCCATCGCACAGGTCGGGTCGGCATTCGCAACCTCGGCGAACGCCTTGAAATCTTGGGGATACCAGAAGGAATGCAACATGGAAACGGCCACATCAAATTGCTGCTGAGCTGCGGGCGTGCAGGAGACAGGAAAATGAACCTTTCCCAGTTTTTCCGAGTTTGCTGTTTTCTCCTGAGCCGCGAGAAACGATCCGGAGGAGATCGCTAGGACAATCAGGAACAGAATGGGGCGTTTCATCTAACACCTCCAAGTGAGTTTCCCTTTGGGATTCGTTGGTCGGACCCAGAGCCTCCAAGGCTAGCCCTTGGGTGATTACCGAGCGTAGCGCCTGCGCTGCGCTGTCGCCTGGCGGTTCGACGCCGTTAGCACTGGTGGGGGAAGCGGGCCTGCGGCTCTAAAGCGGCCAGGGGCGGTTTCCTGGCGTTCGGTGCTTGGCGTCGCCAAGTGAGCGCGCGCTAGCTCGATGAAGCGCGCGAGAGCCGTTGAGACGAACGCATCTCGATGACGTATTATTACTGTGGGCACACGTGCTTCGTCCGGCGGCAGCGTGTGCGCGGCAACCCGGCCTTCCTCGGCTGCGCTCGCTACTACCGCTCGGGGTAGCAAGGTTATGCCAACACCTGCGCCAACACAGCCGAGGATTCCGTCCAGGGTGCCAAAATCGAGTCTGCGCACGCCCACGATACCGCGCGTGGCAAGAAGTTTTTCCAGGCGGGCACGGTACGCGCATCCCGACCGAAATACTATGATCTTGAGCTTGTCAGCCGTGATGGTGGAAAACATCCGGTCCAGATCCAACACCCACGGCGCGGTGACCAGCATTAATTCCTCCTCAATCACTTGAATGGTGACAAGCTCGGGATGATTTACTGGGCCAGCTACGAAAGCTGCCTCCATCTGGTGCGACAGCACGGTCTGGATCAGACCGGCGGTAGTGCCAGTGCTTACCTCGATCTCGACCTGCGGGTAGGACGCCGCGTAGGCAGCAAGTATGGGAGGCAGGCGTAAGGCAGTGGCTGTCTCCAGAGCGCCGATCACGATTTTCCCGCGTGGGGTAGGACCATCAATCGCCGCCTGCCTCGCCTCGCCCACAAGGTGCCTAATGCGCTCAGCATAGGGCAGCAGTTGGCTACCAGCGCTTGTCAATGTAACTCCCCTGCTGTGGCGATGAAACAGGGGTACCCCGAGCTCACCTTCCAGCAAGCGAATACGCTGGGTTACGTTTGACTGAACCGTGTTCAGGATTTGCGCTGCCTTCGTGATTCCGCCAGTTCGCGCCACTGCTGCGAAAACCGCCAAGTCCCCTGCATCCATAAACAACCTCCGCAAGCCATCACGGAATGAGATGGCTCCCATCGCAACAAACTATTTTTCCTGAAGGCCCCCAGCGATTACCGTTTCGGAAAGAGCCGGGGCTCGAAGAGAACGAGCCAGTGGGGACAAATTCTAGCATGCGCGGCTTTGGGAAGGGGGAGACATGCGTAGCATCGGGCGGAGAGTATTTATGAAGGGAACGGCGGTCGGCGCTTTGGCCTGCACTATCGAGGGGGCTCAAATCCTATTCCCTGCGAAGGAGGCTCGGGCACAAGCGTCTGGGGCTCGCGTTTCGCCGTGGCCGAACCGCCGCTTGCTCGACCTCTTGGGAACTGACCACCCAATCATTCAGGCGCCAATGGCGGGATATGTAGGCTCGGAGATGGCGGTGGCCGTCTTAGCAGCGGACGGCCTCGGATCACTCCCTTGCGGTTTGCTGACGCCAAAGCAGGTCCGCGAAGAAGCGGCCAAAATACGAAGCCAGACGCACAAGCCGATCAATCTCAACTTCTTCTGCCACCAACCAAGACCGGATGAGGCGGCGGAAAGCGCTTGGCGCAAGCGACTGGCTCCATATTATGTGCAGCTTGGTCTCGATCCCAATGCGCCGATCACCCCTCCGCCCTTGCGCCGGCCGTTCGACGCAGAAATGTGCGACACGGTAGTTGAGCTGAAGCCCGAAATCGTCAGTTTTCTATTCGGCCTGCCTGAGGCGTCGCTGGTAAAGAGAATCAAGGCCGCGAATTGCTTCATCGTGGCTACAGCCACCACTGTCGCCGAGGGGCGCTGGCTTGAGGAGCACGGCGCCGATGCCGTTATTGCCCAAGGCGCAGAAGCCGGTGGCCATCGCGGCATGTTTCTGAGCAGCGATGCGCCTTCCCAGGTGGGTACATTTGCGCTTGTACCGCAGATGGCAGACGCGGTAAAGGTTCCCGTGATCGCGGCGGGCGGCATTGGGGACGGCCGGGGTATTGCCGCAGCACTCACCTTGGGTGCCTCGGCGGTGCAGATGGGTACGGCCTTCTTGTTCTGTCCTGAGTCACGGGCCTCTGCTTTCCAACGGACAGCACTTAAGACCTCTCACGACGACTCCACAGCGCTCACCAATGTGTTCACCGGAAGGCCTGCGCGAGCGGTCATTACTCGCTTCGTGCGTGAACAAGGACCACTCACAGATTCAGCCCCGTCGTACCCTCTTGCGGCCAATGCTGTACAGCCGCTCCGTACGGCGGCGGAATCCCGTGGTTCCACAGACTACACATATTTGCCGATGGGACAAGCTGCGCCTTTGGGCAGTGAGCTTCCCGCAGGTGAGCTGACTCGCAAGCTGGCCGCCGAAGCTATTCAGAGGCTAGGGACGATCAACCGTATCGAATCGACCGCTGCCGACTGAAGCGGCCGCAAGCATACAAACCAGTACGGCAAAGGTTGAACCGTGGCGGCTCCCCTGCGCCCAGCGAGTTCTAGACTGCGCTAGGAAGAACACAAAAAACGACACCACGACTTCGAGTGCGTGCGGCGGATCGATCCAGGCGACAACCAACCGTAGGCTGGCACTGATTATGGGAAGGTTCACAGCCGAAGAGGCTGTCAAGTCCATCCAAACTTCGTGGTGAAGCCAGGAACTGGTGCCTGAACAGGATCGCGCCTGAAAACAGTTCGCACGCTCAAAACGAAAAATGCCCGAGATCCTTTCGAATCTCGGGTATTTTGTTATCGCTTAGAGAGCGTCGTACCCTTAGACAGCGGTAACGTTCTCCGCTTGCCAGCCCTTGGGGCCCTTGGTCACGTCGAACTGCACCTTTTGGCCTTCTTGCAGGCTCTTGAAGCCGCCCGCTTGAATCGCCGAGAAATGCACAAATACGTCTTCGCCATTTTGACGGCTGATGAAACCATAGCCTTTGGCGTCGTTAAACCACTTCACTGTTCCCTGTTCCATTGATATTCCTACTTCCATTTTGGTTTTCTGCTGAGAAGAATCGCTGCTGGTGAGAAGGGGTGACGCTGGTTGGCGGAACCGGTCTTTCAACTGCGGGTGAATCAAACTTAGCTGATACTGTTTCGATGCATCGCCGCGAAATAACGACTCAGAACCTTGCAACACGCATTGAGCTGCGCTTGTCACCATTGCATGTCGACGCGGAATAGCTTCTTCGTGTTACTTGTGGCTACATAGCGTGAAAGAAACGCAAAACTCCAGATTCACGCGAGCTGTTTGTACGTTGGGCCCCTGGAGTCGCGACGTTCCTCCTCCTACACTGCTGAGATGGCGGAACTGAAGGCATAGAGACCACACCTGAAGCCTTCACGGTCTTCCCTGGATTGTTCTGTCCTTAATAATGCTCATCTTCTTAACAACCAAGCTCTGCGCGATCAGAATCTGGGCGAACTCCGACATCCGCATGGGTGTGATTGTTGGGTCCGTTATGGGTCCAATAACTCCGGTCGAAATGGGGGTACGAACGACGATAAAGGTAAGGATTGCAACTACTTAGGTTCGGGCGACTACAGCCCTGAAAAGGCTGGCGTCGGCGGTTCAACTCCGTCCCTGGCCACCATATTTTGCAATCGTTTAGCGACTTCGTCACACTTGGCTTCGGCTCCATTTGGCTCCACAATTTCAGCGGTGCTCCTCGCGGACGTTCTCTATTGAAATCTGAGTCGTTCGGGCACGAGCATGACACTAGTCTGCTATCATCGCCAACCGAGGAGGATCGATGGCGAACCTGTCTGGAGTAGTCTGAGAGTTAAGGAAGGAGCGTCAACGCGCAAAGAGGCAGATGGAGCAAATCGACGCCGCGCTCGCCGCCTTAGGGAACTTGAACTCCAGAGGTCAGGGTCGCAGGAAGGGTCACACCATGTCGGCTGCTGCACGTCGGAAGATCGCCGCTGCACAACGAGCAAGGTGGGCGAAAGTGAAGGCGAAGAAGAAATCTAGCAAGAGAATTTCCAGACGAGGCGGACTGTGACCGACGAAATTCTTCTTCATGGACCCCAGTCTAGTGCGAGGCTGGGACTCCCAGTGGACTTTGCCGCGAGAGCAGCCTCGTTCACGGAATGTTACTTGGGCAAGGCGGGGGAGGTATTACCAAACTCGTTCGGTGCCCCGTGATGGGTCGAAAGGCGCTATTGCAGCTTGGCGTATTCCGCTTTGGCTTGTTTCAGGATGGGAATTTCGGGGTCGGCGTCTTTCCAGAGGGCGAAGAAGTTCTGGTATGCGGTCTTAGCTTTGGTGGTGTCGCCGGAGAGGGCATAGGCACGGGCCAGGCCCAAGTGCGTCAGTGCGCCGATTGGCTCGTTCAAGACGACGCTTGGATGGTCGAGAATTTTCTGGAACTCGGCTGCGGCTGTGCTGCCTTGGTGCGCAGCCACATACGCTTCGCCACGCAGGTAAACGGGGTAGAGAGCGAAGCCCAAGTTTTGAGTAGTAGTACCAAGTTCATAGGGGGCAGCCGGGGCAAGCGCGTCAATTGCCTTGGTGGCGCTGCCTGCTTGAAGAGCAGCCGCCGAGCGGACCATCGGCAGGTACTCGAACTTCACTATCGTGTCTTCTGGGAAACGTTTGGCCAGATCGTCAGCCAGCCGCGTAGCTTGAGGGGCGTCACCCGCCATACCCAGCGCGATCGCCGATAGCGCTTCAACGTCTCTGCCGGAGGAGAGAGCGAGTGCGGCCTGTGCTTGCTGCTTTGCCGTGCTCATGTTGCCACCCAACGCCTCGCGCACTGCAGCCTCCGCCACGTAGTCCGCCGCCGTCTCTTTTTCATCGGCGCGTTGGGCCGAGTCGGAAGCGCGCCGCGTCAGCTCTCGTGCTTTCGCAAACTGCCCGGCATACGCGGCGGTGTCGGATTCGTTGTAGAGCATAGCGTCTTCGAATCCGGGCTTTCCCATCAGCCCAGCCACCTCATGCGCCATTCCTGCCGCATCGTGTTGCAGGAAATTAATACTGTAAAGGAGAAAGTGAATTGCAGGACTATCCAGATTATGGGCCTGCGCCTCCTGCGCGGTCGTCCGGGCTTCATCCAGGCGGTTAACGTTCAAATAGCTGTTGACGAGGTTCCCGTAGCCAAGCCCACTTCCGGGATTGCGCTTTAGCGACTCCTGCGACGCAGCGAGGCCCTTATCGTAGTCGCCCAGATTGCTGTAGATGGCGCTCAGGACGGCGGGCGGAATGGCGTCATGCGGATAGGTCTGCGCCCACAACTCACAGGTCTTGCGGGCTGCCTCCAGGTTCCCAATGGCGTTAGTTTCATAGTGCGAGGCGATGTAGAGCTTTTCGCGCTCACCTACGCGTTCGCGCAGTTCGTACGCCTTGCGAGTATTCTCGGCGCCGCGGGCGGTTTGCCCCATGTTGCTGTAGCTGTTCCCCAGCCGCGCGTAGGCCATGGCGAAGTTGGGATCGAGGCTGACGGCCCGCTGGAAGAATGCGACGGCGCCAGGGTTATCGTTTTTCACTATCTCCACCTGGTAGCCGAGGGTATAGGCCTGAAGCGCCTCCAGCGATGGTGTAGTCACGTTCTCCGCCGGCTCGTCATACTTCTGCACCGAAGCCAGCGATTCGCCCAGCTTCTCGCGTATTTTGGTCGCCGTCTCGCCCAGCGCTTTCAGCACCTGCTCTTTGCCGCTAGCCGTGGACTGCTCGTTCGCCAGCACATCGCCGCTCCGGCAATTCACAGCTTTTAGCCCTACGACATACTGGCTGCCCAAGCTGGAAATCGAGCCTTCGATGCTGGCGGCACTGCCGGTGCGCTGGCAGACCTCGCGGGCCAACTCGCGCGTGAGCCGTGCGTCTTTCGGCTGCGCCATCAGAGCCAGGGTTTGCGCTACGCGCTCATCGGAGAGCAAGTTCAGAAACGGCGACTGCTCCAGTTGTGCCGACAGCCCCTGTCGCAACGTGCCGTCAAAGACCGGGTCGCCGGTCGTATTGGTGAACTCGGCGAGGACGATGCTGTCCTTCTCGGTCAGGCGATGTGTGGTCTGGCCGGAACGGAAGTAGAACGCCCCCGCGATTGCAACCGCGACAAGTATTAGGGCTGCGGGAACCAGAACCTTCCAGAGTTTCCTGCCCGCTACAGGAAACTCGCCCACTTTCACTGCGCTCGATGACGGAGATGGAGCAAGCGCAGAGGAGGAACCGGATGCTGGCAACGGCGGTTGCGCGACCGCGTCTTGAGTGACTCCTGAGCCGCTTTCCTGTGCGACCGCCACCGTGCCGGAACTCGCAGGTACACCGTGCCGCGATTCCGTTTCCCGTTTCAGCCGCTTCAAATCGGCCCGCATCTCCGACGCAACCTGATAGCGCAAGTCGCGGTCTTTCTCCAGTGCCTTATTGATGATGTCTTCCAGCTTCGGCGGAAGATCGGGGTTCAGGCGGATTGCGGGAAGCGGGTCGCGTTCGAGAATCGCATTGAAGATAACTGCGGAACTCTCGCCACGGAAAGGCAACTGCCCGGTGGCCATCTCATAAAGGACGGCTCCAAACGAGAACAGGTCGCTTCGGGCGTCCAGTTCTTTCGCACGCGCCTGCTCCGGCGACATGTAAGCAACGGTGCCGAGCGTCGAACCGGGGCTGGTGAGATGATCTGCGTCCACCGTCTTCGTGTTAAGAGATGCAACCTTGCTCGAAGAACTACCTGCCAGACTAACCTTCGCCAGCCCAAAGTCGAGAATCTTGGCGTGGCCGCGCTTCGTCACGAATATGTTCGCGGGTTTGATGTCACGGTGGACGATGCCAGCAGAGTGAGCGGCGTCAAGTGCGTCGGCGATGTCAATCGCCAGACCGAGCAAAACATCGGTGTCAATGGGCTTTCCGGCGATGCGATACTTCAGCGTCACCCCGTCCAAGTACTCCATGGAGATGAACGCTTTCCCATCCTGCTCTCCGATATCAAAGATCATGCAAATATTGGGGTGATTCAGCGCGGAGGCAGCTTGGGCCTCGCGTTGAAAACGAGCGAGGGCTTGCGGGTCGCGAGCAACATCCTCCGGCAAGAACTTGAGGGCGACGAAGCGATGCAGCCGAGTGTCCTCAGCCTTGTACACCACACCCATACCGCCGCCACCAAGTTTCTCGACGATGCGGTAGTGCGAGATTGTTTGGCCGATCATGGGTGGCGCAGAACTCAGGGTGCAATATTAGGTGTGCTGGGAAGGCGAAGTCAACGAGGACGATACTTCACCAAACGGAAGGAGAAACTGCGCCAGTCGCGCTTAGACGAAAATGAGGTTAATGCAAGTCGCGAAAAAACAGGAATCTCGCGGGCGAGCGTGATCGCCTAAGCCTGCTGACGCTTGCCAAAATCCCGCCCCAAGGTCTATAGTCCGGCTGAATTTCGATTCCGAGTCCTAAATTCCTAACTATGCGCCGCATCCTTCTTCTGCTTGCTGTTTCGCTTACGCTCATTTCATGTACCCGCCAGCCGGACTTCGACGTGGTCTTGAGGAACGGTCTGATCTGCGACGGCACGGGCTCGCCCTGCACCGCCGGAGGTGTCGCCATTAACGGCGACAAGATCGCCCGAACGGGCGATGTCTCCGGAGACCGCGGGCGCATCGATATCGATGTTCATGGCCAGGTCATCGCGCCGGGCTTCATTAACCTTATGTCCGCGCCGGATGGGCTTTTTGCCGACGGGCGCGGCCTCAGCGATCTGCTCCAGGGCGTCACGCTAGAGATCTTCGGCGAGGGCGAGTCCATGGGCCCTCTTACGGACGACATGCGCGCCGAGGTGCTGCGCCAGCAGAGCAACATCAAGTACGACCTCCCCTGGCACACGCTCAACGAGGGGCTCGAAACGCTCGTGAAGCACGGCGTCTCGCCTAATGTCGCTTCCTTTATTGGCGCCGCTACGCCACGTATCAACGTGCTCGGCCGGGCCAACCGCGCGCCCACGCCCGCCGAACTCGACCAAATGCGTGAACTGACTGCCAAGGCAATGCAGGAGGGCGCGCTCGGCGTGGCCTCGGCTTTGATTTACCAGCCTGGCAACTATGCGAAGATGGACGAACTGATCGCGCTCGCCCAGGTCGCGGCCAAATATAAAGGCATCTACATTTCGCACATCCGCAACGAAAGCGATCATGAGATGGAGGCGATCGATGAATTGATCACGATCGCCCGCAAAGCAGGAGTTCCGGCGGAAATTTACCACTTGAAAGTCGCAGGCGAGAAGAACTGGAAAAATCTGCCGGAAGTAATTCAGAAAGTCGAAGCAGCCCGCGCCGAAGGCCTTGCGATCACTGCGGACATGTACACGTATCCCGCCGGCGCAACGGGCCTGGATGCGGCCATGCCGCCGTGGGTGCAGGAGGGCGGTCTTGAGGCGTGGCGCAAGCGGCTGCAAAATCCCGCCATCCGGAAGCGGGTGAAGCAGGAGATGTTGGCGAGCGGCAAGTACGACAACCTGCTTCGTGCAGCGGGATCGCCCAGCAACGTACTTTTTGTCGAGTTCAAGAGCGAGAAGCTCAAGCCGTTGACCGGTAAGACTCTCGCGGAAGTCGCGGCCATGCGGCAGTCGTCGCCCGAAGATACCGCGATGGATCTGGTGATCGAGGACGATTCCCGCGTAGGGACCGTTTATTTCCTGATGAGCGAGGACAATATCCGCAAGCAGATCGTACTGCCTTGGGTGAGTTTTGGCGCGGACGCCGACCCCGAAGGCGTGGATGGCGTCTTCCTTAAATTCAGCGCGCATCCTCGCACCTTCGGCAACTTTGCCCGCGTCTATGCCCGTTACGTCCGCGACGAGAAGCTCATGACAGTGGCAGAAGCAGTCCGCAAGATGACCTCGCTGCCGGCATCCAATCTCGGAATCACCCAACGCGGACTGCTGCGGCCAGGATATTTTGCGGACATCGCCGTCTTCGATCCGAACACCATCCAAGACCACGCTACCTTTCAGAAGCCGCGGCAAACGGCTACTGGCCTCTCCGAGGTTTTCGTCAACGGCGTCGAGGTGGTGCACAACGGCGAGCACACGGGCGCGAAACCGGGCCGCGTCGTCAAGCGGGACCGCGACTAGCATTCGTCGGGATGACTCTGCTGCCCGTGTTTCCCTCTTCAGGATCACAGAGAGTGGACGATTGGACAGGCACTGTAGTCGGATCACGGGCAGACCTTCCCCAATCCGGTAAGGTAAGGTTTGCCGACAAACCGGCCAGTAATCTCGCCCCCTCACTTCAAGACGCCTATTTCCCGATCGAGTAATCATCTTTCTGGTAAGCCAAGCCAAAGAAGAATCGCCTCGATTTACCGACGCTCGAATCGAGCTTCTTGCACAAAGGGCTTTACGCTTGGGGACAAGGCGAGTAGCATTCCTCAGCACGGGGGGGTACTTTGATGAACTACTCAATTCTGGCCATACTTTCTGGTTGTGTGCTCCTAGCTACTAGCGCCGCCTCGCAGACGAAGCCCGTATCGTGGACGACTCCATCTGCCGAGGAAATAAACGCGGTGTATCCCGAGGTGGAATCCCTCTACTTCGATCTCCATAAAAATCCCGAGCTTGCCATGCATGAGCAACAAACAGCAGCCAAACTGGCGGAGCGCGTCAAAGCGCTGGGATACGAAGTGACGACGGGCGTGGGCGGCACCGGCATTGTGGCTGTGCTGCGAAACGGGAAGGGTCCTACGGTCCTCTTGCGGACTGACATGGACGCCCTGCCGATCGCAGAAGAAACGGGGGTGCCATATGCCAGTCATGTCGTCGTTAAAAGCGATTCTGGAACGTCGATTCCGGTGATGCATGCCTGCGGCCATGACATTCACATGTCCAGTTGGATCGGCACCGCGAAGCTGATGGCAACCAACCGGGATCGGTGGCACGGCACTTTGATTCTCATCGGTCAACCGGCCGAAGAGACAGGCGAAGGAGCCCCCGCCATGATTAAGGA
>Ga0187880_1003341_pt1 | contig 12306 bp, 10 predicted proteins | sample June2016WEW_19_4_FD_132998 | JGI IMG/M metagenome (GOLD analysis project Ga0187880, IMG submission 132998) | Peatland microbial communities from SPRUCE experiment site at the Marcell Experimental Forest, Minnesota, USA - June2016WEW_19_40 | ecosystem: Environmental > Terrestrial > Soil >...
CAATGGCCACGGCGAGATGAGTTTTGCCGCGGCCGGTCCTGCCGTAAAGGATCAGGGAGCGGCCCTCGGTGACGAAGTCCGGTCCCAGATAGGAACCGAGCAGCGATTGCCGCAGAGTCGACTGCAAAGTGAAATCGAACTCATCAATGGTCTTGAAGAAGGGAAAGTGAGCCTGGCGGGTGCAGCGCTGCAGGCGGGTTTGCTTGCGGTGGGCCACTTCTTCGGCCAGCAGAAGAGCGAGAAAGTCGCGATAGGTCCAGTTTTCTTTCTCGGCTCGATCCGCTACCTCCTGGTAGATGCGGCGTGTGTGCGCCAGGTTGAGACGTCGGAACAGAGGCTCGAGCTGGCCTTCGGAAAGTTTCGGGATGGCCAGCACGGGCATGGGCTTGGATGGCTTCTGGGTCATTGCTTTCTCCTTGGGTGTATTTACAGCTCGGTACCATCTGTGGGTGCAAGGGCCGTGGAAAAAGCCGTTCCGTGGAAAAGTCCAAAGGCAGGACTTTCCCACTGCACTTGAAACTGCCGCAACCGCAGCGGGATTTTCACTTTTTCCACCGCCCCGGCTACGGCGGTGAGCTTTTCCCAGGAACCTACAGAAAAATGTTGCGCCAGGATCGCCTAGCAACGACGATCTCCAACTTGGTCGACCCCTAGCATCCCCCGGTGGGTGTTTTGTTCGCACCTCCGAAGGCGCACCCCCGGCTTCCTCGATCTTGCGGTCTTCCATTTTCATTGCACCGCCTCCGCAAAGTTCAACCCTGGTTGCAGACATCTTTCCACGTAAAACGCACCAAACACTTGTTCCTGGAGACCGGCTTCCATGGCTCGCCGCAGAACCTCCGGACCATGACTCTGCAGGATGGTGTGCAGTCGATCCACATCCTCGTACCATTGCCGCGGCCGACGATGCACAATCTCGGTGAGATAGCGAATCGCAGGTTCCCCCAACTCCAGCAACTGTTGCCGCTTCAGATAGCGCTTGCCACGTTTTCCCGATACGGCTGCGACCAGAGCCGCGCGATGCTCGGCCAGCGAAGACCCTTCGTGCGCCACGAATTTCCTGGGATGCATCGCTTCATACCGACCGGCCACGATGCGCACTCGTTGCCCATACAAGTACAACGTGGCCGGCATACTGATCGCCTCCGGCGGCATCGAGTAGGCGTGGCCATCGTGGAGCACCGTTCCGGTGGGACCCACGTAGACGGGAATGCGCAGGGCCAGCTCTTCCGGCTGTACTTTCAGAGGACGTAGGCGAGATCTCTCTTCCGCCCAGCGCACCGCGGGAATCACGCCGGTGGCGCGGCAGGGACGCTCCTGGTTCACCTCCTCATGCCAAGCCCGCAGTTGCAGGCGAAGATCTTCCGCATCGTGAAACCGCCGCACCTTGAAGAAAGAAGACTTGACGAAACCGACCAGGTTCTCCACGCTTCCTTTTTGCTGAGCGCGATACGGCCAGCACAGCTCCACCCCCACTCCCATCTCCAGCGTGGCGTAGGCAAAGACCGGATTCCATTCCGTCACTTCCCCATTTTTCCGCCACTGCAGAGCGATCGTCTTCGGCCGATCGAAGACGCATTGCAAAGGAACCCCACCCCAACTGGCCAGATGCTCGGCCAAGCTTCGCACCAAACTCTCTACCGCTTCATCCTGGACCAGACTGACGCACATAAAACGCGAGTACTTTAGACGCGAAGCGAAAAAATGGATGCGCTGGCTGGCGCCATCGACAAACTGCACTTCGATTTGTCCAAAATCATGCTGACTGAACTCCCCGGGCAGACCTTCGAAACGAACCAGCGGCTGGGCCGACTTAGGGCGCAGCGAGGCGACCAGCGCGTAGAGGGCAGTCTTGCCTCCCTCATAGCCTGCCTCCCGGACTCGCCGCAGAATCTCCAGCGACGCTAGATCGGGTGTATGCTGCAGAATCTCCAGGATTGGTTTCCGGAAATTCGCCACCGTGCTGGGCCGGCCGACCTGTCGTTGGGCGCGCTCCGCCGCATCGTCGACATGTATCACCGGTCCCTCTTGCGCGATGCGCTTCACTGAACATAGGGACACTCCCGTCAGCCGGGCCACCTCCGTCTTACGGTGGCCCGCCTTCAATAGAATCTCGACTTCGTGACGCTTTAACATGCTCAACATCCTCCTCTCCCTCCGCCTCCACCGATCCGTAGACCGGCGGGAGGCATAGAGAGAAGTTCTACCGCTTATGACTATCACTGGGTAGCTCAGATTTTCCGGAATTAGGTGGGTCAGAATTTCCGGAACTCACACATGCCGTGTCACATGCTGTTTTCCGTGTTCGACGCCGAAATCCTCGCACGCTTTCTCTAGCGTGTAGCTTTTATCCGTGAGTGCAAACGCGAGTGTTCGCAAGTCCAGAAAGTGGCCACGAAAAGCGTAGTCTTCCTCTGGCTTCCCCGTTGTCGAACCCTCAGGAATCAGGTCTTCTTCATCGGGATCTTCTCTTCGGGTGAAACCCTTCAGTGCCCGTTTGCTGTCGATGTGCTTGATACAGATGCTGGGTCGAAACCGATTTCTGCCTTCCAAATACGGCCAAAGGTCGAGCGAGAATCCCCCTGCAAAACGGCGTCGCGCATTTGTGAAATTGTACGCGACTCGTGATATGTCGAAAGGAAAGCTGAACGCGATGAGCAGGCAGCGTCCTTTGTATGTGTTCTTGAATAGTTTGTCGATGAATTGTTCGCGCGTTAGTAAGGATACGTCGTGAACGGTTTCACCAGGTACCACCGGTCGTGGCGTTGCGACATAGCGTTCAAGAGTCCGAAGATCGTTGGCGGGGAGGTTATCGCCGAAAAAGAGATTTTCTGTCGCCAACTGTCCACCGATGATGAATCGGTAGCTTCCAAAGGTCAGGCGCTGAGTTCGATCAGTTCGTGTTTCGGTGTCGAAAACGAACATTGCATCAGGGCGATGCCATTCCCGCTGCGGTTTATCGAAGTCGTGCTCCTCATCTTTCAAATCAGGAAAGACGCGGACGGCAATGACCAATGGCGTGGGTGCACGACGCGACATGCTCGAAATTGATGGTGATCCACTATTGTGAGCCTGATCTGGTCGCCCGAGGGGTGGTTATTTGGGTTCTCGACGCGATGTTGGTCTGGCATTTGGTGCAAACTGCTCCAAGTCCGTATTCAGCCACCACTCAGGCCCTAACTTTTCTGCGAGCATCGAGTCCAGCAGTTCACAGAATTCTGCATGAGGCAGCAGAAGTTTGTCGACCAGGTAAGCATTGGTATCGACAAATCCGCGAACGCACGCGGCGCGGGCGAGCAGTGGACTCCCGGTGCTGTTCTCTAAGGTCGCTTTCGGCCAATCATACTGAGCAGTGTTCAACACTGCGCGATGGTCGTTGACTGGTATGGGTGTCGTTATGGGGCTATTCGCCCTGCCAGCGTCGTGATGATTGTCCACCGTAGTTTTTCCTCTTCTAGCCCGATCACAAGCAGCACAGATAACCGGGTTGCTGTTTGGTACAAATGCCTCCGGTCGTGTTTCACCGCATGCACACTGGGCGCCGACGCCAAATCGCCGTGCAGCCGTGGCGCTACGCACCCACGCAGACTCAGGATCACGTTGTGGCAGTTTCTTCCTCATCACGCCGCCCTCGCGTAAAGTGACTCGAAGGAAAGAACTCCCGCTGAACCCAGACGGTCCAATGCACGGAGATCTGTCAGCAACCGGAATCTCTTCCCGTTTTGCATCGATGATGTGTTTTCCCCGGAATTCCCGGAGCGCCGAGGCATCGCCGGTGTCGCGGTACTGCTCGACGGCAGTCCAATATTTCCCGAGCAGGGATGCTTGGCGGAAGTCGGGCACCCCGATTTCGCGCAGTCCATTCCGTGTTGGAATTACCAGAACGCGCAACAGACGGTCATTGGGCCTGGCGACCCAACGCCCGTTCCTCAGTTTTCGCAATGCGGACCGCGCTGCCTGCGGTATCCTTCGCTGGTCGAGGTCAAATTTGTGCGATGCTTGACGAAGTGAAGCGCCCGCTCTCACTTCCGTGACCGCCTGACCCACGTTGCTCCAGAATTCCTGATCCCGGTCAGGCATCGCGAAGAATTCTTCGAGCGTTCGCGGCGGAACAAACTGGCGCTTGGTCGAACGGCGCGAACTTCTTCGCTTGTTTTTTCGAATCTCTTTGCGCTTCATCGCTGGATTTGTCCTTTCGCGCGACGGCGATTTGTCCTGACCGCCACGATTACATTATGCGTGCGATAAACTAATAATACGCATAATATTGGGGCCTGTCCAGAGCCGCAAAGTTTATCTAATGTATTGTGGTGCAGCAGCTTGAGAAGGCATGTGTAAGACCAACCGCATAAATTGCCTTGCCATTGCTGATAGTTTACGTATAATTATGACTGGACATCGGGAATCCATCGCACTAATGACAAAGCACAGGAATGACTTCGAGGCTCCAAAAAGGCGTGGTCGTCCACCGACCATTGGTGTCTCGGAGGTCTACGGGAAAGCGGAAAACTTGCGCGACAACCTGGCCGAGGTGTGGGATCGATTGTGGCCGCTTCTGTCTAACGCGCGGAGCGAGGGGGAAGTGACGAAGGCGTTTCAGGACGGAGCTCGCCCGTACGATCAGAACTTCGTGCCAAGTCTGTCAGCGCTCACGCTTCAAGTCTTGCAAGAACCCACATTGCCCAAAAGACGAGAACCATTGCAACGATTTCTGGCGGATTCGCTGGCAGGCGTGGGAGTGGTGACTCCGCGTCGCTCTCGCGACATCTGCGCCCAAGAAAGAGCAAGGAGAAAGCGTGCTCATCACATTCTTCGATACGAGTTTTATGTCGTGTGTTCGTGTGGCTACAAGGGACACTCAAAGAATCACGCTTGCCCAAAGTGTGGAGCGGAGATTTTGTTTCCGTTGGGCTTGCCAGTCTAATGTCATAAACAAAGCGGGCCTGCCGACTGTTCCTGCAGCCAGCAAGCCCTACCACCAACGGAGGCACGCTCCAATGGCAGCTGGCAAAACCGTATATCAACCTGCGCAATTCCTCAATTCAGTTCCACGCCACGGAGTCCTCACTGTCTCGGGCTACATTCAAATCCGCGTCGATAAGGGACACTTGATCGTTGAGGATCAACTTGGCTTTGAAAGATCCTGCCACCGTCTTCCCCGGATCGGACATCGCCTAAAACGTCTCGTCATCGTTGGCTCAAAAGGTTTCGTAACGCTTCCGGCTTTGCAATGGCTGAAAGATCAAGATGCTTCATTAGTATTCCTCGAAAGAAATGGCAAGGTGCTGTGTGTCACCGGCCCCGTTGCATCATCTGATGCAAAGTTGAGACGGGCTCAGGCTTTAGCCATGAGCAATGGTGTGGGGCTTGAGACCTGCCGGACACTGATCGAAGCAAAACTACAGGGTCAAGAACGCGTCCTACGCGAGCGTCTGAATTGCCAGCCAGCAGCGGCCGCAGTCGCTCGCTTTCGGAACAATCTAGGTTCGGTCGAAAGCTTTGACGCGATCCGTAACCTCGAAGCAAACGCAGCCGGTTCTTACTTTCGTGAGTGGCGGGAGTTCCCGGTTGCCTGGCCGAAAGCTGATCTACAGAAAATCCCGCGCCACTGGCGATTTGTTGGAAGTAGACAGTCCCCACTAACGGGCGGACCCCGTCTCGCAGTGACGCCAGCGCATGCCATCTTGAATTATTGCTTTGCCCTGCTGGAAGCTGAAACGAGATTAGCAATCTCCTCTTTAGGGCTCGATCCCGGCCTCGGGCTGGGCCTACATACCGACACTGCTGATCGTTCCTCCATGGCTTTCGACATTCTCGAACCCGTGCGACCTGAAGTTGAGAGGTGGCTACTTAGTTGGATTGCGAGTGAGCCGTTGCGCCGGGCCGACTTTTTCGAGACGGCCACCGGTAACTGCCGGTTGATGGCTCCGATGTGCACTAAGCTGAGCGCGACAGCTCCCGCGTGGAGAAAGCTGGTCGCGCCGTGGGCTGAATATGTGGTGCGAACTCTCTGGGCTGGGACAAAGTCTGGACGGGCTCGCAATTCAGTTCCTCCGACACGCCTTACCCAGCAGCGACGTACGGAAGCCAAGGGCAAGATCTGGATAGCCGCCGTTGAACCGCCGAAGGCGGATCATCTCTGTCGGGGCTGCGGAAAGACGATAACGAATGGCAGAATCCACTGTGCCAAATGTGCTGTCAGCGCGTCGACCGTACGCCTTATCGATGCTGCCCGGTCTGGACGGGTTGCGGGACATACTCCCGAAGCGCTCGCAAAGGAAGCGCAGACTCAGCGTCAGCACGCACAAGCGCGATCTGCCTGGACACCAGCGAGCCAGCCCGCATGGCTCACGGTTCAAGTGTATTTGCAGAAAATTCAACCTTCGCTCGCGCGAATGTCGAGCTCAGCTATTGCGTCGCGGATGGGAGTTTCCCGCTGGTACGCGGGTCGGATTCGTCAGGGCTACCGTCCGCATCCACGGCATTGGGAGGCGCTGGCCGAGTTGGTGGGTGTTTCGGAGGATGTCTAACGCGCTTCTGGCATTCTTGGTGTGGTTAATGTTGGCGGAAAAGTGGTCGGTCATGCGCTGGTTACACCAAGAGCCGTCAAGTCCTTGCATCGCCTCTGCCCGGCGCGTATCGTGCCCCAGGACTTTGAAAACGATTGGCGGCAGAAGCGACACGTTTCCTTTTGCCAGGATGAGGCGCTTATTCATGAAGAGAACTGCGAGATGGGCAGTGGGGGGAATTGCTCTTCTGTTTGCATGTTCGACGCTGGTGCGGCCACAGCAAAGCCCGAGCACCGGGGGGAGTTCGCTAACCAGCCCAACAGCCCAGCTTCCGCATTTGGTGAGATTCAGCGGGACGATGAAGGACGTGAACGGAAATCCGCTCACGGGTGTCGTCGGCGAAATATAAGGCTTTTGGAAACTAGACTATGACGGCGATTCTGGCACACGACTATTGGGCTTCGTGACTCAGCATGAACCAGTCCTAAACCCTGGCGGGACGGGACTTAACGAGGCGACGGCATTGCGTCACCTTGCTTCCCCGACCTCGCGTATTGATCTTTCACATAGGCCTTAGCGCTGGAGATCTTCCCTTTTAGCTTCGGGTCGTTCGTCGCCAAGTCAAGGCAATTTAACAAGAATAACGTTGCCCGGGGCTCCCGATCCGAATCGATTTTGACGATACGGGGGGCGCTGTACGACAGTGTAAGGACTAATAGCACGGGCTCGACGTCGCGCTCTTCCAGCGCCTTTCCGCCGATTATTTTTGTCAGCGCTACAGCGGAGGCATCGCCGAGCCATCCCAGATCCTTCACGTCGGTAGACGTAAATCGCTCATTTGCGTGCGCTAGAGCCTGCCGAACCGCGCCCTCTGCGTCGAGGGGCTCCGCCTGACACAGAAGAGCAGATGGGAGGGCGAGGGATACAGCGAAAAACAGCAATAAACGACGGACACTTTTTCCCATTGCAGGCTCCTCATTGCGTCTTATTAACGTCGGTACCGTTGGTAACGGTTCCGTGGTTCGTGAGATTTGTTGAGCTGAACTTCCAGTTATTGATCCGAACCTGATACGCCTGGCCGTTCATAAGGACTTGAATCGTCTGCGTACTAGTGAGCGGAGTGGTGAACGGAACGGCCTTGCATAGCTCAACGGGGGCGTCGTCAAAGGTTCCGTCCGCCCTCGTCGTTTGGGATGTCGTGCTTACATAGGTGGGTCCGATGTTCGTGAAACCACCATTGTTCGTGCCGTCGTACCAGACGATGTACTCCTGTGGAGTCATGGCAGAACTTTGTATGGGATTCGAATTCTGATCTAGCACCTGATAATCAATGTCAAGCCCTATTCCATAATAGCCCGACGTACAGCCGTGATTTCCGGAGTTGCCGGTTTGTAGGATCGTGGCGCTCACGAATTGCAGGCTGGTCGGCACCTGCACCGTGCCGGTGCCGGGGACATTGAACGTGCTTTGCGAGACCACGTAGCAGGCGCCTCGGGCGAAGCCGTAAATCGTCTCCTTCACCGGAGTGGTGAACGACGAAGTTCCCGCCGCCAGCCCCAGCATCGCGCTGCTTGCGCCCCCCTTGAGGGAGAATATGCCGGGCGTGTTAATGCTAAACGAAGTTGGGTCGATGGTGTAATCCTGCCCGGAACCGCCGCAGGCAGGATAGGCGACGCCGGTAGTTGTAAAGTATCCATCTTCGCCAATGGTGGTGAAGAGACTATCGGGAGTAAAGAATGCGGAAAGGGTTTCGGACGGGCAGTCGCACGCGTCGGTGTCAACGATTACGCTCGCTTTCCCCGATGGATCGATTTCCTCCGCGCGGCCGATAAGCCGTTGCGATCCATCGCCGAAAAGGGTGGTCCACTCGAATTGTCCAGCCATCACGTTTTTCGCCAGCTTCACGCCGCGCGGATCGGGAGTCTGCTGGTCGCGCAGGTCTCGCAGATCGAAGACCGCCGTCTCGCCCACTTCCAGATAGCGCGTGTCGATCCAATAATCCTTGCCAGCCGTGGGATGGATATATCCGCCCATGGCGGCCCGCACCTTGCCTACGTTTGTGATGTAGACGCGAGAACTGTGGTCGCCGTCCAGGCGCCACGGGTACCTTCCAGTGGACACTCCGTAGCTACCAATGTCTTTGAAAGGCACGGACTGAGCGATCTGGCCGATGGGATCGAAGCTCGAAAAGGCCGCAGTCATGGAAGCGGAGCCTCCGGAACTCTCCAGCTTGATGGCCGCGCCGTCGAGCGCGAGCGACGCCGGGGCCTGCGGCAACTCTAATTCCCGAGATTCTCCGGCGGCGATGGCAGTGGACACGATCGGCAGCGTTCGCTCGGATTTTGGCGCTCCCAACAGATATAGGCTACCCGAAACCATGACCGCCGACTGGCCAATATTTTTTACCACCAGATGTTGCGGGCCATCGCCGATGTGAAGTCCGTTGGCATAGAGGGACGCGCCGGTGATCTCACCGGGATCGAAGAATCGGATGGTCTGGAAGAACCCGTTCGAGATCGAGGCGGAGTAGGCGAAGGCTCTGAGGTCGCCGGGCACACCGGAATATGCAATGTGCAGGGAAGGGATTCTTCCATCGGGATCTGGTTCCGCGCCGTACAACACTGGCTGGATCGTTGTCGCGAAGGGCGACAACACGACATTTTGCTTCAGGTTTTCGCCGAAGCTTAAATCGACATGAAGAGTTTTAGCCGACGAGTTGCCCAATACGAGAAAGGACTGCGCTGCTGCGGGCTCCCACCACACTGCATCGAGCGTGTTGGAGGCGAATTGGGTGGCTTCCATCAGCGGAACATCTAGGCTACCGAAGCCATGGTATGCACGCAGCACTATCTGCGCCAGCAAGGCGCTGGGATGGCCGAAGTACTCAATGGCAATCCCTCCTGGAACCTGGAACTCGCCTATTTGCCGGAGAATGGTCCGGATATTGAAGGTCTTCGTCTGATTGGCATCGACGGGAATCGCGACAGACGGATACGGCTTGCCGTCGGAAGCGTAAAGAGTGAGGGTAGCAGGCTCAGGAAGGGCCTCGTTGCTGACGAGCACTATCTCCCAAAAATCAAAATCTGCGGTTCCTGCGATGGGAGCGTAAAGGACGTGCCTGTCACTCGGTGGCTCCGGCGGTAACATCGACTGGGCTGCGGCCAACCCCTCGCCACAGATAAGCAACAGTGCCACAAAAGCCAGGGCAAGACGGCTAGATTTGTTGCCGAAAAGATAAGGGTAAGCGACAACCTCGAAGTGAGCCATCGGGTCCTCCAGTCAGTTGAATCGTCCCCCTCAAACTGGCTGGCAGCGTAAACGGCCGACGACGTTGTGTCAAATGAAAAGCTGAAAGAATAAAAACTCGACACATGCAGGGTAGCGGGGATCAACGGAACGGAAAACCGGGTTAACGAAACACGATTTCAGCAATTCCCCGTCCGATGTAGCTGACCAGTCCGGACAGCACAATCACAAACAGCAGGACAGCAATCCGCATCGACGTGATGCTGAGTCGGCATTGGATGCAGCATGCTATTTTGTTGGATAAGCTTCCAGAAATCAACGAGAAAACCTGTCAAGTTAGGATGAAGCCAGAAGCTCAAGCCTTCGCACTCAATGGCGGAGAAGAAACTTTCTTGGACATTAAACAGGGCGCTGGAACCATAAATGCTGGTATCCATATTCCCGCTGATGCCACCTTTCAACTCTATGCGCCGATGTGTGTCTACTATTCCGAGGAAGATGGGAGCCAGCACGGAACCTGTACTACGTATCGACTCATAGATAACAGAAGTGCCGGTTTCAAATGCTCTGAAACACCAATCAACGGGACTTTTGAGCAAACCTTCTTTGGCTACTGTGAAAACTGATCCGCAGAGGACCAGGCCTGTCACGGCGATCAGCAGTAAGTTAGGCTGCGGAAGAACTCAATTAAAGGCCGCTGGGGAACCAAGCGACAGCGGTGGTTCTAGGGCCGGATACACTCGCTCTTTAGCGACTTGTGCCGGCGCTCCGATTTTCCCGTTCGATTGGGGATAGTAGGGTGAAGTTCCCCACTGTATGGAAGCGATACAATGCCGAGCGTATCGAGCCCTCAATCCATGCCTAGCTCAAGACTTGACGAAGAAGTACCTGGCTACATGCATCGGTTTTTCTTTCACAGCTTCCCGAGACCACGTATCGGCCAAGGCATAGACATCCAGTTGCAAAAGGGGCGGTTGATCGCCCAGAGTCTCTTGGACAACGGTCTACTGCTGGCACCAGAAAACTATGAGATCCCTATCCTGGATAGTGGTCGTCTGATAGTCGACCATCTGAAAGTGACGCAACGTCGTGCGTGCTTCACTGAACTCGAACCGGCAGCGCTCCCGGGACACTCTCAGACGTTCGGACCCTTTGCGCTCGTCTACAACATTAGTGACCTGCGCCGATTGCGAGCATTGCCCGTCTTTTATGTGCCTTTGATAACGCACGGCGGCTATCTTAGTGGTCTCGCGACAGAGTTGCTAGTTGGGTTTGCTGACTCGAGCAGACTCGTGAGTTCGCTGGTGGCAATCCGTAAGCACCTCTCTCAGTCAAACTCTGTTGGGCTGACGTATCGAGGACGGGAAGTGAAGTTTAACCCTGAACAGAGTGACGCCATCCGGTTCTTTATCGATGTGTTGTTCGATTCGGCGGCAGCCGATGCCGGTGTGACCGACCTCAGGCTCAGCGCAGCGGCATCGTGCTTCTACCCAACGGAAAACCCAAAATATACTGAGCCATTGCACTACTACCGCCAGCGTGAATGGCGTCTCGTCGGAGGACTTTTCACGTTCCACGGTCAGCCCACATCTCAAGCAGCAACGCCAGCGCAGGTAGCGCAACTCCTGCGGATTGACGAAGATTTCTTTTCGAAAAGACTGAGATTTCGTGATCCGGCGGTCAGTATCGGTGCTGACGTTGAGGACTCCATCGCGAATCGCAGCCACTTCTTCAAACAGCTTGGAGAGCTTGACGTCATCAAACTCGCCCGAGCCGTTGTCTTCCCTGACGGACTCGACCTCGATTCAACGCTAGCTGCCGCATACCGCGCTCGCGGTATTAGAGTCGTAACACAGGCAGAGTTGCTTACCGTGGAGACTGACCCGGAAGACTAGCAGAAAGCCAAAGCGCCGCCCACCCTCTGCGCCATGGCCCCGCTCACCCCCCCCCGCACTCCCGCGCCCCCTGTTTACCTGTTCGTTACTATGAGCGGCAGACTTCAAACCTCCTACCTCCTATCCCCTCAAACGTTTGACGGGATAGGAGGTAGGAGAAAAAAAGTCCGTCCTCCATAGCAACGAATAAGTAAACAGGGGCGCGGGGGCGCGCGAACCGGTCAAGGGGCACTCATACTAGCGGTGTCTGGCCGTCGCCCGGCGGGGAAGTTCATGCGGCGCACCAGAGTCCGAAAGCGCGGCTCGGAATGCAAAGTATCCCAGCCCGGATAGGCTTTAATGTAGACCATCCCCTGATCATGCTCTTCGTAAGCCCGCTCGATCCATCCGAGCGCCCTGTTCGTTTCGCCGAGACCTAGGTATGCTTGCGCGAAGAGACAACTGGGAACATAGCGCAGCCGTGCTCTTGCGTTCAACTCATCGATTAACTTGACCGCCTCGCCCCTCCGTCTGGCAAGTCCATAAACGCCCGCTAAAGTCGCTAGAGGAAGCTCGTGCCGCCCGGACCGACTTACACTCTTCTCGAGAGCGGCGATGGCTTCGGGGTACATCTTCTTCTCTCGGTAGGCCCATCCCAGGCCAAAATCATCCCCCAG
>Ga0187880_1003342_pt1 | contig 12305 bp, 12 predicted proteins | sample June2016WEW_19_4_FD_132998 | JGI IMG/M metagenome (GOLD analysis project Ga0187880, IMG submission 132998) | Peatland microbial communities from SPRUCE experiment site at the Marcell Experimental Forest, Minnesota, USA - June2016WEW_19_40 | ecosystem: Environmental > Terrestrial > Soil >...
GCCCCCTCAACCGCGAGTTTGCCCACTTCTTGCCGCAGGCCCTCGCGTGCGTGCGCGGTTTCACGCTCCACCTCGGCGTGCGCCTGCGCCACCAAGCGTTGCGCTTCGCTCGAGGCCGTACCCTTGGCTTCCTCGACGATTTCATTCGAGCGCTTGCCCGCTTGCTCGACGATCTGCGCCGCGCGATCACGCGCTTCGCGGATGATCTCCTTGGAGCGCGCTTGGGCCTCGTCGAGGTCTTTTTCGCTCTTGCTCGCAGCAGCCAAGCCGGCGGCTATTTTCTTCTGCCGGGTCTCGATAGCCGACATGATCCCCGGCCAGAAGAGCTTCATCACCAGCCACGCCACCACGAAAAACACGAGACCTTGGATGACCAGCGTAAGTGCTAAGTCCATTGCTTACTCCTTGCCCGGCGCCGCGGAGGCGCCAGCGCAATCTCGCTTACTTGGCGCCCAGTGCGGCCAAGAACGGATTGGAATAGAGCAGCAGGAAGCCCACGGCCACGCCGATGATCGGCACGGCGTCGAGCAATCCCGCGACGATGAACAGCTTGATCTGCAGCATGTTCGTCAGTTCCGGCTGGCGCGCGGCGCTCTCGAGGAACTTGCCGCCCAGGATGCCGAAACCGATGGCGGCGCCCAGACCGCCTAAGCCGATCACTAACCCTGCTGCAATCACAGTAGCGCTCATGAGCTGAGCGATTTGGGTCAAATTTTCCATATTGTCTCCGTCGGTCTTTGAAGTCTTAACAAAAAATCGAATTTAGTGGCGCTCGGCCGCAATGCCCAAATACACGATGGTCAGGACCATGAAAATGAAGGCCTGCAGGAGGATGATGAGGTAGTGAAACGCCGTCCATATAAATCCCGCAACGAACTGCCCGACGCCGAGAAAGTAGGTCGACACGTGGGTCAACGCCGCGTCGAGCGTGAAGCAGGCGATCAGCAGGAAAATGAGTTCGCCTGCGTACATGTTGCCGAATAGCCGCATCGACAGGGATAACGGCCTTACCGCTTCCTCTATCACCCGAAATATGAGGTTAATGGGCGCCAACACCGCCTTGGCGATCATGCCGTGGGCATGAAACGGTGCCGTGAACCACTCCCCGCAATAAACGCCGAAGCCCTTGTGCGTGATGCCGACGTATTGAATCAACAGAAACACGCCCAAGGCCATACCGACGGTGGTGTTCAAATCGGCCGTGGCCACCACCCGCAAATGCCGGACACCAAACGCAGTGGCGGCGGTGGGCAGGAAATCGACCGGCAATATGTCCATGAAGTTCTCGAGGAGCACCAGGACGAACGTCGTGATGGCCAGCGGCGCGATGAACTTGTTCGTGCCGTGATAGGTGTCCTTCACCATTCCATCGACGAATTCCACCAATAGCTCGATGGCGGCCTGAACCTTACCGGGTACGCCGCTGGTGGCGTGCCGCGCCACGCTCCAGAGGAATAGGACGATGAGCGATGCGATGGCGACATTGAAGACGACGCTGTCGATATGTATTTCCCAGAAGCTGCCGTGCCCTTGATTGACGACGAGGTGCGTCAGATGGTGCTTGATATAGCCCGTCATCCCTCCCGCAGTGTCTTCTTGGACCATCATTCCAAAATGCATAAGTCCCCAATCGTCATTTGAGCCGAATCAGAGCGACCCAATATCCCACTTGTGCGGCCATCATGCCAACCAAGAGCGGTGGCACTTCGAGTTGCAAGCGCGCGAACGCCACATACAGCGCGAGCACGAACCATAACCACTTCAGCGCCACACCGGTATACATGGCGGTGCCGAGCGTAGCTGCGCCCGCGATCCCCGGCTTGAACGCGCGCCAACCCACTACGGCGCTTCCGGCAGCGACAATCAACCCACCCACCAGTGCCGCAAGACCGGCGGTTGCGCCGCTAAACCCGAGATATACACACGCGACAACAAGCCCGCACCCTGCTTGCAGGAGCACGACCCGGACTACCAGCCGCTTGCCGCGAACCAGAACGTCACTCATCGCGAAGAGGATCGGACCGCATCCGGCGCACGGCGAGCTACGCAGAGTCTACTCATAAAAGCCGCCGCCAGTCGTAAAGAGCCGCCGTATTATAGGGACGTGGCGCTGGCGCATCAAGGTGTTTTGGACTTTGGGATTCGTATTGTTTCTGATGTCAGGAGATATGCGCCAGTATGCCTTCGAGCTCATCCAAGCTGTTGTAGGACACCACCATTTTGCCCTTGCCGGAAGGTGCATGTTGAAACAGAACCTTAGCGCCCAACTTGTCGGCGAGCTCCAACTCCAGGCGGTTGATATCCGGATCCACGGCCTTCGGCTGGCTATCCGCGGCGGCGGCAGGCGACAGCAGCCGGCGCACCAGGGCCTCGGTGTCACGCACCGAGAGACCTTTTTTTGCGACCAGCGCGGCCACTTCGATCTGCTGGCGGCGGGCGGTCAGGCTGAGTAGCGCTCGTGCGTGACCCATTTCGATGCTGCGCTGCTCCAAAAGCAGCTTCACTTCATCCGCCAGCTCCATGAGCCGCAATAGATTGCTGACTGCGGCCCGCGAACGGCCCACCGCTGCGGCCGCCGCCTGATGCGTCAGTCCGAACTCCTCGATCAACCGCGACAACGCCCGCGCTTCCTCCAAGGGGTTCAAATCCTCGCGCTGAATGTTCTCGATGAGCGCCATGGCGACGGCCGCTTCGTCGGAGACGTCGCGAATCACTGCCGGGATTTCTGCGATGCCCACCATCTGCGCCGCGCGCCAGCGGCGTTCGCCGGCGATGATCTCGTAGCGTTGCGATTCACCGGGGTTTCGATTCGGCAAAGGCCGCACCAGGATGGGCTGTACCAGTCCCTGCGACTTGATCGATTCGGCCAGTTCACTCAAGGATTCCGGGCGCATATCCACGCGCGGTTGGTACTTCCCCCGTTGCAGCAGATCCAGCGGCAGAGTGGCTAATCGATCACCGGCAACTTGCACCGATTCGGTCATCGGAACGCGGGCGCGCTGCGCCAGCAAGGGACTCAGCTCAGCAAGGCCACGACCCAGAGACGGCTTCTTGCCGGACATACTTAAGCCTTCCGAAAACGATATTCAGGATTATACGGGTGCAACCGGCAGCTCGTCGCGGCGAATCATTTCGCCGGCAAGCGCCAGGTATGCCAGAGCGCCGCGCGATTCCTTGTCGTGGAACAGCGCGGGTTTGCCGAAGCTCGGGGCCTCGGCGAGACGTACGTTGCGCGGAATCATCGTCCGGAACACCTTCTCCCCGAAATGTTCGATGAGCTGCGCCGACACTTCGTTCGACAGGTTATTGCGTGGGTCGAACATGGTCCGCAGCAATCCTTCGATCCGCAGATCCGGGTTAATGGAGCCGCGGATCTGATCGATGGTCTGGATCAAGGCGCTCAAACCCTCGAGCGCGTAATATTCGCATTGCATAGGCACCATGACGGAGTCCGCGGCCACCAGCGCGTTCAATGTGAGCATGTTGAGCGACGGGGGGCAGTCGATCAATATCACGTCGAAATTCTCACGGACCGGCTTCAGCGCATTGCGCAGCTTGAACTCGCGTCCCGTCATCATGGTCAACAATCGCACTTCGGCGGCGGTGAGATCCTGATTGGCCGGCAGGAGCATGAAACCGCCATATTCCACGGGAACCATCGCCTCCGTCGCTGCGCAATCGCCGAGCAGGACGTCGCAACTGGTCCGAGACTGCGAGTGCTTGTCGATGCCGCATCCCATGGTGGCGTTGCCTTGCGGATCCAAGTCGATCAGCAGGACGCGCCGCTTCGTCGCCGTCAGCGATGCAGCGAGATTGACGGCGGTAGTGGTCTTACCCACTCCACCTTTTTGATTTGCGACAGCGATGACCCGATTCATGTTTGCTCGATTTGGCAGTGCCGCTTACGGGCCGGCGGCGTGACGCCGGATTGCCTGAGGCCTGGCCGGTGAGAGTTCCACAAGATGCCGTTCGGCGTCCAGTCCCGGAAGCTTCAGCCGATGCACGGCCACGACACGGAACGATTTGGGAATTGCCGAAATCTCTTCGTCCGGGCGTTTGCCTTTCATCGCCAACAGGCGTCCGTCGGGGGCGCATAGATGCCCGGCGTAGGCCACGAAATCGGCCAGGGAGGAGAGCGCCCGCGCCATTACGGTATCGAAAAGCTCGAACGGCCGGTAGGTTTCGGCGCGAGCATGCACGACTTCCACGTTGCTGCATCCGATGCGCTCCGCTGTTTGGGCGACGAACCGCGCTTTCTTGCCGGTGGCCTCGATCAGAGAGAAATGCCGCGTCGGATTGACCACGGCGAGCGGCAGACCGGGGAACCCCGCGCCCGTGCCCACGTCGGCGAGGCGCGCGCCCTTTAGATAGGGCTGCAAGCTCAAGCTGTCGAGCACGTGCTTGCGCAGCATGCCAGGCCGATCGCGAATGGCCGTCAAATTGAATTGCGCGTTGGCCGCTTCCAACTCGTCCACGACACGCAATAACGTCTCGCCTTGGTGTGCATCGAGCAGCAACCCTAAGTCGGTCGCACCGGCGACCAGTAGCTGCAATTCATCGTCCCGGGTCATGGACCGGGCGGCCCGGCGCCCACCGCATCGCCCTCGGCCGCATTGGAGAGCGTCATCGATAAGCGGGCCTCGGTCCCACCCAAAATGTCTCCCAGACGCGCGCTGAATGCGATTCCGCCGTCGCGGCCTTCGCACAGACTGTTGGTTCCCGCCGTGGGCGTGGCATCTTTCAACCAGACGGCGCAGGCGCGGGCGAACGTTTGCTCGGCCTGCGCGGCAGCCACGCGCACCGACGCCTCGATTCGATTCAGGCGATCGTAGCGAAAGTACAGGAAATACTCTTCCGGCCTTTGACCTAAAAACCGCGGCAGTGCTCCGTCGACGGTGTAGCAGTCTTTGTTGTCGCCTGCGGCGGTGCTCTGCGACTCATCATGGAACAGCAGCACCTCGTGCAGCGGAACCGGACTGGCCTTCAGCCGCGTTCCGAATGGGACGAGCACCAGGCCGTGCCAATCGTAAGAGGCGTCCGCCACGGTGCCGTTCTGCGCAGGCGCAGGCGCCGGCCGGTCGGCTCGGGTGTGGCCGTTGGTCGGGGGGGCGGAAGCGCAGGCGGCCAATACCACAAGCCCGGCGACGCCCGCGGTGAGTGATGTGTATTTTCTCAAGCGCTGCGTCTCGCGAGCCATAGGGCGAGTCCTGCGGCATTCAGCGCAATGTCGCCGTCGAGCACAGCAGGCTGCTCCGCGGCGTCCCCCATAAAGTTACGAGTCGCCAATCGCGCCGCCAGAAACGCGGCATGACCGTCATCGACGATGAGGTGGCTGGCGTCCATGCGCCGTCGCACGAACTCGGTGTCGATGGCGATGATTCCCTCCGCGACGAGCGCGCATATCTCACTCATTCAGGGTCGCTCATTCAGGCGGGCGCCAGTCGATGCTCGAGTTCTTCGAGTTCCGCCGCCGTGTCCGGATCCTGGCTGTGCAAGCTCTCGAGCGCGCGGCGCAGCGCCGCCACGGCGGTATCCTTCAGGTGCGCGCAGGCTTGTCCGTAATGAGCACGCCAGTCCGCAATCAGCTCCGGTTCCAGCGTGTCGTAGTCTCGATCATTGAGGATGGAGTCGAGTACCATCCCGCACACCGCGAGCTGCTGTATTCGCGTGAGGGACAACTCGGGTGCCGAGATGCCCTCGGCGAAACAGCGGCGCAAGTAAGCCGGTGGATCGGAACTCGCAATATCGTCGAGCTGATCGCCGATATCGTAGGATTTCAGAAGATGCTCGAAGCCTGCCATTGGTCCCATTATCCGCGTCACGTGAGAACATAGGAATAATGCCTCGAAATTATTTGTGGTTGTTGATTTTGCCGTCTTTGCTCTTAAGCTCCCTCGGTTCGGCCGCGTCCCGGGTCGAGCGCGGCAGTCTTATTTTCGACAATATCCCGGAAGCTCCGGCGGTCCTCACGGAGAAGGTGGACGGGTACTTGAGTGCGCGTCAAGCGACTCCGCTCGGCTGGTCGCCGCAAGGCCAGCTGCTGATCACGACACGCTTCGGGGACGTCGATCAACTCCACGTGGTGGAAAAGCCGGAAGGTGAACGACGACAGATTACGTTTCTCCGTGAGCCGGTCACGGAAGCGGCTTTCTCGCCGGACCCCGGCCGCATCGGCTATCTATTCATGAAGGATATGGGCGGCAACGAAAATGCCCAGCTCTATTATCAACGCATGGGCGGACCGGCGGCGAAGCTTCTCACCGACGGCAAGTCGTTGAATGGAGCCCCCATCTGGTCGAACTCCGGCCGCGAAATCGCATTTTTCACCACCGCTCGCGATGGTGTGAGCTACGACATCGACATCGTGGAACCGGAGGCTGGGACCTTGCCGCACCTGGCGGTTACCGGCGACAGCAGCGCCGCGTGGTATCCGCTCGATTGGTCGCCGGACGACCGCAAACTGCTGGTGCTGAAGTACGTGTCGATCGGCGAGGGTTATCTGTATGTGGTCGACTTGAGCACCGGGCAAAAGCGCGAAGTCGATCCGGCGCCCGCCAAGGTGGGAATTGCCGGCGCGAAGTTTTCGCGCGACGGGCAGGGCGTCTACCTGATATCGGACCGCGATGCCGAGTTCGGCAAACTGCGGTACGTCAATTTGTTCACGGCGGAGAGGACCGTCTTTTCCGAACAAATCCCGTGGGATATCGAGGAGTTGGCGATCTCGCGCGATGGTCACTACCTGGCTTACGTCAGCAATGAAGGCGGCGTGAGCAAACTCGAGGTTCTCGATTTACGCGCCCATCAAGACCTGATTCCACCGAAATTGCCGTCGGCCGGCCTCATCGATCATTTGCGTTTCGACGCCGAGGGCAAGCGGCTTGCGTTTGGCTATGCGTCGGTCAATCTACCGCGCGATGCGTATGTGCTCGACCTCGCAAACAACCGGCTGGAAGCATGGACGCACAGCGAAGCGGGTCCGCTGGATACGGCGAAATTCGTGACGCCGCGCTTGGTGCAGTTTCCCACGTTCGATCGGCAAGAAAACCACGCTCGCCAAATACCGGTGTACGTGTACGAGCCGGCCACGCCGGGTCCGCACCCCGTGCTAGTCATGCTGCACGGAGGTCCGGAGTCGCAGTTCCGCCCGGGCTTCGACCCGTGGATCCAGTACGTAGTGAATGAGCTGGGTTTTGCCGTCGTCGCACCCAACCTACGAGGCTCTTCGGGATACGGAAAAAGCTATGTGGCGTTGGATAACGGCATGCAGCGCGACGATGCCGTCAAGGACTTGGGCGCGCTCATCGTCTGGGTGGATGCGCAAAGTGCTTTTGATGCTAAACATGTGGTGGTGGCGGGGGATTCCTACGGAGGATATCTCGCGCTCGCCGCGCTGGTGAATTATAGCGACCGCCTGCGCGGCGGCGTAACCCAAGCGGGCATTTCAGACTTCGTCAGCTTTCTATCCACCACGGCGCCGTATCGCCAGAATCTGCGACGTGCGGAATATGGCGACGAACGCGATCCCGATATGCGCGCGTACCTGCGCCGGATATCGCCGTTGACGAATGCTGATCGGATTGAACGGCCTCTGCTGGTGGTACACGGAAAAAACGACCCGCGCGTTCCCTTGAGCGAGGCCGAGCAACTGGTCAACCGGCTGCGCAGCCGCGGCAGCGAGGTGTGGTATCTAGAGGCGACGGACGAAGGACATGGGTTCGTCAAGAAACAGAATCGCGACGCGTACTACAGGACGTTCGCACTGTTCCTGAAGTCGCTGATTCATTAGGCGCTGCGCGCCGAATTCAACGGGGTCGATGCGCATTGCGCTGCGCTATCCCTACTACGCGCAAGCCCTGGGTGACCATTGCGCTACGCTGTCCTTGCTGCGCGCAAGCCCGGGGTCAGCGGGCGCCCGGCGGAGGGGTGCGTTAATTGCCGGCGCCGGCGCCAAGTTTTGCGAGATTCTTGCTGTAAACGACATTCATCGCATTGTCTTGCCAGCCGAGAATGTGTGCATCCACGAGATGTTTGGACACATAAAAATAGAGCGGAATCAGCGGTTGATCGCCCAGCATGAGCGCCTCAGCGTCTTGCAGCAGCGCGCGACGCCGGCCCGCGTCACCCTCCGTCGCCGCGCGTTCCAGCAACTCATCGTAGCGCGGATTCGAATAGTGCGGCAGGTTGATGCCGAAGCCTCGCTGCAGCACCTGCAAAAACCCGTACGCGTCATTGTAATCGCCCAACCAGCTGGCGCGAAATACGGTGACATCGCCGCGGTCGATGTCTTGCAACAGCACCTTGAACTCTTCCGCACGCAGCGTGGTTTCGATGCCCAACGTGTCTTTCCACATTTCCGCCACGGCAATGGCAATGCGACTGTGCAATTCACCGTTGTTGTAGCGCAGCTCGATGTTGGGCGGATTTCGGTCCATGCCGGCATCCCGCAGCAACTGTCGCGCGCGCGTGATGCGTCGTGGCATCGACCAGGCGACGTAATCCGGTACGGGCGGCGAATAGCCGTGAATGGCCGGCGGCACGAAGGTGTAGGCCGGCGCTTCGCCGGCTCCGGTGACCGATTGCACGAGCCGCTCTCGGTCGATCACCAGCGACAAAGCCTGACGCAGCTCCCGGGACCTGTCGAACGGCGGCTTTCTCAGATTGAGACCCAAGTAGTACACGGCCAGTTGCGGCGCGATGTGCAGTACGGGACCCAAGTGCTCCTTGATCCAGCCGACTTGCGCGGCCGGAATCGTCGACGTGACGTCCACTTGACCGGTGCGAAACGCCTTGAGCTCCGTGGCCGCATCGGCAAAGGAGTAGTACTCCACGCCGTCCACCTTGGTCGCGGCATCGTTCCAATAATGGGCGTTGCGCATCGCGACGAGATGCGAGCCGAAATCCCAGCGCGTCAAGGCGAAGGCGCCGTTCGACACCATGACGCCGGGTTTGGCGTAACCGCGGCCGTGCGCGGCCAGGGAGCCGCGATTGATCGGAAAGGTCGCGGGATGCGCCACGACACCGAGGAAGTACGGTGTGGGTTGCGCGAGTTCAACCACCAGGGTTTGCGGATCGTCGGCATGGACACCCAGCGTTGCAGGAGCCGCCTTACCTGCCGTGATGGCCGCGGCTCCGCGTACCGGTTTGAGAATGTCGGCGTACTGCGCGCCGGTGCGCGGGTCCACCAGGCGCCGCCATGCTGCCGCAAAATCTTCGGCAACCACGGCCTCGCCGTTCGACCAACGCGCGGCGGGACGCAGGTGAAACCGATACGTCCTGCCGTCAGGCGACATGTCGCAGTGATCCGCGGCGGCCAAAACCGGCATGCCTGCCGCATCTATTGCGGTCAGCCCTTCGTAGAGATCCCGCAATATGGTCAAGGCGGCTTCCGAGCGTGCGCCGTGCAAGTCGAGGCTTTCGGGCTCGGGGCCGTTGCCACGCCGTAGAATCACGGGTGTCGCGACGTCAGCGGCGCGCGTACTTAAGCGGGTGCCGGCTTGGAGCGGGGCTGCCCCGCGTTGCGCCGCGTACCGCCACAAAGTAATTCCCAGCACCGCTGCCAGCGTCAGTGCGACGAGGATGACGCCCGGTCTTGCGCTCAAGAATTTACGTCGCGGCAAGCGACGAGGCGCGACGCTTCACGCAGCGTGGTCACGCTTTTTGAGGTGTACCAACAGCAGCGACACGGCGGCTGGCGTGAGTCCCGGGATCCGGGCGGCCTGTCCGAGGGTTGCGGGCCGCACATCCCGCAAGCGTTGCCGCACTTCATTCGAGAGTCCGCCGACGTCCGCATAATCGATGTCGACCGGCAGACGCAGCTCTTCGTTGCGCCGCTGTCGTTCGATCTCGTCCGTTTGCCGCTTAAGATAGCCCGAATATTTTGCCTGCACCTCGATCTGCAGCGACACCTGTTCCGTGAGCCGCTCATCACTTCGCCAGCTCCCGCCCACGCCGGCGCCATCGACTGCCTCACTCGGCGCGACCACTTGCAGATCATCGTAGGTCAACTCTGGTCGACGCAGCAGTTCGATGGCGTGCGTCTCGCGTAGCAGCGGCTGCCCGAGCTTCAATAACAAGGCGGAATCGACTGCTGCGGGATGTACGACACAGGCGGAGAGTCGGGCGACCTCCTCGCTGACTGCGTCGCGCTTGCGCTGAAAGAATGTCCACCGCGCATCATCGACCAGTCCCAGTGCGCGACCCTGCGCGGTCAAGCGCAGGTCCGCATTGTCCTCGCGCAGCGATAATCGATACTCGGCGCGGCTGGTAAACATACGGTAGGGCTCAGGCGCGCCGCGGGTGATGAGATCATCGACCAAGACGCCGATGTACGCCTCGCTGCGTTGGGGGCACCAGGCATCGCGCCCGTCGGCAAACAGCGCGGCATTGGCGCCGGCCAACAGGCCCTGCGCAGCAGCCTCTTCGTAGCCGGTGGTGCCGTTGATCTGACCGGCAAAAAACAAGCCGGCGATGAACTTGCTCTCCAAGCTGTATTTCAGATCGCGAGGATCGAAAAAATCGTACTCGATGGCATAGCCGGGCCGCGTGATGTGGGCGCGTTCGAATCCCCTGATCGAACGGACGAACTCGTACTGCACGTCGAACGGCAGACTGGTCGATATGCCGTTCGGGTAGATCTCGTGCGTATCGAGGCCCTCGGGCTCGATGAAAATTTGATGCGACGATCGGTCCGCGAAACGCACCACCTTGTCTTCCACCGACGGGCAGTAGCGCGGGCCTACCCCCTCGATCAAACCCGTGAACATGGGTGATCTTTCACTGGCTGCACGAATGATGTCGTGGGTACGCTCGTTGGTGGCGGTGATGTGGCAAGGCAGCTGACGCGGATGGCCGTCGCGCGTACCCAGGTAAGAAAACACCGGGCGCGGATCGTCGCTGTGCTGTTCCTTCAAGTCCGAAAAATCGATGCTGCGGCCATCGATGCGCGGCGGCGTGCCCGTCTTCAATCGCCCCACGCGCAAGTTCAGTTCCCGCAGCCGCGCCGCCAAGGTGAGCGAGGGGGGATCGCCGGCACGTCCACCGGCGTGGCTCTCCAGGCCGACGTGGATTCTGCCCCCGAGAAACGTACCCACGGTGAGCACGGTGGCGGTGGCGCGGAACTCGATCCCGCTCTGAGTCATCACTCCCGCAACGCATTCGCCCTCGATGATGAGATCGGCCGCTTCTTGCTGAAACACCTTCAGGTTCGGCTGAGTTTCGAGCGCGCCGCGGATGGCGCGCTTGTACAATTGCCGATCGGCCTGGGCGCGGGTGGCCCGCACCGCCGGCCCCTTGCTCGCATTCAGGGTTCGGAACTGAATACCGGCCTGATCGGCGGCACGCGCCATGGCTCCGCCCAGGGCATCGATTTCTTTCACAAGATGGCCCTTGCCGATGCCGCCGATCGCCGGATTACAGCTCATTTGCCCCAGCGTTTCGATGTTGTGCGTGAGCAGCAGCGTCTTCTTGCCCATGCGCGCAGCAGCGAGGGCAGCCTCGGTGCCGGCGTGGCCGCCGCCGATCACGATTACGTCAAATCGCTCGCTGAAACGCATCACGCTTCAATCCACTGGCCTTTTCTAAGGAGGCGCGTACTGTAGATGGGACGTCGCCAAAGTACCAGACTCCGCTGGTCCGGGTGGCCGCCTACCAACGTATTGCATGGGAGCCTGCGCCGCGTTCGGGAATACCAGACCATACCACACACTTATACGTCATCGATGGGAATGGCGTGCCGCGGCGCTCATGCCGGGCTTAGGGCGGGCGCCCTTCGATGGCCACCGGGATGCCGGCGAATTGATTGCGCCAGGCCTTGGGTCCCGTCTCGTGCACGGATTGCCCAGCGGAGGTCACCGCCACCGTCACCGGCATGTCGCGCACCTCGAACTCATACACGGCTTCCATGCCGAGTTCGGGAAACGCGACCACGCGGCTGGCGCGAATGGCATTGGACACCAGGAACGCGGCGCCACCCACGGCGATCAAGTATGCCGAGCGATGCTTGGCGATGGACGCGACGGTTTCCGGACCGCGTTCGGCTTTGCCCACCATGGCAAGCAGTCCCGACTTCCCGAGCATGGTCTCGGTGAATCGATCCATGCGGTTCGCGGTGGTGGGACCTGCCGGTCCGACGACCTCCGTGCCTACCGGATCCACGGGCCCAACGTAGTAGATCACCCGCCCGGTAAAATCCAGGCCGTCGGGCAACGGTTCGCCCGCATCCAATAGTGCGCAGATGCGCTTGTGCGCGGCGTCCCGACCGGTCAACAGCTTGCCCGATAACAATAACCGTTCGCCAGGCTTCCAGC
>Ga0187880_1003343_pt1 | contig 12305 bp, 7 predicted proteins | sample June2016WEW_19_4_FD_132998 | JGI IMG/M metagenome (GOLD analysis project Ga0187880, IMG submission 132998) | Peatland microbial communities from SPRUCE experiment site at the Marcell Experimental Forest, Minnesota, USA - June2016WEW_19_40 | ecosystem: Environmental > Terrestrial > Soil > Wetlands...
GGATACAACGGCAAGCCGGTAGCGCAAGCCAAAAGGAAAATGCTCCTCTTTCCGAAAACGCCCTAACCCGTTGCCGCCAGATAGATTGGAATCACGAAGCCAACTACCTTACGGAATCGCCGTAATCGCGCCGGGCCGCTCACCGAAAATCTTCCCTTGGGCGAGCGGGGCTGATTATGTTGGTTGCGCAATATGACCAATAGCGGGACATCGCCTGATTCGGCAGCGGCGCAGAATCCTTACGCCGTGCTGCGCAATCGGGATGTCCTGCTCTATCTCATCGGCCGATTTGTCGCTTCCCTGGGGCAACAGATGGTCACGCTGGCCGTCGGGTGGGAACTCTATAAGCGGACGCACTCAACACTCCTCCTGGGCCTGGTGGGACTGACGCAAATGCTGCCCATGGTGCTGTTCACGCTGCCGGCGGGGCACGTCGCCGACAACTACTCGCGCAAACGGATTATCGTGCTGATGAATTTGGTGATTGCCGTGGCGAGCGTGGGATTGACGCTGATCTCGGCGTGGGGCGCCCACGTCATCTGGATCTATGCCTGCCTGTTCGCGTCGGGGACGGCCCGCACCTTCCTCTGGCCGGCCAGCTCGGCGTTTCTGCCGCAACTGGTCTCGCGGCAGGACTTCTCCCGGGTGGTAGCGTGGAGCAGCGGCAGTTTTCAACTGTCCTCGGTGGCCGGGCCGGCGGTCGGCGGTGCGCTGATTGCCTTAACTGACCATGCGGCCCTGGTCTATGCGGCCAACGCCGCGGCGGCGCTGATTTGCCTTACGCTGATCAGCTTCGTGCGGCGCAGGCACACAGTGGTGGCGAAGGAGAAGATGACGGCGGACAGCCTGATCGTGGGCTTCAGATTCGTGTTCGCCAGCCCGATCATCCTGGGCACTATTACGCTCGATTTGTTCGCGGTGCTGCTGGGCGGCGCCACGACACTGTTGCCTGTTTATGCCAAGGACATCCTGGCGGTCGGGCCAACGGGTCTGGGTTTCCTTCAGGCGGCGCTGCCGATGGGCTCGCTGCTCTGCGCGCTGGTGCTGGCGCACCGGCCACCCTTGCAGAAAGCAGGGCGGGCGATGCTGTCAGCGGTCGCGGGATTCGGGGTGGCCACGATTGTGTTCGGCTGCTCGCGCTGGTTCTGGCTCTCCTTTCTCATGCTCTTCCTCGGCGGCGCGATGGACAACATCAGCGTGGTGGTGCGGCACACGCTGGTGCAACTGCTCACGCCGGATGAAAAGCGCGGGCGCGTTTCCGCGGTCAATAGCCTCTTCATCGGCACGTCGAACGAGTTGGGCGGATTCGAGTCCGGCGTGGTCGCCTATTGGCTTGGCCCGGTTTTCTCCGTGGTCGCGGGCGGGGCGGGCACCATCCTGGTAGTGCTGGCCGTTGCGCTCATCTGGCCCCCGATTCGGAAGTATGGGAGGTTGGACGCATAGGGCGTGGTGGCATTCCCCGCGCCGACGGCAAACGCACTTAGCCCACTCTGCTCGAATCGAGCATTCTGCACGAGAGTCCGCACGAAAGCATCGACAGTCGGCGGTCCCACAGGTAAGCTCAGCCTCTCATTGCCCTTGCGGGAATTGCATGACGAATACTGAGAAGCTGTTGCGCGAGCTGATTGCGCTGCCGAGCGTGAATCCGGCCTTCCTGCCGGCACAGCACCCGCGCGCCGGGGAGCAGCGGGTCGCCGATTTCCTGGCCGCCACCGCGGCCCGGGCGGGGCTCGAGGTGGAGTTTCAAGCCGTATCCCCGGGCCGCTCGAATCTGCTCGCGCGCCTTTCGCCCCGTGGAAAAGCGCAGCAACGAGTCCTGCTCGCCCCGCATCTGGACACGGTCAACGCTGCCGACGAACAATTCACGCCGAGCAAGAGGAATGGACGGCTGTTCGGCCGCGGCGCCTGTGACACCAAAGGCTCGGTGGCGACCATGCTGACTGCCCTCTGCGAAATGGCGGAAGCCGGCAAGCGGCCGGCGGAAACCGAAATCATCTTCGCCGGTTTGGTTGATGAGGAGCACGGGCAGGCGGGTTCGCGCGCCCTGGTCGCCAGCGGGCTGCGGGCCGGCCTGGCGATTGTCGGCGAGCCGACGCGCCTGGAGCTGGTGACGGCGCACAAGGGCACCTTGTGGCTGGAGTTGGAGACGCGCGGCAAATCCGCTCATGGCTCCTGCCCGGAGCTGGGACGCAACGCGGTGCACGCCATGGCCCGGATTGTCGATCTGCTGCACACGACTTACGCCGCGCAGTTGCGCCGCCGCCGGCATTGGCTGCTGGGCTGCGGGACCGTGAGCGTCGGCGCCATTTGCGGCGGCTCGCAAGCCAACATTGTTCCCGACAGTTGCACGATCCTCATTGACCGGCGCACCTTGCCGGGGGAGACGGAAGCCGGGGTCCGGCGCGAGATCATCGGCGCGGTGCGCCGCAAGAACCTGAAGGCAAGCTTCGCGAAGCAGCGGGTGCCCGCGTGCCTGCCGCTGGAAACTGATCCGAAGGTCCCGCTGGTCGCGCGTTTCTTGCAGAGCATTGGCCAGCGCAAGCCGGTTGGCGTGCGATACTTCTGCGACGCATCGGTGCTAGCGCATGGCGGCATCCCCAGTGTGGTCTTTGGGCCGGGCGATATTGCGCAGGCGCACACGGCGGATGAATGGATTTCGGTGGAGGCGCTGGAACGCGGCAAGGGGCTGCTGCGGCGCTTCCTGCAATCGTTTGGTTGAACTCGAACGGCCCGTGCCCACTCCAAGACTCATGCCGGCTGACCAGGTTAAAATTGCTCCCATGACCGCCACGGCGCATCGCGCCTCTTTCTTCCGCCAGAGCGGCTGGATGATGATCGCCACCGTGGCGGGCGGGATGTTCATGACGGCGGTGCATTTGCTGTCCCACGCCATGCCGAAAGGTGACTATGGACAGTTTGGGGCGTTCCTGTCGGTCGCCATGTTCATCCCGGCCATGCCGCTGCAAATGGTGTTGGCCGAACAGACTGCCCGCGCGCGCGCGCTCCACCGGGAACACGAACTGTCCGGGTTGATCAGGGCCGCGTGGCTGGGGACGTTCGTGATTTGGCTCGTGGTGGTAGGGGTGGTGTTGCTGTTCCAGAGCTCCATCATGGCACAATGGAAAATTTCCAACCCCGCGGCGCTGTGGTTGACGCTGCCAGTGCTGCTCTTCACGGTCTGGCTGCCGATGTTCTGCGGTATCCTGCAAGGGCAGCAGAACTTTCTCTGGCTGGGCTGGAGCCAGATGGCCCAAGGCGTGGGCCGGCTCGCGATAGCGGCCTTCGCCGTCCTGGTGTTGCATTACTATGCGCCAGGCATGGTGCTGGGTATTTTGGGCGGCCTGACCGTTGCCCTCGTGATCGCAATCTGGCCGACGCGGTCCCTCTGGCTTTCCTCCCCAGAGTCTTTCGAATGGCGCAGGCTGCTCCGCCAAATCATTCCGCTCACGCTGGGCTTTGGAGCGTACCAGTTTATGCTAACGGCCGACACCATGTTGGTCAGGGGCTGCTTCAGTGACGCCGACTCCGCGTATTACGTCGCCGCCGGGACCTTTTCGCGCGCCTCGATGTGGCTGGTCGGCCCGTTGGCGGCGGTCATGTTTCCGAAGATTGTTCACGCCAGAGCGAAGGCGGAGAAGAGCGACCTGATGGGCGTCGTGCTGCTTGGGACCGTCATCCTGGCCGCGGGCGGGGCAATCGGTTTGTGGGTGTTGGGTCCGTGGGCGGTGGGGGTCGTGTTCGGGAAAACCTTTGTGCCAGCCGTCTCTGTCCTGCTGCCGTGGTATGCCTGGGCGGTGGTCCCGCTGTGCGTGGCCAACGTGCTGCTCAATAATCTGCTGGCCCGCTCGCTTTTCAAAGTGGTTCCGGCGCTGTGCATATTGGTTGGAGTTTACGTCTTCGCGCTCACCCGGTTTCACGCTACGCCGGTCATGGTCATCCAGACATTGGGCGTCTGCAACGTGCTGCTGCTGGCCGTGTGCTCGTATTACACCTGGGGGGTCAGACAGCCTAAAGCCGCAGGCTGACCCCCGGCCCTGCCAGCCACCACAAAGCCTGATGATAGCCTGTTGACAGCGTGCAAGCCCGGCGTAAGCAGCGTGTTGTTCGCTAGGTCTTCGCTAGGGTTTCGCATAGTCTTCGCATGGTCTTCGCATGGTTTTGCGGGGCTTCTGGCGCCTCCCGATCTCTCCATTCCCACGGCACCTACCGCACACCGCACAACACAGCCCTCCCTATTATAGAGACGCTGGCGCGCTCCAAATGGTTACGGCGCTTTGTTGGCGCAAACTCCCCCAGCGGCTTTCCAAGGACGAGCCATGCAATCCGCATTCCACCCAGGCACCAACTTCCCAGAGGAGTCGGTTTTAGACTATTGACGGTTCTCCGGCGGGCCGGGCCGTGGTTGGGGGGCGCGCAGTTTGCGGTAAACCCAGGCTTCGAGCGGGCGGAGCGGGCGGAGCCATCGGTAGATTCGCGGCCAGTAGATGAGCCGAATGCGTATCACCGAGAGGAACATCACCAGTGAGGTCCCAAACAGTTTGACCTTGGTGCCGATCTTGTCCGTCCATTCGGTGGGGACCTCACGGATGCGGTAGCCGGCGCGTTTGAGGGAGTAGAGCAGGTTGATGTCGAAGGCCATGTCGGCGATGCGCAGGGAGGAGTGCACTTTCTCGACGGCCTCACGCCGCATCACCTTGGCTCCGCATTGGGTGTCCCGAAGGTTCATCCGGAAGAGGAATTGGACGATGAGATGGAACGCCCGGCTGGCCAACCGGCGGTGGCCGCTCTGCTCGACGTGCAGCACGGCGCCGGGCAGCCAGCGCGAGCCGATGGCGCAGTCCACGCCGGCGATGTGCCTGACCAGCTCGTGAAACGCGTGCGGCGGCGTCGCGCCGTCGGCATCCACATAGCCGATAAGGTCGGCCAATGGGGCTAGCTTGAGCCCTTCGATGAGCGCGCCGCCTTTGCCGATGGCGTCCGGGAATTCCAGCGCCGTGACCGCCGGATAATCCGCGCCGACACGCTGCACCACGGCGAGGGTGTTGTCGGTGCAGCCGTTGAGCACGACGACCAGTTGGAATTTGCCCTGGTAATGCTCCTGGAAGTAGCAAGCATAGTCTCGCAGCACCGGTTCGATGCGGCGCTCTTCATTGTAAGCCGGGATCAGGAGCAGCAGGCTGGGCTCGATCACGCCGACTACTTACCAGAGAATGGCAAAAAGGCAACGTGGTTGTGAGGCGGCGGAGACCCAGATATTATCGTGATATAATTCACGGCAGGGAAGTCGCAAACGGCGGACACCACCCGCCGAAGCGAGCGGCAGTAATGACGCATTTCCATGATAGCGCCGGTTGACCTTCCCGGGATTTGCACTACGCTCGAACGAAGCTATGACGAGCCGTTTGACAAGGTTCCTGATGTGCGCCATCCCGGGTCTGCTGATGCTGGCCTGCGGCTTGGTGCTGCCGGCGCACTTGCGGGCGGTGGATGCCAGCGTCATCCAAAAGGCTGGCCGGAATAGCGTGCCTTTGATCGAGCAGGGGCTGGCGCTGGTGAAGCAGGACAACCTGGGAGGGGCCCAGTTGCTCCTGCAGGCGGCGCAAGAGGAGGGACTGCCCGAACGGCAGAGGCTCGGCTTGGCCGTCACCAATTTGGCGATGCAGCATCCTCGTTGGATGGTTTGGGGCGGAGGCGACCCTCGCCTGGACCGGTTGTTCGCCAGCGATCCGCATCTTCCCAAATCCGGTTCGGAACCCTTCACCGACTTCGTGGTGCGGGAAGACAATCGGGCAGTGGTGCTCGAGCTGTTGCGGGCCTCGCCGCTACCGGTTGTCCAGGAGCTGCTGCGATGCCGCGCACTGACCAACACGGTCATTTTCTCCCCGTCGCAGTCTGCCTCCGGTCAGGCCATCGACACGGCGCTTGCGACTTGTGGACTATTGTTGGAAAGAGGGCACTTAAGCGGGGGATTAAGCAATGCCGTGTTCGCGCTGGCGGTGGCAAGCAATCTCAGCGGAGAACCGCAGCGGCTGGAACAGGTACTGCTGGACCTGATGTCGTTAGGGCAGAGATTCAACTGGGGCGAGCTTGTGGGCTTCGTGGGCCGGATCCAGGACGCCGAGACGCTGCGTCTGCTGGCGAATCTGGTTCGGAAGAGCGACCGACAATTGCCGAAGCTTTTCGCCGCCGTGCAACTTTCCGGCCAGCCTGCCCAGGTGGCCGCCTACCTGATGAACTTCAGCAAGACCGGCCTCAAAGATTTGGGCGCCTGTCTCCGCTTCGGGGCGGGAGGCGTGAACGAGCTGTTGCGGCGCAACCAGCGTTTGCATAGTTCCCGCTTCGGCTGGCAGGCGGCGGGGCAGGGTCCTTTTGGCGGGATGGGCTCATTCGCGGCGGATTTGTGCTGGCGCACGCCGTGGCTGGGGCTGAGTATGAAGTGGCTTTTGTACCTGCTGGCGGGGTTCTTGATCGCTGCGGCGCTGCATTTTGCGCGCCCGGCAGCGTCCACCATGGAGCGGCCACTGCAGGTGCGCGGGTTCCACGTGGCCCGCGAGATGTTATTTGCGCTGGGTTTCCTGCTCGTGGTATTGCTCCTGAGCGAGCCGTTTCTCGCCCAGGAAAGCCAGAGAGTGGTTTTTCCCTTTCGACTGCGCTTGCCCACGGTGGGTAGCGTGGTCCAGGCGGGAACCACCAGTGTTAATCGAACAATTATGAACCAACTAAGTCTATTGACCTTGCTGCTATTCTTTGTGCTGCAGGCACTGCTCTATACGGCGTCCCTGGTGAAGCTGGCGGAAATTCGCCGGCAGAACCTGCCGTCGCGCATCAAGTTGAAGCTGCTGGAGAACGAAGACCACCTCTTCGACGCCGGGCTCTACCTGGGTTTCGCGGGCACAATCGTCTCGCTGATCCTGGTATCCCTGGGGGTGATCCAGCCGAGCCTCATGGCGGCTTATTCGTCCACGTCGTTCGGCATCATCTTCGTGGTGGTGTTCAAGATCTTCCATCTGCGCCCGACACGCCGGAAGCTGCTGCTCGAAGCGGAGTCCGCGCCCGCCGAACCCCTGGCGCCGGCGATTACGCCCAGGCTCGCCACGCCATCATGAACCGCTCGATCCTGATTGTTATCTGCGACTTCCTGCTGGTCAGTCTGCTGGCATTCTCCACGGTCGATATCAACAAGACCACCACCGAGGGCGTGGCGCCGCAGGTAAAGATTAACATCGCGACCAATCAAGCCGAGAGCCGGCAGGACCTGGCCGCCGTGATGCGGTTGGCGCTCGAGCAGGAGCACAAAGGGCGCGAGCTCCTGGTCGGGGAACTCGCCAAGACGCATGAGGCGGCGAACCGGCAGCAGGCGCTGTTGAGCGAGCGCGATCAACAAGTGCAGACCTTCCGGCAGGAGCTGCAACAGAAGGAGCAACAAGTGCAGACTTTCCAGCAGGAGTTGCAACAGAAGGACCAACAAACTGCGCAGCTCGCGCAGCAACAGACGAATCTCCTGCAGCAGTTTGCCGCCGCCCAGACCAATGTCCAAACGCTGAGCCAGCAACTGCAGAGCAGTTCCACCGAAGCCTTGATTTCCAAGGAAAAGCTTGCCGCAATGCAGGCTGAGCTCCGGAAACAGGCCGAGCAAGCCGCCGCCTTGCAGCAGCAGCTCGGGCATCTGGCCCAGAGCAACCAGTTGGTGCTGACCGAGAAGCAGCGCCTGGCCGGCCAGCTCCAGGTCGCCGAAGCCGAGAAACGGATGGCCACTGAGCAGGTAGGCCGAATGCAGGAAGAGGTGAAGATCGAACGCGCGGAGAAAGCCCAATTGGCCGAGGGGGTCAAGTCCCTGGCCACTAGATCAGATCAATTGGCCCAGGAAATCCAGCAGAACCGCCCGCTGGCCCCCAATACGATCTTCAACGAGTTCGTCACCAATCGCGTCCAAGCCACCATCTGGGCTGTTCGATCCGGCTTTCTCGGCATGGAGTCGAGCAAGCGCGCGGAAACCCAAACCGTGCTGGTCACCGACGGGACGAATACGATCGCCCTCTGTCACGTGCAGGACACCCCGCTTAGCTTCAGCTCCCCGGGCACGGACTGGGAGGGGCTGACCGGAGCTCTGGTGCGCGACACGAAGACCATTCCCATCCGGTTGTTGTCGTTCTACCAACTCGACCCGCGCGTGGTATTCATTCCGGTCACCCAGGCCGAAGCCCAGCAACTTGGCGGCAAGCCTTACCGCACCTCGTCGGATCCTTTCAAGTTCCAGGATGCGGTGCTGGTCGGGGCGCAGGAGAGCTATTACGGGGAATGCACCTTCCAGATTGACTTGACCGCGCCGCTCTACGTGAAGATGGACCACAACTCCCTCAAGGGGCTATTCGGCAAATTCAATCCCTCGCGCGGCGACCTGGTGTTTAGCCGCACGGGCGAGTTGCTTGGAGTTATGGCGAACAGCACCTACTGCATGATGATAAAGAACTTCAATCCCACGGCGACCTTCCAATTCGCCCAGGATGTGCGCAGCCAGCAGCCCGCAGAGACGCTGGCACGACTTTATTCGCTGATCGCCAAGCTGCCGTCTAGACTGCAATAGGGACGGGCTGGAAACCCAAGGCGGATTTCGGAGCGCAGGCCGCTTGCTGGCTGGGAGGAACACTCGCTCCACTGGGGGCTTGACGGCGCGCTTCCTCGCAACCAAACTCGCCGCATGAAACGACGTCATTTCCTCAAATCCCTTGCCTTTACCGGAGCCGCGGGGCTCATCCTTCCCCGGACAAGACTCTTCGGAGCCGACGCACCCAGCAACAAGCTCAACATCGCCCTGCTCGGCACCTGGGGCCGGGGTGAAGCCCACTTCGACGGCATCGCCAAAGAAAACGTCGTCGCCATCTGCGACGTGAACGAGAAGCACCTGGCTTTTGGGGCGCAGAAGTTTCCCGGGGCCAAACAGTATGTGGACTGGCGGAAGTGCATTGACCAAAAAGACATCGATGCCGTAGTCTGCTGCACCGCGGATCATACGCACGCCTTCGTCGCCAATTGGACGATGAACCGCGGCAAGCATATCTACTGCGAAAAGCCGCTCGCCAACTGCGTGCAGGAGGCCCGCGTGGTCCGTGCCAACTATCTCAAGAACAAGACCAAGCTCGCCACCCAGGTCGGCACCCAACGCCACGAGTATGAGAACTTCAATCGGGTTCGGGAAATGATCCGGGACGGAGCGATCGGTGAATTGCAGGAAGTGAGCGCGTGGGGCGACCGGCAGCTTCGCAAACCCGGCTACCTGCCCGCCGCGGGCGACCCGCCCAATGACTTCCACTGGGACCTGTGGCTCGGCCCTTCTCCCGCCCATCCCTGGAATCCCGATTACTTCTCTGGCAGCTCCGGCATGAATTGCCTGCAATGGAACATGTATTGGGACTTCGGCAGCGGCCAGGTCGGCGACATGGGCAGCCACACCATGGACATCGCCTGGAACGCCATCGATGCCGTGCTGCCAACCTCAGCCGAAGGCAAAGGTGACCCCTTCAACCCCGACGTCACGCCCGTCAAGCTGGAGACGCATTTCGAGGTCCCGGCCAACGATTGGCGGCAAGCCATCCGCGTCTCCTGGTATCAGGGCGGCGCCATGCCGGAATCGCCCGTCCCCTACCTCGATCTGAGGAAGATTGATCACGGCGCGCTCTTCGAAGGCAGCAAGGGCTGCCTGGCGGCTGATTTCCAATCGCGCTCCCTGTTCCCGCATGGCAACCAGGCCGACCTCACCTACTATAAGCCGCGGCCCAAGTCGGAGCTGATTCCGCCGTTGGGGAACTTCCAGAAGCAGTGGATCGACGCTTGCAAGGGCAGCCTGAAGACCTCCTGCGATATCGAGTACTCCGGCAATATGATCGAGATGATGCTGCTCGGCCTGGTGGCCTACCGCGTCGGCAAGAAGATCAAGTACGACGGCGCCGCCGGCCAGGTCACCGACTCCCCGGAGGCCAACCAACTGCTGGCCCGCACCTACCGCCCCGGCTGGACGCTGAACGGGTAGCAGGGCGGCTTGTAATTCACCGCCGTGGATGGACCAAGCCGGTTGCGGCGAGTTCTTCTTGCCCCAAGTTCAGCCGTGAGCGGGACTCATCGGCCCTGGCCGCCAGCGCGCTTGCGTTCCTGCTCTTGCAGGAGTTGGCGCTCGAGCAACAAGCTGTCTTCATGCGCAGGGTGGCTTTGACGCACTAACCGGATCGCTCTTAGCGCCTCATCGAGCTTGCCCGCGCGATAGAGGAAGAAGCCATAGGTATAACCATATTGCGGGTTTTCCGGGCGTAGCTCGGCAGCCCGACGGCACCAGGTGAGCGCTTCCTCGGGATGCTCTTTTGACAACATCACGCCGAGGTTGTAGGCGGCCTGGGCGGACCTGGGGTCGGACTTGAAAGCGGCGCGGAACGCTTGTTCGGCCTCAGACATTTTACCCATCTCGGCGAGCAACATGCCGAGGTTCAGGTTGGCGGCGGCGTTGGTGGGGTCGAGACTGAGGGCCTGGCGCAGGCTGGCTTCGGCTTTGTCATTCTGGCCGAGTGCGTTGTAGGCGAGGGCGACGTTCACGCGCGGCGGCAGCGCTTCAGGCACCAAGCGGGACGCCGTCTCAAACTCCGCCACCGCTTCAGGCATCTGGCTGCGCGACATGTGGAAGTTGCCGAGGTTGTAGTGCGATGCCATGTCGTCGGGCCGGGATCGCATGGACTCCATCAGCTCGGCGAACGCGCTACGCACCCGGGCGCGCTGGTCCTCCGGCAAACGCTCTTCCGGCACCGCCGCTAGGGCCGTCGCGGCGCGCACGCGCACCAGGCGGAAATCATCGCCGGTCGCTTTGCACAGCGCCGCGATGTTGGGCTCATCCAGGCGTTGGCCCAGCCCCTCGGCGGCGCTGGCCCGCACTAGCGGCGAAGGATCGGCCGTCAGGCTTCTCAGCACCGGCCATTGCTCGTCGGCGACGCTGTTGGCCAGTAGGCGGATCAGGGAGACGGCCTCCATTTCTTCCCGGTCAGGGCGGGCGAGATACGCCAGGATGTCCGGGAGCTTCTTCCAATCCTGCTTGCGGGCCGCGGCGATGAGCGCGGCGCGCTCCAGCACGGGCTTCTGGTAATCGCGTGGCCGCCATTCGCGCACGAACTTGTCCGCCCAGGCGGCGTTCTGATTGGTGTGGCAGAGATTGCAGGCGTTGGGAGAGTTGTAAAGCAGTGTGGTCGCCGGGGTGGGCGGGCGCACCGAATGGTCACTGCGCCGCATGCGGGCAAACTCGGTCATCGGCATGTGACAAGAGATGCACTCGTTGCCCGCCGTGCCCGCCTTGTGGTGCGTGTGTTCGGGTGCGTTTGCCACTTTCGCCGCGTGACAGGGCAGGCAGGCATCATTGGCTTGTGCCATGTCCTTGAACCGGTAGCGCCCGCTCGACGTATGGCAATGGATGCAGTCCAGTTGGCCGGCTTTGGCGCAGGGGCTGCCCCGCCACGAGGTATAGGTGTAGTTTTCCCCCAGGTCGCGCCCATCGGGATAGAAGTCGGGGTTCTCGTAGGCCACGAGGTCGAAGTGGTCGAAGTAGCGGTCGCCAGGCGAGAAGTTCATGGTCACCGGCGACATCTTGGCGTGGCAGGGGGCGCAAGTTGCGTTGCGCTGCTCGGTGGTAAGCTTGCTGAGCACAACGAGCTTGATCTCCTCCGGAGCCGGTTTGCCGGCGGGCAGCTCGCGGAAAAGGCCCACGTGCCCGCCCGAGGGGCCGTGACAGGTCTCGCAGTTAATCCCCGGCTCCGCCCACGTCGTGTGGTAGCTGTCGTCCTTCAGATCGTAGTTCTTGGAAAGCTGGCTCACGTGGCACCCGAAGCACGAGGTGTTGAACGTCAGCGGCCGCTCCTTCCAGTAAAGCGCCTCGTCGCGGCGGTCGCCGAAATGGCGCATCGCGCTGGCCGTAGTGTCAAACCATTCCTGTCGGCGGACATCATAGGCCACCGGCAGCACCTGGAGCCAGCCGCGCTCGAGCGGCGTGAGGAAGTAAAAGACGTTTTTGCCGCCCATGACCTGCACGATGGGGTAGCGTGTCTCACCATCGGGGGTGCGTTCGAGGACGACCGCCTGGCGGAGGTCGGCCAGAAAGCGGTATTTGCCCGCGACGATTTCGGTCTTCTGTTCGGTGAGGTTGGTTTTGGCCAGGTCCGAGGCATAGGGCTGCATGGCCAGGCCGTGGAAGGAGGTGGACCACAACTGATAGAATTTCTCGTGGCATTCCCGGCAACTGCGAGAGCCGACAAAGCCCGGGGGAGGTGCGGCTTTGA
>Ga0187880_1003345_pt1 | contig 12303 bp, 11 predicted proteins | sample June2016WEW_19_4_FD_132998 | JGI IMG/M metagenome (GOLD analysis project Ga0187880, IMG submission 132998) | Peatland microbial communities from SPRUCE experiment site at the Marcell Experimental Forest, Minnesota, USA - June2016WEW_19_40 | ecosystem: Environmental > Terrestrial > Soil >...
GGACTGGGCGATGCTCCTTAGATCGGACTGCTGTTGTTTGGAGAGTAAGATTTCACTGCCAGTGGCCATGACAGCTTTGATGCTAACAGTCTAGTAATGGTTACTCTGCGACAAGCCACTAGTAGGTGCGAGTCGTGAAAAGTTGCCGGTAGCCCAGACTGTTGATGTCGCGGAACATTGGTGTTCCGGGCGGCAGGCCTCCTGGCAAGGCGAAATCAGAGTCGAAACTGTAATTACGAGTCGGTGGCGAATATACGGAGGTACAGCACTTGTATATTCCGGTGTTGTATGTCGAGTAATACAGGTTGACCAGCGAGCCCTTGTAATTCAGGACGGATCCGCCCCAGTTTTCGATGTAGCGCAGGAAGTTGTGTACGCCTCCGTCAGTGCCGAAATCTTGGGCGCCCCAACCCGGCCTCGGAAAAGTCATGTTCTTCCCGCCTGCGACCGCAGCGCGGTAGTAGGTGTTCGTGGCAGGCCGGTTCCCTGGGTCGGTGACAGTGCTGTTGCCGCCGCCAGGAATATTGCCCAGCAGGCTTCTCCGGTCGTCCCAGTTGTCCGAGAGGAGAGTGACGGTGTCGGCGATTACCGCAGCAGCCGCGTGCCCGACCTGATCCGGGTTACCGGCCCAGACGGGGTCGGCGGAGTTGGAATTGTAGTCGCCCTGAACGTACACCGGATTCTCCGACGCTACCGTGAATCCGCCCGTGTTCGGTGCGGCGGCATCCGTTCTCAGGGGTACGTTGCCGAGTGACCCATCGACCAGCTTCAGGACGTGCCGAGCTCCGCTCACCCAGTTCTTGCGTGCGGTCGTGCCACAGCTCATAATGCGCGGATTGTACGGATTGTCTGGTGCTGCAAGTATGATCTGGCCATTGATATTGGCAGCGCCGTTATAGAAGCCCAATCCCAGGTTTGCTGCACCGAAGTTGTCCAGAAATCCATTCTCATTGACATCCTCGGGCGAATAGACTTGGCCGACGGCAGCCGGCTCCAGCACTCCGTCGGGCGTACCCGCCGCACTGGCGCTGTTAATCACGTCTTCCAGACCCGAATCTCCGGTCTTAACCGACGCGCCGCCCAACGGAGGATGTGGATTCCGCAGCATTCCCCGCCGGTCCGAGAAATACAACACATAGCCGTTCTGTACCAGGTAATCAACACTGCTGCCGCTCGCGCCAATCTGACCCGACAGCCATGCTTTCAGGTTGCCCACGTCCAGTTCCACGGCATTCATCACGCCGTTTGCCGTGCAGCTGTTGTTCCCCTGGTTGATGTCACGAGCTTCGCCTTCGCGCGCATCGTAGAAGTTGATCGGGTACCAGTTAAATCTGGTGACGCTCTGGGAGGCGGTCGCTGCACTGGTAACGCCAAACTGCCAGGGCGTAGTCCCCAGCGTATCCTCCAGCACTTCCGGAGGCAGCGGATTGGTCCAGAGCGTACAGACTCCACTAACCGCCCCGCTGCAGGATGGGGCAATCCCGGTGATACTCACACTTCCAGCCACAATGCTCCCGCCGTCGCGGGCTGCCGGCTCCTGAAGTAGCAGAATCGCGTTCGGATTTACCGTGTTGCCTCCAGGTGTGGTAGGCGGTGTCACGTCCCGCGCAAATCCCAGTTGTAGCCATTCCATGGTTACCGGATTCCAGTTGCCCGAAGCATCCTTGTATTCCACCCGCAGCCAACCATCGATCAGGTTCCAGGCCGTGGTTGCGCCCTGTACGGAGTAATACGGATATGCCCCGGTGGTGCAGCCTGCAGGCTGGTTCGCCGCAGCGACGCTTGCCGGAGGGCAAAGGTTGATGGTCGGCGGGGCGGTGGTATTGGTCCCTGCCATAATCGGAGCGCCTGCGGGCACCAGTGTCTGGGCACCGGCTGCGGGCGTGGCGGGAGCGTAGGGCCAGTCTGGGTTCAACGTTGCGGTGGTGCAGTTCGTCCCGTTGCAGGGGGTCTCATCCGGAATTCCATTCCAGGATTGCGCGAAGTATAGGTTATAGGTGTTGCCAGCGGCCAGCGCCGCCCACCCCGCGGGGACCGAGGTTGGGATTCCGTAGGGATTGCTGGCGGCCGCACCCGTTACGTTGGCCAACCGGACATTGTTCGCATCCGCCGCGCCGCCCGGCAACTCGGCCGGATCGTCCGAAAGTAGCACATGAATCTGCGCTAGGTTGTATTCGCGCGATTGCGCCAGCGCCACCGAGTCGCCCGCTGACGGCCGGCGAATGATCTCATAGGGATGCGCGGTCCCGTTCACGAAGGGCAGAGACAGCTTCTTGGCTCCCGTCCCACCCGCATTTCCATAGTTGCCGTCGATGATTTCGCCGTTGTAGGTGCCCAAAGAAAGAGCGGGCCAGCCACCGTTCTGGGCCGACTGCGGCGGATTACCCCCCGCACCCGTCACGCTGCCCTCGGTCATTCCAAGGGCCCGGCAAGCTGGCTGCGCTCCGTCACAACCCTGGGGGGCGGTCGGAATCATTACCGTGCCGTTATAGTTGTTGTTTGCATTCCATCCGTTGGCCAACTGGGCCCGAACCACGTTGCCGTAGACCGTCACCTTGTCATGAAAAGTCAGGGTGCTGCCGGGACCAACGAACGGGTACAAGTCCCCGTTGGTGTGTGTGCGGCCGGCGAAATCAAAATTGGGACCGCTGAAGAACGAGCAATCGCCGTCGCAATACACTCCGAACTGGAACACCGGAATCAGCGCTACCTGCGCCTGCCGTGTCATGCTGACTTCCTGTCCTCCAGGTTCGGCCGCCGTGGCCAGCATCGTGACCGGAATGATCTGTGCCCATAAACCCTGGTTGGGTCCCGCCGTGATCTGCCCAAAATTCGCCTGCAGGGGGCTCGTGCAACCCGATTGTGGCGCCACCGAGTAGTCCATCCATGTCACAAGGGCCATGGAGGGATACAGCGTGCTCAGGTTGCAGATCTGGCTGGCGGTGGGCGACTGCGCGTTTTGAAACGTCGATGCCAGGTCCGAGCTCATCTTCTCGATCCCACCCTCGGCCGCATGATAGGCCACGTTATTCTGCAGGTTCGATCCACCCACCTTCGTTTCGGTGGTCACCATCATCATCAAACCAATCGCGATGCCCGACAAAAGCAGCAGCAGCAGCAAGGATGCAATCAGCGTAAATCCAGCGGATTGATGCCTCGAATTACCCATAGTTGAAGCCCCCGTAAATATCCCCGTCGAACCCTAGTCTTCAAACCCTCCCCACTACTGTGGGTAGTTGTTCTGGTACGTCAGATTGCGTGCGCTCACTGAAGTTTGCAAGTCCAGTCCCTGATAGCCCGTGACTCCGTGCAACGTGCTGCTCATGGCCATGTGCAGGATGTTGATTTTGGTGATCTGGTTGGGGGTCAGACCCTGCGATGCGCCGCCGTCTGCCTGGTTGATTACGGGGGCCGCGGTCGCCGAGTTGTACAGGTCATAGCTGAACTGCAGAAAAACAACGTTCTCCGCTACCGGCATGGGCTGGTGGCCACTCACCTGCCGCATCAATCGCGGCGGATTGATGGTGTTATCGATGTAGTAAGTGATCACCAGAATTCTGGTCGCCGACCCGGTCCAGTTCAGGACGTTGGCCAGGTCGCCGCTGGCGGCGGTGGGTTGATTCATCTGCAACGCGTCGTTGGCGGCGAACGTCACGTCGTAGTATTGGTTCGGCGCTGTCCCTGACAGCGACCCCACGCCAGTGACTTCTGCAATCACCGGCGAACTGGTGGCGCCTGCGCCCACGCCGACGATTGCAGAAGTAAGGCTGAACCACACCACATCCCCCGGCGTGAATCCAACCACTGGGTCATTCACCGCCTGGGGCGCCGTGAGGGTGCTCGGCAGCACACAATTCGCCGGCAGAATCGTGGGCACCGTGAAGCGAGCGGTCGTCGCCGAAGTGATCTTGACCGAGTAGCAGCTCAGATAAAAGCTGTCGTCCGTATAGACCACCGTCACGGTGTCGGTGGGTACCGCGCCGTTCAGGACGGGGCCAAATTTCCAACCCGGCATCAATCCGTAGAGATAGGGCTGCCCACCCTGCGTCGGATACGCGGCTCCGGTGCCGTTGAGATAGCAAGCCGTCTGGCTGCATCCATACACCGGCAGCGTCCCGGTTCCCGCAGGCAAGGCGATTTGTACGTTGTTTCCTAATCCCGAGCCCGCCAGGCTGAGGTCCCGCGTCAGCATGTCTGCGGCGGCTCGAAAATCCTGTTGCATCTCCGCGCGCTGGGAAACCGACCATGTCGCGCTCACGCCCTGCGTATAAAGTTGCACAGCCGCGCCCAGCACAATCAGGCCCAGGGCCATCGCCACCAACATCTCCACTAGTGTGAATCCATGGGCGCGTGTTTTTGAGCGAGAGCGCATATCTCCTCTTTGCGTTACCGGTACTGCGAAATATACGAACTTAGAACGTATGTTTTCGGTGTGCCGAGCCGGGGTGTGGTGTACTGGATCGTCACATTGATGCCGCGCAGGCTCGGCACCAGGTTCCCGCTTGCATCCACCACGGGCGAGATCGTGACCTGGCGCTGATAGTTGGTCAAGGGCACCTGCACATCGTCCGCCGTTCCATAAATCCCGTCCGGTCCAGGTTCGATCAGCACCTGCGGGCCGGCCACGGCATCGTCGGCGGTGCCGATAATGCCGTCCGCGCCAGCCAGGTTGATCGGCAGCAGCCCGGTGACGAAGATGCCCGCACCGCTGCCCACGTTCTGCACCTGGTCCCATTGCAGCTGCGAGGTGTTGCGCGCGGTGACGATACTCTCCAGCGCTTCGTTCGCCAACTGTTTCGCAATCATGTCCTGTTGCGACGTTTGGGTGGCGGCCATCGAGATTCCAAACACACCGAGAAGACTGATCAGCCCGATCGTTAGCACTACCATCGAGATCACGACCTCGATCATCGTGAAACCACGTTCTGGTTGCGTCCTGCCGCCCACTGTCTCTCTGCTCGTGGTTACTGTCGCTGCCAAGCCACACCTCCCGACCCATTGTCGTACAGCCGCCATCCACGAATGCGGCCTGTTCCGCCCCAAACCGTGAGGGCTCGCGAACTCAGCAACTCTCCCGGTCGTGCAATGTAAACCACCCCGCTATTCCAATTCCCGGAACAGTTTCCCGCGCCACCCACCGCATCCTGCACCGACCCGTCCGGACAGAAATACAGATCCGTCGCTCCTCCCGCTCCTGTTCCTTGCGCCGTGTACCCAAAGTCAATGGCTGCCAATCCCGACCCGAACCCATCCGGGGTGCCGCTCGTTGGAATTCCAAGCTGGGCCGAGAATGCAACATCGAACGGCAGCGAATACGTCACCGGGCTTTGCGCGCCTTGAAACGTGGAGAGCGTCGGAGACACGGTGATCGTGTTCGACGTCGCCGTCGAGATGAATACCAAATGGTACGAGGTGCGCTGCGCTACCGCGCTGTCACGCGCCATCCGCAACGCCGACAGCGTGGTGTTGTACGCGTTCGTGACGCGTTGCGCTTTCAACATCGGTTGCAGGCTCATGAACGAAATCGACGCCACCACGATCATGATTGCCATCACCATCGTCATTTCCAGCAAGCTGAAACCGCTGGTTCGATACCTGCGATGCCGTGCATTGATTCCCAAGCTCTTCATGTCATCCGGCCGGTACCAGTGGCTTGCTCCTGTCGATGTAGTGTGCAACTTTTGACTCAACCCCATGCAATACGGTTTCGCTCCGTTCCTTCTTTGGAACCGAGTCTCACTTTAGAAGCGGGTCTCAACCAGCTTAATGGTAGGAACTGATCCGGAGGGCGTCAAAGTACCGTGGTACACCGCACCATTGCCCAGTGCCCATTAGTAAGGTAATCGGCAGGGAGTTACGAGCGTGCTAGATAAGGTCTTACTAAGTCGATTGCTCGTTGTACGGGTATCGGCCAATCAGTAGTTTTGCGATCCGCGCAAACATTGATCAGACCCTCCCTAGGCTTTTCGATCTGAACTTATTGCCTGAACGGTTGCATAAGCCGGATTGCTAAGAACGGCAGAAAGACGGCGGAGACCAATCCCAAGTAGGTATGGGCGAGTATTTCCTCGCCGACACGAGCTTGCAGATTCGGCAGGTCTCCCGCGAGTGTTTGGGCGACGGCCCCTTGAAGAAGGAAGCTGAGCCCTCCAACGACCATAATCGGCAGGCACCCTAAGCACGCAGCCGCGAGAACCGCCGGCTTGGCCGACTGCAGAAAGGCGACACGGAGGTAAAGATATGCGTCGAGCGATAGCGTAAGTACCATCATTGCCACTATGAGCTGGCCATTCTGCCAACTGTGCAGGATGATCCGTGGGAATGATACCGGGAAAAAGACGAGCAGCAAGCCAAAAGCCAGGGAGAGATAACCTACTGTAACCGCCGCATCCGCAAGCCGGACCGTTACTATGCGGCGTGCTGGCTTCGCCAGAGCTGGAGCCGGGGCGCTCACAGAGCTGCCACCTTTGCAAAACGGTCCAATAAGATTTCAACCACTACAGCCATGCTGAATACGAGAAACGCCAGGTTCCGGGAGTCTCGCCAAGTTCTTTCGTCGCGGCAAGCCATGCCGGTGGACTGTCTCCAGTAGGTCTCGATCCAGACGGCCCCGGCCATGGTTCCAATCACGGCCAACAGGACTGACCCAAGTGCTCTGGTTTGCGGCATGTACTGAGACTGCAGGAGATCCCAAATCACCGAGATCACAAGCACTAGGCCAACCAGGCCTAATTCTCCGCGCTGGAAGAGTTGCCGGGGGCGGGGCCGCAGATCGCTGCCGTGTTGGTGAGCCCACGCAAGTGATGTGGCCCACGGCACAAAAACTCCCAGGACCAGGTATAGACTGATCCACAAGAGCCATTTAAGCGACATCCAGTCTGCCATGGGATTTTTGTTGCCGCAGGGTGCGCCCAAAACACCCCCAAACTCGCAATCTATCCATCCGAGTCCAGCAAGGTCAAGTTACTCTAGGCACAGCCCTAGCAGCGTCAATTGTCTGCGCCCGGAAGGGCCGGTTCAGTCATAGCGACAGGCAATGCTCTTAAAGTGGTGTCTAAAACTCCGCATAGAAGCCGGTCTCACCGGACTAGGCACCAAGAATCCGGCATTGTGGCCTTTTTGGGATTTTGTAACCTTTTCCTTTTCAATAAGTTATTGATTTCAAAAGGTCGAAAATCGTTCGACTCCCGCCGCCTCTACCATTCCATCTAAGATTCTGGAAGACCCTTATAGTTTATTGGTGGATTGCAGAGTTCATGCCGTTGAGAGATCAAACCTTCCTCCTGATCCCTCAAAATGTGCTTCGATTTCTTCTAAGGTTTTTCCTTTCGTTTCCGGCAGGAACACTGCGGCCGTGATGAAGTAGATTACGGTGCAGGCGGCAAAGCCAAAAAACATGGTCGAGTAACCATGCTTGCCGACGGTTGGCAGGAACATGGCGGCAATGGTCGTCGAAACCGCCTGGTTAATCAACAGAGCGATGCTCATGCCGTTGGAGCGAATCCGGGTCGGCATCAACTCCGAAAGCGCCAGCCATACGCACACTCCGGGACCGATCGCGAAAAACGCCATGAAAACGAAGAGGCTGATCGCGACCAGCCAACCATTGTGCGTGGTCGCCACGGGAGTAATCAGTGCATTGTCAATTTTCAGCGAAGCCTTGCGCGACGCATCGAGATTGCTGAACGGATTCGAGAAAAACGCGACTACTTTATTGGCGGGCACGCAGCTCTCGCGTGTGATCGCAATGGGCTTGGCTGACTTGTCATCGGAGCGCGCAACCTTGGTGGCGGCGCGGAAATCTCCATACGAATAAATGACGACTAGAGATGTGGGCCGGTTGCCGATCGCCTTGCCAGCGTCCCCATTCGCAGCAAGGAGCGCATCCGCAGCCTTCTCGTCATAAAGGAACGTGACCTTCTGGTCGGCGTCGACCATGGACTGAACCGCGGCCCGAGAATCCACGCGCAGTCTTTCCGTCCGGCGGAATAGTATGCCGGTGCAGAGGAGCGACACGATGATGCCCGCGCTGCCGACCGAGAGCAGGAACTTGCGTCCCTTGCGGTCCACCAGCAGGACGCCGCCAATGGTCATGAGGAAATTCACGACCGTGAAAAGAACGTAGCCCCAGTGCGCCTGGACATCGGAGAGACCGCTCTGCAAAAGAATGTTGGTGTTGTACCCAATGATGGAGTTGACTCCGGTGGCCTGGTTGCAAGCGAGAATCACGCAGGCCAGGACAAACGGAATTACGTATTTGCGGCGCAAAAGCGATCCTTGTGCATTCACCCCTTGAACCTTCACCCCGGAGATATTCTCCCCGCTTGAGGGTTTGGCTTTTTCAGCAACGGCAGCTTGCTCCATTTCCGCCAGCTCGACGTCGGCTTGCTGGTTGGTGCGAGAGCGGAGAAGCGCGGCGCAGGCGGCATCCCGTTTCCCGCGGCGAAACAACCAGCGCGGGGACTCCGACACCATGAGGCTGCCGATCACGAACAAGATGCCGGGTGGCAGCGAAACCCAGAAAATGCTGCGCCAAGCCGTGTCTTTGAAGGCGAAGAGTTTTGCGGGATCGCCCAGCCTTGATACCTCTTCGACGCGAATACTGAAGAACATGCCAACGACGGCCGCGGTCACGATGCCGAGTGTCAGTAGCCATTGGAAGATGCCCGTCCCCTTGCCGCGGTTCGATGCCGCCAGGCACTCCGCCAGATACAGCGGGACAACGACACCGATCAGGCCGGCGCTGATGCCCTGTAACAGGCGGCCAAGAACCAACGACTCATAGCCATGCGAGAGCGCAATGATGGGAATGCTGCAGACAAACAGCAATCCGCTGAGCATCATCAGAGGCTTGCGTCCCATCCAGTCGGCGAGCGCGCCAGCGAACAGGGTTGAGATCACGCTGCCGAGGAGCACGGCAGCGACGACGATCGAAAGCTGGCCGGCATTCAACCCGGAGGTGTCCTCCAGATAAGGCAAAGCCCCCGCAATAATACCGACATCGACGCCATAGAGCAATCCGCCAAGTCCTGCTACCAGCAGGAGGAAGCGGTTGTAGCCAGCTTTTTCGTTGCTTGCCACAATGGCAGCCCTTTCGCCCTTCGCCTGTGAGTTCTAAGCGCGTGCTTGTTCGAGATGTTTCAGGGTCGGCAACTCCCTAATGGATTTCCCAGCCTTCTTCTGCGCGACGCGTAACTCAAAGAGACTTTGCAAGTTAAGCCAGAATTCGGCCGTCGTACCGAAGAAGTGGGCGAGGCGTAGGGCTGTGTCGCCAGTGATGGCGCGCCTTCCATTCAGGATCTCGGTCACGCGGTTGGTCGGAACATCGAGCTGCCGCGCAAGCTCGGCAGCGCTCATGCCCAGTTGCTTTAGTTCTTCGGCCAGATGTTCGCCTGGGTGAATAGCGGTAAGTGCCATGATGTTTCTCCTAATGGTAATCGACAATCTCCACGTTCGATGGGCCGGGCGTATCTTCGGGCCATTCAAAGCAAATTCGCCACTGGTCATTGATGCGGATGCTGTATTGGCCCTTTCGGTCCCCTCTCAGCGCTTCGAAATGGTTGCCAGGTAATGCGCCAAGGTCTTTAAGCACGACGGCCGTCTCCAATCGGTCCAGCTTCAAACGGGCGGCACGTTCGATTCCAGAGAACGCCTTCACCCGTTTACCGGCGGCGGCGAAGTCCCTGGTCCGCTTGTCCCGATAGCTGACGATCATGATTCAGCATAGCTATAGTTATGCGTTACGTCAAGCGTACTATTTTGCGAAGCTCGACAACTTGAATCGCAGCTGTGGGTCATGATCGAGGCGCTGCCAGAACTGCTCGGAGCGCTTGCGCAGGTGGGATTGAACACGACCAGTGCCTGCGGCGAAGTCACGAAAATGTCATCGGCCTGCCCGGTCGCGGGAGTGGACGCGGACGAGGTTTGCGACGCTTCGCGTCTAGCGCTCGAAGCCTGGCGAATGCTGGCGGGAAATAGCGACTTCTCGACGAGTGCTGATTTAGAACGGAAAACCCGATTCAGGTTCCCGCACCGGGAATGGCAAGAAGGATATCTCCCAACGAACTCGTAACCCCAACCAGCAGAAAGACAAGCACGAATCCAGGAAGCGCGGCAGTGATGGCAGGGGAAGTGCAATGGAAGACGTAGGCAGTCACTCCAAGATGTGAACGTTCTAACCAACCTCGCTAAGCGGGGCTAGCGAAGCTTCACTCGAACGGAAACGCAAATCATGCAGACAGGCTTGGCAAGACAACCAGCAAGAGAACAGAAGATGCACGGCTTCGCCGCGGCTCAGGACTTTTCTGCGAACTGGTTTGCCGCCTACACCCATTCGCATCACGAAAAACGCGTGGCCTCGCACTTTGGCAAGCGCCAGATCGAAGCTTTCTTGCCTCTCTATGCAACGCGCCACCGCTGGAAGAACCGTTGTGAGGTGAACCTCGAGCTGCCGCTGTTTCCAAATTACGTGTTTGTGCGCATCGATCCCCGGAAGCGCGTGCGCGTACTCGAAGTGCCGGGTGTGGTATCGCTGGTTGGTTTTGGACGAACTCTCGCGCCGCTCCCCGATTTTGAAATCGAGGCACTCCGCTCCGGTCTGGGACAGCGGAAAATTGAGCCCCACCCCTACCTCGTCATCGGGGAGCGGGTCCGCATCAAGGCCGGCCCCATGACGGGAATGGAAGGCGTGCTGGTCCGCAAGAAAAACAACTTTCGGGTTGTGCTCGCGTTGGACGTGATCATGCAAAGCGTGGCGGTGGAGGTCGATGCGGACGACTTGGAGCCGGCGGCGAAGGGCGCTCGGCGAGTAGTCCTGCCGCCCGACTTCGCCGGCCGGCCCCACCCGCAAACCCAAGCGTGCAGGCCACTCTAGATCATGCTTTTCCTTGACAAATTCTGGTGGGACAAATTCCGGTGGCATGCTTACCCGCCTGTGGCCGTGGCTCTGCTCTTCGGTGCAGCGGGAAACCCGGGCTGGGCATCCAATCCGGAAACTCTGAAACCCTGTACCAGCCAGAGTGCCAGCCAAAGTAGCAGCCCGAGTACCAGGCAAAGTATCCACCAAAAAGAAGAAAGCCATTCCGCGGAGTCACCCAGAGCGGATCTCGCTGAAAAAGATCGACCGGAAAGGAAAAGCGTGGCGGCCGGTTTCTGCCTGGCGTACTTCGCGCAAAATCTCGTATCGGATCAGAAAACGATCTGGACCAGTCCACTGCATCTGCATGCCCTGCATGGCGAAGACAAAAACTGGCTGGTGCCCTTCGGAGCTGGCACCCTGGGCCTGGTGGCGGCCGACCGCGACATCATGCGGCATTTCGGAAGCTCGCCCCTTACCCACAGCAACAGTTTCAGCAACTACGGGATGGCGGCGATGATTGGCAGCGCTGCCGGCTTGTACCTGCGCGGGGCAACCACCAACGACGACCACAGCCGCGAGACCGGCTTTCTGGCCGGGGAAGCGGCGGTGAACAGTTTGATCGTGGCTGAGGCCATGAAGCTGGCTTTCCAGAGAGCGCGCCCAAACGCCCTGAACGCTGGCAGCTTCGGAGCCGGAGGCTCCTCGTTTCCATCGGAACATGCCCTCGCCGCATGGTCGATCGCCAGCGTCATCGCCCACGAATATCCCGGACCGCTGACCAAACTACTGGCCTACGGCGCGGCCTCGGGAATCACCGATGCGCTGGACGTCTTGAAAGCCGTCCTCACCGGGTCGTTCGCGTTCCTTTTCATCGTGCGCTATGGGTTGGGACTGAAAGTCTTTCCGCTCTCGATCTATGCTTTGGAGGCGTCGATCACCTTTACCCTCTTAACCGGGATACGCATACTCTCGCGCATGCTTGCGGAAACCGTGCGGCGAGACTCGACCTCGAAACGTTTACTCCTGGTGGGTGCGGGACATGCCGCCCAGATGATCATCCGCGAAACCCAGGAAGTGGAGACCGGCTATCGGGTGATCGGCTGTGTCGATGACAATCCACTGAAGAAGGGGCTGCGGGTTCTGGGCGTGCCTGTGCTTGGTCCGGTCGAGGCTTTGGCGAAAGTAGTCCGCAAGCAAAGAATCGACGAAGTCCTGATTGCGATTCCATCGGCCGCCCAGACCGAGAGGCTCCGTCTGGTGGAAATCTGTAAGCAGGCGAGCGCTGCCTTCCGAACCGTACCCGAAATGGCGGAATTGATCGCGGGTCAAGTCACGCTGCAGCAGGTCCGGGAAGTTTCACTCGCGGATCTTCTTGGGCGTAAACCGATCGCTCTCGACCTGGAATCGGTGCGCGAGCATATTCGGGACCGCGTGGTCATGGTGAC